>PVMK01118443.1_pt1 | contig 34742 bp, 30 predicted proteins | sample 1853481 | NCBI WGS metagenome assembly PVMK01 (sample SAMN08533507, study PRJNA380276) | Marine sediment metagenome, whole genome shotgun sequencing project. | reverse complement strand
ATACCCGAGGTACGATTTTGCCGCTGCTGACCAGCGCGACAGGCAAAGTGTTTCTGGCTTTTTGTGACGGCATCACGCGCAAGACACTGCTCGATGTCTGTGCCCGGTCCGGCGCACCCGAACACGCGCTGGCGCGCAAACCGGAATTACTCAATAAGGCGCTGACCCAAATTCACAAGCAGGGGTATGCATTCGGTCGCGGTGCCGGAACAACCGAAGTGGCGGTTCCAACCGCGACGATTTCAGTTCCGATCCGTTCGCATGGTCAGCTTATTGGTTGTCTCGCCATGCGTTACTTGTCAGAGAGCATGTCGAGGCCGGTGATGATTGACCGCTATTATCAAACCATTAGAAGTCATGCGCGAAAAATCGGCTCACGAGTCAGCGAGAAGGAAACGCTCACCTGGCGGATCTGAACCGCTGAAAAACTTCAGAGATCGGCAAGTACGCTGTCCAGGCTTTCCTTGGCATCGCCGAACAGCATGCGGCTGTTATCCATGAAGAACAGCGGATTTTGTACACCCGCGTAGCCCGTAGCCATGGAACGTTTCAGGACAATCGTGGTATGACCTTTCCAGCACTCAAGTACCGGCATACCGGCAATCGGGCTGTCCGGGTCGGTTTGTGCCGACGGGTTGACGATGTCATTCGCGCCAATGACCATTGAGACATCGACATCCGGAAAGTCCTTATTGATTTCGTCCATCTCGAACACGATGTCATAGGGGACTTTTGCTTCTGCAAGCAGCACGTTCATATGCCCGGGCATACGCCCCGCGACCGGGTGTATGCCGAAGCGGACATTGATACCACTGTCACGCAGTTTCCTGGTAATTTCATGAACGGTGTGCTGCGCCTGGGCGACGGCCATGCCGTAGCCGGGGATGATCATGACTTCATTGGCGTTTTTCAGAAGTTCGGCGGTTTCCGATGCATCGATCGGTGCGACCTCGCCCTGATATTCGCCCTCACCGGTGCTCGTACCCGAGGTTGTGCCGAATCCGCCGGCGATGACGGCAAGAAATTTTCGATTCATCGCGCGGCACATGATAAAGCTCAGAATAGCGCCGCTGCTGCCGACGAGTGCGCCGGTGACAATTAACAGGTCATTGCTGAGCATGAAACCAGTGGCTGCAGCTGCCCAGCCTGAATAACTGTTCAGCATCGAAACCACCACCGGCATGTCGGCCCCGCCGATAGCCATGACCATGTGAATGCCGAATAAAAGTGCGATTACCGTGAGGATCAGCAACGGCACCATGCCGCCACCGGCTGCGGACTGGCTGACAAACTGTATGCCAAACCAGATCGCGCCCAGCAAAAGACCGAGGTTCAGCCAGTGGCGGGCCGGCAGTGTTAAAGGGTTGCCGCCGATTTTGCCGCTTAGTTTGCCGAAGGCAATAACCGAACCTGAAAACGTCACAGCACCAATTAAAATGCCCAGATAAATCTCGATATCGTGGATGGTCTGTTCGGTGCCGGTAAAGTGCAGGTTCGGGTCCTTGAAGCTGGCAAAGCCCACGAATACCGCAGCCAGTCCAACCAGGCTGTGCAGTATGGCGACGAGTTCGGGCATCTGTGTCATCTGCACACGGCGTGCGAGCATCAGGCCGATGATGCCGCCGGCAATCAGTCCGCCGATCAGGATGCCGTAATTTGATTCGACAACACCGAAAATCGTTGCCAGTAATGCCAGCGTCATCCCGGTGATGCCGTAAAGATTCCCGCGCCGTGCAGTTTCGGGGTTGCTCAGCCCCCCGAGTGCGAGAATGAACAAAATGGTAGCGCCGATATAAGCGGCCGTGACCAAACCTTCAGGCATGACGACCCCTTACTTCCTGAACATTTCAAGCATGCGCCGCGTAACCGCGAAGCCGCCGAAAATATTGATGCTGGTGATCAGGACCGTAATACCGGCCAGCCACATGATCCATGATACTTCCGAACTGATCTGCATCAGCGCGCCGATAATAATGATGCTGCTGATCGCATTGGTGACGCTCATCAGCGGCGTGTGCAGCGCGGGCGTGACATTCCAGATGATCATATAGCCAACGAAACAGGCAAGCACGAACACTATGAAGTGCTGCATGAAAGACGGTGGTGCGACAAGTCCGAGGCCGAAAAGCCCGAGCGCGCCGAGGCCGAAAACCACAAGCGAGCCGAGTATGCCGGATTGGGCGTCTGTTTCGGCCTCGGGGGGTTTGACCGCTTCCACTTTTTTCGGTGGTGTCGCAGAGAGTTTCGGCGCCGGTGGAGGCCAGGTGATGCTTCCGTCGTGGACGACGGTCGCACCGCGCACGACTTCATCTTCCATATCGACGATCAGCTGACCGTCTTTTTCCGGACACATGTCTGTCAATAAATGGCGCAGATTGGTTGCGTAGAGCTGGCTCGACTGAGCTGCCAGCCGGCTGGGCAGATCGGTATAGCCAATCAGCGTAACGCCATGCTTTTTGACCACTTGCCCGGGCTCGGTCAGCGCACAGTTACCGCCCTGTTCAGCCGCCAGGTCAACGATCACGCTGCCCGGCTTCATGGATTCCACCATTTGCGCCGTGATCAGCTCAGGCGCCGGTTTTCCGGGGATCAGCGCGGTCGTAACAATGATGTCGACGTCCTTCGCCTGTTCGGCGAACAGGGCCATCTCCGCGGCGATAAACTCTTCGCTCATTACCTTTGCATAACCACCGGCGCCGGATCCTTCCTCTTTGAAATCGAGCATCAGGAATTCGCCATCCATGCTTTCGACCTGTTCTTTGACCTCAGGTCGTGTGTCGAAAGCACGCACAATCGCGCCCATGCTTTTTGCAGCGCCTATCGCGGAAAGACCGGCGACGCCGGCCCCGATAACAAGCACCTTGGCCGGCGGAATTTTGCCGGCGGCGGTGATCTGGCCGGTGAAGAACCGTCCAAAGTGCTGTGCAGCTTCGACAATCGCACGATAGCCGGCGATATTGGCCATTGAACTGAGCGCATCGAGTTTTTGCGCACGCGAGATGCGCGGAATGCTGTCCATCGACAGTGCGGTCACGCCCTTGGAGGCGAGTGTGTCGAGCATGGCCTGATTTTGCGCGGGCCAGAGAAAGCTGATCAGGACCTGGCCGTTATGCAGCAGGTCAATTTCGTCGGTGCCGAGTCCGTCATGCATCTGAGGTGCGCGGACTTTCAGAACAATATCGCTGTCAGACCAAAGCGCCCGCGTATCGGTGATGATTTCGGCGCCCGCCTGGGTATAAGCCGAATCAGCAAAATTAGCGCCGGCACCGGCACCTGATTCAACAGCGACGGTGAATCCCAGTTTCTGCAATTGACCGACCGCCTCGGGCGTTGTGGCGACGCGCTTCTCACCGGCGTGGATTTCTTTGGGGATGCCTATTTTCATATCGGTTCTACTTGAATGCCAGACTGGTTTGTGAGCGCGATTCCTGTTGCCGCACCGGGCTTGAGCGGCCGCATTATTCCAGAAAATCAGAGTTAAATATCGTCAGCGTGCCCGTTGTTCCGGGCATGGACATCCACGTCCCGGAAAACGGCGCCATAATGACACAACCCGGAAAAGCCGTAAATTTGATTTTTGCGCCGGACCTTGCAAGATACGGCTATAGGCAAGGTGATGGAGCTATGTTGCTCAGCGAGCAGGTCAGAGATTTTTCTCAACAGGTCCTGCGAACGGATGTTTCCGGTATGCCACTGGAGTGGATCGACTACCGGGACGCCGTCCGCCTGTACCACACCGAGCAGGTTGCTTACACCTGCGGGACTCCCTTGTATCGGATTTACGGCGGCATCTGCGCGGCCACCGGCATGCGCAGTATGGTTGAAGTCAATTCCATCGTGGCTACGATCGGAAAGACAGGCGGCAGCGCCGCCCGGCGTAATCGCTATATACCGCCGCTTAATAACAAGACTCTTTTCCGCCGCGATGCGAATCTCTGCATGTATTGCGCGACCCCGTTCATGTCCCGGCAACTGACGCGTGATCATATCCGGCCTTTGAGCCAGGGCGGCACGGACAGATGGTCCAATGTCGTTACGGCCTGCCGGCGCTGCAATAACCATAAGGGATGCCAGACGCCTGAACAGTCCGGCATGCAGCTGATCGCAGTGCCCTTTACACCGACCTATGCGGAATATATTTATCTCAAGGGCCGGCGCGTTCTGGCCGATCAGATGGAATTCCTGCTCGCGCATATTCCCCGCACGAGTCCGCTGCACGAGCGGTTGAGCACGACTCTGCGTGACGGCGCATAGACCGGAAGAATGGTTTATCTGATCGACGCCAGCATTTATGTTTTCCGTGCCTGGTTTTCCATACCGGATGACATGACCGATGCCGAGCAGAATCCCGTCAATGCGGTTTACGGTTTCGCACGATTCCTGAGTGATTTTCTGGAATCTGTCCAACCCGTCTATGTTGCTGCAGCATTCGATGAGAGTCTGAGTACCTCATTTCGTAACGAGATTTACCCGGCCTATAAAGCCAATCGGGATCCGGCGCCGCCTGAACTCAAGCGTCAGTTCCTGCAATGCCGTGACCTGACACGGGCGCTGGGCATCATGGATTGTGCCGATACCGGTTACGAAGCGGATGATCTGATCGGCACCCTGGCCGCAGGCGGACGTCAGGCAGGGCATCCGGTCACGATTGTCAGTCGCGATAAGGACTTCTACCAGGTTCTTCAGGAGGGCGACCGGCTCTGGGACTACGCGGGCGATAAAACAGTGCACTATCATCAGGTGCCCGAAGTACTGGGGGTGAGAGCCGAGCAGGTCGTCGATTACCTGGCCCTTGCCGGAGACAGTGTGGACAATATTCCGGGCGCGCGCGGTGTGGGTCCAAAAACTGCCGCAGCTTTACTGGGGCATTTCGAATCGGTGGACGATTTGTACGACAACCTGGAGCGGGTGGCTGATGTGCCGGTGCGGGGCGCCGGGAAACTGGGCGCGAGGCTGGCCGAGCACAAGGAAGCGGTTGATATTTCTCGAGAACTTGCCCGTATTCGATATGACGCGCCCGTCGATGCCAGTGAATCATCTCTGGCGCGTCGTCGCCCCGATCTTGTCGAGCTGAACAAATTTTATGACGACGTTGGGTTTGGCACTGCGCTTCGGCGGCAGGCTCAGCGCATCGACGATACCTATTAGGCCGCAGCTTAGTCGCATGATTCCTGGTTCGATGATTTCGCATCTCATCGATGCGGTCGGAGACATTCAGATGTCCAGCGTTTCGGCAGTTGGCGGCGGCAGCATCAACCGGTGCCTGAAATTTAAAACTATTGACGGTCGGGCCTGTTTCCTGAAAATTAATAATGCTTCTCATTCCGGCATGTTCGAGGCGGAGCGCGATGGTCTTGATGCGCTGAGAAATGCTGATGCCATACGTGTGCCCGATATCATCGCTTGGGGTCAGACGGATGAGCAGGCTTATCTGCTGCTTGAGTTTATTGAGTTCGGTGGCCGGCAAATCTCTGCCGGCAAACGTTTGGGCGCATTGCTGGCCCGGCAACACCGGTGTCAGGGCGATAGTTTTGGCTGGCATCGCGATAATACAATCGGCAGTACGCCGCAAAAAAATACGCAAAGCGCAGACTGGATCGAGTTTTTCGGTCACTTCCGGCTCAGGTTTCAAATCGAACTTGCTGTGTCGAATGGCTTCGGCAAACTTCAGACGCGCGCCAATAAGCTGCTGCAGCTTCTCCCGGTGTTTTTTGAGGATTATCATCCAGACTGTTGCCTGCTGCACGGGGATCTCTGGGGCGGCAACTGGAGCGCTACGCCCGCAGGCGAGCCGGTTATTTACGATCCGGCGGTTTATTACGGAGACCGCGAAGCCGACCTTGCGATGACATTGCTTTTTGGCGGTTTCGGCGCCGAGTTCTACGCAGCCTACGATAACGCCTGGCCGCTCGATCCGGGATTCGACAATCGCCGCGAACTCTATAATCTGTACCATGTACTCAATCATCTGAATCTGTTCGGCGAAAGTTACCTGCAGCAGGCGTCCGGGATGCTGGACAGACTCATCAGTCAGGCAGGGTGAAGAGCCAACCATAAGTGACAAGAGCTATGAGCAATAAAAACCATGAGTAATAAAAATCTTGAGTCTGTTCTCATAGAGAAACGTTCGTTCGCGCCGGACCCGGTGTTTACGGCCGGCGCCCGAATCAAACCGGCGGATCTGGACGCTTTATATAAGGAAGCAGAGGCGGATAACGAAAAATACTGGGCACGACTGGCCCGCAAGGAAATTCATTGGTCAAAGCCTTTTACGATAACGCTCGATGCGGGCGATGCTCCCAACTACCAGTGGTTTTCGGATGGCGAACTGAATGTTTCTGAAAATTGTCTCGATGTGCATCTCGCAACGCAGCCTGACAAGACGGCGATCATTTTCGAGGGTGAAGGCGGCGATAAACGAAGGCTGAGCTACCGTGAATTATTGCGTGAAGTAAGTTGCTTTGCGAATGCGTTAAAAGCACAAGGCATCGGTAAAGGCGATCGGGTTGTTATTTACATGCCCATGGTTCCCGAGGCCGTGATAGCGATGCAGGCTTGCGCGCGGATCGGCGCCATTCACTCAGTGGTATTCGGCGGATTTTCCGCGAACTCCTTGCGTGACAGGATTGAAGATGCCGGCGCCAAAATGGTCATCACGGCGGACGGCGGTCACCGCGGCGGGCAGATCGTTGAATTGAAAGCTGCGACGGACAAGGCACTGGTCAATGGTTGCGACACGATTGAAACGGTTATTGTGCTGGAGCGTTGCGCCAATGGTGTCCCGATGCAAGAGGGTCGCGACATCTGGTGGGCGGACGCAGTCGCAGGCCAGCCGGATGAATGTGAACCGGTTGCAGTCAATGCCGAGCACCCATTGTTTCTTTTATATACGTCCGGATCCACAGGTAAGCCCAAGGGGATTCAGCATTCGTCCGGTGGTTACCTGCTGAATGCAAAATTGACCAGTCAGTGGGTATTCGATTTACAGGCTGACGATGTTTTCTGGTGCACGGCGGATGTTGGCTGGATAACGGGTCACACCTATGTTGCTTATGGGCCGCTCGCTGCTGGTGCGACGATTGTCATCTATGAAGGCGCGCCGACTTTCCCCGACGGCGGGAGATTCTGGAGTATTTGTCAAAAACACGGTGTCACCGTGTTCTATACGGCACCGACGGCTATCCGGGCATTAATGAAACTGGGTGACGACATACCCGCGCAGTATGACTTGTCGAAGATCCGGTTACTCGGCAGCGTGGGTGAGCCCATCAACCCTGAAGCATGGATGTGGTACCACCGCGTCATCGGCAAGGAGCGTTGTCCCATCGTGGACACATGGTGGCAGACTGAAACCGGCGCCATCGTGCTGACACCGATACCGGGCGTTACGGTCACCAAACCCGGAAGCTGCGCACGACCGATTCCCGGCATCGATACCGACATCGTCGATGAAGACGGCGAGCCTGTGACTGATCCGGGTAAAGGCGGCTATCTGGTGATTAAAAAGCCCTGGCCATCAATGCTGAGAACAATCTGGGGCGATAACGACCGGTATATCGACACATACTGGGCTAAATTCGATGGTCGGTACTATGTTGCCGGTGACAGCGCTCATTATGATGCCGATGGGAATTGCTGGATCATGGGGCGTGTTGACGATGTGCTCAATGTGTCCGGACATCGGCTTGGGACAATGGAAATCGAATCCGCGTTGGTTGCTCACGACCGTGTTGTCGAGGCCGCGGTTGTTGGTCGTCCGCATGAGATCAAGGGCGAGGCAATTTTTGCCTATGTCGTACTGCGCGGTGATCGTCCCACGGGGGATGAGACCGAAAAGCTGACGAAGGAGTTGCGCGACTGGGTCGGTGAACAACTTGGCGGCATCGCCAAACCTGATGACATTCGATTTGCAGACAACCTGCCGAAAACGAGGTCGGGGAAAATTATGCGGCGTTTGTTGCGTACGATTGCTGCCGGTCAGGAAATTACCCAGGATACCTCGACACTGGAGAACGAAGCGATCCTGGAGCAGTTGCGTGGTACGGCCTGAGCCGGTCTTGCGTGAAAGACGGAGCAGTCTTCAGAGTTTGGATTCATCAACAATAAGGAGCTGCGTCCCTTCGGGCGCTATGATCAGGTGGCCGCTGACAGTCGGGCGCAGGTCGATATTCTGCTGAGCAAGGTCTTCAAGCACGGCATCAAGATTTTCCGGGCCAAATCGTAAAACAGGTTCCGCCGACTGCAGATCTTTTCTTAAACCCAGTTTTATACCGGTCGCGTACAAGGCGATCGAAGCGTCACCGGTGTCATCATCGGCAAGACAGCCGGCATTTTCCCAGAATGTCACGGAGCGTTCTTCATCCGTGCAACGCAGACTGATTTCGCGGATGTGTCCTGTCAGCGGCAGGCAGTCAGCATTCGCCTGGGCCTGCGCGAAGGTCGGCGCTTCGAGCAGTGCCAGCAAGTGCTGGTCGGGGCTGTACAGTCCGATTTCATTGAACTCATCATCGCCAAGACGCTGAAACACAAAGTCCGTGCCGTGGTCTGCGAGCGATCGCGCCTCCTGCGCGAGACCGCTGTGAATGAATGACAGGGCGGGCTCATTGAAGTGGCCGGCATGTAAACCGATTGCAATCCGGCCGTCTGTAACAACACCGTAATAATGGGTGCGGATTTCCCCCACTTCCAGCTCAGCAAAACCCAGTGTCCGGTAGAAATCCAGCGAAGCCTGGATGTCCGGAGCGGGAACGCTTAACTCAAGAAATCTGCCGAGATTTGCCATGTCTGTAGTCTGATATTTATGCTCGGTTTGACTTAACTGTATTCTCAATGGCGCTTTTTAGAACTATAATCTCACCGAGGTCGATATAACAATCAGAATAATGGCCGGGAAAAAAGTAACATCATTGCGCCACTACAAGGCGGAGCAGGAGTATCGACGGTTTATGTCGCTCCCTTCGACGATGCGTACGCTGGAACGCGCCGAAACTGTTCTGGCGGCAATTTTCAATTACGCCTACGAGCATATTGATACAAAAAACGGTAATCCGGTTCGCAACGTGAGCTGGGAAGACACGCGCCGGGTTTCTGTAAAGCTTGTTGAATTCATGCCGGCTTCCGACGTATCCGATCCGGATACAACCATGCAGTGGCTGCACGAAAATATGGTTCCCGAAGCATGGATGTCGCCCGATTATCTGAAAGATTTCATTCACGAATGCCTGCGCCATGGCTGACTGACGGAGCCTGCAGGAATTCGGGCAGATAAAGCGCGATGCCTGTACCTGGCATCTTCTTTAGCGAGTGATCAACTACCCACCGATCAGCCGGGCTGAGGCATCGGCTCGCCGGTATCAAATTTTCTGAGGGTATTTTGAAACCAGACAAAGCCTATTGTGCCGGCGACAAAATTGGCCGTGCAGGCAGCTGCAAAAACGCCGATCAGCCCAAACAGGTTTGCGAGAATAAACGCCAGTGGGGCATATATCAGGATCGTGCGTGACAATGATACGAGCATTGCCGGAAGGGGTTTGCCGATGGCGTTAAATGCGCTGTTACTTACCATCGCGAAACCCAGCGCGAAGTAACTGATCGGTACGATGTGCATGTGCATGACGGCCGTCTCGATCGCCGTGGCATCATCGGTAAATAAACCGGTAATAAACCCTGAGCCGAACCAGATAATAACCGCCATGGTCAGGCCGTATATCATTGAGAAACGAAGACACCATTTCATGCCGCTTCGGACCCGGTCATATAGCTGTGCGCCGAAATTCTGACCGATAAAAGGCGTGGCCGCGGCGCTTAGCGCCATCATGGCCAGTAGTGACAAGCCTTCCACGCGCGATGCCACACCGAAACCGGCTACGGCTTCCTGACCAAACTGGGCAACCTGATAGGTAATAAATGCAGTCGTCAAGGGCGCGATGAGACTGCTGGTGATCGAAGGTATTCCTACATGTAAAATTCGGCGCCACGAGTCGAGCATAAGTTTAGGCGCGAGTTCACGGAACTCGATCAGGTGGTCGCGAAAATAAATAATCGATATTGAAACGAACATCGAAGCTGCGTTGGCAACTACCGTGGCTATTGCCGCGCCTTCCACATCCAGGCGCGGCGCGCCGAACAATCCGAAAATCAGTATCGGGTCCAGGACAATATTAAAAATTGCCGCCGTCGTCATTATGGCTGCTGGTGTTTTTGCATCACCACTCGCCCGCATGACGGAATTACTGATCATAGGTATAACCAGGAATATGCCGCCCCAGTAATAAATCCGCATATAGCGTCGGATCAGCGGCAGGGTTTCGTCATCAGCTCCGAGCGTCGTAAAAACGACATCTATCGTCAGCAAGCCAATCGTGATAACCACAATACCTGTGACGATGCCCAGTAAAATGGCATGCAGTGCAACACGCGCAACATCATGGCGCTTGTTAGCGCCAAATAACCGGGCTGCGACAGAAGATGTGCCGATGCCGAATCCCATCGTGATAGCGCCAACGATAAAGCTTACGGGGAACGTAAAGCTGATCGCTGCCAATTCCATTGTGCCGAGCTGGCCAATAAAATAAGTGTCGGCGACGCTATAAGACATCAATGCAATCATGCCCATCATCATGGGCAGCATCATTGAGGAAATGGATTTTCCCACCGGGTCTTGCGTCAGCCGGGGGCCGCCTGATCCGGGCTTCATGTTATATGTTCTTTCGGCAGGTGGATCTGGTGCATGGGCACATATAATAAGCGTTATGGATCAAAAGCACAGTCAGAGCATTTTCCACACACACAGTGGTCACCTGATGCGGCTCGCGAGCGGCGCAGGCCGTCGGCAACGCTGTCGGCGCAGTTTCTACGGTAGAGGTTTGCAGTTATGAAGTTTTGCAGTTTCATCGCTTCGGGGGTGAATGCCTATGGAATCGTGTACAACGATGAAATCCGGGCAGTTGGAGAAGAATTTGCAGCACGGTATCCGGATTTAAAGAGCGCCATAACTGCGAATGTTTTGGTGCCGGCCGCGCAGTCCGCCATGACCGGTGTATCGTACAGCCTGAGCGCGGTCAGGTTTATGCCATTGATTCCCAGTCCGGCAAAGATTCTTTGTGTCGGCATGAACTATATGGCGCACATCCGGGAAATGGGCCGTGAGCCGCCGGCGTATCCGGCGATTTTTATTCGCTTTGCAGACAGCCTGGTCGGTCACGGTGAATCGACTCTGCGACCGGGCGTATCGAGCCATTATGACTTCGAGGGCGAACTCGCCGTTATCATAGGCCGCGCCGCGCGCTACGTGAAAGCCGCCGATGCACTGGATTATGTGGCCGGCTATACGTGTTTCATGGATGGCTCGGTCAGGGATTTCCAGCGCCATACGACACAATTTACAGCCGGAAAAAATTTCCCGGCCAGCGGTGCGCTGGGTCCCTGGCTGGTTACAAAAGACGAATTGCCGGACCCGCGGGTGCTGAAACTCGAAACCCGTGTCAGTGGTGAAGTGATGCAGACAGGAGATATTGACGATCTGTGTATCGACATACCGGCCATGATTGAATATATCAGCACGATGACGTCACTCGCTCCGGGCGATGTAATTGCCACGGGCACTCCAAGCGGCGTCGGCGCGGCGCGAACACCGCCGCGATGGTTGCAAAGCGGAGATATCGTTGAAGTGGATATTGACGGAATCGGTATATTACGAACGACAGTGGCCGACGAGTAGCCAGGGAACCTCTGATTTATTCTGGGCGCAAGATACGAGTTCATGAATAGATCAGAGGTTCCCTAAAGGGTTTCCTCAAAAAACTTCAGTGTTCTGGCGAGGGCCAACTCTGCGTTTTCGGGGCTGAAGTCATCGCGGTCAACGCAGTCAAATCCATGCCCCGCGCCCGGGTAAATATGAAATTCACCTTCAGGTCGTGCCGCTTTGATTTGATCCACCATGTCTATTGGGATCAGAGCATCAATTTCGCCAAAGTGATAGATAACCGGGCAGGCAGGCTTAAGATCGAGCCAGTTAACAATCATGCGACCGTAATAAGCTGATGCCGCATCGACCCCGGCGCGGCAGGCGGCCAGATCAGCCATCGCGCCGCCCCAGCAATAGCCAACAGCAGCAACTTTGCCCGCTGATTGCACCGCATCCCGTGCAGCAACCATGTCTTGAACGACATCATCGAGATCCAGTTGCATCATGATTTCCCGGCCCTGTTCCACGGCGCTGTAATCCAGCACGATCCCGGGCTGAATACGGTCAAACAGGCTGGGGACGATGGCGAGATAACCACGGCGGGCATAGTTTTCCGCGACTGTGCGCAGATGCTCCGTGATGCCGAATATCTCCTGAAGAATGATAAGCCCCGCTTTCGGCGTGCCTTCGGGTTGTGCGAGCCAGGCACCCAGCGTGTGTCCGTCCGCCGCCGATAATTGAACCATCTTCCCCATCAGGTGCTCCTTCGTTTATTGTGTCCGGGCGTCTGGTCGCCGAGTCTGTTGCGCATGTTAGGAGAATCGCGCTTTTGTTTCAGCAACTTGTTCCGGTCATTGCGCCGGTTTTAATCTGTGTTTTGCTGGGCTACGCCTGGTCCCGTTCAAAACAGCCTTTCGACCGCGATTTTCTGACCCGCATTATCATGAACATCGGCTCTCCGTGCCTTATTCTTCGCGGTATTGCCGGACTGGATGCCCAGACCGAGGCCTTCGTGATGATGATGCTCATCGGCATTTGTCTACTGTGTGTTTGTGCGCTTGTCAGCACGGTCGTGCTGCGAATACTAGGCCAGCCGTTACGCAGTTTTCTGCCGCCTGTGGTGTTCGGAAACGCCGGCAACCTCGGCCTGCCGTTATGTTTTTATGCGTTCGGTGAAGAAGGCCTGGGTCTGGCGATAGCGATTTACCTGGTCGGCTCCGTTGCCCAGTTCGTACTTGGCCCGCTTTTTCAGGGCCGCCAGCCCGCCTGGGAAACCCTGGTCAAAACACCAATCATTTATGCGGCAGTGTTTGGTATCGGCTTGCTGGCTTCTGGAAATTCCATGCCCGTGTGGCTGGAAAATTCCGTCGGGCTGCTTGCCGGACTTGCGATACCGTTGATGTTACTGGCGCTCGGTCATGCACTGGGCAGCTTTAAAATCGAACGGGCAGGCGTGGCTGTCGGCATCGCAGTGTTCCGGCTGACGCTGGGTTTTGTTGCCGGCGTCGTTGCTGTTGAAGTGTTCCAGTTGACCGGCGTGATGCGCGGCGTCGTGATTGTGGAAAGCGCGATGCCCGTTGCGGTATTTAATTTTCTGCTGGCTGCCCGATACAATCGTCATCCGCAAGATGTGGCCGGTGCCATTGTTGTTTCAACGCTGATTTCTTTTCTGACGCTGCCCGCACTGATCTTGTTCGCGATGGGTTAGGGAACCGAGGTTCCCTAGGTGTGGCGCGTCATTTCTCCTTTTTTCAGGCGCCTGATGTAGTCTTTATAGGCGCGCATTGCCTGTCGGCCGAACAACCACATGATGGGCACATTCACGAATAACATGACGCCGGTACCGAAGCCGGTCAAATTATCCAGTTCAGTGGAAGTTGTCAGGAAATCCATCGAGGCAACGACGGTCAGGATACAGAAAATGATTTTGTATGGGATAACGGCTTTCTCGCCGCCAAGAAAAACCGCACTTTGTTCTCCGTAGTAGCTCCATGAGATACAGGTTGAAAATGCGAACAGCCATGCAGCCAGCGTGACCAACCACTTTCCGAGTCCGGGCATGGCGACATCAAACGCTTTTGCCGTCATCGTGGCACCCACGTAATCAACGTAAATATTGCCGTCGAGTACTTCCGGGCGATCGCCATGACTCAGAGAATCCCAGCGGATCCGGAAACTGCCATCGTTGTTTTCTATTACCGTGCCGCTGAGCCGATGCAACTGGTTACCTGCTTGCAGGTTTTGTTCGCCCTTGAGAACAATGAAAACCTGCTCGGAGTTCATCCAGCCGCCGTTATTCCGGGGCGGCGCATCGACCGGCGCGAGGCTCCACTCACCCGCTGAAACGGCCACCACGTCCGGGACCATCGTCAGCGTACCTTCGGCGCCGCGATTCCAGATGCCGGTGCTCAGAATCACCATGGCCGTAACGGTGCAAACGACCAGGGTGTCGATAAACGGCTCAAGCCCTGCAACGACACCTTCACGAACAGGCTCATTGGTTTTCGCGGCTGCATGTGCAATGGGCGATGTGCCCTGTCCGGCTTCATTTGAGAATAACGCTCTTTTCATGCCAAACAAAAACGCGTAACCCATGGTGCCGCCGAGAAATGCACCGCTGGCCTCAGTGTGTGAAAAAGCCGATTTAATGATCAGAGCGAAAATTGAAGGGATTGATTCGATGTTGACGGCGATGACGTAGAGTCCGGCGATAAAATACAAAGCGAGCATGAACGGAACAAGCGTGCCGGCCACGGCCCCGATGCGTTTGATGCCGCCGATGATAACCGCGCCGACCAGCAGTGCCAGCACGATGCCTGAATAGATGCTTGGCACGCCGAAGTACACTTCTGTGAGTTCAGCAACATTCCATGACTGAAACATGTTGCCGCCGGTGGCGGTGGAGATCAGGCAGGTGATGCAGAAAAGAATCGCGATCCATTTGCCGGTACCGGCCAAAGCAGGTGAACGGGCCGCCAGTCCCTTGCTGATGACCCACATCGGGCCGCCATGCGGATTATCAGGGTCGTGGGTATTGCGGTAGAGCATGGACAAAGTGACTTCGGTCAACTTGATGGACATGCCAAAAAAACCGACCACCCACATCCAGAAAACGGCACCGGGACCACCCAGTGCAATGGCCAGTGCAACACCGCCAATGTTACCCAGCCCGACAGTGGCTGATAACGCCGCTGCCAGGGCCTGGAAATGGCTGATAGCGCCCGGATCAGACTTATTGTCGAAGTCGCCGCGGACTGCTTTGATGCCGTGTGTCAGGGATCGGTACTGGCAAAATCCGCTCCAGACCGTGAACAGTATGCCCGTGCCAAGCAGCAGGAATAACACAAAGTTGTGCCAGAGAAATGCATTCAGTGCTTCGAGCATCGCAGTTATCTATTTTTCCAGGATCGCTGTGACGCCCATGCCACCGGCAGTGCAAACCGAGATCAGTCCGCGCCCCGTACCGCGGACGTTCAGCATTTTCGCAAGACCACCGATCAGTCGCGCGCCGGTCGCTGCAAACGGGTGGCCGACCGCAATACTGCCACCTTTGGTATTCAGTCGGGACCGGTCGATGCTGCCGAGAGCGCTGTTGCGACCGAGGCGGTTACGACAGAAGTCCTCGGACTCCCAGGCCTTCAGAGTTGCCAGCGTTTGTGCGGCAAATGCTTCGTGAATTTCGTAAAAATCGAAATCCTGCAGACCAATACCTGCATCTGTAAGCATGTTCGAGACTGCGTAGGCCGGGGCCATCAGCAGTCCTTCGGATTTGATGAAATCGACCGCCGCGACTTTGCCGTAGGTCAGGTAAGCCAGAACAGGCAGTCCGCGCTCGTTTGCCCATTCCTCACTGGCCAAAAGTACGGCACCCGCACCATCGGTCAGCGGCGTGCTGTTTCCCGCGGTCATGGTGCCCGCTGCGGATTTATCGAACACGGGTTTTAATTTGGCGAGCTTTTCCACGGATGTATCCGCGCGAATATTGTTGTCTGCTTCGACGCCGTTGTATGGAATCACCAGGTCCGAATAGAAACCTTCCTGATAGGCAGCCGCTGCCTTGTGGTGGCTTTCAAACGCGAGCAGGTCTTGTGCTTCACGCGTGATTCCCCATTTTTTTGCCGTTATTTCAGTACTCGCCCCCATGGTCAGTCCGGTGCGTGGCTCAATAACGCCCGGCAGTTCGGGCTTGAAATGACGTGGCCGGATTTTCAGCCATGGCTTGATTCGTTCACCGGCTGAACGGCCGCGGAAGCTGTTAAGCAGAATCTGCCTGTAGTCATCGGGGTAGACAATAGGTGAATCGCTGATGCTGTCCGTACCGCCGGCGATACCCGAGTCGATCTGTCCGACTGCAATTTTGTTACCGATCAAAATCGCCGCTTCGAGACTTGTGCCGCAGGCGCGCTGAATGTCAAAAGCAGGCGTTTCGGGTGCGAGCCTGGTGCCGAGTACACACTCACGAGCGAGATTCCAGTCGCGCGAGTGTTTGATGACCGCGCCCAATGACACATCTCCGAGTTGACAGTCCGTTAGCTGATATTTTTCGACCATGGCTTCTAAAACCGCTGTCATCATGGTCTGGTTTAAGAATTCCGCATACGCCGTGTGGGCGCGGCAAAACGGGATACGTACGCTGCCGCAGATCGCAACGCGACGAAGTTCTCTAGATTGCATGCAACGCTCCTGAACCGATCATCGCATGACCGTCCACTGAATTATTGACCAAAAGATGGCGCCTCGCCGTTGAGATACGTATTTTCGTCGGGCGTGTTTTCACGTCCCAGCGCCGGGTTACGATGGGGGAAGCGACCGAACTTTTCAATGATATCCCGATGAAGCTCTGCAAACTGTGCGGTTGTAAGAAATGTTTCTTTCAGAGTGTCGGAAACACGCTTGGCCAGCGTGGAATAAACGCGTACGGAATTTTCCTGCACCTTCAAAGATTCAGCGTGCTGGAGTGGCATAAAGAAAAACATGCGTTGCATGGGGGACAGCTTTTTGTAATGACCGTTGACGGTACCTTCGACGCAAATTTTAAGCGCCAGTCGATCACGGGCATAAGCCTCCGCCGTTCCGCGGAATATATTTCTCCGGAACTGGTCCAGCAGAATGATTAGCGCAAGGCGTCCTTCCGGTGTTTCGGTCCAGTCCATGAGCGCTCCCCTGGAAGCCTTGTGGACGAGGTCACCGAATCCCTCTTCTATTTCGCGGTCCAGTTTTTCGTCGCTGCCGAACCAGCGATTCATGCGACTGTCGATTTTAATGGCGTCCAGTTCACTGTCCGAAAACCAGAAATTCAGGACGCGCTGGATTTCTGTCTCGCTCATGGCGCAATAATGGCATGAACCGTTCACCGGGTCAGGTATTCAGAGGCGTTTGGGCAGTGATCCGCCAGCAGATATGGCTCATGGCATCTTTTTCATGAACCATTGAGCCAATGTCCCATCCTGTCCTATAATTACCGGTTCTGGGCGGCGGGTGTGAGAAGCAGGTAATCTCACAATATACCTAGTAAAAACATAACGATAAGCCTGCTCCGAGCTAGATCTGGCACTCTGTTGATGGCGCTGACGGCACGCTGCTGCCGCGTGGGGGTGACTTTGAGCGTGTATTTTCCGGGCAAGAGAGACATCGTATGACTGTTCACAACAGGCAAGGCCTACCAAAAGCGCATGGCTTATATAATCCTGAACTTGAACGGGATAGTTGCGGCGTCGGCTTTGTTGCTCATATCAAGGGTGAGCGTAGCCACCAGATTATTCTGGATGCCGATCATCTGTTGTGTCGCATGGACCACCGCGGCGCCCGTGGCGCGGAGGCCAACACCGGCGATGGTGCGGGGATCCTCACGGCGCTGCCCCACGAGTTTCTCGTCGGCATCACGAAAGAAGAACTGGGGCGCGATCTGCCTGAGCCGGGTCGTTATGGAGCGGGTGTTGTTTTCCTGCCGACTGATTCGGAACAGCGTGAGAAATGTAAAGAGGCCGTTGCGCGGATATGCAACGAAGAAGGACAAAAGCTGGTTGGCTGGCGCGAAGTACCGACGAATCCCGATGCGGCGGATCTCGGGCCGACCGCCCGGGCTGCCGCCCCGCAAATTGAGCAACTGATTATCGAAGCCGCCGAAGATATTGCCGGTGATGCCTTCGAAAGAAAGTTATACCTGATACGCAAACGGGCAAGCCGGCTGCTGCGCAATGATCCGGGCCTGACGCAGGCCAACTATTTTTACGTTTGCAGCCTGTCCACCAAGATCATGATTTACAAAGGCATGCTGACCCCGGGTCAGTTGCTTGATTTCTATCCGGATCTTCTGGATAAGAGCTACACCTCGCATCTTGCGATGGTGCACTCGAGATTTTCGACGAACACGTTCCCGAGCTGGGACCGTGCGCAACCAAATCGTTTCATGTCTCACAACGGCGAGATCAACACGTTGCGGGGCAATATCAACTGGATGAGCGCTCGTGAAGGCGTAGCCAGCAGCGATCTGTTCGGCGATTCGATCAAAGATCTGTTTCCTGTCGTCGAACCTGACGTATCGGATTCAGGCGCGTTCGATAATGTGCTCGAGTTTTTGCTGATGACCGGTCGTACGCTTCAGGAGGCCGTCATGATGATGGTGCCCGAAGCCTGGCAGAAAGATGAATTAATGCCGGCGAGCAAGCGTGCGTTTTACGAATATCAATCCTGCAAAATGGAGCCGTGGGACGGGCCTGCGTCGATAGCATTTTCAGATGGCCGCTATATTGGCGCGGTTCTGGATCGTAACGGTTTGCGTCCGAGCCGTTATTACCTGACCCATGATGACCGCGTAATCATGGCCAGCGAAGTCGGCGTGCTGCCGATCGATCCTGCCAAAGTGAAGTTCAAAGGTCGCCTTGAACCCGGACGCATGTTCCTGGTTGATTTCGAGAAAGGCGAGCTCATTCCCGATGAGAAGCTGAAATCCGATTTCGCGAGTCGCCAGCCCTACGCAAAGTGGCTTGCAGAACAGCGTATTACATTGAATGAGATCAAGGTGGGTGACGAGGAACCCGAGCGGCTGGATCATCAGGCGTTGTTGTCGCGTATGCAGGCATTCGGTTACACGACTGAAACCATGCAGTTCATGTTGCTGCCTCTTATTAAAGAGTTGCGGGACCCTGTCGGTTCGATGGGCAATGATGCGGCGATTGCCTGTTTAAGTGACAAGCCGCGAATGCCCTATGACTATTTCAAGCAGCTCTTTGCGCAGGTGACGAACCCGCCGATCGATTCGATCCGCGAAGAAATCATCATGTCGCTGGAGTGCTACGTTGGCCCGGAAAATAATTTGCTGGGAGCTGATGAGAAAGACTGCGGCCGTTTGCGCATGCGCCACCCGATTCTGACTAACAGCCAGATGGCCGCGCTCAAGAATGTTGATTACCGCGGCTGGCGTTCGAAAACAATAGATATTACTTACGGGCTGTCCGGTAAAGCGGGTGGCCTTGGTGAAGCGCTCGACCGTATTTGTGATGAGGCCGGGCAGGCCATTGATGAGGGCTTTAGCCTGATCGTCCTGTCTGACAGAAATACGGGACATGATCGCGTTCCGGTGAGTTCGCTGCTTGCCTGCGGTGCTGTGCATCACCATCTTGTGCGCCAGGCCAAGCGGACTCGTATCGGCATTCTGATCGAAACCGGCGAAGCCTGCGAAGTGCATCATCACTGCTTGCTGGCTGGATATGGCGCGGATGGCATCAACCCGTATCTTGCGTTCGAGGCGCTTTGGGAAGCTCGTCGAGAAAATCTGATTGAAGAAAGCGATTTTGACAGCGACGACGTAATCGTTGCGGCTTATCGGAAAGGTGTGGCCAAGGGCATTCTGAAAGTGATGGCCAAGATGGGTATTTCGACGCTTCAGTCGTACAAGGGCGCGCAGATATTCGAAGCCCTGGGGTTGGCGGATGAGGTTATAGAACGTTGTTTTGCCGGTACTGCGAGCCGCATTCAGGGTGTTGGTCTGGACGTTCTCGAACGCGAAGCTCTGCGGCGCCACGCACTGGGCTATTCGGACAATCAGCAGGAACGACGGACCGAATTATCGAATCCGGGGGAATTTCATTGGCGCAGCACCGGTGAACGCCACCAGTGGAGCCCCACTGCTATTGCATCATTGCAGATTGCGGCACGGTCGGAAGACACGAGCAGTTATCAGCAATTCGCTGACGAGGTGAACGCTGATGCACGAACAAGCTGTACGCTGCGCGGGTTGTTCAAACTGAAACCGGGCGTTGCCGGAAAACCGGTTCCGCTCGATAAAGTCGAACCTGCCAGTGAAATCGTAAAACGATTCTGCACTGGTGCCATGAGCTTCGGTTCAATTTCAGCGGAATCTCATGAAGCACTGGCTGTCGCGCTGAACCGTATCGGCGGAAAGAGCAATACAGGCGAGGGCGGCGAAGATCCGGAGCGTTTTAAGACGCTGCCTTCGGGCGATTCCCGGCGCTCGGCGATCAAGCAGATTGCATCCGGGCGCTTCGGTGTGACCGCATGGTATCTGGCCAATGCTGATGAATTACAGATCAAAATGGCGCAGGGTGCAAAACCCGGCGAAGGCGGAGAATTGCCGGGCCGAAAGGTTGACGAGAATATTGCACGGATTCGTTTTTCAACTCCCGGCGTTGGTCTGATCAGTCCGCCACCGCATCATGATATTTATTCGATTGAGGATCTGGCCCAACTCATCCATGACCTCAAGAACGCCAACCCGGAGGCGCGAGTCAGCGTCAAGCTTGTTTCTGAAGTCGGTGTCGGCACGATCTCAGCGGGAGTCGCCAAGGCGCACGCGGACCACATTCTGATTTCAGGAGATTCGGGCGGCACGGGCGCATCACCACTGACCAGCATCAAGCATGCCGGTTTGCCGTGGGAACTCGGTATCGCCGAAACACACCAGACGCTGGTACTGAACGACTTGCGCAGTCGCGTCGTGCTGCAGACCGACGGGGGTTTGAAGACCGGACGGGACGTGGTGATCGCAGCACTTTTGGGCGCCGAGGAGATGGGTTTCTCGACCGCGCCTTTGATCGCGCTTGGCTGCATCATGATGCGTAAGTGCCATTTGAATACCTGCCCGGTTGGTATTGCAACCCAGGATTCGGTTCTGCGGAAGAAATTTACCGGCAAACCGGAACACGTGGTGAATTATTTGTTCATGGTTGCCGAGGATGCTCGCCGGATTATGGCGGAGCTTGGCTTCAGGCGGATCATTGACATGATCGGCCGCACCGATGTGATAGAAGGTGCCGATGCGATTGATCACTGGAAAGCAGACGGGCTCGATCTGACACCGATTCTGATGAAAGCACGCAAGCAGCACGACCGGGTAGAAGTTCGCTGCACAAAGGATCAGGACCACGGTCTTGAACTTGCACTCGACAACCGGTTGATCGAACTGGCGCGGCCGGCGATCGATAGCGGCGAAGCCGTGCGATTCGAGTTGCCGATCGTGAATACACACCGAACCGTCGGCACGATGCTCAGCTATACCGTTGTTAAAAAATGGGGCGAGCGGGGTTTGCCCGTCGATACCATTCACGTGAAGCTCAACGGTTCAGCCGGCCAGAGTTTTGGCGCTTTTATGGCCCGCGGGATCACATTGGAGCTTGAGGGCGACAGTAATGACTACGTTGGCAAGGGGTTATCCGGCGGGCGTCTGATCATTTACCCGCCGGCCCAAAGTGATTTTGTGCCGGAGGACAATGTCTTGATCGGAAATGTTGCGCTCTATGGCGCAACAGGTGGCCGCGCGTTTTTCCGCGGACAGGCGGCGGAGCGCTTTTGTGTCCGTAATAGCGGTGCACGCGCTGTTGTCGAGGGCGTGGGAGATCATGCCTGTGAGTACATGACCGGCGGACGGACTGTTGTACTTGGTTCGACGGGGCTGAATTTCGCGGCCGGTATGTCCGGGGGCATAGCCTATGTCTGGGACACAGACGGCACTTTCGAGAGCAAGTGTAATCGGGGCACAGTCGAGCTTGATCCGGTCGAGGACGACGATGATATTTCGGAGTTACGTGAATTGATTGAATGGCATAAGCAGTGTACGGGTTCGACCGTCGCTGAAAAGATTCTTGATGACTGGCCGCAGATTCTGAGCCAGTTCATCAAGGTCATGCCGACCGACTACAAGCGTGTTCTGGCCGAACGCCGGCGCCATGATGAGGAAATGGAAGCGACTATCCATGAAGACCAGACGATTAATTCGGCCATCCTGAGGAACTGAGGCATAAATTATGGGAAAGCCGACCGGGTTTATGGAGTACCCCAAAAAGAACGTGCCTTATCGCGAGGTGACTGAGCGCCTGGCCGATTTCAAAGAGCTGTATACAGATCCTGAAGAACAGCATCTGAAGATTCAGGGTGCGCGTTGCATGGATTGCGGTGTGCCGTTTTGTCAGTCGGGTTCGGGCTGTCCGATCGATAACCTGATTCCGGAATGGAATGATCTGGTGTATCGCGGCCGCTGGCGTGATGCACTGAATAGACTCCATGAGACTAATAACTTCCCGGAATTTACCGGACGTACCTGTCCCGCTCCCTGTGAAGGCGCCTGCGTGCTGGGCATTACGGACCCCGCGGTGACGATTAAGAATATAGAAAATGCCATCATTGACCGGGGCTTTGCCGAAGGCTGGGTCGAGCCGCAAATCCCGCAAAAAAGAACCGGCAAAAAGGTTGCCGTGATCGGCTCAGGGCCGGCCGGACTGGCAGCTGCCGATCAGCTTAACAAGGCCGGTCATGATGTGACGGTGTTCGAGCGTGAGGACCGTATCGGCGGCTTGCTCATGTACGGAATTCCGAACATGAAACTTGCTAAAGACGTCGTCGACCGGCGGGTTGATGTTTTGCGCGAAGGCGGTATCGAATTTCGTACCGGCGTCGATGTCGGTATAGATATCGACCCGAGTCAGCTCCAAAGTGAATATGATGCTTTGTTGCTGGCGACTGGCGCTACCGTACCGCGTGATTTACCTGTCGAGGGCAGGTCACTTGATGGCGTGCATTTTGCGATGGAGTTTCTGACCGAAAATACACGCAGCCTGATCAATAGCAATCTTGAAGACGGAAAATTCATCAGTGCCAGGGGCAAAAAAGTAATTGTCATCGGCGGCGGGGATACGGGTACCGACTGTATTGGGACAGCACTTCGTCATGGCTGTGCCAGCATGGTCAACCTCGAGTTACTGAGCCAGCCGCCGGCTGATCGCGCAGCTGATAACCCGTGGCCGCTTTGGCCAAAAATTTTCCGGACTGATTATGGTCATGAAGAATCCATCGCTGAATTCGGCGCCGACCCGCGGGCTTACAGTCTCGTGACCAAGAGTTTTACCGATGACGGCAATGGCAATGTGTGCGGGTTGACGACCGTCAGTGTCGACTGGAAGTCTGTCGATGGGCGATTGCAAATGACGGAGATTCCGGGCAGTGAACAGACCTGGGAAGCGGACCTTGTGTTTCTGGCTATGGGATTCCTGAGTCCCGAGTCATATCTGGCTGAATCACTCGGTATCGAGCTTGATGATCGGCAGAATTATCTGGCCGAACATGGCGATTTTCAGACATCGGTTGCCGGCGTATTTACGGCGGGTGACTGCCGGCGCGGCCAGTCACTCGTGGTTTGGGCAATCAACGAAGGTCGCGGGGCAGCTCGTGCCGTCGATCAGTTCTTAACCGGTTCCAGCAATCTTCCGGCACCGGGCATCACGATGGGATCTGCCGTCGGCTGATTGCCTGCGCTCAAGGCACCATTGGAAACGCTGATCACAGACGCTGAATAATTGCGTCCGCGAAAGCGTCTGTGCCGAGTGTACCGCCGAGATCCCGCGTTTTGCATCCGTCTGTCAGTGCTGCGTCATAAGCATTTTTGATGCGTTCGGCGATATCGAGTTTTCCATCTATGCCAAGCGTGTTGGTGAGATATCTGAGCATCATGACGGCCGACATCAGCAGAGCAAGCGGGTTGGCAATGTTTTGTCCGGCGATGTCCGGCGCGGAACCATGTACGGCCTCGAATATTGCCCGGTCTTCACCGAAGTTGGCGCCTGGTACGACACCGAGTCCTCCAACCAGGCCGGCGCACAAATCGCTGACGACGTCGCCATACAAATTTTCAAGCAGCAGCATGTCGAATTGCGTGGGGTCCTGAACCATTCGCATGCAGGCCGCATCGATAATGGTGGTGTCATATTCGATGTGCGGGAATTCATTTTCGTGAACTTTCTGGGCGCAATGCAGAAATAAACCGTCGGTCAGTTTCATAATATTGGCTTTATGAAAAACGGTGATTTTTTTCCGATTACGTTGTTCTGCATAGCGGAATGCCCAGCGCGCGATACGCATACAGCCTTTTTCTGTAGCGATTTTCATACTCATGACGGTGCCGGGAGTGATTTCGTTTTCTATACCGCTATAAAGGCTTTCGGTATTTTCGCGAATGATGACTATGTCGACATTCTTAAAGCGCGTTTCTACGCCAGGCAGGTTGCGCACCGGTCGAACAGCCGCATAAAGATCGAATGCCTTTCTTAGCTGTACGTTGACTGATTGAAAGCCCTCACCGATAGGCGTAGTGCAGGGGCCTTTCAAAGCAACTTTATAGGTCTGAATGGCATCAAGCGTGCTTGCGGGCAGAACTTCCCCTTCCCCTTCCGCATCCAGCGCTGCCAGCCCCGCCTGACATTTGATCCATTCAATATTTGCACCGGCCGCATCCAGAATACGAACGACAGCTTCGGTGATCTCCGTGCCTATGCCGTCACCGGGAATCAGGACAGCTTTGTATGCATTACTCATATACCTGGTATTCCTTGCGGGCCGGCGAGTATAACCACGCACACGCACAAGCCCGAATTGGCCTGAATTATTCCAGAGCGTGGAGCGCGGCGAGTTTCATTATTCCTGCCAGGCTCAACAAATCGGTAATCTCGCCTGTGAGCGCCATCTTCAGCACCTGCGCAAAAGGCAAACGACGAATTTTAATATCCTCGGTGTCTTCAAAATCCGGTTCACCTTGCGTCAGACTCCGAGCGACGAAAACCATGCCCTCCTCGTCTGTAATCGAGTTGCTGACGTGTACGTTAAGAATGGCTTCCCAGGTATTGGCTGTCAGCCCGGTTTCTTCCTTGAGTTCTCGTTTTGCGCCTTCCAGCGGATCTTCGTCCCGCGGCACGCCACCCATCGGTATTTCCCATGAATATGACCCGAGAGCGTAGCGGTACTGACCGACGATCCAGGTATTCAACTCCTCATCGAGCGGTATGATGCCGCAGGCAATATTTTTAAAGCTGATTTTCCCGTATATTCCTGGCTTCCCCGATGGATTGATCACGTCATCTTCAACCACCTGAATCCACGGGTTGTCATATATTTTTTTACTGGCCAGGGTTTTCCATGGATTATCAGTTTTTGTCATTGGCCTGCCCCGCTTGTGTTACCGGCCCATCACCGTATTCATTCATGATAACCCGGTCCTGTGCCGTCAGATGACGCCACCAATAATGCATGCCTGCCCCGCGCCCTGCCATGAAAACCGTGAAAGCCAGCCACAGCGCATGGTTACCGAGTGACTGCGCAGCGTACCAAACGGGCAGAAATAACAGCACAACAGCGCTGACCATGACCACCATCATTTCCTTCGAGCGCGTCGCACCCACATAGACACCGTCATAAAGAAAGCTCCATACCGATATCAGCGGAGAAATAATCAGCCACGGCAGGTAAGTACGTGCAGAGATTTGAATGTCATCGATACTCGTCAGCATATCGATGATCAAGCCACCGGCAACCAGGTAAATCAGACAGAAGAAACCGGCCAATAACAAGGACCAGTTCAGCGTCCGTCGCACGGCGAGCTGCAGTCCTCGGCGATCGCGTGCCCCTACAGCCTTGCCTGCCAGGGCCTCAGCTGCATGAGCGATTCCGTCCAGCGCGTAGGAGAGCATAAGCTGGAAGTTTATCAGCAGTGCATTCGTCGCCAGTATGATGTCACCCATACGGGCGCCCCTGGCGGTAATGAATGCAAAAACGAACATCAGCGCCATGGTTCTCAGCAGCAGGCTGGAATTGATGTGCAGAAGGTGCCGGTAATGCGCGATGTTGAACAGCTGGATGCCGGCCCAGTCACCCGGACGTTGCGCAAGTTCAGCTTTGACGAACGTCATGCCCACCGCCACTCCGATCAGTTCGGCGATCAACGTGGCCAGTGCGACACCTTTTACGCCCATGCCGAGGTTGATCACGAATAACAGATCCAGAACGATGTTGATAAGATTGATGGTCAGCATCATCGCCAGCGGCCCGCGAGCATTCTGCATGCCCAGCAGCCAGCCGATCATGACGAAATTAAGCAGCGATGCCGGCGCGCTCCAGATGCGGATATCAAAATAGACCCGCGTAAACTGCGCCACCTCGGCGCTTGGAGCCAGCAGTGCCAGTGCCGCCTGGATGATGGGTTTTTGCACCACGAGTAGCGCGACGGCGAGGACAAATGCGATAACTGCGGCTTGTCCGAGCGCTTCTCTGACGGCCGTGTTATCGCCGGCGCCAAATCCCTGGGCCGTGATGCCTGTCGTGCCCATGCGCAGGAAATTCAGGCCCATGAACAATATGCTGAAAATCGTTGCGCCGACGGCCACCGCGCCGAGATACCAGGGCTCGTCAAGATGCCCCATGACTGCGGTATCGACCATGCCGAGTAAGGGCGCCGTAATGGCGGAAAGAATCATCGGCGCGGCGATGCGCCATACTGCCTTGTGGCTGTAGGCGTCACTCATCGCACACTATCCGGTGCGGGTGGATTTTAAGCCAGATGGCCGCGCAGCGTATGAATCGCCTGCTTTTCGATCTGACGAATTCGTTCGGCGGAAACGTTGTACCGGTCGGCGAGATCCTGCAACGTGGTTTTTTTCTCTGCCAGCCAGCGTGCTTCCAGAATAGCGCGGCTGCGTTCGTCGAGTGTCTTCAGCGCCAATGACAATCGTTTATTCGACTGTTGTTCCCAGTCATGGTTCTCGACAGCCTGAGCGGGATCGGCGTCTTTGCCCGGCAAATACTGGGCCGGCGCATATGAAGTTTCATCATCGGCCGAAGGCGTGGGATCAAAAGTCATGTCCTTGCCGGACAGGCGCTGCTCCATTTCGGTGACTTCACGAGCATGAACGCCGAGATCTTTTGCAATCGCTTCTGTTTCCTTTTGTGACAGCCAGCCAAGATGTTTCTTGGACTTGCGCAGATTAAAGAACAGCTTGCGCTGCGCCTTTGTCGTGGCAATTTTCACCAGGCGCCAGTTCTTCAGGACATATTCATGAATTTCGGCGCGAATCCAGTGAACGGCGAAAGACACCAGGCGTACACCGACATCGGGGTCAAAACGTTTCGCGGCCTTCATCAGGCCGATATTGCCTTCCTGAACGAGATCACCCAGCGGGAGTCCGTAGCCCATGTAGCCGCGTGCGATATGTACGACGAAGCGCAGCTGGGATAACACCAGCTGCCGGGCAGCGTCGAGGTCATCATCATTCCGAAATTGCCGGGCTAAAGATTGCTCTTCTTCGGCTGTCAGTACCGGAACAGCGTTAACTGCTGAGATATAGGCATCGAGACTTCCGACCGGACCGGCCAGGATAAGATCGCGATTGCTTGGAATCAGGGCTGTACTCATAAATTTAAGGTCTCCTCGGGGCGCTCATTTTAGCAGTCTGACCATTTGAGTGCTAATCAATCTAAAGGTTCCCGAGCCGGATATGTTATTTTTAATGCATAAAAAGTATTTAGACCTTGGGCTGGATGGCAGCCAGGTGGCGGGCCACGGCTGACCAGGCCCCCCCGAGACCGGCCACGAGACCACCGGCCAGCACGGCCAGCATGGCATTTCGGTCAATTCCGCGGGGTTCGAAGCTGCTGTCGTAAAGTCCGATCAGACGCTGCACAGAATCATCGAGCAGCAGCAGTGTTGCACCGAGTAGCAACAGCGCGAAAATACCGCCGAAGATCCCGTACCAGAAGCCGAGGTATAAGAACGGACGCCGAACGAAGGCATCGCTGGCACCCAGTAACTTGGAGACCTCGATCTGCTGGCGTCTGTTTTGTATATCGAGGCGAATCGTATTGCCGACGATAATGATGACGGCGCCCAGCAGCATGGCCGCCGCGATCATGACGCCGCGCCGGCAGATATCCAGAAATGCGTTCAGCCGGGCCAGCCATTGTGTGTCGAGTTTGACGAGATCGATGTCGTCACGTTGCACAAGGCTGTCACCGAGTTTTTCGAGTGACTCAGGCGTTGCATCGGCATCAGGACGGACGATCAGCGTATGAGGAAGTGGATTTTCATCCAGAGCCGATATGACGGCAGCAAACCCCGGATCGTTCTGAAAATCCAAAAGGGCCTGCTCGGCAGTGATGAACCGGACGGATTCAACGAGATTAAGCCCGCTCAGCTCCTCCTTGAGACGTTCGGCATCTTCCGTGCCGGTGCCCGGAGTCATATAAACCGAGAAATCGCGAATGTTGTCCCAGGCGCTCGTCACGGCGCGGGCATTTTGTACGAGGATGTTCATTGCCGCAGGCATGGCCAATGCAATACCGATGACCGCAATGGTCAATGCCGTTGCCAGCGGCTGCCGGCTCATCGTGCCCAGCGAGCCCACACAATTCTGAGCATGACGGATGAAATAATTCTGGACGCGGGTGATCATGCGACGGGTTCCGGCGTGCCGGATATCTTTCCTTCGTCCAGAACGACGCGGCGCCCGCCAATCTGCTCGATCAGCGCAACGTCGTGACTGGCGATCAGCATGGTGACGCCGACTTCATTAAAGCGCTGAAAAAGTTGCATGATTTCCAGTGAAAGTTCGGGGTCCAGGTTTCCGGTGGGCTCATCGGCAATCAGCAGGCTGGGTTTGGTGACCACGGCACGTGCAATACCCACTCGCTGCTGCTCGCCTGTGGACAACGTGGACGGGGTCTGTTTTTCCTTGTGCAGCAGGCCTACCCGGTCCAGGGCGGCGCGGACGCGTTTGGGGATCTCCCGCTGACTGACGCCGCCTATGATCAGCGGCAGTGCAACATTGTCGAATACAGACTGGTCATCCAGAAGTTTGTGATCCTGAAATACCATGCCGAGCTGACGGCGATAGCCCGGCACGAAACGGTCCGGGAAACGGCCAATGCTGTGCCCGTCGACCAGAACCTGGCCTCGGGTCGGACGTTCGATCAGCGCGAGCAGTTTAAGTAACGTGGATTTTCCTGCGCCCGAATGGCCGGTCAGAAAAATCAGTTCACCCGGCTCAATACTCAGTGAAACATTGCTTAAACCGGTCTGCCCCCCCGGATAGCGCTTGGTGACATTCTCAAATCGAATCATCGGAATCCTGCAGCGGCTTTACTGGCCGGGTTCTGTGAGGGCTGAGGCAAACTGTTCAGCGTCAAATACAGCCATATCGGCAATGTCCTCGCCCACGCCGATGAAACGAAACGGGACATCCAGTTTTTCCGCGATTGAAAGCAGTACGCCACCCTTGGCGCCACCGTCGAGTTTCGTCATTGTGATTCCTGTCAGTCCCACGGCCTCGTTGAACTCGACCGCTTGCGTGACTGCATTTTGCCCGAGACCGGCATCAAGGATCAGCATAATTTCGTGTGGCGCGGCAGGATCAATGCGGGCAGCAACGCGAACTATTTTCCGAAGCTCCTCCATCAGGCTGGTCTGGTTTTGCAGCCGGCCGGCGGTGTCGGCCAGCAAAACATCTATGCCTCGTGCTTTTGCCGCTTCCAGTGCGTCATAAATGACGGCTGCCGGGTCGGCGCCAGTCTGCTGGGCGATCACGGGCACCTTGTTTCTTTCGCCCCATGCCTGAAGCTGTTCAACGGCCGCGGCTCTGAACGTGTCGCCCGCCGCCAGCATGACTGTCAGCCCGTCATCCTGAAACATTCGCGCCAGTTTGCCGATCGTCGTGGTTTTACCGGATCCGTTGACTCCGACGAGGAGGATCAAAAATGGGCGAGACGAATCGGGGATGACCAATGGGTGCGCCCGTTCGGCGAGAATCTCCACCAGCGACTCCCGTAATGCAGTCCGGACTTCGGCTTCATCCTTGATAGCCTTTGTGCCGATGCGGCGTCGCAAACCCGCCACAATGCGCTCGGCGGCTTCAATGCCGACATCGGCCAGCAGCAGATCCGTTTCCAGCTCCTCGGCGAGTTCTGCATCGAGTTTTCTGCCGGTCAGATTCACAGGCAGGGAAAGACCCTGACCCCGGTTCAGCCGTTGGCGCAGTCGTTGGAAGAAGCCTGACATGGCGCGCATGTTAAACATTCTGTGAGCCACGACAACTTTGCATTATCGAGATGCCGCGAATTTATTAATGAAATTGTTCAAAATAGGCCCGGTGAGCCGGAAAAAGAAACCAGAACCGGGCAGGCAATCAACCACCGGGCACGGAGGTGTGCGGATTATTGCCGGCTGCTGGCGCGGGCGGCGGATACCCACGCCGTCCGGCGCGGGGGTGCGACCGACGCCGGATCGCGTCCGCGAAACTTTATTCAACTGGGTAGCGCCCGTTATTGAGGGTGCCCGCTGCCTGGATTTATTCGCCGGGACCGGCGGCCTGGGTATAGAGGCGCTCTCGCGTGGCGCTGCCGAAGTCTGGTTCGTCGAGCGCAGTAAGGCGATTGCCGCGAATCTTCAGGAAATTCTGACCAGGCTGGAGAGCCAGGGTGATCGCATCGTGATCGGTGACGCGGCGGCATTTCTCGCCGGTTCTCCGAGACCGTTTGATCTGGTATTCCTTGACCCCCCTTTTGAGGGCTCCGACCTTAAAAATTTGTGTACACTTCTGCAGGATGGCTGGCTTGCGCCGGGTGGTTATATTTATCTGGAGATGAGTAGACGACAGTCGCTGCCATCGCTGCCTGAAGACTGGACGCTGCTTCGGGAAAAAACGGCGGGTAACGTCCGCTACGCATTGGCCCAGAAATGCCAGATCAGAACTGAAACAGGCCGGGAGTAAATAACGTGCCCGCAGGTGCCATGTATCCGGGAACATTCGATCCGGTGACCAACGGTCACCAGGAACTCGTACGCCGTACATCCCGGTTGTTCGACCGCGTCGTAGTTGCCATCGCGGCAAGCCCTAACAAGGCAACCGTATTTTCGCATCAGGAGCGCATGGATCTTGCGAAGCTGGTGTTCGCTGAATTCGACAATGTCGTTGTTGAAGGCTATGACGGCCTGACCGTCGAATACGCACGGGCGAATGGTCTGCCTGTGGTTATTCGGGGTTTGCGTGCCGTATCGGATTTCGAATACGAGTTTCAGCTTGCCAGCATGAACCGCCATCTTGAACCCGGTGTGGAAACAATATTTCTGACGCCGACCGACGAATTCAGTTTTATTTCCTCGACGCTGGTACGGGAAGTTGCATCACTGGGCGGGGATATCGGCAAATTCGTTCATCCCGCCGTCGAAAGCGCGTTGCGAGAACGGTACGGCAGTCGGTAAACACAGAAATACGGTCGCAAGTTCGATGTTGTTAAAAAAATTCTCCGCCATCCTGATCGGATGCATTTTCCTGAGCCCGTCATTTGCTGCTGACATCCCGTCAGCGCCCGGCAAGTCCGGCATCGCAACGGCTCATCCGCTGGCCACTCAGGCCGGTTATGAAATTCTTGAGCAAGGTGGTAACGCTTTTGATGCGGCTGTGGCAGTGGCAGCCGCGCTCGGTGTTGTGGAGCCCTATGCATCCGGTCTTGGCGGCGGTTCTTTCTGGTTGCTGCATATTGCCGGGGATGGTGAAAATAGCAGCACACAAATATTTGTCGATGCGCGCGAAACGGCGCCGGCTGCTGCGACCCGCGATATGTATCTCGATGAGAACGGTGAGCCGGTTCCCGGGGCATCATTCGATGGTCCGCTGGCTGCCGGTATCCCGGGACAAGCCGCGGGTCTGGCTCATATCGCCCGAAAATATGGCCGATTGCCGTTGGCTGTCAGCCTCGCACCGGCCATTCGCTATGCCGAACAGGGTATCCCGACGCACCGGCGCATGCTGCTGGGGCTGCGTTTTCGCCGGCAGGTCATTGAGCGCTGGCCGGCCTTCGGCAAAGTGTTTCAGCCTGGTTCCGCGCCGTTAAAAGAAGGCGATATCGTTCGTCAGCCCGACCTTGCAAAAACGCTGCGTCGATTTGCGAAAGGCGGAAAAGACGGCTTTTACCAGGGTGAAACCGCTCGCCTGTTGGTAAAAGGCGTCAGTGAGGCGGGCGGGATATGGACCGCGGATGATCTTGCCAGTTATGCAGTCGTCGAGCGTGAGCCCATCATTTCTTATTACCGTGGCGTGCGACTCGTTTCCGCGCCGCCGCCTTCATCGGGCGGAATCGCAATGGCCGATATGTTTAACATACTGGAAGGCTTCAACTTGACCGGGATGGACAGCGTAACGCGCAAGCATCTGGTGATTGAATCCATGCGCCGCGCGTATCGGGATCGTGCGCAATACCTCGGCGATCCGGACTTCGTCGATGTGCCGGTCGCACGTCTGATCCATCCTTTTTATGCGGCCGGTCAACGTATGTCGATCCGTGTCGATAAAGTGACGCCCAGTGAAAGTTTGCCGGGCATCTGGCCTGCGGGCAGTAAGGGAACGAATACCACACATTTTTCGGTGCTTGACGCACGGGGCAATCGTGTTGCCAGCACGAATACGATCAATACCTGGTACGGATCCGCCTTTATGGCCCCGGGCACGGGCGTCGTGCTGAACAATGAAATGGATGATTTTTCCATCAAACCCGGCGTGCCCAATGGTTTTGAGCTGCTTGGCAGCGGCGCGAATGCGGTGGCGCCCGGCAAGCGACCGTTGTCGAGTATGACGCCGACATTTCTGGAGTCCGACCGCGGTGTTGCGATTCTCGGTACGCCGGGCGGCAGCCGGATCATCACCATGGTGATGCGCTCTGCGATGGCCTGGACAAACGGCGCTGATGCGGACGAAATGGTGAGCATGAAACGCTATCACCATCAGTTTTTTCCGGACCGTGTGGAGTATGAGGAAGGGGCTTTCACCGATGCAGAGGTGCAGGCACTCGAGGCAATGGGACACCGGCTCAATGAGTCGAAGCGGGCATTCGGCAATATGAATGTAGTGACCTGGGATTATGCGACGGGCGAAGTTGCGGCCGCGGCGGATCCGCGTGCCGGCGGTGAGGGCCGGGTGTATTGATCGAAGTAGTGCCGTCCTGATGGCTGACCCGGATCAGTCAGGGCCGATATCGCTGAGGTTCCATTTGGACCAGTCGAGTCGATTTTCCGCGACGTGCAGCAAAGCGGCCACCACATGTCGGTCGTACACGCGACCGGCATCATGCATCATCTGGTCGAGTACCTCGTTGACGGGAATAGCATCACGATAGGCGCGGGGGCTGATGCGACACGAGAGCGGCTGGGATGAAGCCAGGATTCAACAGCTGACTGAACGTGATCGTACGCAATACGTTCAGCTTGCCGAGCCTGTACCGATCTACCTGGTGTATATGACCAGCTGGGTAACCCCCAATGGCATTGTGCATTTCCGGCGCGATGTTTACGGCGCCGATGAGTCCGCCGTTTCACTGGCAACGAATTAGACGCAGCCGGTTTATCGTTGGCAGGTGGCGCAATAAAATGTCGAGCGCTGGCCCATGACGATCTGGCGGATCGTGCTTTCGCAGTGCATACAGAGTTCGCCCTCACGCCCGTAGACTCTTAAGTCATGCCTGAAATATCCGGGCTTGCCATCGCCGCCGTAAAAATCTCGCAGGGTCGTGCCCCCGGCACGAATTGATTCTGCGAGTACCTCTTTGATGGCATCAGCCAGACGCTCCATGCGTGGTTTAGCGATTCGGCCGGCTGCTCGCCCGGGATGAATGGCGGCCCGGAAAAGCGCTTCGCTGGCATAAATGTTGCCAACGCCGACAACGATCGACGAATTCATCAAATGCGATTTAATGGCGACCCGGCGTCCGGCACTGGCCCGATGCAAATAATCACCGTCAAAATCCGGGCCCAGCGGTTCGGGTCCGAGATTGACCAGCAGCGCATGCATTTCGGGATCGACATCGGTCCAGAGAAATGAGCCGAAACGGCGTGGGTCGTTAAAGCGCAAAACATCTCCGGAATCCAGCCTGATATCAAAATGGTCATGTTTTTTCGGTTTATCGTTAACATTGACGAGGCGCAGGCAGCCCGACATGCCCAGATGAATCAGCGCCGTTCCGTTAACCGTTTCCAGTAACAGATATTTGCCCCGGCGGTTCACCGATTCGATCACCTGGCCGGCCAGACGGCTTTCCAGATCAGGGGGTACAGGCCACCTCAGGCGCCGCTCCCGGATCACGACAGCGGTCACACGACGGCCCTCTACGTAAGGGGCTATGCCGCGTCGCGTCGTCTCGACTTCAGGGAGTTCGGGCATTTGTAAGTCTTTGTTACAGCTTCGTTTTTGCTAATCCATGACGTGGTTTGTTGGCCCCGGAATGCGCTTCCGCTATAGTAATCAGCCATTTTAGCCACTCTGTTCGCAGAAGGCGGAATTCTCAATGCTGAATTTTTTCGCAGATCATCTTTACGGACTTGCCGACCTGTCCTGGTGGGGCTATCTGGTCATTACGTTCGTCATGATTCAAATATCCATGATGGCGGTTACTTTATACCTGCATCGGGATCAGGCCCATCGTGCGATTGATTTGCACCCGGCCCTGCGGCATTTTTTCCGCCTGTGGATCTGGCTGACCTCCGGTATGGTGACCAAAGTGTGGGTTTCCATTCATCGCAAGCACCATGCGATGTGCGAACGTGAAGGGGACCCCCACAGTCCCAAGGTATACGGACTGCGTAAAGTCTTGTTTCAAGGTGCAGAACTCTACCGCGTGGAATCCCGGAATGCCGAGACCATGGAAAAATTCGGCCGCGGTACGCCGGACGACTGGGTGGAGAAAAATGTCTACGAGCGGTTCGGCGTCACGGGCGTTTATACCATGCTGTTTATCGATA
>PVMK01175215.1_pt1 | contig 34757 bp, 46 predicted proteins | sample 1853481 | NCBI WGS metagenome assembly PVMK01 (sample SAMN08533507, study PRJNA380276) | Marine sediment metagenome, whole genome shotgun sequencing project. | reverse complement strand
GCATGACGTCATCGATCGCGACGTTCGGTAGTGTGGTCGTTAACCCACAGTAGCCGATATGTTGCTTATCGCCGTCGCGTCGTTGATAGGTAGGTGTTATCCGAATCTTGGCTGCGAATGGTGCTCCGGATTTTCGCAGGAATACAGTCTTCGTCTGAAACTGACCGTGGTTCCGCGCCATCGTGAGCCACTTATCAATGTGGCCCAAGACAATCTGTCCTGGTGAGAATACCGAGACCCGTTTGCGTCCGATCACTTCCTCAGGCGAGTAACCAAACAACTGTTCAGCACCCTTATTGTAGGTCAGGATCCGGCCTTCCAGGTCACAGGTTATTATGCTGCGTACGTTGTGTTGCCCCATCCTGATTCTTTGGTAGTGTTTTAGTCCGTACAACGCGTCGTGTCACACGCATTATACCGAATTACCGCTGGAGTCTCCTCGACCATATCGCCGATCCGCTTCCAGCTCGAAGCACCTGACAATTTGGCGTTGTTGGCGCGCTAGGGCCGGAGAAATAAGCGCCTCGAGGATTCGGTTACGCAGCGCGAGCCGGGTCTCGAAATGCACGTCACAACCGTTGTTAGCACACGAATAGAATCGCCAGTACATTTCGAAGTGTTTGAATATCCCGCTTTCAGCCGCGATCGTGATTTGAAATGGCTGCTGCAAGGTCGCACGGCTATCAAAAGCAAAGTCAATCCCGCCCACCCGTACGACTTGATGAGCCAAGATCGTGGTCTCCGTCTTTTCGCGAATATGGGCGCACCGCCAACCTGGCAAGAAATCCGGGTAGTGTTCGATGTCTGCCACCAGTGCAAACATCTGATCACAGCTGTACCGAGTTGTTGTACGGATCTTCATGCCCACAAAACCTCAGCCACGAGAAGCCTGCACATCCTGAAAATTGCAACGGTATCGCCCTTAGCGGGCGGTACGCCGATCAATGGTAAAACATGGGGATTGATTCTTCAGGCTGAATTTACTGATAAACCATCTACCGAATCTCGATGGTAACGCCAACCGGGTCGATCCAAGAGGGCATCGCTTGTCTTGCTGCTAGAACCGGATTCGCCACTCTGTGTCTGTCTCACAATCAGGAATGGGTACCGAACGTAATTAGGGCATTCGATTGGCAAATATAAACCACTTGTCATTTATGTTTATCGTTTTCTTCACCTAATTCAGCTCTGAATTCCCGTTTTGCAGAACTTTCGTCGATTTTGACTTTTTTCCGCCGGATTCTTGCGTAGTCCTGAAGTTGTCGGCGAGCGCTGCGAAACGCATCGCGTACGGTAACGTAGCAATCGTCGTGAGCGGGACTGCTCTCGTCTTCATGGCTAACGACGAGAGTGTCACCCGGGACCGAGATTCTTATCACCACTTTGTAGCGGCGGCCTTTGTGGTGGTGTCTGTGAGGTGCGTCAATCGTCACCTGACAGTCGGTGATTCGGCCGTAAAAATGACTCAATGATTTAACATGGTCATTGATGTCAGCCTCAAGGGCAGCAGACCGATCCATGTTGTGGAAGTGAACGCTTGATGGAATATTCATGATACGAAGTTGCCTACTAAAGACTGCGTGAGTCAACGTGGAAACGATTGAAACAACTTGGTGACACCTACCTGGATTACGGAGCTTGGATCTTCACGGTCACTTTCGGTAATCGTCTTTTCAGCCCAGCCATGCCACACGGGCTTTTTTGACTTGCCATCGAATATGTCGACACCCAGAGTACCTTCCGTATAACTGTGTTCGGTCGTTTCGCGGACGTAGTAATAACTGCTGTGAACATGCCAGCCCCAGGTTTCGCGATAGCCAACAGGGTAGGAACTTACTCTGATCTTATCGCGAGTTCCAACTGTGTAAGAAAGGACAAAATCGGCGTTATTGCGTTCTTCGATGAACGAGTAGCCTTTTTCCCCTAATTGGGCCTGGATCGCCTGCTGGATTTTACTTTGCGTTAGTGGACTAATTCGAACAGTAGACTCGTCACTGATATACGGGGATTCATCAATCCACGCAAATGTCTGGTAAGCACCAAAGTTTGTCGTTTCATCGTAATGCGAACCAGTGCTGATGGTTGCGCACGCAACCAGAAATCCGCTCCAGACGATGTATGCAATGATTTGTGCCAGTCGCGGCCGAAAATTTCGAAACTTCATGTTGATGATCTTTTGGCTGAATTGTATGCAGTGTCAATTCTTAGCCGGATCGGCTGTCAATGCTATCCGTAGAAACGGCCTGCCCATTGTGGTCAATACATATTGCGGATGCGAGAATAACTCTGGCTATTCGGCTATTACGCATAGGTGAGCAGGGCAGATGAAGGGATAGTGGCCTACAGTTGTTAATGTATGCTGGGTGTCTGACAGAGTAATGCCAGACTGCAGATTTCGCGGACCGGATTATGGGGCGGCCGCTACGGCTGTTCGGCAGCATGGAATATAAGGACTACTACAAAATATTGAGCGTAGATCGGGATGCGACGTCAAAGGACGTCAAGCGCGCCTATCAAAAGCTCGCCAGAAAGTATCATCCGGATGTAAGCAAGGAACCGGACGCTGAGGCTCACTTCAAGGAAGTGGGCGAGGCTTATGCGGTGCTTAAGGATCCAGAAAAACGTGCGGCCTATGATCAGCTGGGACCCGATTGGAAGGCGGGCCAGGATTTTACGGCACCACCTGGTTGGGATGCGGGTTTTGAGTTTCGCGGCAGCAATTACGATGGTGGCATGCAATTCGCTAGCAGTGATTTCTTTGACGCTTTGTTTGGCCAGGGATATCGTGGACCGGACGATGCATCCGCAGCCGCCGGCATTACTCGTGGTCAGGATCATCATGCGAAAGTATTGATCGATCTTGAAGACGCCTGGCTGGGAGGTACGCAAAAGTTCACCTTACGTGTGCCTGAAATCGATTCCGCTGGTCGGTTGCGAACGAAGCAGCGTACCATCGACGTGCGCATTCCAAAGGGCGTTAAACACGGCCAACACATACGGTTGGCCGGTCTCGGCGCGCCGGGATTGACACAAGGTGAGCCCGGAGACCTGTATCTTGAAGTGGAATTTAAGGCACACCGGCTTTTTCGAGCCGATGGGCATGATCTCTATATCGATTTGCCAGTCGCACCATGGGAGGCCGCATTAGGTGCCAAGGTCAAAGTGCCGACTCCAGCGGGTATTGTCGAACTGAAGATACCGGCTGGCTCCTCTGGTGGCACCAGGCTGCGGCTGAAAGGGCGCGGAATTCCTGGCCCAACTGCCGGCGATCTTTACGCAATACTGCAGATCGCCTTGCCGCCGGCAAAGACGGATGAAGCCAAGGGCTTTTATAAAGACATGCAGAAGGAATTCGCCTTTGATCCACGAGCGCATATGGATATTTGAGAACGATATGAGTAATCGCAAGAAATTCGGATTCGCCGCAGAGATACTGGAAGTCGATATCGAACTGTCGCTAAGCCAAATGTGTCAGGCATGCGGTGCTGAGGGTGAGGATATCGTCAAGCTAGTCGAAGAAGGCGTGTTGCAGCCGATAGGCAAAGCCAGGAATCGATGGAGTTTCCCCGGAGCTAGTCTGGAGCGAGCGAGAAGGGCACTTCGGCTGCAACAGGACCTCGGTGTCAATGTTGCCGGTGCGGCTCTAGCATTGGACTTGATAGATGAGCTCGACAGGTTGAGAGCTGAGCTGAAGCAGTGGAAGGCGTAGGCAGGTTCCGAGAGGACATGATTCGCTACGTCCGGCTAGGATTTTAATCATTGCATACTTGTCTCTGTCAATTCTGTAAGAATTTTCGTGCTATGCGCCCGCTGCGAATTCAAGACGATTTATAACCTGTGTGGCATCGTTCGGATCAGAGGTAACTTTAAATCCGAATTTGCGCGCGAGGTCTTGCATATCAGTATTAACGGCAAGCTCGATCGAATAAAGACGTTCGATTCCGCAACTGCTTGCATACTCGATTAGATGTTTAAGCAGGATCTCGTCAAGTCCACTATCGTGCCAGTCGTCGGCGATGGTAACGGCAATTTCTGCTTCTCTGTTCTGCTCATCTGCAACATAACGAGCGACACCGACCTGAATATCAGCGCTGTCGCTTCGAACTAACGCAATGAATGCCATTTCGTGCTCCCGGTCGATGTCACAAAATTTCTGCAATTCGTCCTCGGTGAGATGGCTGATGCCGCCGAGAAAGCGGAAATACTTTGACTGTTTCGAGAGACCGTCAAAAAATGATCGCTGACGCTCGAGATCGTCACGGCTAATTGGTCGAACAGATATAATTGACCCATCGGCCAATATTTCGGTGAAATTGACTTCCATTGCTCGGCCTCCGATCATATAAGCTGCTTAACTATATATAGATTGTCAGTTCGATAAAAGAATGGGCGAAAGCGCGCTTTCATCGGCGAATTGTGATCGTATGTGTTTTCCACAATATTCCTGACAGATACGCCGGTAGAGAATTGTCATTCGCGCGCCCCGGGGGACTGACCACATGAATTACCGCAGCATTTTACTGGTATCGCTTCTGACACTGTTCGCTTGCGCAACAGAAGCCCCTTACGACCCACTCGATGATTACATTGAACTTGACGCGACAACGATTCTTGATGCACCGAGCGTGGGTTTGTCGAATATCGCGCCCGAGAATATCGATGCGGTTGCGAGAGGTGAGTATTTGATCGAGCTTCTAGGCTGCGGATCCTGTCACACCGATGGCGCGCTCGTAGGTGAGCCTCAAATGGAAAGGTCACTTGCCGGATCGCGGACCGGCATCGCCTATACCAATCCACTCAAATATCGTCATCCCGGCATCGTGTATCCGTCGAATATCACGCCGGACGACCGGACCGGCATTGGCAGTTGGAGTGACGAGCAAATCGATAACGCAGTACGGGCAGGCCAAGGTCAGCATGGCAGTCGTCGCATTCTAACGATGCCTTGGCAGGCCTATGCAAAGATTTCAGATAACGATCTCTATGCAATAGTCAGCTATTTGCGAAACATCGAGCCCGTGAATCACAGAGTGCCCGATGATGTGCCACCCGGAGGAAGAGCGAAGGCCCCTTACGTCCATTTCGGCGTTTACCAAAGCCGTGACTAAAATAACAGTGATGGATTTTTGCTTTCCTTGATGATTCGGTTCGGAAACTCGTATTTGTACGCTATTTGCAAGCGCAATCCGAAAGTCGATGTATGCTGATGCGATTCCAACTGAATAACGGTTTGGACATTCCGGTCGACGGTGCGCCGGGTACAGCTGTGGCACCAATTGCCGATCCAGTCCGTGTCGCGTTGGTTGGCGCGGACTACGGTGAGCTGAGACCGTCGATGATGGTCGCCGAAGGCGACCGTGTGCGCGCCGGCGAGACACTCTTCAGTGATCGGCGGAATCCGGAAATCCGCTTTGCCGCGCCCGGTAGCGGTGTGGTCCGACTCATCAGGTGGGGTCCGCGGCGCCGCCTGGATTCGGTCGTAATTGACCTGAATGACGATCCGCCGCTCAAGTTCCAGTGTTTCAGCGGTGCATCGCTGGCCAGCCTACCTGGTGAGATCGTGCGCGAACGACTGCTCGAATCCGGTCAATGGGTTGCGTTCCGCGGGCGACCCTTTGAGCGCATCCCGCCGCCCGATATTGCACCCCGGGCAATTTTCGTCACTGCGATCGACACCAACCCGCTGGCGCCGGATCCGTTCGTCGCGATTTCGGAGCACGCCGAGGATTTTCGACGCGGTGTGATTGTCATATCACGATTGACCCAGGGACGCACTTACGTCTGCACCGCTGGTGGCCGCAGCGCTCCGATGCCCGAACTGCCGGATGTCTTGCAGGCAGAGTTCGATGGCCCGCATCCGGCCGGTTTGCCGGGGACGCACATCCACGCGCTTGAGAATCGTATCGGCGATATCCCGGATATTTGGCATATCGGTTACCAGGACGTAATAGCAATCGGCCAATTATTCACGATCGGCTATGCGTCGCCGCATCGACTCGTCGCAATTTGCGGACCCGGTGCGCGCTCGCCACGACTGGTTCGCATCCGCATCGGCGCGGAGCTTTCCGGTCTTTTGCAGAACGAGACGAAGTCTGCGTGCCGGCTGATTTCCGGCTCGGTGTTGTCCGGCCACCGACTGCCCGGATTTCTGGGGCGGTATCACAACCAGGTCACTGTATTGCCGCACACGCAAAGCGCGGCGACCATGGTCCGGCAAGTCGCACGGATGGTTTTGCGCGGCAATCTGGGCCTGGGCCGTGCCGAGAGCAGTGCTATGCATGGCTGGCGGAGCGGCATGCTGCCGCTGGAGTGTTTTGATCGAGTGTGGCCGTTTCGGGTGCCGCCCGCAGCGCTGTTGCGCGCGCTTCTGGTCGGGGATGTGGACAACGCGATAGAACTCGGTTGCCAGGGGCTGGCCGAAGAAGACCTGGCCTTATGCACATACGTTTGTGCCGCCAAACGCGACTACGGCTTGGCGTTGCGGCGGACGTTGCGTGACATTGAGCGGCTCACGTGATGCCGGCGAGTGGCCCAGGCAGGAGCTGGCGCGGAATTGGGGTCGAGGTCGCGGCACGCGCCGCGAATCGGGCGCCTGATACGACGACCGGAGCGACGCACGCACGGGCGCGGGCGAATACCGACACCGTATTGTTCCTGTTCGTCCTGGCGTCAACGCCGGCGCTACTTATAAGTGCTTGGAGTGCGGGTCACCAGGCACTGGCGCAACTCACCGGGGACACGCCCGTAGGTTGGCGCGTGCAATTACTGCATGGCGCAGGCTTATCGACATCGGCGGACGATTGGCTGAGCAGCTTCGTTCTGGGGCTTTCGTACATTGTGCCGCTGCTGATTGTTGCCGGTTTGGTTAGTCTTTTTTGGGCGGTCCTGTTCGCAAGAATTCGGGATCGTCCCGTTGACCCCGGCTGGTTGATGACTGGTTGGCTCTATGTGCTGTTATTGCCGGCGGATTTATCGCCGCTGCTCGCCGGCTTGGGGATGAGCTTCGGGGTCGTGCTGGGGCAGCACATATTCGGCGGCACCGGGAGATATATCGCCAGTCCGGCAGCGCTCGGGGCATTGTTTGTGCAATTCTCTTATCCCGGCGCTGGCCAGCTGTCGAGCGCCGCAAGCTGGGCAGCTGTGGCCACATCGGGTGGCGGGGCCGACGGCGCCGCGTGGATGGAATTTGTGGCGGCAGAGCCGGGCGCACTCGGTATCCCTCTGGCATCGGTTTGCCTGCTCGGCGCCGGATTGCTGGCGCGAACCGGGGCCGTATCGTTGCGCACCATGCTGGGCGGCGTGCTCGGAGTTGCGCTGGCGGGCACACTGGCCGGTATTATGAGCGACACGCCGCTGGCACAGCTCGGCTGGTATTGGCACCTGGTGCTCGGCAGTCTCCCGGTTTGCCTCGCGTTCGTCATCACGGACCCCACGACCTTGCCGCTGACTCGGGCAGGACGGTGGATTCACGGCCTGATGTTCGGCGTATTGGTGGTGGCGATACGCATGTTGGATCCGACGCATCCCGACGGCTCATTGTTTGCCGTTCTGCTGGTGACATTGCTTGTGCCGCTGATCGACCACTTCATCGTGCGACGTCACACTGCCCGCGCCGATGGTCGCCTGGAGTTGCGCGCGTGAACGTGGAGACCTTGCCACGCACGCTGCTCGTCGCAGCCGGCGTGGCCCTGTTCTGTTCGGCGATCGTATCGATCGCTGTACATACTTTGCGGCCGCTACAGCTTGCGTTCGACTCGTTGGAGCGCAACCGTGCGGTTCTCGTTGCTGCGAATCTATTGCCGTCCGGCGAGATCTCGGACCGAGAAATCGTGGCGCGATTCCTGGATCTGGATGCGCGAGTCGTGGATCTCGATACGGGATGGTTTAGGAGCGGGCTGGATGCCCATGCCTATGACCACTGGCAGCAGCGGGATGAGGATGAGGCGGCCGTCGAGGCCGGGCCGGGCGACGTACCGGGGCCCGCCACCAACGGACGCAACGTGCCCGTCTACCTAGTGCGTAAGGCGGATGGCTTTGAGCAGATCGTACTGCCAGTAGACGGACGCGGCATGTGGTCAGCGATCTACGGTTACATCGGGCTGGACGAAGATCTCAACACGATCACCGGCGTGATATTTCATCGCCACGGAGAAACCCCGGGCATTGGCGATCGGATACAGGATAGGTCCTGGCTGGCGACCTGGCAGGGCAAACAGATTCGCGACGACGATCGGATATTGCGCTTCCGCGTGGCAAAGGGTGCGTCGGGTCCGTTCGAGGTCGACGTCGTCTCCGGTGCCTCGGTAACAACGGAGGCAACCGGTGAGATCGTACGGAACTGGCTCGGAGATGATGGTTTTGGTCCATTCTTGGAAAATCTGGGGGAGAATCAACGGTAGGAATTCTTATGCGCATCAACAAACGATTTCTGGCACCCATCATCGACGACAATCCGATTACCGTGCAGATCCTGGGGCTTTGCTCGGCTCTGGCAGTTTCACGCGCGCTGGAACCGGCCTTGATCATGGCAGCCGCCGTTATCGTCGTGCTGATATTCTCCAATGTCGCAGTCAGCGCGTTACGTGCCGTGATGCCACGCAGTATCCGGCTCATTATTGAGGTGACGCTGATTGCCTCGGCGGTAATCGTCGTGGACGAGGTGCTCAAGGTTTACGCACGGGATGCATCGCAGGTGCTGACCATATTCGTCGGCCTGATCATCACCAACTGCATCGTGCTCGGCCGAGCAGAATCGTTCGCACTGCACAACCGGGTGTTACCGAGCTTCGCGGACGCGCTCGGAAATGGTGTCGGTTACGCCGGCATTCTGCTGTTCATTGCAGCGATCAGGGAACTGTTCGGAAGCGGCGCACTGCTGAATATCACGATCCTGCCCGACGCTTATCCAAAGAATGACATGATGCTGTATGCGCCGAGTGCGTTTTTCATCCTCGGTCTGGTCGTCTGGGCAATCCGATCGTTGCGCCCGGCCCAAGCGGAGCAGCCTGAGCATTCTGCGGACCCGGTTAGCTACCAGGAAGTCGCGTGATGGCAGAGTTCTTCAACATTGTGATGCGCGCGATGGTGGTCGAAAATCTCGCGCTGGTTTATCTGCTGGGTATGTGCACATTTATCGCGGTGTCGAAGCAGGTCGAGACAGCGATCGGGCTCGGGGTCGCGGTGTTGGTGGTGCAGCTGATAACCGTGCCGGTCAATAACCTCATCTACAACTATCTGTTAGCACCAGGCGCACTGAGTTGGGCGGGTTTGCCGACAGTCGACCTTTCGTACCTGAGGTTAATCACCTTCATCGGCCTGATCGCGGCGTCGGTGCAGATTCTCGAACTGGTACTCGAGCGGTATTTCCCGCGCTTGCGCAGTGCTCTCGGCGCGTTTCTGCCATTGCTCACCGTAAATTGCGCGATTCTGGGTGCCTCGTTGTTGATGGTGCAGCGCGATTATGAATTCGTCGAGAGCGTCGCTTACGCCTTTGGCGTCGGTGCCGGATGGGCGATCGCGGTCATCGTGTTCGCAGCGATTCGGGAGCGACTACGGTACAGCGACATTCCCGCCGGGCTCCAAGGACTGGGCTTGGCTTTCATCATCACCGGGTTTCTCGCATTCAGTTTTGCGGGGATCTCGGGAATCCAGTTCTGACCGCAGATCAAGAATGCAGATCTATCTGTCCATGGTGCTGTTTACGACGATCGTCGTCGCTCTGACGGGCGCGGTATTGTTTGCACGGTGGCTGCTTGTGCCGTCGGGTGAAGTGTCAATCCTGATCAATGATAGCCGCAGTATCATCGTACCGGTGGGCGACAAGTTGCTCTGGACGCTGGCCGGGCAGGGCGTCCACTTGCCGGCTGCCTGTGGCGGCCGCGGCAGCTGCGGCCAGTGTCGGCTCGTGGTCGAACGCGGCGGCGGCGAGCCGTTACTCACGGAAACGGCGCAGATCAGCCGACGGGACCTGGCGAGGCACGTGAGACTCGCGTGCATGGTGACGGTTCGCGATGATCTCGCAATATACCTGCCGGAGGATATTCTCGAGGCGAGGCGATGGACCTGCCGAGTCCGATCTAACCGCAACGTATCAACGTTTCTGACCGAGCTCGTACTTGAGCTCGAGGATGCCGAGGAATTCGAGTTCGAGCCGGGCGCCTACGTGTTGCTGGAGGCGCCGCCAGGGCGAACGCGCTTTGCCGATTTCGACATCGAGCAAGGGTACCGGGCGGCGTGGCAGCGCAACCATCTGTTCGAGCTCTTCGCTGAACGTGACGAGAAGGCTGTGCGAGCATATTCGTTGGCGAACCACCCATTGGAGCGGGGCATCGTTATGCTGGTGATTCGCCTCGCTCTGCCGCCGCCCAATGCGCCCCCCGCTGCGCTCCCGGGAAAAGTCTCATCGTATGCGTATGGGCTGAAGTCCGGCGATACGGTGGCGATCGCGGGTCCGTTCGGCACGTTTCGTGCGCAGGACTACCAGGCGCGAGATGGTGTTTATCGGCGGTGGTGCCGGTATCGCGCCGCTGCGCTCAATGATCTTCGATCAGTTATTGCACAAGCAGTCCGGTCGCAGGATCACTTTGTTTTATGGCGCGCGGGCCCTTCGCGACCTGTGTTATCGGACGGAATTCAATGAACTGGCCGCGCGATTCGATAACTTTGACTGGCACGTGGCGTTGTCCGAGCCACAGGTTGAGGATGACTGGTCCGGGCCAACCGGATTCATTCATACGGTAGTCTACGACGCTTACCTGGAGAAGCATCCGCAACCCGAAGAGGCTGAGTACTATATCTGTGGGCCGCCGGTGATGAGCAATGCCGTGCTCGCGATGCTTGAGGATCTCGGAGTGGAGCGCGATAGTGTGTTTATCGACGACTTCGGGGGCTAAATTAGACATAGGATCATGATATTTATCGCAACACTCATCGCCTTTTCCATCACCATGGTATTGATGGGGTTGGGGGTATTGTTGGGCCGCACCGCACTGCGCAACGGCTGCGGCGATGGCTGCGACTGTTTGGGCGGTGAACACGAAGAACGCTCGGGTCGGAAAGCATGACCACACAAGCCAAGCGCGTGCGCGATATCATGACGACAGACCTTCTGAGCGTCACGCCCGAGACCGAGATCATGCGAGCGGTTCACCTGCTGGTCACAGAGGATGTTTCCGGGCTCCCCGTAATCGATCAACAGGGTATGTTGCTCGGTATCCTGACTGAACGCGATTGCATCGAAGTCGCGCTGCATGCCGGGTACTTCGACGAAATGGGCGGGAGCGTTGAGCAATACATGACGACGCCAGTGGAGAGTGTTAATCCCGATAGTACCTTGATGGATCTAGCTGAGCTTTTCGCGCACTCGCCGTTTCGGCGTTGCCCGGTGGTCGAGGAAGGGAAGCTGGTCGGACTGATTTGCCGGCGAGACATTCTGCGCGCCTTATCTGACGGAGCGTGGTTCCCGAATCGGCCTTAGCTACCATGCGTGGTCATGTTGCTCCATCGCATCCATGCTGATGCTAACTTCCTCGTCGACGACTTAGGTGGTACCTATCCGTTGCATTTGTGCCGCCAATTTGATCATGGAATCAATTTTCTCTGCAAAGATGGGGATTTCGTTCCAATCCGTATAGACATAGTCCCGATGTATATTGGTGTCGTGGCCGGCCGATTTCGATATCCACCTCATGATAAAGCGAATGACTGGGCCATAATGGGTATAAAGTAAAGCGCCGGCAAAGCTTGCTGTGCGACAAGGCTCCCAATGATTCTTGTCAAAAAACTGCTCCATCATCTCGTGTACGGCGTTCTTTTTCTTGTCGTCTTTGTGGGCGGCAGTTAGGCTGACTGAGAAAAATGCGCTCGGTACCGACTGCAGCACGTTCCGATACCGCTCTATGAAATCACTTAAGAAACGCGGAAATCGGCCCATATAGAGGGGGCCACCCAGGATGACACAGCTGATGTCCCTTTCAAGTGTTTCCGGTTTGGGTGGGTTTTCACGGTCAGCCCGGACGACTATCGTTTCGTGACCTGACAGGTTTAGCGCATTCACCAACTGCTGGACAATTTTTGCCGTATGTCCATAGCGGGTCGCGAATACAATGAGAATGGATTTCGCCTCAGGCGGCCGAATCGTATCAAGTCGTTTACTTTGTGGCGTTATCTCCGCCTGCTCATGTACGGCGGCCTGCTGTGTGTTCTCAACTGTCAACGTCTGCATCAAATTTATTCCAGTGCGATTGTCGTTCCAGACTATGCTGCTTCATCGTGCTTGGATAGTTTAACCGGTGTGTGAAACCAAGCCGGTTTGATGACCAACAAATCACACGGCAAACGATCCACCGTCCTTTCGGCGGTCGCACCGACAAAAACTCTCCTTAAACGATTTCGGGCCACTGCGCCCATAACGACAACATCTGCATGTAGTTCCGTCGCCACTGCCGGTAGCTGTTCATGGCTTACTCCGGAGACCAGGTGAGTGTGAGATTTAGGAATTTCATGAAAACGCATCAATGATCGAAATCGTTTTGTATGTAATCTGCAAATTTTATCCTTTAGTTTCTTCCGAGAGAATGACACTGGCATGATGGCCTTCGATTTTGCTTGACCCAACGCTATGTCTGGGTCGTATGAGTGCACTGCATGTACAGAGCCGCCGGTAACCTCAGCAAGCATAATGCTGGAGATGAGAATTTCGTCGTCCAATGCAGCCGGCTTATCGTGTTCGTTCAAAGGGTCAACGGCGGCGAGGAATGTGGGCACATCTGCGAGCTTACGATTTCGAACCAGCCACAAAGGCATCGGACAGCTGCGAATCAGGTTCCAATCAGTATTGCTTAACAACGCGCGAGCAATCGCCGGATGGTGGTGCGTGTCTTTAAAAACAATATCCGACCCGCTTGCAATTGCACGTCGGACAATACCTTCAAACAACGGGTGATCCCAGTTTTCGCTGATATTGACGTCGATACCGATATCGACAAGCGGCGCTGCCAGTTGCTGAAGATAACATCTGTGTTGGGAGCAGGCCTTTTCGCGTGCTTTTTCTAATGATGCCGATTCGAAGAAACGACTACCAGTAAGCAGTTCGTCGTGGGAGCAGATAAAAAGTTCGAGCTCTGCTTGAGCGGCTTTCGCAAGCCATGCAGCCCGATTCATTGCTGGCTGATCGGCGGCCGTTGGATCGATCACGCATAAGATTTTAGATACATCACGCATGCTTTGCCTGTCTTACGGCCTATGTATACGGCCGGGAGTCACCGGCATGTATGCAACGATATTGATCGTTTGCGAAGCTGCCAATACGGCATGCCGCGTAGTGACGGACGGTTTCTACTTATTTACGGAAAAAAAACAGCCAGCCCCGATTGGTACGAGGTCCGGGGACCGGGGACCGGTGGAACGTGTTATGCGCTCATACTTACCTTGATAAGGTGTGCGCCTGAGCAATTTGTCTGTCTCGGATTTGTGACCGTATGGGTCATCAAATTTCCATATACATTTGAACCAGTTTCGCAAGTTCAAGATAACTCTGATCAAATGCTAACTCGTGAGCAGTTGTGTCTCGACTTCAGCAACCGTTTCGTGGTGAATCTGCCTTTCTGCTACGGCACTGAGGTTACTCACTATCAGGGAAAGAGCCCATAGAATATCATCGAATGTGATTATGCCGTAGTAACTGGGATTACTGCTGACGACAACACGTCGGACCGCGTGCACATTCATGGTGCTGACTATCTCAAAAACGTCGGTATCCGGCTCGACCGTCACCAGGTCTTGTGCACTTAGATCGCCAACAGCAACATCGTCAAGGGCAATATTACAGGCAATTCCATGAACGACAATGTCCCGGTCCGTGAGTACACCAATAGGTAGTTGCGTTGTCTTGCCAGAGTGGGTGACGACGACATCGTCGATATGGTGCTCTCGCATCAGTTTTGAAACATCGTACAGACTTGTATGTTCATCAGCCGTCACCATGTCGGTTCGACAGACGTCTGCGGCACGTAGGGTCTTAATTTGCAAGATGATGCTCCTTAGTCGCCTGACGGCAGCCGTATTCTTAATCGCCTGTTGACTGTGTCATAGGACCATTATTTGCGGCAGCGGTATTTCTACCTATTCGGATGAGCGGCACGATGATGTGCCTTGAATGTATCTGCCGAAGCCAAATAGTGACAATTACGGATGTTCGAACGCAAGCCAACCGACGATTATGGTGGTGCCTTGCGAATGTGGATTACGCAAGGATCGTGAATTATTGTAATTAGATGAGGAAGGAATCATGAACATTGTAAGTTGGAGCCCATTTCGTGAAATGGACGACATATTCAACCGGTATCGTAGGCTCGGTTCAAGTGGCGGTGATGGAGAGACACAGGGAATCAATCTAAATTGGCGTCCGGTTGCGGACATCTCCGAGACCGATAGCGAGTATCTGATCAAGGCGGAGTTGCCCGAGGTTGATCGTAAGGACGTGAATATATTGGTGGATAATGGCCGCGTTACGATCAGCGGTGAGCGGAAAATGGACAAAGAAGAAGAGGACGCGACTCAACATCGCATAGAGAGTTTTTACGGCACGTTTACGCGGAGCTTTGCCTTGCCGTCCGATGTCGATGAAGGAAAGATTTCAGCCAAATCAGAGAACGGCGTGCTCAAAATTCACTTACCGAAGACAGAGGTCACCAAGCCGAAGTCGATCGAGATTGCTGTAAATTGATTACACTTTGACCGGGGCGCTAGCCCCGGTCAGCCTCATATCGTAATTGTTAGCTGTAATAGCTCAGATCCAACGGTTCTGACGCTGTCCAATCAGATTGCGTTCGATAGGCTGCTTTCGCCGGGACGGGTCATTCAATCGATCCGAAGGGTACCACGGCGACGGGCTCAAACCGGGCAATCGCGGACGTTTGGTGTTTGGGTCGCATGCTACCCTGTTGAGCCCTGCGCGCGCTAAAAGAGCGTACCGTGACACAAGATCTGACACTTCCGATCGTCCTAGCCGCTGCCCTCATTGACTCAATTAATCCCTGCGCCATCGGGGTGATTCTGTTTCTCTCCAGCGTTTTGCTGAAAGTATCGGAGCGGAAACAGCTTCTGCTTCGCCTCGGTATTGTCTACATAGCCACGGTCTATGTCGTGTACACAGTATCTGGCCTCGGCCTAATTTGGTTTCAGCATGCTTTGATAGAAAGGGGGTTTGCTGAAATCGTGGGCACCACCGTCGGCGCATTGGTCGTTCTGCTTGGACTAATCGAATTAAAGGATGTCTTTTGGTACGGGAAAGGAATTTCTCTCGAAATCGCTCCGCAGCATCGTGCTCGATTGATCGACATGACCCAGCGGCTTTCGCTGCTGAGTGTAATCGCTATCGGTGGGTTTGTGGCGTTGGTTGAATTACCGTGTACTGGCGGCCCTTATCTCGCGATAACGACGCTTCTAGCGCGATCCTTTGACATCCGGGCGATTCTATACCTGCTCCTGTACAACCTCATTTTCGTCCTGCCGTTGTTGATCATTTTGCTAGTGATTCACTTCGGATCTTCGACTCTCTCACTGAAGCGGTGGCGCCAAGCCAATCGGAAGTGGATGAACCTGACATCCGGACTGCTGATGATGTCTCTTGGCATTCTTTTGATCGGCTACTACCGCTTCGGATGGTTCCTATGAGATACGCACGGCCAGCCTGCCTCTGGTCACTTTACATTATCGTAATGATTGGCTGCACCGAGTCGGGCACTGCCAGCAAATCCGAAGTTGCAAATGATGCGATAACGGAAGATCTCGAGACGTTGGCACGCTGTCTTACGACAGATGGATGGGTGATGTACAGTTCGCTCACCTGCTCGGTGTGTCGGGTGCAAAAAAGACTGTTCGGCGACGCAATTAGTTACATTCAGACTGTTGAATGTAATCCGAACGCTGATAACGCTGAGCCTGAAAGGTGTCTTGAAAAGATGATTAGAAAAACACCGACCTGGATTCGTGAGCGAGAGGAAACGGAGCTTGGCCGATTGGAAGGTTACCAGCCATTGGATGTGCTGGCTTCACAGTCGCCCTGTCACGAACACAGGCCAGGCAATGAATGACTGCGACCGATTAACTTTGAATTCAGATTGAATTGCTTCATCGCGAATGTCGGTATTGCGTTGTTTTCTGCCCGCCGGAAGTCCGGTACCCTTACGTCAGCTCCCAAATGTAAAGCGGACAATCACCAAGAAAATTCAGCAACCAAAAATCAATAGTCAGCTTTTGTTCATTAGGCAGTGATTCAACCTGTTGAAAAAATGATGCCACGAGGGTCACAAAATGGCCAGAGGCGGGCGTGACAACACGGCTCAGACGTGCAGCCAATTCAGCGATTTCTTAGGCGGCAGCTTGCATCGTGGCCCAACGCAAAGGCTGCCTGATCACGGGAGCAAAATTTGCCACGATCTACACACCGAAATGGGGAAGCGCAATCGAAGAACGGGAATGTTGTTCGTTTCCATCGGCAGGCTGTGATTGTGCCCCACTCGCTCGGCGCGCCGCCATAGACCACTACTTTCGACCTGCCCGAGAGCATCAGCGCTATTGTTTTCGCCGGCATGTCCCGACCTCAAATCTGCGGCCGCCATTTCTTTCGTGGCACCCGTGACAAACGATGGTAATCAATACGACTCAATTCTGCTCGACGACGGCACACGCTGTTATTTTGATCGTGTAAGCCTTTTGGCTGTGGAATGACGGGTCAACTCTAGGCAATTCCGAGGAATCAATCTCAAATGTCCCAAGTTTCTGTATTCGACAGGTCTGAAGAAAAGACCATGCGCTGGGTCAAGGACGTTGCTACCGGTAGGGGATCGACTGACATGCGGCGGTCCTACAAGATACTCCGGGCAGTGTTACACGCCACTCGCGATCGGCTGATGCCGGAAGAGGCTGTACAGCTGGGCGCGCAGCTGCCGATGCTGGTTCGCGGCTTTTACTACGAAGGGTGGCACCCTCATGACAAGCCCAAACGGTATCGTCAGAAGGCACCGTTTCTGGCACAAGTCGACAGGGAAGCCCCAGGCCTCGATGATGTACAGCTTGAACGAGCTGTAACAGCGGTCTTTCAAACCCTGGAAAGTGAAATGCCAGGTAGCGAATTAGATCAGGTTCGTCATGCATTGCCGGTCGAGTTGCGGGAATTGTGGCCGACCCCCGGGATGTGATCCGCTGACTAGAACTGTTATCGGTTATTACGTACGTAATGATCAGTATCGCTGGGATCTGTCGGCCGTGCTAGTTTGTTCATGGTTGTTCAACATCAGGGAGAAAACAAATGTCCGTGGCACGTGTTACCGAAATTATCGCTGCGTCGCCGACCAGCTTTGATGATGCAATTAAAGTCGGCGTTGCGAGAGCTGCCAAGACGCTCGATAACGTCAAAGGCGCCTGGGTGCAGGACCAGGAACTTATTCTGGATGATGGCGCTATTAAAGAATATCGGATCCATTTGAAGGTTACATTCGTTCTGAAATACTGAGTTGCTCGCCGACAGACTGCAGCCAGTCTGAAACAAATACCTAATTAAGCATGCAGCCCGGAAAATGTGAGCTGCATGCCATGACATGGGTGATTGCGGCGTCATCATATTCGTCGCCAGCACGATAGGTCTCAAAATAGTCGTTTAGCTTCCGAACACGCGGCTGCATTTGCCCTACGGCCTGTAAACCGACCGACACGCCGTAATTCGTAAAAGCAAATCTCGTATGCGGCAGGTACGGCTCCCGACAGAAGTAACCTTCCGATCGCCACATGCTATTCAGCATATCGAGACAACGCTGCCTCTGTATGATTGCCCATTCCTCAGATGGAAAAAAATGGCTCAGCCATAGCATCATGCCGAGTCCCAAATCCTGTGTAACAAACAGGTCTGAATTATGCTTATCGATCAAGGCCCGCATATCGGCGACTTCGGATGATAAAGCCGTCTCATCGAGCATTCGGTATGAGACATAGCCATCGAATGCATCCAGTGCACCAAGACCGGTGTCGGCATAGGGTCCGCTGAGATCTTCCTGCATTTTCCAGATAATCCCCTGGTCGGGTACCAGAAACGGTTCGTGAATTTGACGGACCAGCTGAATGCCTTTTTGTCTGTATTGATCTTTGTGACGCCCGAGGATGGCAAGCCCATAGAGCCACATTGCAAGGTAATGAAAATACTGCCCGTCCCTATCGGGTGCTTCGCCAATACGAATGCCGAGTGGCCGGCCAAGCACCCGGTCGACCTCAGAAACGAGCCATTCAGCTTCATCAAGAAATGAAAGATCATCCAGTTTTTCGTACAGCGACACCAACAGCACAAGCCCGAAAGCGTCAGTCCACAGATAACGCAGCCCATTGGGCCAAATCTGATTCGAACGCATCCAGCGGAGTTTGTTCTGAATGTACGATATCGATTCATCCATTGATTTGCTAAAGAACTCGTACGCGATACGGATGAGCGTCAGGAAGCCCCTCCCATAATAATGGGGTGATTGTGTTTACAACAAAAAGCGGCCAAATGGCCGCTTTTTGGATTAGAGGACGCCAGGGCAGGTCTGCTGGTCCCATTTTCCTGATTCTTTCCCAGGTCACTCGCCTTGCGGCTAGCTCCCCGCGTCCGAGACCGGGTCTGTTCTTGATATCGGGCTACCCAAGGTATAGCACTTTGATTCTTCCGAGATCCCCAAAGCGTTCCGTCAGTTCCCCTGATCAGCTTTCACTCACCAGCTTCCCTTGAGGTTCTACCTTTCGCGTCCACCGCCCCCGACACTGGCAGAGGCTCGGACCTCTTTCAGCAGGGCGGTGCTAACAACCGAAGCCATTAGCATTGAGGCCGAAGCCTCAATTTCCATAGTACTCATATTCAATTGATCCACAATTGCGCAAAGTACGTATTGGCACTAGATGAGGAAGGTCGTGTTTTCGAGGACCCGTAGAGCAAATAAATCGGCCAAATGGCCGCCTTTTTGTTAGAGGACGTCACGAGCACAACGCCAATGGTATCCGTTCATAGATGGTGCTGCCCATTGGGCCAGATCCGATTGGAACGCATCCAGGGAAGTTTGTCCTGGACGTAGGAAACGGATTGGTCCATTGAAGGTGCCGCGATGCTCATAAGCCAAATGGATAGGTATCAGGCAGCCCCTCGAGTTCGGCAGTATCAAATGGTTGCACGGCCTGGGTTGTATCGATCCATATGTACTCGTCGAACTGTTTTGGCAGTACGGCATGAAAGTAATGGCTTGCGAGTTCTGTTTCCGGTCGATAGATGACGCCTATGGCCCGTTCAAGTCGTGGCTTCAACAGTCCCTGTTGCAGCGGTTCCGATTCAGATGCACGTAGCCCAAGCATGAAGCCAGGCAGACCGGTTTCATGACATAGTCGTTCGTAGCTATTAGCCAGAGACGGTCGCACTGTTTTGATTTCCATCGGTCCTTCCCAGTCCGATGCAGCCGCAACCGTGCCATTGTCGGTACCGAAACCGATTGAGTATGTACGGTCGCCAAATTCCTTGCGGCACAGATGGCCAATATTGAGTTCGCCGCGGGCCGACATTTCTGTCGCTGCTGCGTCACCAACATGGGAATTGTGTGCCCAGACAATAACCTTGTTATCCGGCCAGTGGAAATCCCGCAAAGTCTTCAGGGTCTCGAACATATAACTGTCACGCAAATTCCAGGACTCGCGGGAACCGTAATACATGACCCGATAGTAGCGTTCGGCATTGGCGACCAGTCGCGCGTTTCTGAACGGCGTCAAGAAACCGCTCGCCATCGTGCTCGGCATATTCGCGGTGCTTGGTAGAGAGCTCTCTCAACATACGCACCACGTCTCGTTCACAACTGCGATAAGAGCCAGTAAGTGCCGCTCTGCCGTAAGTCGCGGGGTCGGCCTGCCAGGGAGTGAGGCAACCATATCTTTGTCGTGCAAGCTCGGCAGTAGCAGGGTCGACGTCGTCGAGGTATTTCAGAATTGACCGAATCGAACTATACAAGCTGTAGAGATCGAGGCCATGAAATGCGACCCGCTTGCCCGGCGATTTATCCGTATTGTGGATACGCAGCCAATCAACAAATTCACGAACGTCATTATTACGCCACATCCAGGTCGGGAAATCGGGCGAAGGCAGTCCACTCGGAGGGTGGCGTATCGAAGTGCCGCACAAAGTGATCAATGCGAGCAGCATCGGGCCAGTCCCCCTCAATCGCGACGAAGTTGAAGTTCTTTTTGACAATGAGTTCACGCGTAATACGGCTGCGCATCTTATAAAATTCCGACGTGCCATGGCTGGCTTCGCCGATAAGAACGACATCCGCTCTGCCAATGCGATCGAGCAGTGGATCAAGATTGGCTGTCTCGACGGAATCGAAGGGATTGCAGTTGCTGACTATGAGGCTTTTTAGTTCCTCGTCAGCTGGTACTATGTCTTTGACCTGCCGGGCTGGCTCGCCGACGGCTTCCTCTTTCGGTTTCCAGCCTTCCTCTCCCACCAAGGGCACAAATCGCACATCGGCGAGGTCTTCCTCCTGATACTCGGATTCTGACAGTCTGGTAACGCGAACCAGCTCCTGGACGTCACGATATTCACCGACAGGAATGACCAAGCGTCCGCCAATTTTTAGCTGTTTTTTCAGAGAATCGGGAACTTCCGGGCCCCCGGCGGCGACAACGATGGCGTCAAAAGGAGCCTGCTCAGGCCAGCCGAGGGTACCATCGGCATGGATTACCTCGACATTGTCGTAGTTGAGATCGGCGAGCGTCGATGCAGCATGGCTAGCGAGTTCCTTTATTCGTTCGATCGTGCACACTTCGCCAGCAATTTCGGCCAGCACCGCAGCCGCATAACCTGAGCCGGTGCCAATTTCCAGCACCTTTTCTCCACCTTCCAGTGCCAGCCCTTCGGACATAAATGCGACGATGTAGGGTTGTGAGATTGTCTGGTTTGCTTCAATCGGCAGCGGCGTATCCTGATATGCAAATTCACGAATGTTTTCGGGAAGAAATAACTCCCGCGGAACCTTGCGCATGGCATCCAATACTTTTTGAGAGCGTACGCCGCGCGATTCGATCTGCTGATCTACCATCTGTTGTCGTAACTGCGAATAATCTGTCATTGGTCTCCCTCAGATCTTTATCCCGATCAATCGGCCTCTCGGTCAATATGGCAGCAGTGCGATTCGTCGCGGGAGCGCAAAACCTGGCCGCGTAACGCACCAGGCCGAAACACAGTACAGCCCTTTATGCCTAGTTCATGTGCTCTCGAGTACACATCTGACACGTCTTCAACCGTCGCACCTTCGGGAAGGTTAACTGTCTTGGATATCGCATTGTCCACTAATCGTTGTAAGCACGACTGCATTTCCAAATGCGCACGCGGCGGTAACGCGTCGGCCGTGACGAAATAGTCCGGAAGCTCGTTCTTTTTGTGCCCGCCTGCGAGCCATAGGGCATATGCTCGGTCATATACTGAAAACTGATGCATCTTCAAATCGCTGCCACGAACGTCGCGCTCGGCCTTGAGCGCAAAAATCGGCTCGATGCCACTGGATACATTGTTGGCCAGCAGACTGATCGTTCCGGCCGGTGCGATTGCCAACAGATGACTATTGCGAATACCGCTGTCGGCAATCCCGGATTTCAATGCATCGGGCAATCGACGAACAAACGGTGCCCGTAAGTATCTTTGTCTGTCCAGGTATGGAAAAGCGCCTTTCTCCTTCGCCAATTCAATCGACGTCGAATATGCGGTGTCCCGGATGACTCGCATTATTCTAGCGGCTAAGGCACGTCCTGCATCGCTGTCATAGTGAAGTCCCAACATCGCCAGCATATCGGCAAGGCCAGTTATACCCAGACCGATTCGCCGTGTGCTTAGCGCCTGCTCGACCTGGCGAGCTAGTGGAAAGTGAGAGATATCGATGACGTTATCGAGAAACCGGACGGCGATACTGACTACCTTGCATAGTGCAAGTTCATCCAGCTTTGCTTTTGATATGAATGGCTCGCGCACAAATGCGGTCAGATTTACTGAGCCGAGATCACAAGCGCCGTACGGTGGCAATGGAATTTCTCCGCAGGGATTCGTAGCATTGATTTCTTCGCGGTAATAGAGATTGTTTTCCCGATTGATGCTGTCTATGAACAGGATACCGGGTTCAGCAGTTTCGTGCGCGGCTTTGAGTATCCGCCTCCATAATTGTCTCGCCGGCAGCCTTCGATACGGTTCGCCGGCGACATCAGATTCAGACAGCGGGAATCTGAGTTCCCATTCAGAATCGTCGGCAAGAGCCTGCATAAAACTGTCGGTTACGAGCACCGACAAATTGAAGGTGTTTAGCGCGCGTTCGGGACGCTTCGCATCGATGAACGCTTCAATATCAGGATGGTCACAACGCAGTGTTGCCATCATCACTCCATGTCCGGTACTCGTCGCCAGCAGCGTCTCGCATAATGTGTCCCAGATGTGCATAAACGGTACTGGACCGGAGGCGATAGCGCCGCTCGCAATGGCTGGGCTACCCGCTGGACGCAGGGTGGAGAAATCGCAGCCAATGCCGCCCCCTTGCTGAATCGTAAGGGCAGTTTCTTTGAGTGAGTCAAAGATACTTTCGATGGAATCGAAAATGGGTCCCATGACGAAACAATTGAGCAGCGTTACGCGTTTCTCGGTACCTGCGCCTGCCAGGATCCTCCCGCCCGGAAGAAATCGGTAATCCGAAAGGATTTCATAAAACGCCTGCTGCCAGACGTCGTAATCGTCTTCAACCGCAGCTACCGCTCCGGCAACACGCTTCCAGGTGTCGTGAATATCCTTGTCGTGGTCCATCGGCCCGTTCGTATATCGATATTTCGACTTCCAGATATACTCAGCGAATGGCGTCATCTTCATAGTACTCGGATAGCTAAATCAAGATCGGCGGGCCATCCGCACTTATACCTAGGCCGGTGCGTTAGCGTCGGTCGTCGTCAATAAACCTTGGTACTTTGAATGGGATATCAGCAATGTGAATGACGCTGATTCAAGCGTAGGCATGAAAGTGGGGGGATCGGACGTCTGTAAAAGTCTGTTTTGCTCGCACAACGCCTGCGGAATATATTTCGGAAATCCCGAACAGTAGAATTGCCTAAGGCATGAATTACTGTTGATATCGGCCTGATCGAGTCTTCGCTCCGCTTGTCCGGCCTGGCGACACCAGATTGGAGCCTGCCACTGCTTACAGCTTCAGCGTCCGATTCAGAACCTCGCGCAGTGCGGGCAGGCAATCCGGATCCATTACGTTCAGTGCGTCCACACCCGAAAGCTTGCGCACGAGGTCAATGGCAGCAGATGTACTGGTTGCCGGGCCGGTAACCAAATCGGGTTTGAGACCAAAAGCTTTTTCGACACCGACGACAGCATAGGGATCCGAAGCACAAAGGACGGTGCATTGAATGTTGTTCCCCAGCTCATCAATGGCCGCGGCGCCGTTATATGGCTCCAGCGGCGATGCGCCTGCTTCGGCGACAATGACATCCGGACTGAGGCTGTCAATATGATGCAACAAGGGGCGAATTGCCTCGCGGAATTCCATCTCCGGGACCACCGTCGAAGGCAGTCCTGCATCAACGAAGTCAAAAATCGCTTCGGCACCTGCATCGCGAAAACTCAGAATATCGCGATACCGACCGGCGCCGGTTAGTTTTGTACCGATGACTTTCTTGCCCTTCTTTTCCAGTTCGTGAACGATGAGTCGTCCGGTCGTCGTTTTACCTGCTGACATCGAGGTGCCGACGAGAAGTATCGTGGGTATAGCGAACCGCCCAGCGCTGGGACCAATGGCGAAGTCGGACATGCTAACTTTTTCGCCGTTCCTGACAACGTGCCCGCGATAGGTTAAAACGAGGTTCGGGGGGATCATTGGAGACATCGACGTTACAGCGCCGAAAAGACCGGCGCTGGTCATCGCATGCATACAATCGTCCCTGATGTCTGACCAACTTCCGACACCTTCGAGTGTTGCAGAGCGGCTACCGAATGCGCCGATGACATAGTCTCCCGGCAAGGTCTGGACCATTCGCCCGGACGCGAGCTCAATTCGATAGATGCGATGTGGTGCTCCGGCAATCTCGCCCGCTACGTAGTCGCCACGCGCCCATTGATCTTGCGCGATCCGTGTCAGTTCGTAAGGCTTGTGATCCAGATCCGAAATACGGGTCAGCGAACCCATCAATATGACAGTCACATTTCTCCTCCTTTGGCCGGTGGAGACAATAGCAATAGCGCAAGCAATGCCGTTCTTTGCAGTATCTTATCGAGGTACAAAAACTCATGGTCCGCGTGTGCGCCGTCGCCGACCGGGCCCAATCCATCCAGCGTTGCCGTGTATTGACTGGTTGTATTGCCATCGGAACCACCGCCGGCGCGTCCTTGTTTCAGATCGATGTCAAGCTCTTGTCCCAGATCTCGCGCCAGGTTCCACAGAGCATTGTTTCGCGGCGTAAGTTCCATTGAAGGGCGACCGATACGTCCTTCAACGGTGATTCGCACGCCAGGCACGACCGGTTTAATGTCGTGAATCGCTTGCTCGATGTGCTCGCCGTCGGCGACGGTCGGTACACGCACGTCTACCACCGCCTGGCTATGCGGTGCGATTACGTTTGGCCGCAGTCCGCCATCGATTGTACCGACGTTGACAGTGATCCCTTTGTCCCCATCGTTGAGGGCGAACAATGTCTGAATAATGTGTGACAGTTCCAGGATGGCGCTGGCTCCCGCTTCAGGATCGAGTCCGGCATGTGCTGCTTTGCCATGCACACGGATCGTAAAACGACCAACGCCTTTTCGTTGAGTCTTGATAATGCCCTGTTCGCCCATTGCGGGTTCAAGGACGAATACACGGTCGACGCTCCGCGCCAGCGCACGAATATAACGAGTCGATGTGCGGCTACCGACTTCCTCATCGGAGTTGACAAAAACGACAGGCACCATCGGTAGTTGCAGATCAAGGTCCTGAATGGCCTTTAAGGCAAAAATAATTTGCGCCAGGCCGCCTTTCATGTCGAAAATGCCCGGACCGCGAATGATATTGCCTTCGACCGAAAATGGTCGTTTGAAAATGGTGCCCAATGGCCAGACTGTATCGTAGTGCCCAAGCAATAATTGTGCTGGCCTGCCTTTCGATCTTGTAAGCGGACGCGCATAAATATGTTTGCGAGTGGTGTTCCCCCTCACCGTGGACACTTTGAAATCAAGAGATTCAAAAGCTCCGCTGAGAATAGACAATATCAATCGATGCGCTTCCGGCTGGGACGAAGGTGATTCAGCCTCGACCATGTGCTGCAGCAAATCGATCAGCGCCTGCTGCTGATCCCGAACATAACTCAAAATTTGATCAGCCTGCCCGGCGCTCATATTGTGGTTACCGCTTCATATCGGCTGGGAATGGAAACCCGTTTGATCGCGTAATGGTTGCAAAACGGCCGGGCGGGAGATAGGCAAAAAGCGGGGCGTCGTGAATCAGTTCTTGGTCGTCGAGCTCGGAGGCACGCAGAAAATCGGGGTCGGCGTAGGCCGCGACCACCTTGCCGGTGATCAGGCTGTTATCGCCAAAGCCATCGACCGTTTTAAAACGCGTACATTCAAGAAACAGGTATGCATCCTCAATAAAGTCGCCGTCGATTTTGCTGGCCGGAAACGTATCAAAATTACGCAGCACCGTTTTTGGTCCTCCCGTATATCGCGGTGACGCCGCGAGACTGGCATACAGAACCTGTGATGGCTTCGGATAGCTAACGGTGAATTCGCCGTTCCGTTCGATGTTGGTATAGGTGTGATGGCGCGGGCTGCAGACAAAACCGAAGTAGTTTTGCCAACCCATTGGAATGGCCATGTGCTTCGGTGCGAGATCGAGTGACCCATCCTCGTCTCTGGTCCCGATCAGTACAAGCGGTGCGACCATGAAACACCGATCCCAAACCGGCAGACGGGTATCCAGCTCGACGACATGTCCCGCAGTCGGTGGCTTACTCACGATAATTCCTTTGGTATACGTATCGGATGCTGATTGCCCAGATTTCAAGCTACCCGGCTGACTGTACTACGAGAATAGGTAAATGCCGATGTTTGCGGAGCCTAGTGCTTATGAAGTAAATCACATACGCTCCATACTGTTCAGCCGGCAAGTCTGTTGGTTTATGGACCCGGGAAGTATCGATTCATTGATTTTATTCGAGCGGGACTTCCGCTGACCGTGCTTGCGTTGATCATCCTCGTAATCATGGTCCCGGTCGTATGGCCGTTGTGATTCCACCGGGGCTCAAGGAGTATGACAAAGCCCCCAATAGCTGCAACGGTAAGAAGGCCAATGCCCAGACGGGCCATCCCTGCGGCTGTGATGATGCCGGCCTGAATGAAGCATGAGCCATCCGTCTACGGATAGATTCGGTCTTCATTAATACGGTCGGTGCCTCCTGTGTCGCCGCCAACGTCATTGAGGACATTTGCGCTGGCATGCCCACGCATCATTCCCAGCAACGCCAGTATGAAAAAGGCGAACTCGAAATTTCCGGCTACCTTAATGCCCCAGGCTCTGCCGGCAAGGATCGGCAGAACCGAGGCAGGAAAAAATATCGGCCGGCTAGCGTGAAACAGTCGCTTCGCGATCTACCTGGGAGAATCCCCGGCAAAATCCTGCGGGGAGGGATCGACTGTTGGTACCGTGTCTGAAGGCATCACAGTCTCCCGGGCGCCGGGCGGCAACGGCCTGCCCGTTGTGAATTTTTATGGTTTATACGGAAGTCGCTAGGACCGGTAGTGTAATGGAATTTACCTATTCATCTCGGGCGCCTGTTGCCGCGCCGGGCGCTTTTGTGCAAGAACCGGTAGAGGACAATGCCGCCGAACAGCAGGATTGTCGTCAGTGGCAGATGATGCAGGCCCAGCAGCTGGTGGCCGAGTTGCAATGGAAGACTTTCGTTACCGGAAAGCGGGTGAGCGCCCGCCACGCCGGCAACTCCTGAAACGAGACATGAAATCAATATTAGTCGCATCTTTCTTCCTTTTTCCTAGCGTATTTTGACATTGACGAGTTCCTCGCCGTTCGGGTCCGTAACATGGACCGCGCAGGCGATACACGGGTCGAAGCTGTGAATCGTCCGCAATATTTCGATTGGTTGTTTTGGATCATGCAATTTATGTCCAACCAGGGCCGCCTCGTACGGTCCCGGCTGACCCATCGGGTCCCTGGGCCCGGCATTCCAGGTGCTGGGCACGACGCATTGGTAGTTGGCGATCTTTTCATCCTCGATCACCACCCAGTGCGCCAGCGCGCCACGGGGAGCCTCCATGAAACCCACGCCCTGGGCTTTCTTTGGCCAGGTTGATGGCTCCCACAACACCTCATTAAAGGTGCGAACATCGCCGGCTTTTATGTTGTTGATCAAGTTGTCGTACCAGATCTGCATGGTGTCGGCGAAGATCTTGGTCTCAAGAGTCCGTGCGGCGGTGCGTCCCAGCGTGGAATATAAAGCGTCAAGCGGAAGTTCCAGTGTCCGCAATGTCATATCAACCAGCTCTCGCGTCTGATCATGACCACTGGCGTACAACATCAATACGCGCGCGAGAGGGCCGACCTCCATGACGTTGCCCTTCCAGCGCGGTGATTTCATCCAGGAGTAACTTTGTTCCACATCCAGGTGCTTGTACGGCGGTTTTGGCCCACTGTAGTTCAACTTGGTTTCGCCGTCGTAAGGATGAAGTCCCACTTCCTTGCCATTTTCATAGTCATACCAGGAATGGGCCACGTATTCCTGTACCTCATCCATGGCGTTGAGATCGACGTCGTGAATTGTCGATAGATCACGTCCGAGAATCGCACCGCGCGGGATGAGGTAGGTAGACGGATCGTCAATACCCTGTTGCGGAAAATCACCGACCGTTAGGAAGTTACCAATTCCCTCGCCTTGGGTGGCCCAGTCCTTGTAGAAACCGGCGATTGCCAGGGTATCGGGTAAATAAACCTGCTCAACGAAGTCGCGCATCTGCGTGATGATCGTCTGCACATGGGCGAGCTTTTCAGCATTGATGGCAGAATCGGAGTTCAGATCAATGGCACAGGGCACGCCACCAACCAGGAAATTTGGATGCGGGTTTTTACCGCCGAAGATCGTGTGCAGCTTGGCGACGTCACGCTGCCAGGTCAGCGCCTCCAGATAGTGCGAGACCGCCATGAGATTGGCTTCCGGCGGCAGTTTGTAAGCTGGATGGCCCCAATAGGCTTTGGCGAAAATACCAAGCTGACCTCCTTCCACAAAGGTCTTGAGTTTCGCCCGTTGATCCGAAAAATAGCCCGGCGAACTTTTCGCGTACTTGCTGATGCTCTGTGCAAGATCGGAGGTGGCCTTGGGATCGGCCTCTAAAGCGGAGACCACATCCACCCAATCCAGTGCATGTAAATGATAAAAATGCATCACATGGTCGTGCACGTACTGCGCGGCAATCATAAGATTACGGATCAATTGGGCATTTTTCGGTATCGTGTAGTCCAGCGCGTTCTCCACCGCCCTTACCGACGCAATACCGTGTACTAATGTACACACGCCACAGATGCGTTGTGCAAAGGCCCAGGCATCACGCGGATCACGGCCGCGCAAAATGATTTCAATGCCGCGAACCATGGTGCCCGACGAGTAAGCCTGGTCTATGGTGTCGCCATCCATCTGAGCCTCGATCCGAAGATGACCCTCGATGCGGGTAATCGGATCCACTACCACTCGTTCACTCATGCTTATCACCAGTTTCAATAAATCATCGGCAACCCGACGTCAACGCCCCTTCAGTCCGCAAGATTAGCTGCAACCATTTCGACCAGGCTCTGCACCGGCGTGCTCCATCCGGCGTTTTCTGCGCCGGCCATGAAATTCAAGCGGCAGCTTGCGCAGGCGGTAACCACTGCATCCGCACCCGTGTCGTCAAACTGCCGCTGCTTGATCTCAAACGCCTTTTTGCCGCAGTGGAGCGGCACGGTTGATCAGGAAACCGCCGGCACCGCCGCCGCAGCAAAAATTCTCGCGCCGATTGGAGTCGGTCTCGATGAGCTCGGCACCCATTGCCTTGAGGGCGTTACGCGTGGCTGCTCGTAGACACCACCGTGTCGGCCGATTTTGCAGGGATCGTGGTACGTGACCTTTTGACCCGAGGCGCCATTCGTAAGCTGCAGCCGACCCGGCGTCGAGTTCGCGGCCAATAAATTCCGAGATCGCCATAACCGCGAAAGGAAGCTCCATGCCAAGCTCATTGGCACCGTCAAATCGCAGTGCCGGATAGGCGTGTCCACACTCCGGCACGATGACGGTACTGGCGCCACAGGCGATCGCCTGATCCACGATGCTTTTGGTGCAAGCTTCTGTGCCGATTCATGGCCGGTCATCTTGCCGAAGTTCGCCGCCTCAAAACCACCGCTGCGCAAGGTCCAGTCCAGCCCGAGTTTATTCAAGATGCGGGCAGTCGCGGCTAACGCGTCTTTGAACAAGAGCACCTCCGGCGCGGTGCTGAGCAACATGATGGTGGCTTTTTCTTTGTCGACAGGCACATCGATTCCCAGTGCGCGGATCTCATCGACAACGGCCATTAGCTGCTCAGGGCCAACGCCGAAGACCGTGCCACTGTCAGCATTGCTCCTGCTCAATCGCGCGCAGTTCGGCCGGCGCGAGGCCGGCGCTGGCTAAGCCCTGGCGCGTCACATGCACCATGCTCGACAACTGAATACCCATCGGGCACATCATGTCGCATCGCCCACACTCGGTGCAGGCGTCAAACACGAGTTCCTGGTAGTCCTCCAATTCGTCGGCTTCGATCTCGCGCGTGAAAGGACGATAGAGCCAGCGCATTGGGCTGAGTTCGCGTCGGTAGACGCGCCTAAGCAAATCCAGTTTGTGAATCGGTGTGTACTTTGGGATTTCTCAGTAGCTTCATAGAAAGTGGCAGGCTTCGGCGCACATGCCACAGTGGATGCAGCACTCCAGGTCCACTGCCATGCGCGCGTCCCAGCTTGTCGATGAATACGTCTTTGGCCCGCTCCACCCACTGCTCCCGCGGCACCTCGTTGGGCGCTGCCAACTCACCGAGTCCCTCGATAGACGTACGGAACTGCTGGAACACGGCCTTATCAACACTCATGCCCGCACCCCCCGGCGACCATAGTCCGCACCGGCCCGGTAGCGGACGGAAATATCAGCACGGTATGCATCAGCTTGCCAAACGGAAACCAGAGGAACAGCGCATCAACGCTTAGCCAGTGCAGCGCCAACATGGTTTCGTAGCGCAGCCCGAAATGAGCAGTCGCCAAAATCCCGGTGATTATTGGCGCGATGGTCACAGCCAGGCTGATATAGTCGTCGGCATTGGAAATTAGGCGCAATACCGGGTGGGTCATTCGGCGGATCGTCACGGCAATGAGGATCGCCAGAGTGATTGCGCCGGCCACCAGAATGAAGCTGTTGGGCAGGCTGGGCCAGCCGAAGCCGAGAATATCCTCGAAAAACAGAACATGCGGTGCGAAAAAAAGCACCGTGATGAATAAACCGATGTGCCAGGCGTAGCCTGTGTAATGCTGGAAGCGAATTTTCTTCTCGAACTGGTGGGCCGGCAACGAGCGCGTGGCGATGGTAGAATACGCCGTCGACGAACGCTTTATGGCTCGCGTGGCGTTGAAAGATCCTTGCGACGCATAAGCAACATCGTGCCCAGCAGCCGCCAAAGCACGCCGACAACGAGAACGATGAGAGACCATTGCATCGCGGGGCCCGCGTGCAAAATCGAGTAAGGACATAATGTTTAAGCCCTCCTCTGCTTGGCGTGGCTTCTTTTGCCGCGCGCGTGCGGCCATGGCTGCACCAACGCCCAATGCGGCGCCGCCGGCCGCCGCGACGAGCAGCGCTTCCCGCGATCCCCACTGCCCCACCGATATCGGGCTGTAAAAGCTGCCCTTATCCCAGAAGTTCGGTTCCGAGCAGCCGATACAACCGTGACCGGACTGGATCGGGAAACTGGTCCCGCCGTTCCATTTCAGCGTCGCACAGGCGTTGTAGGTAGTCGGACCTTTGCAGCCCAGCTTGTAAAGACACCAGCCTTTGCGTGCGCCTTCGTCGTCGAATGTCTCGGCAAACAGGCCGCGATCATAGAACGGCCGACGGTAACAACGGTCGTGGATGCTTTGTCCAAAGAACGCTTTGGGACGACCCCAGTTCATCGAGTTCGGGCAGACTACCGAACGTCAAGTAGTGAGCGAGCACGCCTGTGATGACGACAGGGATGGGTGGACAACCCGAGACATTGATGATGGGCTTATCGCTAATGATGTCGGAAACCGAGACGGCGCCCGTCGGGTTTGGGTTCGCATGTGGAATGCCACCAAAGGCCGCGCAGGTGCCAACCGCAATGATGGCGGCGGCATCCTTTGCGGTCTCCAGCAACATATCGAGATTACTGATCCCGGCAATAGTGGAATAGCCTGGATTGCCGAGCGGGATCGAACCGTCAACAACCAGCAGATACTCTCCACGATTCTCTTCCATGGCTGCCAGTCGAGCCGCTTCAGCCGCCTCGCCGGAGGCGGCCTGCAACGTGTGATGATAGTCGAGGGAAATTGCGTCAAAGATAAGTCCTTCAACGGTCGGTGCGTGGGAGCGTAGTAACGACTCGGTGCAGCCGGTGCATTCCTGAAACGATAGCCAGATCACCGATGGCCGACGCGCCGTTTCCAGGGCACGGGCAACTTGCGCCGCCATTTCCGGCGGCATCGCCATTAACGATGCGGTGGCCGCACAAAACTTCATAAAGCCACGTCGCGATACGCCTTGCGACTGCAAATACTCACCCAGCGTCTGATCTTTCCGCATCGTACTGTCTCCTCGCGACAGCGCGCCGCCGGCGCGGCTTGCATTAATCGGTGTACTTCGTCTCCTGTACCGGAGCGCCATCCCGGCGCGTATCGTCGCTTCGCTACTGACGGTTAACTCGTCCTCGAGCAAGCTAATGCCGCGTTCGATATCCTCCGTCTGTGACATCAGCAACTCGGGCATTCGCGTGACCTCAATAAACCGGGCGACCACCTCCTGTTCCGCGTTACGGTGAGTAACCAGCCAGACTCCAGGGTAGGCAGTCTCTTGCAGTACTGTTGGTCCGAGGGCATTTAGTTGGGCGCGCACCTCGCCTTCGCCAAGCACAGCCTCGATCCGTTGCTCCTCACCCGGCGCCAGCGGCAGGCTGCGTAAATCGATGACCGTTCCTTCCTTGCCATCCGCCACACGTCGCAAGGCATGCCGAATCTCATGCAGCAACGGCTCGACGTTGCCGGTGGCCGCCTCGACTTTCACATTAATGGAATCCAGCGAACTCATTGATTCACTGCCTTGTCGCAGGTTTCGCCGGCCCATTTGTATATCAGCGACGCGCCTGCGACGCGGCCTTGGGTAATGCCGCGAAAGACAGCCTCGCCTGGCTTGTCGCCCCAGCCCAGAAATCGGGCTGGATACCGATCAGGGCGTAGTTTTCCGGAAGGCTCTCCTGCAGGCGGCTGATATCCATGAGATCGGCGAAGCCGACCTCGTGAACGCTGCGGCAACCGGACAACAGAAATTCGTCGAGTTCGGCGCCTTCGAATACACGAACGAAACCGGGTTCGGCGTCCAGTTCTGCTGCGTCGAAAATGATCAGGTTGTTGGTGTCGGCGATATCGCGGCAAGCGAAAAACTCAGCGTGCCGCCGTCAAGAAATTCGGTGTCGGGAAAGTTCGTAATGATCCTTCAGGTAATGCATCGCATGCACCCCGGCGCCCTCGTCAGCGAGCAATGTGTTTCCGACACCCAGCACAAGCGTCTTCATTTTCCCGGCACTCAGGTTTTGACGATGGTCATGTTATTTCCAGCGCCTCGGGTAGCAGAAGGCTCCTCCGTTCACTGCCCCGAGATGATCTGTATCCCGAATAGTATAATAGGCATGGTATTCGACACATTAATATAGGCGTTATTACAGACTGGAGCCGGCTACCGAGTGAGAGTAACATCAGTTCGTACCGGGATAATTCTACGATGCGGCGACAGCTGCGCGTAATAGGGGAAGAAAATGTGCCTTGCCGTCCCCATGCAAATTAAGACAATCAATGATTTCCAGTGCGTCTGTGAGGCGCGCGGGATCGAGCGTGAGGTAAGTCTTTTCATGCTGCAGGGCGAAGATGTCGGGCCCGGCGACTTTGTGCTGGTGCATGTCGGTTACGCGATTCAGAAGGTTTCTGAAGAGGAAGCAGCCGATTCCTGGGAGCTCTTCGATGAAATACTGGCAGCCGATGCATGAGTTGGCGATATGTCAGGCACTGATTGGTGAGGTTTCAGCGGTCGCCAGAGCCAAAGACGCAAGTTCAGTCACCGACGTCTATGTGAGCGTCGGACCGTTATCAGGCGTTGAGGGCCCCCTGATGCGCAATGCGTTTCCTATCGCCGCGGCGGGTACGGTTGCCAGCCAAGCAGCGTTGCATTTGCAGCGAACGCCGGTTCGCGTCAGCTGCGAAGACTGCGGCGCGGAGACCGAGGTTTCCGCAAACCGTCTGATATGCGGGTGTTGCAGCAACTGGCGAACGCAATTAATCAGCGGTGACGAACTGCTGCTGCAGCGCGTCGTAATGCAGACCAATCGGCAGAGAGAGAATAACGATGTGCGAAACTTGCGGTTGCAATCTAACACACGGTAACGAGCACCTGGTCGCTGAAGGCGGCCACCTGGCACACACGTCGTCGGGCAGTCAGTCGGTTGAGGTATTGAAGGGCTTGCTCGACGCAAATGATCACCAGGCGAGACACAATCGTGAGCATTTCGATCAGCACCAGGTCCTCGCGGTCAATCTCATGTCATCGCCGGGCGCCGGCAAGACCTCATTGCTCGAGGCAACGATCGATGCGCTCGCCGGTGAGCTGAACATGGCGGTCATTGAGGGAGACTTGGCAACCGAAAACGATGCCTTGCGAATTCGGGACAAGGGCATCGCAGCGATTCAAATAAGTACCGGCAGTGCCTGCCACCTGGATGCTCATATGGTGCACACGGCGCTGCACGAATTGACACTGAATGAGTTGGATGTCGTCTTCATAGAAAATGTCGGCAACCTGGTTTGTCCGGCAAGTTTCGACCTTGGTCAGCACCTGAATGTCGCACTGCTATCGTCGCCCGAGGGGGATGACAAGCCTGCCAAGTATCCGGTCATGTTTCGGGCAGCCGATCTTGTGCTCATCACGAAGTCTGACCTGCTAAACGTACTGGGTGACTTCGATCCCGAAAGAGCTGGCTCATATATTCGGCGACTGGCGAATCCGGCGCCGGTATTGACTTTGTCTGCCCGAAGCGGGCTCGGCATACAAGCCTGGCTTGACTGGATTCTGGACCAAATCAATCTTCACCGACGCAGACCTGTCGAGGGAAAAACCGATTCACCTAAGGTACAGCCGGATGGAATGACGCTGGGCGTCGCCACGCATACTCACGACGCGGGAGACCGCCAATGAAGCATTCCGCAAAATATTGGCTCGAAGCGCTGCACGGACTGGAATTGACTCGGACGGTCAAGATCATGAATGTTTGCGGCGGACACGAGCGCACCATATCGCTGTCTGGGTTACGAACAGCCATTCCCGCCAATATCGAAATTGTGCCGGGACCGGGCTGCCCGGTCTGCATCTGTCCGGAAGAAGACGTCTATGAGGCAATTCAG
>PVMK01152237.1_pt1 | contig 34776 bp, 45 predicted proteins | sample 1853481 | NCBI WGS metagenome assembly PVMK01 (sample SAMN08533507, study PRJNA380276) | Marine sediment metagenome, whole genome shotgun sequencing project. | reverse complement strand
ACTCAACGGCGCCACCACGGTTGCTGCCCGGGCGATTTCCGCCGAGGAGATCGCTGCGGCAGGCGGCGGAATCTCCAGCACGGTGACGGCAACACGCGCAGCCAGTGGCGGCAAGCTGCAGCGCAAAGCAAATGCACTACTCGACGCCATGTTGAAACTGGGTATCACTACCGTCGAATGCAAAAGTGGATACGGACTGGACACAGCAAACGAACTCAAGCAACTCGAAGTCTATCGACGCCTCGACCAGACACATGCCGTGGACCTGCTCCCGACCTTCCTGGGCGCCTAGATTGTCCCGCCGGAATCCCGGGACAAGCGGGAACTGTATATCGGCCTGCTCTGTGAAGAACTCATTCCGATGATTGCAAAAGAGGGACTGGCGCGCTTTTGTGACACATTTGTCGAATCGGGAGCTTACACAACTAACGAGGCACGGCAGATTTTCGCGGCCGCCAAAGCACATGGCCTGCAAATTAAGGTCCATGCAGACCAGTTATCTGATGGCGGCGGGGCCGCGCTGGCAGCTGAAATGGGAGCGGTTTCCGCCGAACACCTGGAATACGTCAGCGATGAAGGTATCAAGGCGCTTGCGGGAAGCGGCACGGTGGCGGTCAGCCTGCCACTGGCTCGCTCTACCTTGGCGCGCCCTTTCTACCCGCCAGAAAACTGCTTGCGGCCGGAGTGCCGGTAGCAGTGGCCACTGACTTCAATCCGGGATCTGCTCCGAGTTACCACCTGCCACTGGCCATGACCCTGGCTTGTCTGAGCCAGCACATGACGCCCCAGGAAGTACTCAACGGCGCCACCACGGTTGCTGCCCGGGCGATTTCCGCCGAAACCCGCATCGGCTCCCTGTTACCGGCTACAGCGCAGACCTGGCCATCATTGATATGCCGTCTCTTAACCAGTGGCTCTATCACTTCGTGCCCAATGCCTGCGTAGCTGTCTTGAAAAATGGTGTTTGGGTAAACCAACCGTAGGAGCGAATTAACGCAGGCAATGAAGGTGGAACGATTTTGCCAAAGGCAAAGAAGAGCCGCCTGAATGCCGTTGCGCGTTCGCGATCGTGGTTCCAGGTTAAATTCGCGAATGAATTCGCTCCTACATGATCTGGGTCTATATACGGGCGGGCTTTTTTCCACTAAAATTACCTCTAAATGAAAATCATTCTCAATTAGCGGCAGAGTCATGACACTTAGGGAATTAACTCCGGGCCAGTCAGCCCGCATCGATGCGATAGACGCAAAACAGCCTGGCGTTGTGCGCCTGATGGTACTGGGCCTGATTGAGGGGGCCGAAGTGCAGTACCGTAATTCAGCTATTGGCGGCGACCCGATGGAAGTCTCGGTGTACGGCGCGGCCATCTCAATACGTAAACAGCAGGCAGCCAGCTTCCGGATTTCCCCGATCACCCCGAATGTCTGAAGTAGAAACGACCTATATCCCGGTCGGCAAGATCAAAATCCGCCATCGCGCGACTGCATCCATAGCTGTAATTGGCAATCCCAATTCCGGGAAAAGCACCCTGTTCAATCGCCTGACCGGCCTGCGGCAGACCACGGCAAACTACCCGGGTGTTACCGTAGAAAAACATTCAGGCACAGTGCAATTGAATGGCAGCGCGCTGGAATTGGTCGACTTGCCCGGAATTTACTGCCTGGGTGGTTTTTCCGCTGACGAGCGAATTGCGGTCGATGTGGTTCTTGGGCGAATCGAAGGCACTCCCCGTCCCGATGGATTGCTTGTCGTGCTTGATGCCACGCACTTGTACCAGGGTTTGTACCTGCTGCAGCAATTGATGGAAATGCAATTGCCCATGGTCGTGGCAATGACCATGACCGACGTGGCGACCGCCAGTGGTATCGACATCTCGATAGAGGTTCTCCAGCGGCACCTGGGAGGCATCCAGATCTATCCTGTTGTCGCAACCTCAGGACGTGGGCTGGACAAGCTCAAAGAGGCCCTGGAGGCCATTGCGGACACTACAGCGCCTGCTATCCCTGAATCCTGGCCGGAACTCAGTAGTACCGCAGACGAACTGGTCAACAACACTGCAAATATCGCCCTGCCACGAATCGATGTGATCCAGGCATTGCTCCACCCCGAAAGCAAACGAGCGGCACTACTCGATGAGCAGTTGGGAAGCGAATCGCTGGCAGAAATCCGGGACCGCCTGTTTGGAAATGAACCCCCGCAGGCTGCCGAGGCCAGGCATCGATATAGCTGGGTCCATGGTGTTCTGCAGGAAGCACAACACCGGGCGCCGATGCTTGACCGATTCGGCGCCCGCAGCCGCCGTTGGCTGAACCGCCCCTGGCCGTCGACCATCATATTTTTTGCCGTTATGGCACTGGTTTTTCAGGCTGTTTTTACATGGGCCACGCCGTTGATGAACGGAATCGACCTCGGGGCAACTTTCCTGGCGAACCAGGTCAGTGCGCTGCTGCCAGAAGGCGCAGTATCCAGCTTTATCACCGACGGCGTGATCGCCGGCGTCGGCAGCGTGATCGTGTTCCTGCCGCAAATTCTTATCCTCTTCCTGTTCATCATTTTGCTGGAAGATTCCGGCTTCCTGGCGCGGGCGGCATTCCTGATGGACCGCATCATGCGCAGTGTTGGCCTGTCCGGCCAGTCTGTTATTCCGATGCTTTCCAGTTTCGCCTGTGCGGTGCCGGCAATCATGGCCACACGGGTAATTCCCAACCGGCGGGACCGGATCGCCACCATCATGGCGGCGCCATTCATGACCTGCTCGGCCCGGTTGCCAGTCTATGCGCTGCTGATCGCCGCATTCGTTCCCGATGAGTCGGTAGGCTGGCTCAACCTGCAAGGCCTGGTGCTGCTGGGTTTATACCTGTTGGGTATTATTGGAGGCCTGACAACAGCGTGGATCCTGAAGCGCTCCGCTCTGCGGGGTCCCAAGGCGCAATTCGCCCTGGCCCTGCCGGAATTTCGCTGGCCCAACCTGCAAACCGTATTCATCAAGTTGTGGGACCGGGCCCGTGTATTCCTGAAACGGGCCGGCACCGTGATCTTCGTCGTCGCAATTATCGTTTGGGGACTGGCCTACTTTCCCCGTTCCGTCGAGATTCAGTCTAACCTGCAATCCGCAATTTCCCGGGCGGAGTCTTCATACAGCGGCGGCCAGCTTGCAACAGAAGTACGCGGCCTGGAGAATAATGCTGCCGCAAACCAACTCGAACAGAGCTATCTCGGTCGCGCCGGACACTTTATCGCACCGGTATTTGCGCCATTGGGCTGGGACTGGCGGGTATCGGCCGCGGTCATCGCCGGTTTTCCGGCCCGCGAAGTCGTGGTAGCCGTGATGGGCACCATTTACGCCGTTGGGGAAGATGCTGAAGAAACGAGCCTGACCGGAAAACTGAGATCTGCCGCCTGGCCGGACGGCAGCCCGATTTTCACCTTACCGATGGTGCTGGGACTCCTGCTGTTCTACGCCTGGTGTCTGCAGTGCGCTGCCACCATTGCCACCATTCGGCGTGAAACCAACAGTTGGCGGTGGCCGATTTTTGCCTGGACCTATATGACAACCATCGGCTACCTCGGGGCGCTGTTGATTTATCAACTGGGCAGCAGGGTCTGAGCGACAATTTTTGTCATTTTTCTGACAAATTCAGACAGCTAGGCCTTCAAATCCGCCCATCATCCATCGATCGTATTTTTCTATCTATTTGTTTTATCGGGCCTTTATCACTTTTCACTGCATCTGGCCCGATACTTGCATATTCTTAGTCAAGCAAACTAAATTATCGCCACCTGCAAATTCAAGCAATTTGCAAATACCGCGCCTGGTGAGGCCAGGCAGTCACAAGGAAGATTAGCGGTGGGAAGCGATCCAGAGCAAGGAGGCCCCATGAAAACTGCAATGATAAACCTGTTCAAAGCCAGCCTTACAATGCTTGCCGGATGGACTGTCGCTGGGTGGTTGCTCATGCTTCTGATCGGTTCGCTAACACTGATTTCTCAAAGTTAAACTTGTGCAAGGGAAGCACTTGCCCCAGGCTAAGACCTGGGGTATTTGTTTTTTAGGCCATGAAACATTATTTCATCAAGCTATTGTTCGTCCTGCTCCTGCCGTTAAGCTCACCCGTGCCGGCTGCTGGCCAGTCGTGGCTTATGAGCATTCCGTACGCCGTTTCTTCTGAACATATCTACAAAGTCGTGATTGAAAGCATTGACGGCCAGCCCGGTAAAAGCGCCATCCGGTACCCCCTGACAGCAGGTGAGCACACCATTACGGTAAGTCTGAAACTTGATGTCGAATGGTCACCGGACCTGGTGGAGGCACCAGGGCAGTTTCATTTCAAGCAGATAAAAATCTCGGCGGAGGATGGCAAAACATACCAGGTCGCAGGCCGCTTGGACATTAGCGCAGCTGCAGAATCCCAGTTGGATGGTTCCTTCTGGGACCCCATCGTTTACAAGGTTCTAAGCAACTGATTCCGCTTCTAAAGCGTCTTCCTCGCGGGGGCGGTCCACCAGTTCAACGTAAGCCATGGGCGCTTTATCACCAGCCCGGTAGCCACATTTCATAATGCGCAGATAACCACCCGGGCGGTCGGCATAACGCGGACCCAGTTCATTGAACAGCTTGGTCACCACTTCACGGTCACGCAAGCGATCAAATGCCTGGCGACGATGAGCGACGCTGTCTTCTTTCGCCAGCGTGATCAGGGGCTCTGCTACGCGACGTAGTTCCTTTGCTTTTGGAACCGTGGTCTTGATGATCTCATGTGCAAACAGCGACGATGCCATGTTGCGGAACATGGCCTTGCGATGAGAGCTGTTACGATTCAGTTTTCTTCCGGATTTCTGGTGACGCATGGTCTTGTCCTTTGTCTATCTATACTGGCCGGCCTGGTAGCTCAGGAGCTAACCAGGCTTTCGGGTGGCCAGTTTTCCAATTTCATACCCAGTGACAGGTCATGCGACGCGAGAACGTCCTTGATTTCCGTCAGGGACTTCTTGCCGAGGTTTGGAGTTTTCAACAACTCGACTTCGGTACGCTGTACGAGGTCGCCGATGTACAGAATGCTCTCTGCCTTGAGGCAGTTTGCAGACCGTACGGTCAACTCCAGGTCATCGATGGGACGTAGCAATACAGGATCAATTTCGTGCTCTTTCTCTTCGACTTCCACGGCCTGGCGGGCCTTGAAATCCACGAACACGGACAATTGGTCCGCCAGGATATTAGCGGCCAGCTTGACAGCTCCTTCGCAATCCATCGTTCCGTTGGTCTCAATGTCGATGATCAGTTTGTCAAGATTGGTACGCTGCTCCACACGGGCGGAATCAACCGAATAGGCCACTTTCCTGACCGGGCAGAATGAAGCATCGAGCTGTAAGCGGCCAATCGGGCGGCTTTCCTGTTCGCCGATCGTAAGTCTCACTGCTGGCTGGTAACCCACGCCCCGGCTAACTTTCAGGCGCATATTAATGCTACCGTTCTGGCTCAGGTTGCAGATTATATGTTCGGGGTTAACCACCTCGACCGTGTGGTCGACCTGGATATCTCCCGGCTGTAACAACGCCTGCCCCGGATTTACTCAGGGTCAGCACAGCTTCTTCGCGCTCATGCATCAGAAGCGCTATGCCTTTTAAGTTCAGCAACACTTCGATGATATCTTCCTGCAGGCCTTCAACGGCCGTGTATTCGTGCAAAACACCGTCCATTTCGACTTCGACAATTGCGCAGCCGGGAATAGATGACAGTAAAACACGCCGCAAAGCATTACCCAGCGTATGACCGAAACCCCTTTCCAGCGGCTCCAGTGTGATACGGGCACGGTTCGGGTTGACTTCGTCAACAATTACCGAGCTGGGCTTCAGCATTTGATCAATAACACCCATCATAGGGATCGCCCTCGTAAACAATAAATTAAATGAAATTTTCCAACCGCTGTGACTGTATCCACAGCACCAAGCCGTAATTTGCTTGTTCCCAGAACTCTTTACTTGGAATAGAGTTCCACGATCAGGCTTTCGTTAATGTCGGCAGACAACTCGTCGCGGTCAGGATAAGCTTTGAATACACCTTCCAATTTCTTGGTGTCAACAACGACCCAGCCCGGCACAAGATCCATTTCCTCGCTCAGAGTAACGGCTTCCTTGAGGCGCAACTGGCTTTTCGATTTTTCGCGAATCGCAATCACATCTTCCGGCTTCACCCTTGTAGGAAGGGATGTTCACTCCCTGGCCATTAACCAATATGGCTTTATGTGATACCAGTTGGCGTGCCTGTGCTCGCGTCACGGCAAAACCCATCCGGTAGACAACGTTATCCAGGCGGGTTTCCAGCAAACGCAACAGGTTTTCGCCAGTAGCGCCCTTCTGCTGGGCTGCTGCTTTGTAGTAGTTGCGGAATTGCCGCTCCAGAACACCGTAAATACGGCGAACTTTCTGCTTTTCGCGCAACTGCAAGGCGTAATCTGACAGGCGCATGCGGCGCGAAGAACCGTGTTGACCAGGAGGCTGGTTCAGCTTGCACTTGGACTCCAGTCCACGGGCCGGGCTTTTCAGTTCCAGGTCAACGCCCTTCACGGCGTGCCAGTTTGCAGGTTGGTCCAGTATATCTTGCCATTCTGTATGCTCCGCTCAGACGCGACGTTTTTTGGGAGGCCGGCATCCATTATGCGGGAATCGGCGTCACGTCAGTAATGTTGGTAATCTTGTATCCCAGGGCGTGTAACGCACGCACCGAAGATTCACGACCCGGTCCCGGACCCTTGACGCGCACGTCGAGGTTCTTGAGCCCAAAGTCCAGGGCGGCACGGCCGGCTGTTTCCGCTGCAACCTGTGCAGCAAATGGTGTGCTCTTTCTGGAACCGCGAAAGCCGGCACCGCCTGCTGTCGCCCAGGAGAGTGCATTTCCCTGCCGGTCAGTGATCGTGATAATCGTATTGTTGAAGGAAGCATGCACGTGGGCGATACCGTCCACGACTGTCTTTTTAACCTTCTTTTTCTTTGTTGGCTTGGCCATAAGTATTCCGTTTCTTAACGTTTAATCGGACGACGCGGACCTTTACGGGTGCGCGCATTAGTCTTCGTTTGCTGACCGCGAACCGGGAGACCGCGGCGATGCCGCAGGCCACGGTAACAACCGAGGTCCATCAAACGTTTGATGTTCATTGCCACTTCACGGCGCAGGTCGCCTTCGACCGCGAAATTACCGATTGCTGCACGAATTCCTTCGATTTCCGGTTCGGCCAGATCACGGATCCTGGTCTCCGGAGCGACGCCAGCCGTCGCACAAATCTGATAGGCACGGGTTTTTCCAACGCCATAAATATGCGTCAAGCCCACCCAGGTGTGCTTTTGATCCGGTATATTGACTCCTGCAATACGAGCCATGTTGTTAACTCCTGTCAGCTAAGTACCGTGAACGTAAACGGTACATTATATCTAATTCAAAGTGTCGGTAAAAGCCTGAATTTTCAAGCTTTCGGGCCAGCGTCATTATTTCGTCAGCCCTGTCTCTGCTTGTGCTTTTTCTCACTGCAAATAACGTACAAAACGCCTCTGCGTCTGACGATTTTGCAGTTCCTGCACATCTTTTTTACTGAAGCCTGCACTTTCATGTTTCTTCTCCCATGCGGAACAAAATAAAACTACCGCCGGACCACTCCGGAACGGCCATAGGATTTCAAATTCGCCTTTTTCATCAGGCTGTCATACTGGTGCGAAATCAGGTGCGCCTGTATCTGGGCAATGAAATCCATGATAACGACCACCACGATCAGCACCGAGGTACCGCCGAAATAGAACGGCACCGCCCATAACACCCTGAAAATATCGGGTAACAGGCAAACTGTCACCAGGTACAGCGAGCCGACCATGGTCAGTCGCGTGAGTACGAAATCAATATAATCCGCGGTTTGACGCCCCGGGCGGATACCGGGAATGAACGCACCGGATTTTTTCAGGTTATCTGCCGTTTCTTTTGAATTGAACACCATCGCGGTATAAAAGAAACAGAAGAAGATGATCAGGCTGGAATACAGAATCGTGTACGCCAGGTTCCCCGGCGTCAGTGCCGCGGATACATCCGTTAGGAATGACAGCCCTTCCGACCCGCTGAACCAGGTGGCCAGCGTGGATGGGAAAATCACAATACTGGAAGCGAAAATAGCCGGGATCACACCGGACATGTTCACTTTCAGAGGAAGATGCGTTGACTGATTCTGATAGGCGACGCGCCCCTGGCGCTGTGCGTAGTTGACTGTAATCCTGCGCTGACCACGCTCAACACGGACAATAAAGTAAATCACGGCAAGAATCAGCGTCAGAATGATCAATACTGCCGGGATACTCAACTGGCCTGTATTGACCAGTTCCAGGGTGCCGGCAACCGCCCTGGGCAGTCCGGCCACGATACCGGCAAAGATGATCAGGGAAATACCGTTGCCTACACCACGTTCCGTGATCTGTTCGCCCAGCCACATGAGGAATACGGTACCGGCGGTCAGGGTAACCATCGCGGTAAACAGGAAACCAAAACCAGGCTGCATCACCACGGCTGACTGTCCCTGCAGCGCGAATGCGACGCCGCCTGCCTGGACACCCGCGAGAATCACGGTGAAATTACGCGTGTATTGGGTGATTTTCTGCCGGCCGCTTGAGCCTTCTTTCTTGAGCTGCGCCAAATGCGGGATGGCGCTGCTCATCAACTGCATGATGATGGATGCGGAAATATATGGCATCACGCCCAGCGCAAACAGCGAGAAGCGCTCGAGCGCGCCGCCGGTGAACAGGTTAAACACATCCACGATTGTGCCCTGCTGCGAATTCATGAATTGCAGCAACGCCTGGGGGTTAACCCCAGGAACCGGGATGAACGTGCCGATGCGATAAATTATTAACGCAACTACGACGAACAGCAAACGCTGGCGCAACTCGGTCAGACGACCCAGGCCGCCCAGCGTTTCCGCCATTTGTGACGGGGAACGTGTCATTCCTCTACCTTGCCTCCGGCAGCTTCAATAGTAGCCTGCGCACCCTTGGTGACAGCCAGGCCCTTGATGGTGATTGCACGATCGAGCGTGCCGGTGTTGATGACCTTCACCTTGCGAATGTCGTGCCCAATAATTTTTTCCGCCCTCAGTGTTTCCAGGTCGATCACATCAGCTTTCATTACCTGCAACTGGTAAAGACGCACTTCGTCGTTATAGCGCGCCGTGCGCGAAGCAAAACCGCGCTTTGGCAAACGCCGCTGCAAAGGCATCTGACCGCCCTCGAATCCCACCTTGTGGTACCCGCCGGAACGGGACTTCTGTCCCTTGTGACCACGGCCTGCAGTCTTTCCAATACCGGAGCCTGCTCCGCGTCCAGCTCGCTTGCGATCTTTTGTACTGCCCGCTGCGGGGCTAAGTTCATTCAGTTTCATCAGGCTTCTTCCACTCGTAGCATGTAGTTGATCTTGTTAACCATGCCGCGTACGGATGGCGTATCCTCGAGTACAACCGAGTGGTGCATACGCCTGAGGCCGAGCCCACGGACACATTCCCGGTGTTTCGGCTGAAATCCGATTGGTGAACGAACCAGCGTCACTTTTATCTGTTTTTTCTTAGCCATTGTCCTTACCCAACGTTCGCCATGATGTCATCAACTGACTTACCACGTTTGATGGCCACCGATTGCGGACTCTGCATAGACTGCAGACCCTTGATGGTTGCACGCACCAGGTTGATGGGGTTGTTAGACCCTACACTCTTGGCCAGTACATTCCGCACACCCACGGTTTCCAGCACGGCGCGCATGGCGCCACCGGCAATGACGCCAGTACCTTCTGATGCTGGCTGCATATAAATGCGGGAACCAGCATGGCTGCTTTTCACTGCATGCCACAACGTTCCCTCACGCAGGGTAATGTTGACCATGTTGCGACGTGCCTTCTCCATAGATTTCTGGATGGCCACCGGCACTTCGCGCGCCTTGCCATAACCGAAACCGATCTTTCCGTTGCCATCGCCGACCACGCTCAAGGCGGTGAAGCCAAATATCCGGCCACCTTTGACCACCTTGGCCACACGATTAACGGCTACCAGTTTTTCAAGCAGGCCGTCGCCTGTGTCTCTGTCCATATTCGCCATGTCTATTACCTGTTATTAGAAGTCCAAACCAACTTCACGTGCCGCATCAGCCAATTCCTTGACCCGCCCGTGATATTGATAACCGGAGCGATCAAAAGCAACTTCCTTGATGCCAGCTTCCACTGCCCGTTCGGCTATAGCTTTTCCTACTGCTGCCGCGGCTTCCTTGTTATTGGTGCCCTTCAGGTCAGCTGAAATATCTTTCTGCAGCGTTGAAGCCGCAGCAATCACGTTGCCATCTTCCGAGCTTATGACCTGGGCATAAATATGCCGGCCACTGCGGAAAATAGTAAGCCGGGGCCTGCCGAGGCGGCGGATGTGAGCACGCGCCTTTTTTGCTCTGCGCAAACGTGCGGCCTTTTTCTTGTCCATCTCTGTTTCCTCGTTCTCTTAAGCTTTCTTGGCTTCTTTGCGCACCACGCGCTCGTCTGAATAACGAACACCCTTACCCTTGTAAGGTTCTGGCGGACGGAACGCCCGGATTTCCGAAGCGACCTGGCCTACTTTCTGCTTGTCACAACCTTTAATGACGATCTCGGTCTGGCTCGGCGCTTCGATGGAAATACCTTCGGGCGCACTGTAGTTAACGGGATGTGAAAATCCCAATGCCAGGGTGAGCTTGTCACCCTGCACCTGCGCGCGGTAACCCACGCCAACCAGGCTCAGCTTCTTTTCAAAACCGTTGGTAACACCGATAACCATATTATTGACCAGGGAACGAAAAGTTCCAGCCATCGGAATGTCGGAGTCACTCGCCGGTTTCACCAGGTAATTTTTGTCATCCTGCTCCATGCTGATATTCGGATGCAATTGGAGCGTCAGGTTTCCCTTCGGGCCCTTGACCTTGACTTCACCGTCCTGGACCTTGAGTTCAACGCCTGAAGGTAACTCGATCGGTGCTTTTGCTATACGTGACATGTCTTTCTCCCAATCCTCTGCGGCATCACGTCACGATGCACAGGATTTCGCCACCCTGACCGGCAGCGCGTGCTGCGACATCGGTCATGATGCCTTCCGAGGTGCTGATTACCGCAATACCCAATCCGTTCAGGATCTTCGGCAGATCATCCTTGCCGCGATAGATACGCAAACCAGGCCGACTGGCGCGTTTCAGTGTCTCAATGACGCCCCTGCCTTCCATATACCTGAGGGTGACTTCAAGCGCAGGCTTTCCGTCAACTTCCACGTCCTGGAAATCAGTGATATAGCCTTCGTTCTTCAGAACCCTGGCGATGCCCGTCTTCACTTTTGAAGCGGGAATGTTAACTGTCGTCTTCTGCACCGCCTGGGCGTTGCGGATCCGCGTCAGCATGTCCGAAATTGGGTCGCTCATGCTCATGATATCTTCCTCTTTACCAACTGGCCTTACGCAGGCCCGGTACGTCACCGCGCATCGCGGCTTCACGCAATTTGTTACGTCCAAGTCCAAACTTCCGGTAGAAACCGCGTGGGCGGCCGGAAATGGCGCAGCGGTTACGCTGCCGCACCGGGCTCGAATCACGGGGCAGCTTCTGCAATTTGAACATTGCATCCTGCTGTTCTTCGAATCCCACGTCCGGATTAATAATGATCGCCTTTAGTTCAGCACGCCTGGCGACATATTTTGCCACCAGTTTGGTACGGCGCTTCTCGCGATTGATCATTGATACTTTTGCCATCGTGATTCCTTCGCTTATTTCTCTTTGAATGGAAAGTTAAACGCTTGCAACAGCGCCAGTGCTTCCTCGTCGTTCTTTGCCGTGGTGGTAATGGTGATGTCCATGCCACGAATGACGTCGATCTGGTCGTAATCGATCTCGGGGAACATGATCTGCTCCTTGACGCCCATGCTGAAATTGCCACGGCCATCGAACGACTTACGATTCAGGCCGCGGAAATCACGCACCCGTGGTATGGCGATGTTCACCAGGCGATCCAGGAATTCATACATCCGTTCCCGGCGCAGGGTGACTTTGCACCCCACCGGCCAACCATCACGAATCTTGAAGCTGGCTACCGATCTGCGCGCATTTTTGACAATCGGCTTCTGACCTGCGATTGCAGTCATGTCACCGACGGCGCGAACCATCACTTTCTTGTCGCCTACAGCCTCACCCACGCCCATATTCAGCGTGACCTTGGTAACTTTAGGCACTTCCATGATGTTGGCGTAGCTGAATTTTTCCTGCAGCTGCGGCACCACCGTCTCTTTGTAATATGTCTGTAATCTGGACATTTGACGATCCTTAAATATCCACTGCTTCGCCGGTGGATTTGAAAATACGAACCTTACGGCCATCATCCAGGGTCTTGAACGACACCCGGTCACCTTTGCCGATACCCGGGTTGTACAGGGCAACATTGGACACGTGGATCGGTGATTCCATTTCCACTATGCCTCCGCCCTGATTCATTGCCGGATTTGGCTTCTGGTGCTTTTTCACCATGTTTACGTTTTCAACCAGCAGCTTGCTGTCGCTGACAACACGTAAAACGTGTCCACGCTGACCCTTACTGCGGCCGGTTGTTACGATGACTTCGTCACCTTTATTAATTCGCTTCATTTTCCTACTCTCCCCGCTTACAGCACTTCAGGCGCCAGCGAGACAATTTTCATAAACCGTTCAGTACGCAGTTCACGGGTCACGGGGCCAAAAATACGCGTGCCGATGGGCTCGTGTTTGGCATCGAGCAGTACCGCCGCATTGCCATCGAAACGGATCAACGAACCGTCACCACGGCGTACGCCCGAACGGGTCCGCACCACTACCGCGTTGTAAACTTCACCTTTCTTCACCTTTCCGCGCGGGATGGCTTCCTTGACCGTAACCTTGATCACGTCGCCAATTCGCGCATAACGGCGCTTCGAACCGCCCAGTACCTTAATGCACATAATCCGGCGCGCACCGCTGTTGTCGGCGGCTGAAAGCATGCTCTGCATCTGAATCATCGTTGATGTCCTCTGCTACGCTCTTCTTCAGGCCTGCGGCCCTACTTGGCGCGCTCCAAAATTTCCACTACCTGCCAGCTTTTGGTCTTCGAAAGCGGGCGGCATTCTGAAATTGTCACCAGGTCGCCCTCGCCACAGCTGTTTTCTTCATCATGCGCATGTACCTTGGTAGAGCGCTTGATGTACTTGCCATACAGGGGATGCTTCACCTGGCGTTCCAGCATCACGGTAACGGTCTTGTCAGCCTTGTTGCTGGTCACGCGACCTGTCTTGGTGCGTTTTACTGATTCGCTCGTGTTCATGATGCTTTTCTATCCTTGATTTTTTCGTTCATTACCGTTTTGACGCGTGCAATATCTTTACGTACGCGATGCAGATCGTACGGAGTGGCCAGTTGGCCAATGCCACGCTGCATTCTCAGGTTGAACTGCTCCCGCAGAAGGCCACTAAGCTCTTCACGGAGTTCGATTTCACTCTTTTCTCTCATATCTTGCGCGTTCATCACAGCACCGACCTCTTAACAAAGGAGGTGCCGACCGCCAGTTTCGCGGACGCAAGCCGGAATGCTTCCCGGGCCTGCTCTTCAGTCACACCCTGAATTTCATACATCACACGGCCAGGCTGGATCGGCGCCACCCAGTACTCGACATTACCCTTGCCTTTACCCATCCGGACTTCGACCGGTTTCTTGGTAACCGGCTTGTCCGGGAAGACCCGAATCCACAACTTTCCGCCACGTTTCACATAACGTGTAATCGCACGACGGGCGGCTTCGATCTGACGCGCAGTAACAAATCCGCGGGTCGTCGCCTTCAGGCCATATTCACCGAAGCTGACGCGGTTACCGACCTGCGCCAGACCACGGTTGCGGCCCTTTTGCTGCTTTCTGAATTTCGTTCGCTTTGGCTGCAGCATTACTCTGTCTCCTAGCTGGCAACCGCGGGGTTGCGCTTGTTATCACCATCTGAACCATAAAGGTCGAATACTTCACCCTTATAGATCCAGACCTTCACACCCAGAACACCGTAAGTGGTCTTTGCCGCAACAACGCCGTAGTCCACGTCGGCGCGCAAAGTGTGCAAGGGCACCCGCCCTTCGCGATACCACTCACTGCGGGCAATATCGGCGCCATTGAGGCGTCCGCCAACACATACCTTGATACCCAGTGCGCCCAGGCGCATCGAGTTTGAGACAGCCCGCTTCATCGCGCGGCGGAACATGATACGACGTTCCAGTTGCTGGGCAATGCCTTCGGCAACCAGTTGGGCATCCAGTTCAGGCTTGCGAATCTCAGCCACCGTGATGTGCGTCGGAACACCCATCAATTTGGTGACATCGCGACGCAGGCGCTCGATATCTTCGCCTTTCTTGCCGATCACGATTCCCGGGCGCGCCGTGTGAATCGTGATGCGCGCGGACTTGGCCGGGCGCTCAATCTGTATCCTGCTGACCGCCGCCTGGGCGAGTCTTTTCTGCAGGTATTCGCGTACCCTCAGATCCGAATTCAATAACTCGGCATAGTCGCCTTTTTCAGCGAACCAGGTTGAATTCCAGTCCTTGGAAATACCCAGGCGAAATCCTATTGGATGTACCTTCTGACCCATTATGCTTGTCCCGTATTTTCGTCGGCGACGGTCACGGTGATGTGACTGTTCCGTTTTAGAATTCGAGTTCCACGACCCTTCGCCCGGGCGCGACCGCGCTTGAACGTTGGACCTTCGTCAACCATGATCGTGCTCACCTTCAGCTCGTCGATGTCAGCGCCTTCGTTATGTTCTGCGTTGGCAATCGCCGACAGCAGCACCTTCTTGACGATGTGCGCCGCCTTCTTGGTGCTGAAGGTAAGCAGTTGCTCGGCTTTTTCAACCGGCATTCCGCGAACCTGATCAGCTACCAGGCGAACCTTTTGCGCTGAAATACGCGCGTTTTTTAATCGTGCAGTCGCTTGCATGGCAACACCTACTTCGTTTTACGGTCACCCGAATGACCCCTGAAGGTCCGGGTAGCCGCGAATTCGCCCAACTTGTGGCCAATCATCTGATCACTGATCAGGATCGGCACATGCTGGCGTCCGTTGTGAACCGCAATCGTCAGGCCGACCATATCCGGAAGGATCATGGAGCGGCGTGACCAGGTCTTGATCGGTCGCTTATTGTTCGTTGCAATGGAATCAGTCACCTTTTTCATCAGGTGGTGGTCAACGAACGGTCCTTTCTTAATCGAACGTGGCATAGCAGTACCTGTTATTTACCTGAACGCTTACGAACAATAAACTTGTCCGTAGTCCTGTTCTTACGGGTTTTGTATCCCTTGGTAGGGACACCCCAGGGGGATACCGGGTGACGTCCACCGGACGTCCGCCCTTCACCACCGCCGTGCGGGTGGTCTACCGGGTTCATGGCGACGCCGCGAACGGTTGGGCGTACGCCCCTCCACCGCTTGGCGCCGGCTTTACCCAGCTTTTCGAGATTGTGCTCGGAATTGGACACTTCTCCGATGGTCGCGCGGCAACGGGAAGGCACTTTGCGCATTTCGCCGGAACGTAATCTCAGCGTCGCATACTGACCCTCGCGTGCAACCAGTTGCACCGCGGCACCAGCGCTGCGCGCCAGTTGAGCGCCCTTTCCGGGCTTCATTTCCACGCAGTGAACAACCGAACCCATCGGGATGTTCCGCAGCGGCAGGCAATTACCCGGCTTGATTGCAGCTTCGCGACCGCTGATTACCTGGTCGCCCGAGCGCAAACCTTTCGGCGCGATAATATAACGTCGTTCGCCGTCGGCATATAACACCAGCGCAATATGAGCGCTACGGTTGGGATCATATTCAATGCGTTCAACACGCCCGATGATGCCATCCTTGTCGCGCTTGAAATCGATGACGCGATAGTGTTGTTTGTGCCCACCACCCCGGTGGCGCGTGGTAATCCTGCCGGTATTGTTACGACCACCGGTTTTGGATTTTTTCTCCACCAGGCCAGCATACGGTCCACCCTTATGCAGGTGAGGATGCTTGACCTGAACAACACCTCGGCGTCCTGGCGATGTTGGTTTTGCCTTAACAATTGCCATGACTATTTGTCCTTAAACTGATTCACCGCTCAGGAAGTCGATAACCTGACCTTCCTGTACGCGAACATAAGCCTTTTTCCAGTCGCTGCGCTTACCCGGGCGCATACGGAAAGACTTGGTTTTTCCCTTGACGTTGACCATGCGAACCGATTCCACACTGACGTCGAACAGCAGTTCCACTGCGCCTTTGACTTCAGCCTTATTGGCGTCGTTGACTACATGAAATACATACTGGTTACTGTCTTCTCCCACCTGCGTCGATTTTTCCGTGACGCGTGGTGACAGCAATACCTGGTATAAACGATCGTTGCTCATCCCAGCCACTCCTGGATCTTTTCGACTGCATCTACAGTCATGATCACCTTATCGGCGGCCACCAGACCTACCGGATCGATTCCGGAAACGTCTACTGTGTAAACACCCGGTACATTGCGGGATGCCAGGTACAGGTTCTCGTCCAACTCATTGGTTACGATCAAACCCTTCTCGAAACCCAGTTCAGACAACTTACCAAGAAGGACCGCTGTCCGGGGCTCTGCGACATCCAGGGAGTCGACTACCAGGAGCCGGTCCTGCCGCACCAGTTCCGAAAGAATCGCCTGCATCGCACCGCGATACATTTTCCGGTTCACTTTCTGCGAATGATCCCGTGGGGTAGCCGCGAAAGTCCTGCCGCCGCCACGCCAAATCGGGCTTCGGATGGTACCCGCACGGGCCCGTCCGGTGCCTTTCTGGCGCCATGGTTTCTTGCCACCGCCTCTGGCGGTCGAGCGGTTTTTCTGCGCCTTGGTTCCGGCGCGCCCGCCTGCGAGATAGGCGGTTACGACCTGGTGCACCAACGCTTCGGAAAATTCCCGGCCGAAGGTTGCTTCGGACACCTTGATGTCTTTGCCGCCTGCTACTGTGAGTTGCATGGTCATTTCTCCATCAAACCTTAATTCGCCTTCACGGAAGGACGGACCATTACGGCGCCACCGGCTGCGCCGGGGACCGCTCCCTTGATCAGCAGCAAGTTCCGTTCAGCATCGACGCGAACCACTTCCAGATTCTGTGTCGTCACGCGTGCATCACCCATGTGACCAGCCATTTTCTTGCCCTTGAACACGCGGCCAGGCGTCTGGCACTGTCCAATCGAGCCTGGAGCACGATGCGCAAGAGAGTTGCCGTGAGTGGCGTCCTGCATGTGGAAGTTGTGCCGCTTCACTACGCCGGCGAAACCTTTACCTTTACTGGTGCCGGTTACATCGACCAACTCACCTGCCTCAAACATATCCGCTTTCAATTCTGAACCAGCCTCTACTTCTTCACCTTCCGGCAGGCGCAGTTCCCACAAGCCTTCGCCTGCTTCGACCCCGGCCCTGGCATAGTGTCCGGCAACCGGTTTGTTAACCAGGCTGGCCCGGCGCTGGCCAATAGTGACCTGGATCGAACGGTAACCGTCGGTGTCTTCGTTCTTCACCTGGGTTACGCGGTTCGGACTGACCTCGATCACCGTAACCGGCACACTATTGCCTTCTTCGGTAAAGACCCGGGTCATGCCACGCTTGCGTCCAATTAATCCAATCTTCATTACTTATGCCTTCTATCCGGTATGCCCTGATTATCAGAACAACTTGATCTGTACGTCTACACCAGCCGCCAGGTCGAGCTTCATCAGTGCATCCACGGTCTTGTCATTGGGGTCCACGATATCCATCAGGCGCTTGTGCGTACGGGTTTCGTATTGATCCCGCGCATCCTTGTTCACGTGAGGAGAGATCAATATGGTGTGCCGCTCGATCCTCGTGGGCAAGGGAATGGGGCCCAGCACCTGGGCACCGGTCCGCTTCGCGGTTTCCACGATTTCAGCCGCTGAACGATCGATCAAACGATGATCGAATGCTTTCAGTCTTATGCGGATTCTCTGCTCTGCCATTTTCTTTTCCTCACTCGTGGATCTTGGCTACAACGCCAGCGCCAACGGTACGGCCGCCTTCGCGTATCGCGAAACGCAGACCTTCTTCCATCGCAATCGGTGCAATCAGTGATACCTGCATCTGCACGTTGTCACCCGGCATCACCATCTCAATGCCTTCCGGCAATTCGCACGCTCCGGTTACATCCGTCGTACGGAAGTAAAACTGCGGACGATAGCCCTTGAAGAACGGCGTGTGACGGCCACCCTCGTCTTTCGACAGGATGTACACCTCAGCCTCGAACTTGGTATGCGGGGTGATCGATCCCACGTGCGCCAACACCTGGCCACGTTCCACGTCATCACGCTTGGTTCCACGCAGCAACACGCCTACGTTGTCGCCCGCACGGCCTTCGTCCAGCAACTTGCGGAACATCTCAACACCCGTACAGGTCGTCTTGGTGGTTTCCTTGATGCCGACAATCTCGACTTCCTCACCCACCTTGACGATCCCGCGCTCAACCCGGCCGGTTACCACCGTGCCGCGTCCCGAGATTGAGAACACGTCCTCGATCGGTAACAGGAACGGCTTGTCCAGCTCACGTTCCGGCTGCGGAATGTAGGCATCCATCTCTTCGAGCAGCTTCAGTATCGACTGCGTGCCCATCTCTGATTCATCGCCTTCCAGCGCCTTGAGCGCAGAACCGATAATGATCGGGCAATCATCGCCCGGGAAATCGTAGGAACTCAACAGCTCACGGATTTCCATCTCAACCAGTTCCAGTAACTCATCGTCATCGACCTGGTCGGCCTTGTTCATATACACCATGATGTACGGCACACCTACCTGGCGCGCCAGCAGAATGTGCTCACGGGTCTGCGGCATCGGGCCGTCGGCCGCTGATACCACCAGGATCGCTGCATCCATCTGCGCCGCACCCGTGATCATGTTCTTCACATAATCGGCATGGCCCGGACAATCCACGTGCGCGTAATGACGGTTTTCCGATTCGTACTCCACATGCGCGGTGGCAATCGTGATACCGCGTTCACGCTCTTCCGGCGCATTATCAATCTGGTCGTAATCCGTGAAATCACCACCACGCGCTTCCGCGCACACTTTCGTCATCGCCGCCGTCAGCGTGGTCTTGCCGTGATCCACGTGACCAATCGTTCCCACGTTTACGTGGGGCTTTGTACGTTCAAACTTTTCTTTGGACATCGGTCAATCCTCTTTAATCTGCCTGTTTCCCGGGTTAGCTGGTTCAGGCGGTTTTCTTGATAATTTCTTCGGCGACACTCGACGGCGCTTCAGCGTAGTGGTCGAATTCCATAGTGTAGGTCGCACGACCCTGGGTCTGGGAGCGCAGGTCGGTTGCATAGCCGAACATTTCGGACAGCGGCACGAACGAGTTAACAACCTTGCCGGCCGGGCCGTCTTCCATACCCTGAATTGTTCCCCGGCGGCGACTCAGGTCGCCCACGACATCACCCATGTAGTCTTCGGGGGTGACCACTTCCACTTTCATCAGCGGTTCGAGCAACACCGGGTTCGCTATAACAGCCGCATTCTTAAAGGCCATTGAACCTGCCACCTTAAAGGCCATCTCCGATGAATCAACCTCGTGGTAAGAGCCATCAAACAGGGTGACCTTCACGTCAACCATCGGGTAACCGGCAATAACACCGTTACCAATCTGCTCCTTGATACCCTTGTCTACCGAGTTGATGTATTCACGCGGCACCACGCCACCAACAATGGCGTTCTCAAATTCGTAACCTGCACCGGATTCCATTGGCTCCAGCTTGATTTTGACGTGACCATACTGACCACGGCCACCGGACTGGCGAACGAATTTACCTTCGGCCTCAACCGCCTTGCGGATGGTCTCGCGGTAAGCCACCTGCGGACGGCCCACATTGGCTTCGACCTTGAACTCGCGCCGCATACGATCGACGATGATGTCGAGATGCAACTCGCCCATGCCCGAAATAATGGTCTGACCTGATTCTTCATCGGTGTGAACACGGAACGAAGGATCTTCCTGGGCCAACTTGCCCAACGCGATCCCCATCTTCTCCTGGTCAGCCTTGGTCTTTGGCTCCACTGCAACAGAAATAACCGGTTCCGGGAATTCCATACGCTCCAGCGTGATGACATCGTTCAATGCACACAGCGTATCGCCCGTGGTCATGTTCTTGAGGCCGACCGCTGCTGCGATATCACCGGCGCGCACTTCCTTGATTTCTTCACGGGTGTTGGAGTGCATCTGCAGGATACGCCCGACCCGCTCTTTCTTTCCTTTGCCCGGATTAAACACCGAATCGCCGGATTTCAGGACACCGGAATAAACCCGGAAAAAGGTCAGCGTACCCACATAGGGGTCGGTGGCGATTTTGAACGCCAACGCCGCAAACGGATCATCATCCGAGCTGATACGAAAACCCTCGGACTCATCGTCGTTGATGCCCTTGATCGCAGGCACATCCGCCGGAGACGGCATCAGTTCAACAACCTTGTCCAGCAACGCCTGTACGCCCTTGTTCTTGAACGCTGTACCACAGACGCAGGGAACAATTTCGTTGGCCAGGGTACCCGCACGCAGTCCTTCGATAATCTGGGCTTCGCTCAGTTCACCATCTTCCAGGTAAACCTCCATCAATTCGTCGGTTGCTTCGGCGGCGGCTTCTACCATGAACTCCCGGGCTACTTCGGCTTCCGCCCGCAGATCTTCCGGAATCTCACGTGATTCGTAACTGGTGCCCTGGTCTGCCGAATCCCAATAGATGGCTTGCATCCGGACCAGGTCAATAACACCCTCGAAATCCTCTTCAGCGCCAATCGGCAACTGAATGGGCACGGCACGCGCGCCCAGACGTTCCTTGATCTGTTCAACCACCCGCATGAAGTCAGCGCCGGTGCGGTCCATCTTGTTCACGAAAGCCATGCGCGGAACGTTGTAGCGGGTTGCCTGGCGCCATACTGTTTCGGACTGGGGCTGAACCCCGCCGACAGCGCAGAAAACCGCAACCGTGCCATCGAGCACACGTAATGAACGCTCTACCTCAATCGTGAAGTCAACGTGCCCCGGGGTGTCGATGATGTTAATGCGATGCTCCGGAAACTGCTGATCCATGCCGCTCCAGAAACAGGTAGTTGCAGCAGAGGTGATGGTAATTCCACGCTCCTGCTCCTGCTCCATCCAGTCCATCGTGGCATTGCCGTCGTGCACTTCACCAATCTTGTGTGAAACACCGGTGTAGAACAGGATGCGTTCGGTGGTCGTTGTCTTACCGGCATCGATGTGAGCCATGATGCCGATATTGCGATAACGATCAAGGGGCGTAATACGGGGCACTGTTCTTAACCTCAATAAATTCTGTTGAAAAACGCGCGCTTACCAGCGGTAATGCGCAAACGCCTTGTTAGCTTCAGCCATGCGGTGCGTATCTTCACGCTTCTTCACCGCTGTTCCGCGTTGCTCGACCGCGTCCAGCAACTCGCCGGCCAAACGGTTGGGCATACTTTTCTCACCACGCTTGCGCGCAGCCTCGATGATCCAGCGCATGGCGAGTGTCTGACGTCGCTTCGGGCGCACTTCGACCGGAACCTGGTAAGTAGCACCACCAACCCGGCGAGACTTCACCTCAACCATCGGGCTGACGTGTTCCAGGGCTTTTTCCACCAGCTCCACGGCGTCAGCGGTCTTGTTCTTGTCGCTGATCGTGTCAATGGCGCCGTATACAATTTTCTCAGCCACGCCTTTCTTGCCGCTGGTCATCACCATGTTGATGAATCGGGTGATCATTTCACTGCCGAACTTGGGGTCGGGCAGGATCTCTCGTGAGAAATTGCTATGCTTTCTGGACATTATTGCTTTCCGTTAATTTGCTTCGTCAGTGAAAATCAATTCTTGGGGCGCTTGGTGCCGTACTTTGAACGGCCCTGCCGGCGATCACTCACTCCGGCGGTGTCGAGACTTCCGCGAACCGTGTGGTAACGCACACCAGGCAGGTCCTTTACCCGGCCGCCCCTGATCAGGACCACGCTGTGCTCCTGGAGGTTATGGCCTTCGCCACCAATGTAACTGGTGACCTCAAAACCGTTGGTCAAACGCACACGTGCAACTTTGCGAAGAGCTGAATTCGGCTTCTTCGGTGTGGTCGTGTAAACACGAGTACAGACCCCACGCTTCTGCGGGCAACCTTCAAGCGCTGGAACATTGCTCTTGTAGGCTTTGTCTTTTCGCGGTTTGCGTACGAGTTGATTGATCGTCGCCATAATTTCCTTCGTCCTGACAAATTAAAAGGCAGACGGGAACGCCCCGCCCACCAAATTTAGTGCAAAAACACCCGCTTCAGATAATGCCAAACGCCCAACCCCCTTGTAATTAAGTTCGGGATTGGGCGCCGTTGAGTCCGGCCCACGCGCCGGCGACATCGGCTTTCCGTAACGGTCTTTGTACCGCACGGCCCTCCTTGTGGAAGGGCTTCTATCTGTTAGCCGGAGAAGTATGCACTCGGCTCTTACAGATTGCAAGTTCTTTAATAGAAACCCGCAAAAAATCCCGGTGAGCATTTCTTTTCCTGCGGAAAAACCGCTCTCACCGGGATTTTTTGCTACTCGATTATTTACTTGTGGTGTCCTTTTCCGAAGCGCTATCCAGGCTGGCGAACTCTTCGGCCGCAATGGCCGTGGCCAGTGCCGCAAGATCGATCTCCGTTTCTTCCACAGCCTGGAGCTTCCGCGTCTTGTGGTACGCCATGCCGGTTCCTGCAGGAATCAGCCGGCCCACAATCACGTTTTCCTTCAAGCCCCGCAGATGATCCGTGGTGCCGCGAACCGCAGCTTCGGTCAACACCCTGGTGGTTTCCTGGAAAGAAGCCGCCGAAATGAATGACTCGGTGGCCAGAGATGCCTTGGTGATTCCCAGCAGGACCCGTTGGTATTCCGCGGGGCGTATCTTGTCTTTCTTGGCTATGGCGTTTTCTTCGAGCACGCGAACCACATCGAGTTGTTCCCCGCGCAGCAGGCGTGTTTCACCGCCATCCATGATTTCTGCCTTGCGCAACATCTGACGCAGGATGACCTCGATGTGCTTGTCGTTGATCTTCACGCCCTGCAGACGGTAGACGTCCTGAATTTCCTTCACCAGATATTCATCCAGCGCTTCCACACCCAGCAGGCGCAGAATGTCGTGTGGATTGGGTTCGCCATCAACAACGGTTTCGCCCTTCGCGACCCGCTCACCTTCGAACACGATCACGTGACGCCATTTAGGTATCAGCTCTTCATAATTCTCACCATCATCCATGGTGATCACCAGGCGCTGCTTACCCTTGGTGTCCTTGCCGAAGCTGATAATACCGGAGACCTCCGCCAGGATAGACGGCTCTTTCGGCTTGCGGGCTTCGAACAGGTCGGCAACCCGGGGCAGACCACCGGTGATGTCGCGAGTCTTGGAAGACTCCTGCGGGATACGCGCCAGTACATCACCGACATTCACATCCTGCCCATCCTGCATATGTACGATGGATCCAGACTGCAGGAAGTAGTGGGCGGGAATCTCAGTTCCAGCCAGGCACAGTTCCTTACCCTTACCGTCCGCCAGGCTGATCATCGGCCGCACTTCCTTGCCTGCGCTGCCGCGCTGCTTAGGATCGGTCACGATCAGGCTGGTCAGTCCGGTGATTTCATCAAGATGTTCATTGACGGTGACACCATCGATAAACTCGTGGAACACCACCCTGCCTGCAACTTCCGTCACGATCGGATGCGTGTGCGGGTCCCAGGTTGCGGTGACATCGCCGGCAGTGACAGATTCCTCGTCACGCACGGAAATGATTGCACCATAGGGAACCTTGTATCTTTCGCGCTCACGACCGTGATCGTCGATCACAGACAATTCACCGGAGCGTGAAACCGCCACCAGTTTCTTATCGAAATTTACAACGGTTTTCATGTTGTGCAGCCTGATCGTACCGCTGGATTTCACCTGGATGTGATCCACGGCTGCTGCCCTGGAGGCGGCGCCACCGATGTGGAAAGTACGCATCGTCAACTGGGTGCCCGGCTCGCCAATGGACTGGGCCGCGATAACGCCGACAGCTTCGCCGATATTGACGATATGGCCACGCGCCAGGTCACGGCCGTAGCAGGAGGCGCAAACGCCATGCCTGGTTTCACAGGTGATGGTAGAGCGCACGTACATCCGGTCCACTCCAGCTTCTTCCAGCAACTCGACCATCTGCTCGTCGAGCAGCGTGTTGCGCGGGCAGATCACTTCGTCCGTACCGGGTTTCAGCACATCTTCCGCCACCATCCGGCCGAGTACGCGTTCACTCAAAGGCTCGACCACGTCGCCGCCTTCAACGATCGGCTGCATGGTGACGCCGTTTTCGGTTTTGCAATCGACTTCCGTGATGACCAGATCCTGGGCTACGTCCACCAGGCGGCGGGTCAGGTAACCGGAGTTGGCTGTTTTCAACGCCGTATCGGCCAGGCCCTTGCGCGCGCCATGAGTGGAAATAAAGTACTGCAACACATCCAGCCCTTCACGGAAGTTGGCCGTGATCGGCGTTTCAATGATTGAACCATCCGGCTTGGCCATCAGGCCACGCATACCGGCCAGCTGCCTGATCTGGGCTGCTGAACCACGAGCACCCGAATCAGCCATGATGAAAATGGAGTTCATGGAGTCTTCCTCCACATCCTTGCCTTCTGAATCCTTGACGAAGGTTTTACCCATGCGTTTCATCATCGCCCGGGCCACCAGTTCATTGGTCCGCGACCAGATATCTACAACTTTGTTGTAGCGCTCACCGGCAGTGACCAGACCGGAAATGTACTGGTTCTGGATTTCCACAACCTCGGCTTCTGCGGTGTCGAGAATATCCTGCTTTTCTTCCGGCACAATCAGGTCATCGATGCCGATAGAGACCCCGGCCATCGTGGCATAGTGGAAACCTGTGTACATCAGCTTGTCTGCAAACACTACTGACTTCTTCAGGCCGAGGCGGCGGTAGCAGGAGTTGATCAGCCCGGAAATCTGCTTTTTCTTCAACGTCTCGTTCAACAGACGGAAAGGCATACCCGAAGGACGGATTTCAGCCAACAGCGCCCGGCCGACGGTCGTGTCAATGAGGTTGGTTTCGTGACGTTCCTCGCCGTGCTCAGAAATGATGGTTTCATCAATCCGCACCTTGATACGCGCATGCAGATTGACCTTCTTGTTCTCAAACGCCCGATGCACTTCGTCGATGTCACTGAAGTACATACCCTGTCCCATGGCGCCTTCCAGTTGCCGGGTCATGTAGTACAAACCAAGCACCACGTCCTGGGTGGGAACAATAATCGGTTCGCCATTAGCGGGTGACAGGATGTTATTGGTGGACATCATCAAGGCGCGTGCTTCCAGTTGCGCTTCCACCGACAAAGGCACGTGAACGGCCATCTGGTCACCGTCGAAGTCGGCGTTGAACGCGGTGCATACCAGCGGATGCAACTGGATGGCCTTGCCTTCAATCAATACCGGCTCGAAGGCCTGGATGCCCAGCCTGTGCAGGGTCGGCGCCCGGTTGAGCAGGACCGGATGTTCACGGATGACCTCTGACAGGATATCCCAAACCTCGGCGCGCTCTGCTTCTACCAGTTTCTTGGCCGCCTTGATGGTGGCTGCCATACCGCGTCGCTGCAATTTACTGAAGATAAATGGCTTGAACAGTTCCAGCGCCATCTTCTTCGGCAAACCACATTCATGCAATCTCAACTTGGGCCCGACCACGATGACGGAACGACCGGAATAATCGACTCGCTTACCCAGCAGGTTTTGACGGAAGCGACCCTGCTTACCCTTGATCATGTCGGCCAGGGACTTGAGTGGGCGTTTGTTGGTGCCGGTGATAGCGCGACCACGGCGGCCATTGTCCAGCAGCGCATCGACTGCTTCCTGCAACATGCGCTTCTCGTTGCGCACGATGATGTCCGGCGCGTTGAGTTCCAACAAACGTTTCAGACGGTTGTTACGGTTGATTGTGCGTCGGTAAAGATCGTTCAGATCCGACGTAGCAAAACGTCCACCATCCAGTGGCACCAGCGGACGAAGGTCCGGTGGCAACACCGGCAGCACGGTCAGAATCATGTACTCCGGACGGTTGCCGGAATCAATAAACGCCTCTACCAGTTTTACCCGCTTGGACAGGCGCTTCAGTTTTGTGACTGAACGTGTAGCGCCGATTTCTCCGCGCAACCTGACCTCTTCCTCGCTCAGGACAATGCTGCGAAGCAGGTTAAAAATTGCTTCGGCGCCCATCTTGGCTTCAAATTCGTCGCCCCACTGTTCCAGCGTGTCGAGGTATTGCTCGTCGGTCAGCAGCTGGCCACGCTCAAGGTCAGTCAGGCCGGCATCAAGCACCACATAGGACTCAAAATAGAGAATGCGTTCGATATCACGCAGAGTCATGTCCAGCATCAAACCAATACGCGAAGGCAGCGATTTGAGGAACCAGATATGTGCGACCGGACTGGCCAGTTCGATGTGCGCCATACGTTCGCGCCGCACCTTGGTCAGGGTGACCTCGGTACCGCACTTTTCGCAGACCACGCCGCGGTGCTTCATGCGCTTGTACTTGCCGCACAGGCACTCGTAGTCCTTGACCGGGCCGAAAATTGCGGCACAGAAAAGACCGTCCCGTTCCGGCTTGAAGGTACGGTAGTTGATGGTTTCCGGCTTCTTCACTTCACCGAACGACCATGAGCGGATCAGATCCGGAGGCGCAAGGCCTATCCGAATTGCGTCAAAATTCAGCGGCTGCCGCTGTCTTCCATAGAGATTGAGTAAGTCTCTCACTGCTAATCTCCTCCTGTTCAGGATTCTTCGAGTTCAATGTTGATCGCCAGAGAGCGGATTTCCTTCACGAGAACATTGAAGGATTCAGGCATGCCTGCCGCCATCTGGTGATTTCCATCGACGATGTTTTTGTACATCTGGTTACGGCCGCTGACGTCATCCGACTTCACAGTCAGCATTTCCTGCAGCGTGTAGGCCGCGCCGTAAGCTTCCAGCGCCCAGACCTCCATTTCGCAGAAGCGCTGGCCACCGAACTGGGCCTTGCCGCCCAACGGCTGTTGCGTCACCAGGCTGTAAGGGCCGGTGGAACGTGCGTGCATCTTGTCGTCAACCAGGTGGTTGAGCTTCAACATGTACATATAACCGACGGTAACAGGGCGTTCGAACGGATCGCCCGTATGGCCGTCGTAGAGGGTCGTCTGGCCACTCCTGGGCAATTGCGCAAGCTCCAGCAGATCCTTGATCTCCTGCTCATTTGCACCATCGAATACCGGTGTGGCCATCGGGACGCCAGCTTTCAGGTTCTCGGCCATGATCAGGACTTCCTCGTCAGTGAAATCCTTCATCTCGACCCGGCCTTTCCGGTCGCTGTTGTAAATCTGACTCAGGTACTTACGGATTTCAGACATCTTGGCCTTACGTTCCAACATCTCGCCGATGCGCTGGCCCAGGCCTTTGGCTGCCCAGCCAAGGTGGGTTTCGAGCACCTGCCCAATGTTCATTCGAGACGGCACACCAAGTGGATTCAGAACGATATCTACGGGCGTTCCATCTTCCATGTAGGGCATATCTTCCTGCGGCACGATCATGGAAATCACACCTTTGTTGCCGTGACGGCCAGCCATCTTGTCGCCGGGCTGGATACGGCGTTTCACGGCCATGTATACCTTGACCATCTTGAGCACGCCCGGGGCCAGGTCGTCACCCTGGGTGATTTTGCCTCTCTTTTCTTCGAAACGCGCGTCGAACTCCTTGCGCTGTTCTTTCAACTGGTCGGCCATGTGCTCGAGCAGTTCATTGAGTTGATCAGCGTGCATGCGGAGTTTGAACCAGTCTTCCCGATCCAGGTCAGCAAGGTACGCTACCGTTACTTTGCTGCCTTTCTTCAATCCGGCCGGCCCTTTATCCGCCACTTTTCCGCTGAGCGCGTTTTCGATCCGCTGGAAAATGGCGTTTTCCACGATCCTCAACTGGTCGTCGAGATCCTTGCGCACCTGGCGCAGCTGCTCCTTCTCGATCGACATGGCCCGTTCGTCTTTTTCCACACCGTCACGGGTGAATACCTGCACATCGATGACCGTTCCATCCATGCCGCTGGGAACGCGTAGCGAGGTGTCCTTAACGTCCGAAGCCTTCTCTCCAAAAATCGCGCGCAGCAGTTTTTCTTCAGGCGTCAACTGGGTCTCGCCTTTCGGCGTGACCTTGCCCACCAGGATATCGCCTGCACTGACTTCGGCGCCAATATAGACAATTCCAGCCAGATCCAGCTTGTTCAGGTTATGTTCGCCCACATTGGGGATGTCGGCGGTAATCTCTTCTGACCCCAGCTTGGTGTCGCGGGCAACACAGGTCAGTTCCTCGATGTGGATCGTCGTGTAACGATCTTCCTGGACGACACGCTCGGAAATGAGGATTGAATCCTCGAAGTTGTAGCCATTCCAGGGCATGAAGGCGACCAGCATGTTCTGGCCCAATGCCAGTTCCCCGAGGTCGGTAGACGGCCCGTCTGCCAACACGTCACCACCGGAAACCACGTCGCCGACCTTCACCAGGGGGCGCTGATTCATGCAGGTATTCTGGTTTGAACGCTGATACTTGGTCAGATTGTAAATATCCACACCGGGATCACCGGCGGGCACTTCATCTTCGTTGGCGCGAACTACGATACGGCCGGCGTCAACCTGGTCGACAAGACCGCCGCGCCGGGCCACTGCGGTGACACCCGAGTCGGTCGCCACCGTACGTTCCATACCGGTGCCAACCAGTGGCTTTTCAGCTTTCAGGGTCGGCACGGCCTGGCGCTGCATATTCGAACCCATCAGGGCGCGGTTGGCGTCATCATGCTCCAGAAACGGCACCAGGGATGCAGCCACCGATACAATCTGCTTTGGCGATACATCCATGTAACTGATGTCCGCGGGACCCTTCAGGGTAAACTCACCCTGGTGGCGGCATGGAATGAAGTCGTCGACGAATTTGCCAGACTTGTCCATTTCAGCATTCGCCTGGGCGATCACGTAATCCCCCTCCTCAATAGCGGACAGGTACTCCACTTCCGGGGTGACTTTTCCGTTGGCCACTTTCCGGTAGGGGGTTTCGAGGAAGCCATAATCGTTGGTCCTGGCATATACCGCCAGCGAATTGATCAAGCCGATGTTGGGGCCTTCCGGGGTTTCGATCGGACATACACGGCCGTAGTGAGTCGGGTGCACATCACGAACCTCAAAGCCCGCACGCTCGCGCGTCAGGCCGCCAGGTCCGAGTGCCGAAACCCGGCGCTTGTGCGTCACTTCCGACAAGGGGTTGTTCTGATCCATGAACTGGCTGAGCTGGGAGGAACCAAAAAATTCTTTCACTGCCGCTGCAACCGGCTTGGCGTTGATCAGTTCTTGTGGTGACAGGCCTTCACTCTCGGCTACAGACAAGCGTTCGCGAACCGCGCGTTCCACACGAACCAGGCCTACCCTGAATACGTTCTCAGCCATTTCACCTACACTGCGAACACGACGGTTACCGAGGTGGTCAATGTCATCGACACTGCCCTTGCCGTTGCGAATGTCGATCAATACGCGAAGCACGTCGAGGATATCCTGGCGATCCAACACGCCCGCGCCTTCCACTTCAGGGCGCCCGACACGACGGTTGAACTTCATGCGCCCAACGCCCGACAGGTCATAGCGCTCTTCGGAAAAGAAGAGGTTTCTGAACAGGTTCTGAGCCGCATCCTTGGTCGGCGGTTCGCCGGGGCGCATCATCCGGTATATTTCGACCAGCGCTTCGAGCTCGTTCCGGGTCGGATCGATTCTCAGCGTGTTGGAAATATATGGTCCCTGGTCCAGATCGTTGACATAGAGGATATTCAGTTTCCTGACGCCCGCATCACGCAGGCTCTCGAGCAGTTCCTCGGTCATCTCGGCATTAGCATCTGCCAGAACCTCACCGGATTCTTTATCGATAATGACCTTTGCAATGACTTTTCCGATCAGATACTCATCTGGAACCTCCAGTGCTTTCACACCGGATTCCTCAATCATCTTTACGTGTCGTGCGGTAATACGCTTCCCGTCGGGAACAAGCACCTTGCCGGTCTTGCTGCGAATATCGAAGAAGGCAGTTTCGCCACGTAAACGCTCGGGAATCAGGTCAAGTTTTGCACCGGATTTTTTCAGTGTGATCCCGCTGGTTTCGAAAAATGTATCGAGGATTTCCGCGTCGGTCATTCCAAGCGCGCGTAGAAGAATGGTTACCGGCAACTTCCGGCGGCGATCAATACGGGTGAATATGCCATCTTTCGGATCGAACTCGAAATCCAGCCAGGAACCACGGTATGGAATCACTCGAGCCGAGAACAGCAACTTGCCGCTGGAATGAGTTTTGCCCCGGTCGTGATCGAAGAATACGCCCGGAGAACGATGCAACTGCGACACGATGACGCGCTCAGTGCCGTTAACGATAAAGGTTCCGGTTTCCGTCATCAGCGGCAGGTCGCCCATGTAGACTTCCTGCTCCTTGACGTACTTGACGGGCTTCACTTTGGCAGAGCTTTCCCGGTCATAAATGACCAGGCGAACCTTCACGCGCAGCGGAGCGCCGTACGACATGCCCCGAAGCTTGCACTCTTTCACGTCAAAAACCGGGTTACCCAGTTTGTAACTTACGTATTCAAGTGCCGCGTTACCTGAATAGGCCACGATGGGAAATACCGACTGTAACGCCCCATGCAGGCCACGCTCACGCCTGTCGTCAAGAGGGATATCTGTTTGCAAAAACTCCTGGTAGGAGCGGATTTGCGTTTGCAGCAGGTATGGCACCTCCAGGATGGCCTTGCTCTTACCAAAATCCTTGCGGATGCGCTTTTTTTCCGTGAAAGAATAACTCATGTTCATTTACCGCCCGTGCGATCGTGTCTTACGAAATACAAGCAGAAACAGGCCGGAGACACTCGTCCCCAGCCTATTTCATTTCAGCCCCGACAATCAGGGAAGAAGATTTACTTAACCTCGACAGAAGCGCCAGCTTCTTCGAGCTTCTTCATGATTTCGTCAGCTTCGTCTTTGGCAATACCTTCCTTAACGGTGGCAGGTACGCCTTCAACCAGATCTTTGGCTTCTTTCAGGCCCAAACCTGTGATCACACGTACTGTCTTGATCACCGGCACTTTCTGGGCGCCGAAGGAAGTCATTACCACGTCAAATTCAGTCTGTTCTTCCTCAGCAACAGCATCACCACCAGCAGGGCCGGCAGCAACGGCAACTGCCGCCGCGGCAGAAACACCAAATTTTTCTTCCATCGCGCTGATGAGGTCTACGACGTCCATCACGCTCATGTTCGAGATTGTTTCAAGAATGTCTTCTTTTGAAACGGCCATTGTCGTCTCCGTATTAGTTTTGGTTAATAAAATTTAAGCAGCTTGCTTTGCGTCGCGTACAGCGGCCACGGTCCGAACCAGCTTGGTATGCGGTTCAGCAAGGGTACGAACGAATTTCTCGGTCGGCGCCATCATCACACCCATTAATATTGCGATGGCCTGGTCGTAGGTCGGAAGACGGGACAGACGTTCCAATTCGGACGCGTCATATAATTTACCGCCCACCGCGACAAGCTTCGCAATGAGTTTTTCATGGTCTTTGGAAAAATCCTTGACCAGGCGTGCGGCAGCACCGGGATCATCCATGCTGAAAGCGAACAGAAGAGGTCCTGTCAGCGCTTCCTGCATGCATTCGTATTCGGTACCCTCAACGGCCCTGTACACCAGCGTATTTTTGGCGACCTTGAGGAATACGCCGTCTTCGCGTGCTTTTACACGAAGTGCAGTCATTTCCTTTACAGTCAAACCGCGATACTCTGCAGCGACAGCGGCAAGCGCCTTGTTGGCCGCATCGGCCACCTCGGCAACTACTGCCTTCTTTTGCTCAATAGAGAGCGCCATTGATTACCTCCTGGAGTCTTCTGTCCGGTTACCCGGCCAATCGACTCGTCTTCAGTGGTGACCCCGCTACGGGATTGAACGCAATTCACCTAAACGCCGCATTCAATCCAGTAGCGGGGCTGCCACCATCTGCGCAGGCTGTGGCCGGTCACCCGGCTTACCCTTAAACAGCGTTCCTCCAAAATCCTGGAGGCACACTGCACCTGCGGTCTCTGACGGTCTAACCCAGCCAACAAGTGGCCAGAGCAGCCCGTCCATCCATCACCCGCTCTAACAGCCGGGCGAAAAATTCTCTAACGTCTGCGGTTGGCGCTACGCGCCAGAAGCAGACTCCTTAATGCCGTCTCGAGGGAACGGTTTTCATCGCAACGCGATGAAAGAAGCACCCGAAAGACTCTTTAGTCATCCAACGATGCCTTGTCTACCAGGATGCCAGGACCCATGGTGGTCGATAAGGCCACCTTCTGTAGGTACACACCCTTGGACGAGGCCGGTTTCAGCTTGACCAGATCCCCAAGCAAAGCCAGGAGGTTGCCCTTCAGCGCATCTGCTTCGAAATCCACCTTGCCAATCGTGCTGTGAATAATGCCTGCCTTGTCGGTGCGATAACGCACCTGGCCCGCCTTCGCATTTTTTACTGCTGTTTCCACGTCTGTCGTTACCGTGCCCACTTTCGGATTGGGCATCAGACCGCGTGGACCCAGCAATTGGCCCAATTTACCGACCACGCGCATCGCGTCAGGCGTGGCAATCACGACGTCAAAAGCCAAATCTCCACCCTTGATCTGATCGTGCAAATCATCCATACCCACTACATCAGCGCCTGCGGCTTCAGCCTTCTCAACATTTTCACCCTGAGTAAATACCGCGACACGAACCTGCTTGCCGGTTCCGTTGGGCAGCACGGTCGATCCACGAACATTCTGCTCTGACTTGCGAGAATCGACACCGAGGCGGATGGCCACGTCTACCGATTCGGTAAATTTAACCTTGCTCGTACTCATGAGGATTTCCAGCGCTTCATCAATACCATATGCCTTTCCGGGTTCTACCTGGTCCCGAATGGCTTTTAGTCTTTTGCCTGCCTGTGCCATCACTTAACTCCTTTCACTTTAAGACCCATGCTGCGCGCTGAACCGGCGATGGTCCTGACTGCTGCATCCATATCGGCTGCGGTCAAGTCAGGCTCTTTCGCCTTGGCGATTTCCTCAAGCTGTGCGCGGTTCACGGTACCCACTTTGTGGGTATTCGGTTCGCCACTGCCCTTGGGAATACCGGCAGCCTTGCGAAGCAATACGCTGGCCGGAGGGGTCTTGGTGATAAACGAGAAGCTGCGATCAGCATAAACCGTGATAACCACGGGGATCGGCATACCATTTTCCATCTTCTGCGTCTTGGAGTTGAATGCCTTGCAGAATTCCATAATGTTGACACCGTGCTGGCCCAGCGCCGGACCCACGGGGGGGCTCGGGTTTGCCTGGCCGGCAGGTACCTGCAGCTTGATATAAGCTGAGACTTTCTTAGCCATGTTTTATCTCCCCGGGTTCAAGCGCCCGGCAACAAGTGCCCAGGCTCCCCGTCAGTGTTTAGGACTTCTCTACCTGGTGGAACTCGAGTTCCACCGGGGTCGAACGTCCAAAAATCAGTACCGCCACTTTCAGGCGACTCTTGTCGTAGTCGACTTCCTCGACTACGCCGTTGAAATCGTTGAATGGCCCATCTACTACGCGGACCATCTCACCCGGCTCGAAAAGCACTTTCGGCCGCGGCTGGTCAACACCCTCCTGGACACGCTCCAGTATGGCATCCGCTTCTTTCTGACTGATCGGCGCTGGATTGTCAGCCGTGCCACCGATAAAGCCCATCACCTTTGGCACGTCTTTAACGAGATGCCAGGTTTCATCGGTCATTTCCATTTCCACCAGCACGTAGCCAGGGAAAAATTTCCGATCGGAACGACGTTTCTGGCCGCCCTTCATTTCCACGACTTCTTCCGTCGGGACCAGCACATCGCCAAATAGCTCTTCCATTTCCGCGCGTTCAATCCGGTCTTCCAGCGAGCGCTTGACCTGCTTTTCATAACCCGAGTAGGCGTGCACTACGTACCAGCGTTTGGCCATCCGTCAGCCCCCGACCAGTGAACGTACAGCCGCACCCAGAAACCAGTCAACAGCTGCCAGGAACAGGGAAATAATGATCGTCACAATAATGACCATCAACGCCGTCTGCAGGGTCTCCTGGTGTGTAGGCCAGACTACCTTGCGCCGCTCGATATCCGCTTCCTTCAGGAACCGAAAAAATGTCGAACCGGAATCAGACTGCGCCGCAACGAATGCAGAAAGCACCACGATGACAATAAGGCTCACGACCCGGACCGGCGTAATGGCCAGGTCCTGGAACCAGTAATACCCGCCAACCCCGGCAATCAGCATCACGGTGGCGACAGCCAACAACAAGGTGTTGACGATAGCCGGCTTGCCTGTTTCTGCTTTACTACTCATATTTCAATCTTCAATTTCCCAACAGACCAGTTTATGGCAGGCCAGGAGGGAATCGAACCCCCAACCTGCGGTTTTGGAGACCGCTGCTCTGCCAAATTGAGCTACTGGCCTATAAACTCTCTGTTTAAATTCTGACCAATCGCGGCCAATCGCGGCTAAAGCCGCTCCTACACTCACTCGTGGATCTTGGCTACAACGCCAGCGCCAACGGTACGGCCGCCTTCGCGTATCGCGAAACGCAGACCTTCTTCCATCGCAATCGGTGCAATCA
>PVMK01169238.1_pt1 | contig 34786 bp, 34 predicted proteins | sample 1853481 | NCBI WGS metagenome assembly PVMK01 (sample SAMN08533507, study PRJNA380276) | Marine sediment metagenome, whole genome shotgun sequencing project. | reverse complement strand
CCTACAAATAGCGAAACGTCACAAGCTCTTTTTTGTGCCATCTCTGTTTGAAGGTTTCGGAGATAAACTTGAATATTTTCAGCCAGATAGGATGCATCCAAACGAAAGAGCACAAGGAAAAATTTTAAAGAATATATGGAAAGTCCTACATAAAATGATTAATTCTAACTAAGTTGTGAAATTCTGTGCTCAAATGAATATTAATTGCCTATGAATGTTTCCAACTACTACAGCAACTCTGTTATAACTAAAAAAACGTGCGAGCCGCTAATAATTTTTAGTGTAGAACCCCCAGAATAGAAACTCGCTGATCAATCTCCTGCATCATTTGTCGGTAGGCTGGCGCATCAATCCCGCCAAATCTCTGCTTGAACTCAGCCTCGGGCATAGACTCTGGTAAATCTGACCAAGGTGGCATCAAATCAGAATCTTTTAGTCCTGATGCTACGCGTAGTTGAAGTTGTTGTGCTAACTCTATACTTGCAACTGCTTTTTCACCAAACCTAGTGCCCGCACGATCTGCAGCAATATCGCTGAAAGAGAAACCACTCCCTGTACGAGAATCCTCGATCTCCTTGTACAAACCAACCACATCGGATAACGCCGTATCAGCATAAGCAGCGATCGTAGCTGAAACCATAAAATGCTTTGCAAAGTCATCGCGGCCACTAACAGTAACCGTCCTTCTAACGGGCCTTGGCCAAGTAGCCGCCTCTGGAGCGAGCGATTTAAGAGATTTACCTAATGTATAAAATGTTACAACTAAAATCGCCGCACGGTTTTCTGCTATAGCATTACTTTTTACTGAGCGCTCAGCTGCAAGACGTAATAATGGCGGCAAAATTTCAGCAAGTGACACCGTTGCCGCCTTATCATTTCGACGACTATTTTTGGTTAGTAGAGAATGATAGAAAAATAACTGCTCACTCTCCTGCTCACTGAGGATCGATGCTTGCATCACTTTAGAAAATCCGCCCTTCCAGTGATAGACCACTTTCAATTCGCTTCGAGACATTCTAATATTCTGAAGTGCATCTAGACCAAGACGATACTCCGGACTCCGTCGCAACCAGCGTATGAGTTGAGGCATGAACATGTCTGTAACTAGATCCGGTAGTACTAGTTTTCCAATGTGCACGGACTCGGGCTTAGGAATTCCCTCTGTCTCAATCAGAGTTGCCTCTAGATTCAGATAACCACCTAGCGGATTCCCCGGAGTAGGGATACTCAAAAGAACATTAGCACTGTGGTCTGCAAGGGTGACCTGCGCACTTCCCTTCACAAAACGGTTCGCCAGATAATTGGCAGCAAGGTCAACGTCCTCGGACTGTACCCTAGCTACCGCAGTCATTCCCGGGTGCACCAGGTAACGATGCACGTCAATAATTTGTTTTGCGCGTTTTACATGTTCGGGAACAAGGATTACCTGACGGTTGATGCGTGGCTTATCTTCGAAAACTGTAAGCAAAATAGCAGCCAGAATAAGTACAGAAGCAAATAAACAAACTGTGAGAAACCAGAGGAATTTATACATAACGATACTGAATTAATTCTAGATTACCGAAATAATCTCTAAACAAAATGGAAAATTAGATACTCCGATCTCTCTCATTGTGAGATCATGATGTCATAGTACTTCGTCCAGAAGCTTCTTTTATCTCTATCAATTAGTTTCTATCTTTAATCTTGTAATTTGAGCAAAAATTAAATATCAAACCTGGAACTTTGATGATGGGACAAGATCTAATGGCTTTTACTAATGATAAAAAAGAGATATCTAAGAAACTAAGCATTCCCTATAAATTTTCAACTACTTGAAGATTAATGGTAAAATACTTCCCTCCTCACTTCTGGAATACAGGACAGTCCGGTATTTTAGGGCATCGCCCTTCAAGAGCTATAATTAAAACTTAGCAATTCCTCTCTTTGCAAATTTGATCACTGTTTACATCTCAGATTTGTAGTCAACATGATAACTATACGCCAATAGAAAAACAGCTTAATAGAAGATTGGAATTAACCAATACCACCAGCCGACATAAGCTACCTGAAGTGTTCTTCCTCTAAAGATAAGCACAAATATGCCGTATACTCTCTTGAATAAAGACCTATTTCACTTTAGAATACAACCCATCTACTTTCTGGAAATTACTGCTAATGGACTATACTCATATGATATCGGGCCTTATTGATTTACCTTGGTGGGGTTATGTTGTAGTTACCTTGGTTCTCACCCATATCACAATTGCTAGTATTACCATCTATCTCCATCGCCATCAGGCCCACCGGGCACTGGAATTACATGCTCTGCCCAGCCATTTCTTTCGTTTTTGGCTATGGCTTACCACTGGTATGGTCACCAAAGAATGGACAGCAATTCACCGCAAGCATCACGCCAAATGCGAAAATACTGACGATCCCCATAGCCCCCAAATCCTTAGCATAGGAAAAGTGGTAAAGGAGGGCTCAGAACTCTACCGCAAAGAATCTAAAAACTTGGAAACCATGGAAAGATATGGTCATGGCACGCCCGACGATTGGATAGAACGAGAAATTTACACTAAACATAGCGTTAAAGGCGTCTCTTTGATGCTGATCATTGATCTTGTACTGTTTGGCCCGATTGGACTCACTATGTGGGCAGTACAAATGGCTTGGTCACCATTCTTAGCCGCTGGCATCATTAACGGTGTCGGTCACTACTGGGGATATCGCAACTTTCAGACAGAGGATGCAAGCCGTAATATTATCCCCTGGGGTATTCTTGTTGGTGGTGAGGAATTGCATAACAATCATCATGCTTATGCTACTTCTGCGCGCTTATCTAACAAGTGGTATGAGTTCGACATAGGCTGGATGTACATATGTATTCTGAAGTCGATAGGACTTGCGCAAGTGAGGAAAACAGCCCCTAAATTACGCTTTAACATGGCTAAAACTAAGTGTGATCTTGACACACTGCACGCAGTGATTTCTCATCGCTATGAAGTACTAGCAAAATATGCTCATTCCCTTAAGCACACGTTTGCCAAGGAAATAGATCACCTGAGAGAAGTGGCAACACATCATGGCGTGGATCGCTCTACCATTAAACGCTGGGTTCTAGCTGACTCTAAAACATTGCTAGAGCATGAACGTGCCAAGTTAAGCTTGGTGCTGAGCAAGACTAGATCACTTGACAAAGTCTATACCATGCGTGAAGAGCTTGTGTCGGTATGGCAGCGCTCCACCGCATCCAAAGATGAGTTGGTCAAGCAGTTGGAGGATTGGTGTCACCGTGCAGAAGAAAGCGGTATCGAAGTACTAGAGAATTTTTCTCGTAGGTTACGCTGCTACGCATAATATCCTTTTGATAGGTAATAAATTAAATAGAGACGCTGTTTTGATAAATAAAAACCCGCTATAAGCGGGTTTTTATTTGCTTTTTACAGTATTTAGTTTCAGAAAAAGCATTATTTGAGTTTGGTTTCCTTATATTTAACATGCTTACGTACTACCGGATCAAACTTCCGAATTTCTATTTTTTCCGGAGCGGTTCGTTTATTCTTGGTAGTTGTATAGAAATGGCCTGTTCCAGCCGAAGATTCAAGTTTTATTTTCTCACGCATGATGTAACCCCTAAATTTTTAAACCGTAAAGTTTTTTATCGTTTTGTTAGATCCTATTACCACGGGCACGCATTTTTGCAAGAACTGAGTCGATACCATTCTTGTCTATGGTTCGTAGCGCCGCGTTGGATAAGCGCAAACTAACCCAACGTTTTTCACTCTCAACCCAAAACTTGCGATGTTGCAAATTGGGAAGAAAGCGTCGCTTGGTTTTGTTGTTGGCATGGGAAACATGGTGGCCAGACATGGGTTTCTTGCCAGTTACTTCACATATTCGTGACATGACAATGCGCTCCAGAATTCTTAAAAAGGCGCATTATATACTGATTCCTTGCTAAAGTTAGTATTATTCTTCTTGAGCCATAACTTGTCGCACAATCACATATCAATAATTTAATTTGTAACATGAACAGTAAATAGTAAAACTAAAATCGTACTTCTGAAAATAGAATTGAACCAAAGAGACTAATTTCTTTCTGAAGCATAAGGACGTTTTTAGGTTAAACTCCTGTTCCCACACCAAACAAATTAAATAGAATACCCATGGCTAAAATCTCCATACTCCATACTAAGCGTCTGCTTTTAGGACTGACTGGTGGAGTGGCAGCGTACAAAGCGGCAGAGATTGCACGCCTGTTGATACAGGAAAATGTATATGTACAACCGGTAATGACCGAATCAGCTTGCCGATTTGTTGGTCCAGCCACCTTACAAGCATTGACCGGCAATAAGGTCTTCACTGATCTATGGGACAACCGCATTGACAATAATATGGCACACATAAATATCTCACGTGAAGTAGATGCTATCCTGATTGCCCCCGCCAGCGCAGATTTTATAGCTAAACTTGCTAATGGTTTTGCGAATGACCTCCTCTCAACACTATGTCTCGCACGCAATTGCCCTTTATTTATTGCCCCTGCCATGAACCTGCAAATGTGGGGAAACCCTGCCACTCAACGCAACTTAGCCCTCCTGCAACGTGATGATATAACAATATTGGGCCCTATTAAGGGTAGTCAGGCATGCGGAGAAACTGGTATGGGGCGCATGTTGGAAGCTCAGGAACTAGTCGAAGCAATGCAAATATTTTTCCAGCCAAAGCTATTACAAAATAATCGTGTTCTTATCACTGCCGGACCAACCTACGAGGCCATAGATGCAGTTCGCGGCATCACCAATTTAAGTTCTGGCAAAATGGGCTATACATTAGCCCGCGCGGCACTGGAAGCAGGTGCAAAAGTTACCCTTATCTCTGGTGCAGTATGTCTGGAAGCCCCTTTTGGGGTCACTCGAATCAACATAATAAGTGCTAAGGACATGCTGGTGGCTGTAAGAAAAGAAATTTCCAATACTGATATTTTTATAAGCGCTGCAGCGGTAGCAGACTTTCTTCCTACCAAAATTAATAAACAGAAAATTAAGAAGGTTGGTGGGAGCATGTCACTAAAACTCACTCCTAATCCTGATATTCTAGAATATGTAGCAGGGTTACCTAAATCTCCTTTCTGCGTAGGTTTTGCAGCGGAAACAGAAAATCTAGAGAAAAATTCTGAAGATAAACGGCGCAAGAAAAAAATACCGCTAATTGCCGCTAATCTGGCCCAGGATACTATCGGTTCTGACGAAAGCGAACTGATACTGTTCGATGACAAGGGCAAACACCCTCTACCTAAGGCACCAAAAATAGTACAGGCGCGACGTTTAATTAAACATATTTCACTACTATATAAAAAATGAACATAATATTATGGTAATAATTGATGTAAAAATTCTTGATTCTCGCTTACAAGATCAGCACCCAGCCTATGCCACTTCTGGTTCAGCTGGACTAGACCTACGTGCTTGCACTGAAAGTCCAATAACTATTCAACCAGGAGAGGTCAACCTTATCCCGACTGGGGTAGCTATCTACCTCGCTGATCCGGGGCTAGCAGCAATGGTTTTGCCTCGTTCCGGACTAGGCCACAAACATGGAATCGTACTGGGCAACTTAGTAGGGCTGATCGATTCAGATTATCAAGGACAAATACTCGTCTCCTGCTGGAACCGTGGCCAAGTACCTTTCCTACTAAATCCTCTAGAACGTATTGCACAACTTGTTGTAGTACCAGTTGTGAGAGTGAATTTCAACATAGTAAATGATTTCGAGAAAAGCAACCGTGGCGACAAAGGATTTGGTAGTACCGGCAAGCACTAAATTACCATGCGCTTTCTTTCGTTTATTCTGCTTTTTCTTCTGTCGGTTCCAGTCAGCGCAGAAATGCCAACAGTCCATCTCAAGATTTCCGGCCATACTCTTTCTGCTGAAGTTGCTTACACTCAGAAGAATCGTACTAGGGGGCTTATGCATCGCAAATCAGTAGCTAAAAATAGCGGTATGCTATTCGTGTTTCCTGAAACTAGTCTCCATAGCATGTGGATGGTTAATACCAATATTCCACTGAGTATCGCCTTTCTTGATGAAAGTGGCACGATACTCAATATTGTTAATATGTTACCTCGTACACAAACAAAACACAGTGCAGATAATGCAGCAAAGTATGCACTTGAAATGAATCTCGGTTGGTTCAAGGCAAGAAAAATTAAAACAGGGCAGCATGTCTCAGGGCTAGAAAAAGCTCCTGCTGCAAAATAAACAACTGATGTTTAGTCAGCTATCCTATCTTAGTTCCATCACATTCCTGGGAGCATCCCTTTTAATCCACGCATCATTTTCGCCATCCCACCCCTATTCAGCCTCTTCATCATTTTCTGAGTCTGTTCAAATTGTGCCAGTAAGCGGTTTACCTCCTGCACTGAAACACCTGCCCCAGAAGCAATGCGGCGCTTGCGTGATGCTTTAAGAATTTCTGGCTTAGCACGCTCCTGTAATGTCATAGAATTGATTATGCCTTCAGTCCGGCCGATGACCTTGTCGTCCATTTTTATATTTTGTGCAGCCTGACCTAATTGCGCAGGTAACTTGTCGACCAAAGCACTCATACCACCCATATTTCTCATTTGCTGAAATTGCATTTTGAAATCATCGAGATCAAATTTCTTGCCTGACTTTATTTTTTTTGCTAACTTCTCTGCCTCCTCCTGATCCACCCCACGTTGAGCTTCCTCAATCAGTCCTAGTACGTCACCCATGCCAAGAATACGTGAAGCCATACGACCTGGATTAAACGCTTCCAGTCCTGTTAATCTCTCGGATACACCAGCAAATTTGATCGGCTTACCAGTGATGTGACGTACTGACAGCGCTGCTCCCCCACGAGAATCGCCATCTAGCTTAGTAAGAATAACTCCCGTTAACGGCAACGCTTCGGCAAATGTTTTAGCAATGTTAACCGCATCTTGCCCTTGCATTGCATCCACTACGAACAAGGTTTCGATAGGTTTGAGCACAACTTCCAATTCACTGATCTCACGCATCATGACTTCGTCTATAGCCAAGCGCCCAGCAGTGTCCATAATCATTACATCATGGTGATGCTTGCGGGCAAATTCTAACGAATCAACAGCAATTTCATGTGGCTGCTGCCCTACTCGTATTGGGAAAAAATCTGCCTTAACCTGTTTAGCTAGCAACTCTAGCTGATGAGTTGCAGCTGGGCGATAAATATCGCAAGAGACGAGCAATACTTTTTTCTTTCTCTGCTCTATCAACCATTTCGCTAATTTACCGCTACTAGTGGTTTTGCCTGCACCTTGTAAACCTGCCATAAGGATTACTGCGGGGGGTACGGTAGCAAGCTTAATCTCAGTATTTTCTCCCCCCATAAGGGTAATAAGCTCTTGATGTACAACGCCTACCAGTGCCTGTCCCGGCGAAAGACTGCCTATCACTTTTTGTCCGATAGCTTTTTCTTTGATACGTGCGATGAAATCTTTGACTACTGGCAAAGCGACATCAGCTTCCAGTAGCGCCATCCGTACTTCACGTAATACATCCTGGATATTAGCCTCAGTCAGTCTCGCCTCACCTCGCAAGGATTTCATGACACTAGAAAGTCGATTGGTAAGATTGTCGAACATGCTAAATGCCTCTCAAGAAAAATTGGTGTAAACTAATTTGTTATTTTCGTTCTAGCCGCTATTTTATGACTGCTATTTTAGCGTATCTCGTTGCCTTTCTGCTTTATGGACTAATCGGTTGGCATTTCTGGCGCACCAAATGGAAGACATCGACACAACCCATGGATGGCGCTATTGTAGCTGCTAGTTGGGAAAATTTTGCAATTCTCATACCACTTATATTACACGGCTATACGCTTTATCTATCCATATTTGCCGGTTCTGGACTAAGTTTTGGCGTAGGTAATGCAGTTTCTTCTATAGTATGGCTCACCGCCCTAATCTACTGGCTATCCAGCTTCTTCTACCGCCTAGAAGTTTTACAAACCCTTGTTGCACCAGTAGCGGCAGTGGCTGTACTGTTACCGCTTGTATTTCCTTCACTGCGCCCCTTGGCTAATACTGAGTTCCCCGCATTCAAGGCACACATTCTAGTCGCGATGATGGCTTACAGTCTACTCACCATTGCTGCACTACACGCCTTGTTAATGGCGGTCGTGGAGCGACGCCTGCACCACCCCACTATGCCTTCGGTTCTGGCAAATCTGCCCCCTCTTCTGACAATGGAGAAACTACTGTTCCGCATCATCTGGGCAGGATTCATACTGCTCACATTAACCCTTGTCAGTGGCGTGGTATTTTCTGAAGAGGTATTCGGTCAACCACTCAAATTTACTCACAAAACCTTATTCGGTTTCATTTCTTGGGGTGTATTCGCTGCCCTACTCACAGGTAGGGAATTGTACGGCTGGCGTGGACGTATTGCTATTCGCTGGACGCTAATTGGATTTGTCATCTTGCTACTGGCCTATCTTGGTAGTAAGTTTGTCTTAGAAGTGATATTGCAACGTTAACACTCAAGACCATGTAAAAATAGGGTAAGTTTAGTAGGATGATTGGACATTCTCTCCTTGAGTCCTTGACAAAACTCCCTCCCCCTTCGATACTAAATTCTCCTCATTAGAATAAAGGCACTTCTTGGAAGATATGCCGTTATATGCGCTGCTGATCGCGTTAGTTATCTTGTTGGTCCTATCTGCATTTTTTTCTCTCTCTGAAACTAGCATGATGGCAATCAACCGTTACCGGTTGAAGTTTCTTACTAAACAAGGACACCGCGGCGCCCGCCTGACCACCCAGTTGTTAACAAATACTGATCGGCTACTAGGAGTCATTCTCCTTGGTAACAATTTGCTAAATGCTGCCGCTGCAACATTAGTGGCAGTAATTATTTCTACTATTTTTGGTCACAATGATCTTGCGCTATTCATCGGCACAATATGTGTAACGTTCGCCATTTTGGTATTTAGCGAGATAACACCAAAGGTAATTGCTGTCACCTATCCAGAACAAATCGCACTAGTTTCAAGCTACGTGTTAACACCATTATTGAGGTTTTTCTACCCAGTAGTATGGTTCGTCAATCTATTTGTGCAGGCGCTACTTTTTATACTGCACATTAAGCCTAAAGATGGTAATGCTGTACACAAACTGAGCCTACAAGAACTCAAAACTCTGGTATTGGAAGAGGGATCTTTCATCCGAAAAAAACACCAGAGCGTGTTACTTAATCTGTTTGACCTTGAATCTATTACCGTTGACGACGTTATGGTGCCACGCGGACAGATCGAAGCTATAGACTTAGAATCCAGTGATGAAACAATCCAAAATCAATTACTTACTTGCCATCACACGCGCCTACCATTGTATCGGGGAACCTTGGATGATGTGGCTGGAATAATTTCTGCCCGCAAGGTATTAAACCAAATGGGCAGCGGTGAAACTACCGCCTTAGGACTTGAAAAGATCATGCGCGAACCGTACTTCATCCCATCTGGCACACCTCTCTTTTGGCAGTTACAGCTATTCCAAGAAAACCATGAACGTGTCGGCTTTGTAGTGGACGAATATGGTGACTGGATGGGACTAGTTACTCTGGAGGACATTGTCGAAGAAATTATTGGAGATTTCACCACTCACTCACCATTACAAGTCGGCACACTCCTAAAACAAAAAGATGGCAGCATAATTGTTGAAGGAAGCAGCCTATTGCGTGATCTTAATCGAAAACTTGGACTAGAACTTCCACTAGACGGACCTAAAACTCTCAATGGATTGATTTTAGAACATTTTCAGGATATCCCTGAAGCTGGTACAGGCCTAAAAATCGCCGGGTATCCAATGGAAATTATCCAGACACAGAATCGGGTGGTCAAAGTAGTTCAGATTTATCCCGTTTCAACTGTCATTGAGTAGAGAAAATGACTTCAAACACATAGGGTTATGGTATACACAATGTTGTGAAATTTATTCTAAATCTTTTCCGTAATAATGCCGTTAATACCGTTATTGCGATTGAATTCTCACAAAGCACTCTCAGCTGCTTCATGCATAGGTGCTAAGGGAAAGAGAAAAAAAGAGAAATTTCTGGATGCAGCATCGTATTCAACAATGTTGTATAGAATGGATTACCCCAAGGAGTCATTATGGTAGCTGCGACTGCAACTGCAAACAGTAAAAGTAAAGCCAAGGAAGTAAGCTATTCCTGGGAAGGTAAGGACAAATCTGGAAAGAAAATAAAAGGTGAAATGCGAGCCGCTGGCTCGGAAGTCGTTAGCGCGATTCTGCGTCGTCAAGGGTATTAAAGTCATAAAAATAAAGAGAGTCTGGGCAACTGGTTCTGTCACTGAGAAAGACATAACCTTATTCACCCGTCAGCTTGCAACCATGCTGAAATCAGGCGTTCCGCTACTTCAAGCTTTTGATATAGTAGGCAAAGGTCATAGTAATCGTGCGGTTGCCAAACTGCTAATGGATATCAAAACTGACGTTGAGACCGGTAGCAACCTAGCTAGTGCCTTCCGGAAATATCCCTTATATTTCGATGCGCTATTCTGCAATCTGGTAGGTGCAGGCGAAGCTGCTGGTATTCTAGACAGCCTGCTAGATCGCTTGGCCACCTACAAGGAAAAAATTCAGGCCATCAAAGGAAAGATAAAATCTGCCCTCTTTTACCCTATTTCGATTATTTTGGTGGCGTTCGGAATTACTGCGGTGATCATGATTTTTGTAATTCCTGCATTTAAAGAATTGTTTTCTGGATTTGGTGCAACTCTTCCTACACCCACACTTATAGTTATGGAAATTTCTGACTTTTTTGTGGCTTACTGGTGGGCGATTTTTGGTACGGTAGGTGGCACCTTCTACGGTTTTTTCTTTGCATGGAAACGTTCCATCCCTATGCAGCGGGTTATGGATCGACTGTTGCTAAAAATGCCAGTTTTTGGTGATGTCATACGCAAGGCAACCATTGCACGTTGGAGCCGAACACTATCGACTATGTTTGCAGCAGGTGTTCCACTGGTAGAAGCGCTTGATTCTGTTGCGGGTGCAGCGGGTAACTATGTCTATTTTGAGGCTACCAAGAAAATTCAGTTGGAGGTTACTACTGGAAATGCCTTGGCTAGTTCGATGGAAAACACGAATGTTTTTCCCAGTATGGTGATTCAGATGGTTACTATCGGCGAAGAATCCGGTGCGCTAGACTCCATGCTCAGCAAGGTGGCCGACTTTTTTGAGGGAGAAGTAGATGATGCCGTCGCCGCGATTTCTAGCCTAATGGAACCGGTCATTATGGTGGTGCTAGGTACTCTTATTGGTAGTATGGTAGTTGCAATGTATCTGCCAATATTTAAAATGGGTCAGGCTGTCGGCTAAATCCGGGAGTTGGGGGACACACTGTATCCTCTTGAAACCTTGTAGTATTACTGAAACCCGGAAGCCCCTATGTCATTCATTACCCTGCTGCAGACCGCTCCTATTTTATTCATTTCGCTGTGTGCTACCATTGGTTTGATGGTGGGTAGTTTTCTGAATGTTGTCATTCTCCGACTTCCGAAAATGATGGAAAGAGAATGGCACCAGCAATGTGCCGAGTTGCGTGGTGAAACCATAGAGACTTTACCACCGCTCAGTATAGCTAAGCCCCGCTCTGCATGCCCCCATTGTCAGCATAAAATAACCGCACTAGAAAATATCCCTATATTAAGTTATCTGGTTTTAAGGGGACGTTGCTCACAGTGCAATACCTCAATTTCCCCACGCTATCCTATCATTGAAGCGTTGACAGGGATTATCAGTGGTTTTGTTGCCTGGAATTTTGGATATGGATTTCTTGCACTTGCCGCCTTGATCTTCGTCTGGGCAATGATTGCACTGGCATTCATCGACCTTGATACTCAGTTACTTCCTGATGACATTACACTTCCGCTGTTGTGGGCTGGACTATTAGTCAATCTGGGTGATGGCTTTACCGACATCCGTTCTGCTATCATCGGTGCTGTCTCTGGCTTTCTTGCCTTATGGTCAGTTTACTGGTGCTTCAAAATTGCAACTGGCAAGGAAGGTATGGGTTATGGTGATTTCAAATTACTTGCTGTGATTGGCGCATGGTTTGGATGGAAAATGCTACCACTAGTAATCTTGATTTCCTCCTTGGTGGGTGCCGTAGTTGGCATTGGGCTGATAGTCATAACTAAGCATGGACGCAATGTCCCTATTCCGTTTGGGCCATATCTAGTTGGTGGTGGTCTTATTGCGCTATTTTGGGGAAATCAACTTAATCATACATATCTTGGTCTGTTTTAGCATATGTCTTTGGTAATTGGATTAACTGGAGGAATCGGTAGCGGAAAAACCAGCGCTGCAAAATTCTTTACTTCTGAGGGTGTGGATGTTATTGATACGGATAAGATCGCGCGCAAACTTGCACAACCACATGGCTCTGCCATCCCAAGTATACAAAAATCATTCGGTAAAAATTTTATTACTACAAATGGAGCGCTAGATAGAAAAAAAATGCGCGATCTTGTATTTTCTGATGGCGCTTCCCGACGACAACTTGAAGCAATTCTCCATCCACTTATCCGAACAGAGGCGGTCCGTCTTACTGCACTCGCTTCTTCTCTTTACATAGTGATAGTCGTGCCGCTGCTGCTTGAAACTGGTGACTATCGTGAAATAGTCCAGCGAATCCTGGTGGTAGATTGCAATGAGGAAAATCAGGTTGCTCGCGCTATTATTCGTAGCGGATTGAACGAACAAGAAGTACATGCCATCATGGCAACACAAATCTCTCGCCAAAAGCGTCTAGAGCAAGCAGATGATGTAATTGTTAACGACATGGAAATGTTGCATTTGCAAAAAAGTGTAGGAATACTACACCAGAAATATCTCAGCTTATTGAATGAATATTGAGCCAGTTAAACGTAACACTACTAATTTTAGGGTAATTTTCATTTGTAAAATTATGTTTTATAGAGCAAAATTACCATGTTACATTGTGTCATCCAGGCTATTTCATAGTGATTTGTTACGAACACCCTCTCAATGAACGTATTCGCACCTTGTTGCGACTCGAAGACTTGTTTGACAAGGTTGCTTTTTTTGCAAATAAGGATGATGCGGCTGAGCATCATTCAGCGCTTGTTACCTTATTTGAAATTCTCGATGTTGCGAGCCGTGCTGACATGAAGTCAGACCTACTACAGGAACTAGAGCGACAAAAACGAGCACTGGAATCCTTACGTAAAAATCCAGATGTTTCTGAAGAAGCGCTGGATCAGGTGTTAAATAATATTCAAGTTGCTTCTCACGGAATGTTGAGCATGACTGGGAAAGTTGGTGAACACTTGCGTGAAAATGAGTGGCTGATGGGTATCAAACAACGTGTAGGAATTCCTGGGGGGGCATGCGAATTTGACTTGCCATCCTACCACTATTGGTTACATTTAGACCCTTCACTCCGTCGTGAGAACCTTAATGAATGGATTACGCCTTTGCTGCCAATCCATGATGGCTTTAGTATCATCCTGCGCCTTTTACGAAACAGTGGAAAAATTTTGCAACACATAGCCCACCGCGGAATGTTCCAACAAATGGGACAGGGATGTGCTGCTCATATGCTTTGCCTGAAGGTAAGTGAGAGCCTACCCTGTTTCCCAGAGATTAGTGCCAACAAATATGCCCTCACCATTCGCTTCGTCACCTCAGGCTCAGGGCAAAAAACCAAGGTATATGAAAATAATGTAGAATTTGAATTAACTTTCTGTACCTTGTAAGCATCAAGCCACTTTTTCCCCACAATTATCTAGTAAACTTGTATAAATACTGATGGAAGAGCCCGTTATTAACTGTCCACAATGTGGTAAAACTATCGTGTGGAATACTACAAACGATTTCCGTCCATTTTGTTCTAAACTGTGTAAGATAATCGATCTAGGGAAATGGGCTACTGAGTCCTACCGAATACCAAAAACGGAAGAACTAGAAACTGATAAATAACTTATTAAGTAATTAGTTATAGTACTATGCTTTAACTCGCCTTTTCTTTATCTAATAAATGTAGCCAGTTTGTAACTACATTTGTCAAATGGTAAAACGTTTTCCTTACTATTTTCCCATGTGAATAGACATTGGATATGCAATCTGAATAGGCTTCCAAGCGATAGTTTCATAGAAAGTACGACCCCCGGAAGGATGAGCCAACTAACTATTTGAATATGTATGTTTATATTTTTGTTATTTGGTTCCTGGAACCAAAATCGAACCGGCATGGGCAGATATGAATGTCCTATGCCCATCCACGCATCATGGCGATACCATGGCCACCATGTTCCCAGGCCGTAGTTAAATCTTCCAAGCGCAAGCCACCCAAAGCATAAACTGGAAGTGAAAAATCATGGATCAGTGCGGCGAATTTTCTCCAGCCCAGCGGAGCAGCTCCTGGATGACTTAACGTTGGTAATACTGGCCCCAAAACTACAAAATCTATACCTAGTTGCTCAGCATGAAAAAGCTCCTCGGCATTGTGGCATGATGCCCCACACAAATTGATGTTTGGACGGCTGGAAAGACCCATCAGTTGTACTGAAGAGAAATGTACTCCGTCCATACCAATTTCTCTGGATAACTCGACATCGTTATTTACCAAAACTTGCGCACCGTGACGATGAGCAAGCCCAACTACTTTATGTGCAAATACCCGTAGCTCATCTTTTATCATTACTTGCTCACGTACCTGCACCAACCGTGAACCCTGCTGAAAGGAACTTTCAATCTGCGTTAATGAAACTTGTACACCCAGTTCAGCCGCATTAGTAATTATATAGACTGAGGGAAGATTAAGCGCCTGCAATACGGGTACATTAGCCGGTAACATTGGCGCAACTCCAAATTCACCCGTAAATTGCCAGAACAACTCCTGATTTTCGTATGCGCGCAACTCGCCATGCCACTTCACAAGCTTGTAGAAATAAAGCCGCACAGTGGCATGAGCATAGGTAAAAACACGAGTGATCCACGGATAAGCAAGTTCAATGTGTATGCCTAGTTCTTCCATCAATTCACGATTGAGCGCATGCAGGCGGGATTCACCAAGTTCTACTTTCCCGCCAGGAAATTCCCAGTAACCCGCATAGGGCTTACCTTTAGGTCTACGGGCCAAAAGAAAACTACCGTCAGATCTGGTTATAACTGCCGCGACCACTTCAATAACAGGGAGATGAGACATACTGAGGTAGATTGACGAGCTAAAGATTTAGCCTCAAAAGGTAGCCAAAATATTATTTATCACTTTGAATGAATCCGACATCGCCACGTTTGCGCCAGCGAAGAGCAATTGCAGTTTTCCAGTCGGTTAACCGGCTGCTCGATAGGCAGTAGCCTCTCGATGCTGGAAAGCAACTTATTGGTACAAGCATATAATTTACTAATTTTATTCATACGCTTAAAGAATCAGCTTCGATAATCTGAATTAATTTTTACATAATCGTATGAAAGATCGCAAGTCCACACCGTGGTGGAAATTTTCCCTCGGTTAAGCACAACCCGCACAGTAATTTCAGGCTGTCTCATTACTCGCTTGCCTTCTTGTTCCTTATAACTACTTGCCCTTCCACCATTCTCAGCAACTAATACATCATCAAGATAGAGTTGCAAGGATCTGACATCAAGATCATCTATTCCCGCGTAACCTACAGCTGCAAGTATTCGTCCCAAATTTGGGTCAGATGCAAAAAAAGCAGTTTTTACTAGCGGCGAATGGGCAATAGAATATGCAATCTTTACACATTCATCTAAGTCTCTCCCGCCTTCAACCTTAACCGTAACAAATTTGGTTGCACCTTCACCATCTCGTACAATAGCTTTTGCAAGTAGCATCGCTACCTCTGTCACCGCTTGTTGCAACACTCCGAACTCTGAACTCGCTTTATCCACGATTTCTACATTGCCTGCACGACCTGTCGCAATTAGAATGAAAGCATCGTTGGTCGAAGTATCGCCATCCACGGTGATCCGATTGAATGAATTATTCGCTGCATAACGTACCATTTTCTGCAACAGGGACTGGCTCAAAGCTGCGTCAGTTGCCAGGTAACCTAGCATGGTCGCCATGTTGGGACGAATCATACCAGAGCCTTTAGCAACTCCAGTAATAGTCACGATTGTTCCGCCAAGTAAAATCTGCTTAGATATCACTTTGGGCACAAGATCTGTAGTCATTATTGCCTGAGCCGCAGCAAACCAATTGTTCGGATTAAGATTGGCAACTGCTGCTGGTAAGGCTGAAATAATTCTCTGCAGAGGTAATGGCTCCATAATGACACCAGTAGAAAATGGCAGCACCTGCTTCTCATCACAACCCAACAATTCAGCCAGTTCTGCACAAATTGAACGGGCATGTGTGATACCTTCTTCTCCGGTACCAGCATTAGCGTTTCCAGTATTTATAATTAGCGCTTGGATTGGAAGTAAGGGATTAGATTCGAAAAGATGTTCCTTAGCCACTATCACTGGCGCAGCACAAAAACGGTTCTGCGTAAACACTCCAGCGATTTTTGCACCTTCATCCAACGTGATCAATAGCAAATCTTTACGATTGGGTTTCTTAACTCCCGCCTTGGCAATACCGAGAGATACACCATTTATTGGTGATAGTTGTTCGAGTAGTGTGGGCGAAAAATTTGCTGGCATAATCCTCAGGTCCAAGAAATTGTGCTATCAGACACTCTATCCTAACTCATCTTTGATACTCTACCCATATCTACTAGATTCATTGCGGGCGATGGCCTTATAATCTTTTGATTATTAGTATCGGTCTCTTGAGAAAAAGAAGCATGAATTTCGACAAAGAACTTGATGTACGTGGCCTAAACTGCCCACTGCCTATTCTGCGCTCAAAGAAATCCCTGGCGGACATGGCTTCCGGACAAGTGCTTAGAATAATCGCCACCGACCCAGGTGCAGTTATTGATTTCCAGGTCTTTTCTGACCAGACAGGCAATATTCTACTATCGCTGTCAGAGGCAAATAAAGAGTTCACATTCTACATAAAGAAAAAATAAAATTCTTAGTACGTAATACTCCTTATTGGTTTACAAACTCTAATCTGTAAAGAAACTAGTTATAAACATGCCATGAAAAGTTATTCAAAATTTGAGTACTGGTCGGCCAACCAAATGTTTTCTGTGGTCACAGCTACTTCTCAAGTGTCTTTCTTGGTGATTTCTCAAAATCACTACTAAATTGGTATTAGCCTAATGTTTCGTTAATAATGTAGATTAAAAGAAGGGTATGTGTCCATATGATATTTGTGCAAGTTTTCGGCAATAACTATAGACTTGAGTGTGAAAGCTTCTTAACACTATGCACTAGATGAGAAATCCAACTTATTCTTAATTACATCACTTCAACGCTTCAAGGTTGCATAAAATATTAAAAACATTGGGTTATGCTAGCGGTAATTCTCCATTGCTAACTCCAATGTTCCCGACTTCCTTCATTGATTTAATGAAATGAGCACTCTCATGTAATTTAGCAACTGAATCTGCGTGATATCGGCCGCGCATACGTGCCAGACGGGCAAGACTAATAGCTGAGATGTCCCATTGCAGTTCAGCTAACAATTTATCTGCCGCATGAGGATTATTGCATACCAGCACCATATCGCAACCTGCATTAAATGCAACTTCAGCGCGTTGCACTACGTCACCGGCAACTGCAGCGCCTTCCATGCTTAGGTCATCACTAAAAATGCAACCATCAAAACCAAGTTCGGTACGTAAGACTTCTTGCAGCCAAACTTTTGAAAACCCAGCGGGTTGCGAATCTACCTTGGGGTATATGATATGTGCCGGCATAATACTGGTAAGGCCAAAATCAATCATTTGCCGAAACGGAATCAAATCATCCATTTCGATGTCGGCGTAAGTGCGCTTATCCACTGGTATTTCTATGTGAGAGTCTGCTTGGATGTAGCCGTGACCAGGAAAGTGTTTGCCAATCGCAACCATACCACCTTGCTTTAGGCCCAGCATCAGGCTGTGAGCTAGACCTCCTATAGCCTGTGGTTTACGATGAAAAGCACGATTTCCAATGATGCTACTCTGTCCATGATCTATATCAAGCACTGGAGTAAAGCTTAGGTCTACACCACAAGCACGCAATTCAGCCGCTAGTACATAGCCTGTTAGTTGTGCCAAATGACGCGCTCGAACAGGATGTTCGTCCCAAATTATCCCCAATTCACGCATTGCAGGCAATCGTGTAAAATCTTTACGGAATCGCTGTATCCTTCCACCCTCATGGTCCACTGCGATTAGCAAAGACGGAGTACGTAGAGAATGAATTTCGGTAGTTAATTCAGTTAATTGTCTGAGGGATGAGTAGTTACGGGTGAATAAAATTACACCACCGGTCAGAGGATGCTGAAGTCTTCTTTTATCGTCGATTGTAAGTTGTGTACCCTCAATGTCGAGCATGATGGGACCCAGCGACATTATTTCTCCAGGATCACAAAAGCGCAGGCAAGGCTCATCTCGTCACTCATAGAAAGATGGTAACTAGTGATTCCCTCATTTCTAATCAACAGGTTTAGCTCTGGATGAAAGTCATAGTATGGCTTTCCCAGACTGTCATGGGTGATCCCAATATGACTTAAACATACAGGGTGACGAAAACCCGTACCCATCGCCTTGGAAAAAGCTTCCTTAGCAGCGAAATGTTTAGCTAGAAACATTGCTGGTTTGCCGCTATTCTCAAACTCAGGCCACTCGCCATTTGTTAGCAGTCTTTTAGCAAAACGCTTACCGTATCTCTCTAACAAACGCGCAATGCGCGAGGGTTCTACAAGATCAGTCCCTATTCCATAGATCATTTGTGCTCTTCCAACATTAATTTTTTCATTTCTTGTACCGCCTGTTCAAAACCTATAAACAAGGCACGGGCTACAATAGAATGACCAATATTTAGCTCAGATATATCAGTAATCGCAGCGATGGATTGTACATTATTATAATGTAACCCATGTCCGGCATTGACTTTCAAGCCTTGATTAACCCCATGCGTTACGGCAGAGCAGATCTTCTCAAGCTCCTCCTGTTGTCCCTTTGCAGTCAGCGCGTCTGAATATCGGCCGGTATGAATTTCAATCACTGGTGCACTTGTCTTCACCGCTGCATCAATCTGTGCACGGTCTGCGTTGACAAATAGTGAAACTCGAATACCTACTTCAGCCAGTTTGTTGCATGCACGTCTTACCTGTGCAAAATGCCGCAGCACATCTAGCCCACCTTCAGTTGTTAGTTCTTCTCGCCGCTCAGGAACTAAGCAAACATCATCCGGTTTTATACTTAACGCAAAAGTTATCATTTCATCGGTCACCGCGCTTTCCAGATTCATGCGCGTTTTAAGCAAATTACGCAGAGTTTTTACATCGCTATCTTGAATGTGGCGTCGGTCTTCCCGTAAATGCAAAGTAATCGCATCTGCTCCAGCAGACTCTGCAATCAACGCAGCTTCTACTGGACTGGGATAAGTTGTTCCACGCACCTGCCGTAGAGTTGCAACATGATCAATGTTGACTCCCAGTTCAATCATAACTTCTGCAGATCTCTCAATAATTGCCGAGTATACAACGGTTGCTCTCCAAGATAATGGTTAAGTATGTAACGCATCAGTATTTTACTTTGCTGTCTGGTAGTGACATCAGAATAATCACCTCTTTCCATGTCTAGAAGGGTTTTCCCGCTTAGTTGTAGACCACAGTTATTATCACTTCCATTCAGTGCCACCGGGCCCCGTTCGACTTCGTAGCAGTATTCTTCATCCAGGTTCAGTGGCTTCCCAGAAACAGCGTCTTCGTTGAGTGTCAAAGCATAACCCAGCTCTTTCAACATACGCCTTTCAAAATGTCGCAGAATAGGTGTGTAATCTTTCTGAGTATTCAATGCTGCCAGCGTTTCTTGATAGTACTCGAATAATTGTTCGTGAGGATCATCACGGCGCAGTAACCGCACTAGCAGTTCATTCAAATAAAAACCACAAATCAGTGCCATTCCCTGCAAAGGTTGCTGACCACCCTGCCATTCCGCCTTGTGCAGAGTGCGTAATTCTGATTTACCGGTCCAAGAAAGCTGTAATGGCTGAAACGCTAATAATAATCCCCTGAGTGCAGATTTAGGGCGCTTGGCACCTTTTGCTATCAACGGAACCCGTCCAGAATTTCGTGTAAAAGTCTCCACCAAGAGACTTGTTTCCAGATAGGGGTAAGTATGCAGCACGAAAGCAGGCTGAGCATCTTGTCGAAATTTATCTACAGTCATCAATGTCGCTTCTAAAATCAACCTATGTTCATTATCATTATGAGATTACTCATAGCCCAGAGTTTTTAATGCCCGCAAATCATCAGCCCATCCTCTTTTCACCTTCACCCAGACTTTAAGGTACACCTTGCTACCAAAAAGTTTCTCCATGTCTTTACGTGCCCGAGTAGCAACCGCCTTGAGCTCCTCACCATTCTTGCCTATAATCATGGCCTTCTGATTAGCCCTGTCTACAATAATAGACGCATGAATCCTACGTAGTCCGCTTTCAACTGTGAATTGATCTATGGCAACACTAACGGAATAAGGTATTTCATCCCACATCAAACGAAATAGTTTCTCACGTACCAACTCGGCTGCGATAAATCGCTCACTACGATCTGTAATTTCATCTTCTCTAAATAAAAATGGGCTTTCCGGCAAATATGGACGGATTGTACAGATTAGTTCTGGAAGCTGTGTTCCGTGCTCAGCACTTATTGGAACCATTGCCGAGAATGCAAACTCTTTAGAAAGTTTTGCAAGGAACGGAAGAAGCTTTGATTTATCTGCTAGACGATCCACTTTATTGATGACCAGAATCACCGGCTTGTCGACAGGTAGGAGTTTCAAGATTTGTGCGTCTCGCTCATCAAAACATATTGCTTCAATCACAAACACCACCACGTCCACATCATGCACACTTTGAGTAACTGCACGATTCATTACACTATTTAACCGATTCATGTGCTGTGTCTGAAAACCGGGCGTATCGACGAAAATGAACTGTGATTGCTCATCAGTTAGGATGCCATTAATACGATGTCGGGTAGTCTGCGCCTTTTTCGAGGTAATGCTGACGTTCTGTCCAACCAAATGGTTAAGTAGTGTGGATTTGCCAACATTAGGTCGTCCAATGATAGCAATGTATCCGGTATGGTGTTTTAGAGTAGCTATCATCTTGAAATACACTCAGCGGAAAAATAAAGAACTTATCCGAGGAGGATCAACAAAATTTGGACTCATCTGCAAATTTTAGCAATGCGAGTACGCTTGTTCATAGGCTCTCTTTGCTGCTTCCTGCTCTGCGCTACGACGGCTGGCACCTTCTCCCATGGTACGAATGTTGAGTTTTGGGATAACACACTCTACATGGAATTGCTGCTGATGCGCTTCGCCACTGGTAATGACAACGGAATATTGCGGCAACATCAGTTTACGACTTTGCAGATATTCCTGTAAAAGAGTCTTAGGATCTTTACCCAAATTTTGTGGGTCAAATTGATGAAGTAGCGGTGCAAAAAGAGTGATGACAACTTCCTCAGCTTTTACGAAACCTCCGTCAAGATAGACCGCACCTAGAAACAGCCTCCAGTGTATCTGCAAGAATCGAGGGGCGGCTACATCCACCACTTTTGAGTTCCCCCTCACCAAGTTTAATCTGTTTCCCTAGGTCAAGTGTTTGCGCCAATTTAAACAACGCTTGCTGATTGACGAGGTTGGCCCGAAGTCGCGACAAATCACCTTCTGGAAGACTGGAGAAATGCCTGAATACCAACCCTGCAACTGCACAGTTGAGAACACTGTCTCCAAGAAATTCAAGGCGCTCGTTGTGTGGACGGCCGTAACTGCGGTGAGTCAGTGCCTGGCACAATAACTCAGGCTGGCTGAAACTATAACCGGTTTTCTTGAAAAGCGTGTCGCTGTCCATCTCCTGATTAGCTTATATGTAGTATATGTTTGATTGCTATGGCCCTACTCGTCACTACGAACATTAAAATCAAGGTACAAAGAAATATTCGCGAATAGCGGAGTTTTAACTGAATAGATAATACTCAAAACTACTTGTCCATTTTCTTTGTTGAATTCGATGTCACCTTCGTTCACGACACTTATATCATCTATTTGTGCTCGCTTATTAAATGACGTCCTTATTTCTGCTTTCGTTCCATTCTGCAAAACAGGATCATTGGCTATTGCTATTAAAGTTTTTTTTATTGCTGCGTTCTCTATGTACACCGGGACCAGTTTCATTCCTAAAACAGCAACAAAAAACAGCACAAACGACCACAAAAATAAATTTGATAAACCTACGCCCCTTTGCTTATACATTACGTCGTGACGCATATTATTCTCCTAAAATTTAAGAGCTCTACTCCAACTACTTAATAGACAATCCAACTCGGCTGAGATCACTAAAATTCCACCAAATCATAAAGGCCTTGCCAACTATATTACGCTCAGGAACAAACCCCCAGTAACGACTATCACTGCTACTATCACGGTTATCTCCCATTGTGAAATAATTTCCAGCAGGTACCTTGCAGCTAAATCCAGAGTTATTGTAGTCACAATTTTCATGCGATGGAAACTGACGTACCCCAGAAATCTGTATGCCAGGCATTGCCGGATTAAGAATAATGGTGTGGCTGTGCCCATTTAATGACTCTATATAGCTCCGACTGTACACATAATTTAAACCAGATTCGACATAAGTATACTCGCCTGTTGGTTCCATTTTAACTGGAGCGTCATTCACGATCAGTTGCTTATTGTGATAAGTAATTAAATCTCCAGGAAGACCTACTATACGCTTGATGTAATCCATAGAAGGGTCATCAGGATAACGGAACACTAACACCTCACCACGCTTAGGCTCATTCGTATCAAGCACCTTTAGATTAATAACAGGCAACCGGATACCATAGGTATATTTATTAACCAGAATAAAATCTCCCACCAATAAAGTTGGAATCATTGATCCGGATGGAATCTTAAAAGGCTCCACCAAAAACGAGCGTAAACAGAATACAATCAGAATTACCGGGAAGAAACTTTTAGGATATTCCACCCACCACGGCTCATTAGACTCTGGTGAGCGACTACGCTTTAATACGAAGTAGTCAAGCAGCCAAATACAACCAGTAATTACCAGAAGGATCAACATGATGAGAGGAAAATTCATTCCGTGCCCTATTAAATAATATCTATTATCCGACTAAACATGGATATCCACGTAGCCATATCAGTGTATGACTACCAACATTCTCTTCTACTATTTGTCACCCACTTGTAGTATTGCTAGAAACGCTTCTTGTGGTATTTCTACATTGCCCACATGTTTCATCCGTTTCTTCCCTGCCTTCTGTTTTTCCAACAGCTTACGCTTTCGACTAATATCGCCTCCATAACATTTAGCGAGCACATTCTTACGCAATGCTTTGATGCTCTCTCTGGCGATGATGTGCGCACCAATCGCAGCCTGCACTGCAATGTCAAACATTTGACGTGGAATCAAACCACGCATTCTTCGCACCAATTCACGCGCCCGGTGATTGCTATTCGTACGATGCACTATAAGCGATAGTGCATCTACTTTATCCCCATTGATGAGTATATCTAGCTTGACTAAATCGGAAGCACGAAATTCCTTAAACTCGTAATCTAGTGAAGCATATCCCCGACTTATAGATTTGAGTTTGTCAAAGAAATCCATCACTACTTCGTTTAGCGGCATCTCATAAGTAAGCATCACTTGCCTGCCCATATATTGCATGTTTTTCTGCACCCCACGCTTGCCAGTACATAGCGTAATTACAGAGCCAACATATTCCTGAGGAACTAGTATAGCGGCAGTAATAATTGGTTCGCGTATTTCCTCTATCTTAGAGGGGTCAGGCATTTTAGATGGATTCTCAATTTCTAATACCGTGCCGTCACGCATAACTATCTGACAAACTACCGTCGGTGCAGTAGTTATGAGGTCCACATTGTATTCACGCTCTAAACGAGCCTGCACAATGTCCAAATGCAACAGACCAAGAAACCCACAACGGAAACCGTAACCTAAGGCCTGCGATGTTTCAGGCTCGTACTGCAGTGAGGAATCATTGAGCTTTAATTTCTCCAGTGCGTCACGTAAAACGTCATATTGATTTGATTCAATCGGATATAATCCAGCGAACACTTGAGGCTTAATCTCTTTAAAACCAAGTAATGGTCGAGAGGCTGGACATTCTACCAGAGTAACAGTGTCTCCCACCCTGGCAGACTTTAACTCCTTGATACCAGAAGAAATGATAAAGCCAACTTCTCCTGCGCTTAGAGATGCCTTGCTTTTCGATTTAGGTGTAAATACACCGACCTCTTCACATAAGTAAGAGGCTTTACTCGCCATGAGTAAAATCCTATCTTTAGGTTTGAGAACTCCATCTACCACTCGCACCAGCATCACGACTCCAACATAATTATCGAACCATGAATCAATAATAAGCGCTTTCAGCGGCGCAGCAGGATCCCCATTCGGCGCCGGAATACGTGTGATCACCTCTTCCAAGATATCCTTTACACCTTCGCCCGTCTTAGCACTGACGCGCAGAGCGTCTTGGGCATCTATACCAATAATATCTCCAATTTCCTCAATAACGCGTGCAGGTTCGGCTGCAGGTAAGTCAATTTTATTTAGTATCGGTACCACTTCAATACCCTGCTCAGTGGCGGCATAACAATTTGCTACAGTCTGAGCTTCAACACCTTGTGACGCATCCACAACTAGCAACGCACCTTCGCAAGCAGCAAGGGATCGTGACACTTCGTAAGAAAAATCTACATGCCCAGGAGTATCGATCAGATTCAGAAGATAAGATTTACCTTCGCATGATTTATATTCAAGTGCGACAGTCTGTGCCTTTATGGTAATTCCACGTTCGCGCTCCAAATCCATTGAATCCAATACTTGCGCTTCCATTTCGCGATCTGATAAACCACCACACAAATGAATGATACGATCAGCCAAGGTAGATTTGCCATGGTCAATGTGTGCGATAATAGAAAAATTGCGAATGTGCTGCATTAGAGGTTAAAGTCCGATAAGCGGAGAAATAATGGTCAAGGTTTAGCACTGGAACAACTAAAAAGGGCACATATTGTGCCCTCATGAAAGCTTATAGCTTGATTCCGAAGATGTTTTCCACTTTGCCCGCTTTATGTTGATTCAAGAAGCGCACATTCTAGCGAATTTTAGCAAAATAAGCATCTAACGCGATTGGGTCAAGATGAAAATGACAGATTTCCTCTTCATCCGCTATTAGCACAGGAATACGTTCGCCGTACTGTGCTAATAGTTCGACGTTGCTGTCCACATCTACCAATTTAACATGGAAACAATACCGCACCTGCAATTCCTTTAGAGCGGCGACCATGTCAAAGCAAAGATGGCATTCCTTTCGGCCATATATAATCAGACTAACTGATTCCGGCAGGACTAAACTACTTACTGTCGCCTCCTTTGAGCTGCATGGTAATAAATGAGGTTGTGTTGCCACGCTTTACTAGTAACGCGATATTGCGACCTTCCTTACTTTTGTTGAGCAATTGATTAAATTGCTCAACAGTAACCGCATCTTGGTTATTTATGCCAAGAATTATATCACCAGGCCGTATTCCGACACGACTAGCGATACCTGGCCGTATAGCTTCTACCAGTAAACCACTATTCACTTCAAGTTGTTTTTTCTCATTGTTAGTAAGCTCGCGCAAAGCGAGCCCGATACGGTTAGATGTATCGGGCACCTTGCTTTTTTTGCTTCCACGACTAGCAATTTTCTCATCTGATGGAAATTCATCTACTAACACTATCATTTTCTTAGTAGAGCCATTCCGCCACACTTGAATTGATACCTTTGATCCTGGTTTAGTAGCCCCTACAATGCGTGGCAAATCGCTAGAAGTACTTACAGCTTTACCATCAAATCGCATGATCACATCTTTCGTTTTGATACCGGCTTCCTCTGCGGGACCCCCTTTTTGTACCAAAGTTACCAGGGCGCCACTAGGTTTAGCTAGACCAAATAATTCAGCTAATTCTTTGGTCACTTCCTGAATCATCACGCCAATTCTGCCACGACTTACCTTCCCTGTATCTTTTAATTGGTTAGAAATGTCTGTAGCAACGTCAATAGGAATAGCAAATGACAGACCCATGTAGCCACCTGTGCGGCTATATATCTGTGAGTTAATGCCAACCACTTCACCCTTCATATTAAACAACGGTCCCCCAGAATTTCCGGGATTTATGGCTACGTCAGTCTGAATAAAAGGAACATAGTTTTCCTGTGCTAATGATCGCCCCTTAGCACTGACAATACCAGCTGTCACACTGCTCTCAAAGCCAAATGGCGATCCAATCGCCACAACCCATTCGCCTACTTTGAGTTTGCTGGGATCTCCTTGGGTTACTTGAGGTAAATTACTGGCCTCTATCTTCAGAAGAGCTATATCAGTCTTGCGGTCAACGCCTATTATTTCAGCTCGAAATTCTCGTTTATCGTTCAGTTTGACAGTAATTTCATCAGCAGCTTTGACTACATGAGCATTGGTCAAAATATACCCGTCTGCACTGATGATAAAACCTGAGCCTAGCGATTTAGATTCAAACTCCCTAGGAGCCCCCCTAGGAATAACGCCATGAGGTGTATGGCGACGAAAAAATTCGAAAAACGGACTGTTCTCTGGAATATTTGGCATTCCGGGAATTACCTGATTCTCGTATGTATTATGGATCTGGGTGGTACTAATATTCACTACGGCCGCCCCTTGCGTTTCAACGAGATCAGTAAAGTCAGGCAACTGTTTAGTCTGCGCAAAAACAGAGAAAGAAAGTCCGAATAACAATGCTAGAAAAAATTTATGCATCAATTTCTTGTCCTTGAAAAATTAATACTACGCAGTTGAAATCCTCAACCTGAACTTTGGTCAAGTTTTATATCTGGAATTATCTCGGGTTGATGCTAAAAAATCTAAACAAAGTGAAGAAAATACATGGCTTAATTCTTTTGCTAGTTCTGTTCTTCTTGTATCAAGTCAATCATAATTTTATTATTATGATTGCTCTTTATTCTGCCCATTTGACTTTGTAATTTACCACAGAGTTACCAATCTGTATCACTGTTGCCGGCGGCACCTCTCCTATCGTAGTAACCATATTACCTCCCACTGTTCGGGTATAAATATTCATGGCACCCTGGCGAGGAAAGGATTTTTGAACGGGCTGAAAATCACCTTCTTCAGCTGGCTCAATAAACACTGAAACAGCGGCCAGACCATCCGAAAGCGTAATATGGCTAATAGGTGTAGTTCTTCCAGAAAGGCTACGCTTAAACTCGATGACTTTCATGAAGCCGGGAGGGAGGTTTTCTACCTGCCAACCAAGTTCACCTTTCTCCATCTTGGAAGACACTAGATTGGTAATATGCAACTTAGCAGATTTTGTAAGATAGTTGGGCTTCAACAGTTCTTCATCTATTTCACCATCAATTTCCAATTGGGTAAAAACAAACTGTTCCACCACCTGGCCCCTATCCATCACTGCTGCTTTAAGTAACAAACCAGTAGAGATATCCGCCCACAACTTTTGGCTATAACGCATTTTATCCCTAGATTCCAGCACAATTACTTGACACTCGAAATCACTAATTCGCTCCCTCCCACCTTTTTTTACAATATAGTTGTCGTTAAGCTTACTCAACGGTTCTGGCAGCAGTGCAGGAAAGAATTTGCGCAACCCTCGTTTTTCGGTTACCACGGTATTTCTTTCCGGAAAATAACATCTCACTTCATCATTGTTACGAATGACCTCACGCGGCGAACCATCGAGTACCTCGATTCTCTCCCTTTCCCCCTCCTTATCCACCTTGTGTACGACTCGCGAGGTCTCCATATGACCTCCAGAAGAATATACAAAAGTGCCAATGTAATTGTGCAGACGGGGAGCAGCTACAATTCTTTGTAACCAGCCCTGCGCTTCTGCTGACGTACTAGTAGGGTCCTGTGCAAATGAGGGCATTACAAGACCAGATAGCAACAATAAGGGAACTATCGCAACTCTTCTTGTCATCTGGTAGATCTCTTGTCCGAATCAGAAACTGTATATATATAAGGATAAGGCGCTACACCATGCATCGACACGCGAGGAGAAAATTCCCCATGTACTAGTAAATAGTCATTAATTTGAGCTGGTACGGGAATAGAAGCAGGAATAACGGTGGGTTCTGACTGTACAGCCGCTTGAAGAACTGATTTGTCAGCAATAGATTCTAATGGTCGATCCATAGTCTGCACACTCATCCACACCACTGCGGCCACTGCTGTCATCATCGAAGCTGCGACCGAAAAAGCAAAAACCTTACCCTTGTGTTCTGAAGGAAGGTGTGGCGCCAACACGGTCGGTTCTGCGGCAAGTTTCTTGCTAACTTGTAATGTAATGTCAATAGGCACCGCTACCGAATGACGCAAGGTATCACCAATTAAATGATAAATCGCCCAGTCGTTGCGTAGATCTTCTGTTTTCTTAATTTGAGCAATGGTGTCAGCAATATCAACGTTGTCCAATTCACTATCCATCAATGCCGATATTTTATTTTTCATGCTACCACCTTTTATCTTTGCCGATTTCCATCACGGATTGTAATTTATCTGCTATCGCTTCACGCGCACGAAATATTCTTGATCGTACTGTGCCAGTAGGGCAGCTCATAATGCTTGCAATTTCCTCATAACTCAACCCCTCGATTTCTCTTAGAGTAATCGCCGAACGCAATTCCTCTGGTAATGCTTGTAAAGCCTGATGCACCGTTTGAGCAATCTGCTTACTCATTAACTCATTTTCAGGAGTATTCAGCTCTCGTAATTGACTTCCTTCCTCAAAATTTTCAGCAACCTCAATATCAAATTCGTTGGTAGTGGTCGATGCTCGCCGCTTCTGGGCTACCAAAAAATTCTTTGCTGCATTAATACCTATGCGATACAACCAAGTATAAAAAGCACTATCGCCACGGAACGATGATAGTGACCTATAAGCCTTAATAAAAGTCTCCTGTGTAACATCTTCAACCTCAGCGGCATCATGAATGAATTGCGACAACAATCGAGCCAGCTTCCGTTGATATTTGACCACCAATAAATCGAACGCTCGCTTATCTCCACGCTGTGCGCGTTCAACTAATTGCTGATCAATTTCTCGGTCACCCATATGCTGCACATTCCCTGAATTTTATGAATTATACTTGTGGTCACAACTGCATCATGACACGGCAGGTCAAGTATACTCGTTCAGAGTTTTATTCGAAAACCGAGAATCACTTCTTACTATGTATGGTCTGTCCTACAGGACAACATACATCCTATCTGTGCTAAGAGACAACATACATACTACATTAGTTCACATTAAAAAAGGTTATTCCACGAAAACTGTGCGGTATTATAAATGCCACGTATAAATTCTGTTATGATTTTTGAATAACGGTTTGTGAAACTAACTTAGATTCTAATGTCTCATACCTATTTTGACACTCTCATTATCGGCAGTGGTCTCGCCGGCCTCACGCTTGCACTTAACCTAGCAAAAAGCAAAAAAGTTGGCCTTATCACTAAACAGACATTACTTGATGGTGCCAGTGGCTGGGCTCAAGGCGGCATCGCTGCTGCGCTTTCTGAAAAAGATTCGCCTGAAGTCCATATACGCGACACACTAAGTGCAGGTGCTGGGTTGTGCAATGAAGAAATTACACGCAGCGTATTGAAAAATGGCCCACAAGCCATCCAGTGGCTAATTGCACAAGGAGTACCATTTACTCGTGACCAAGGTAACAAAACTGGTTATCACCTTACAAGGGAAGGGGGTCATAGTGTACGTCGAGTGATTCATGCGGCAGACACTACTGGGCAAGCGGTACAACGAACCTTGGGCGAGGAAGTTCGCGCTCATACGAATATCACCGTGCTTGAGCACCATATCGCGATCGATCTCATCACCAGCATAAAATTAGGCCTCTCAGACAATGATGGCAACAATTGCTATGGTGCTTATGCATTGGATAATCTGTCAGGCCAAGTCAGCACCTTCTCCGCACAAAATACAGTGCTGGCAACTGGTGGAGCTGGTAAAGTCTACCTCTATACCACCAATCCTGATACAGCTACTGGAGATGGTATTGCAATGGGATGGCGCGCGGGTTGCCGCGTTGCCAATATGGAATTCATTCAGTTTCACCCTACTTGCCTTTACCATCCCCACGCCAAATCGTTCCTAATCACTGAAACAGTACGCGGGGAAGGCGGTCTACTAAAGCTTCCGGACGGCAAGCGCTTCATGCCGTTGCATGATGAGCGCGCTGAGCTTGCGCCACGCGACATTGTCGCCCGCGCCATTGATTTTGAAATGAAAAAAAAGGGTCTTGATTGTGTTTATCTCGACATTTCACACAAATCGACACGTTTCCTGAAGGAACACTTCCCATATATTTACGCCCGTTGCCTGGAACTAGGCATAGACATCACTCAAGACCCCATCCCGGTAGTACCCGCCGCTCATTACACCTGTGGCGGTATCGTCACCAACTTAAACGGTAAAACCGACCTAGGCAATCTATATGCAATAGGCGAAACCGCACACACGGGACTTCACGGCGCCAACCGGCTTGCAAGTAATTCGCTGCTAGAGTGTATCGTATTCGGACAAGCAGCTGCCAAGGATATACTTAATCAAGCACCTTTACCTACTATGAAATTACCACAATGGGATGAAAGTCGAGTTACTGACGCCGACGAGGAAATTATTATCTCGCATAACTGGGATGAATTACGCCGTTTTATGTGGAGTTATGTTGGTATCGTTCGAACCAATAAACGTCTTCAGCGTGCGCAACACCGTATAAAGTTACTGCATGAAGAAATCAATGAATATTATGCAAACTTCCGCGTGACTAGCGATCTGTTAGAGCTTCGCAATCTGGTAAGCACTGCCGACCTGATCGTGCAAAGTGCTATGCTGCGTCATGAAAGCCGTGGGCTGCATTTTAGCCTAGATTATCCGGATATGCTGCAACATGCGAAGGATACGGTATTAAAAAAATAGTGCTTCCACCTAGCGTTTCCACCTCTAATACAACTATTTTGTCAGCAAGCTGAACTCCTTAAACTGTATTTCATAGAGCAAGAGTTCAATGCCAGCTAAAATAGACAAAACCAGCATCACTGTATACAGTGTAGAAGCTTTAACATGAATGATAAAAAGAGCGCAGCTGACACAAAATATCTCACTCCTGACAATTAGCCATATAATATTAGTGCTATTCATCATTCATACTTTTCCTGCATGAACCTAGCTTGGCAAACTTACTTACAAAGTCGCAATGCAGTCATCAAAGATAATTGCATTACTCACTATGGCGATGCCTCTACCGAGCTTGAAAATACCCGCTCTGGAACGATACTAGCTGATCTTTCACATTTTGGATTGATTTGTTTCTCCGGCGAGGATGCTTCAACATTCCTACAGAGTCAGTTAAGTTGTGACGTTAGGAAAATTGATCTCTATACAGCTCAATATGGTAGCTGCTGCACCCCAAAGGGAAGAATGCTAGCGAGCTTTCTGATATGGCACAATGGTGACGGATACTTTATGCAATTACCAATGACACTGTACACAACAATAGAGAAACGTTTATCTATGTTTGTGCTACGTTCCAAGGTAAAGTTGGCTGATAATAGCAACACACTAGTACGCATTGGCATTGCCGGAAAACATGCTAAAGCAGCGATAGAAAAAACATTTGACTCAGCTCCCTGTCCTCATCTTGGCGTAGTTCACAATAAACAGGAAAGTGTACTCTGTCTTGCTCAGAATCGTTTTGAAATCATCACTACACCAGAACATGCCCCCAAGCTATGGAAGCATTTAAGAAAATATGCTGTACCGGTGGGTAAATCCTGCTGGGAATGGTTGGATATAAAAGCCGGAATTCCTATCATTACGCCCGCTACCCAAGAACAATTTGTACCCCAAATGACGAACCTGGAAGCTATTGGTGGGATAAGTTTTCAGAAAGGTTGTTATCCAGGACAGGAAATTGTTTCGCGCACCCAATACTTGGGCAAATTAAAACGCCGCATGTATCTTGCAAATGTCCTCACAACAGAGCATATTGAGGCTGGGGACGAGCTGTACAGCGATGATATGGAAGAACAATCAAGTGGCATGATAGTCAATGCAGCACCCTCACCTGATGGTGGATATGACGTACTAGCAGTGATCCAAATAGATAGTGTTAAAGCTGGGGAAATTTATTGGAAGATTTTAAATGGCCCCATGCTAGAGATCACGCCACTACCCTATTTGCTTAAATACTAAGACACAACATAACCAAATGATATCCAGCTGGTTATATTCAAAATAAGCTAATTTAATTCGTATTTTGTATTCATAGGGAAGGAGGTCTGATTATTTCAGGCCCTAAATATTTCAGTTAATTTTTCCCGCTTCCACTGTTTCATTATTCAGCAAAAAAAACTGCTCCACTTCATTTAGATCGCGTGTACGCTTCATTGGTGGAAGGCTTTGCCAGATTCGTTTACCGTAGGATTTAGTGATAAGGCGTGGATCACAGATCATCAACACGCCACGATCAACCTCGTCGCGAATTAACCGTCCGACACCTTGCTTCAAATTGATGACCGCGCGCGGAAGCTGATACTCCATGAAAGCATTGCGCCCCTCTTTGTTGAGTTTCTCAATACGTGCTGAAAGCACAGGGTCGTCAGGTGGCGCAAAAGGTAGCTTATCTATAACTACCAGTGACAAAGCTTCGCCGCGCACGTCCACCCCTTCCCAGAAAGATTGACTACCAATCAGTACGGCATTACCCATATTGCGAAAACGCTCTAACATTTCAGAGCGTGAACCTTGGCTTTGTAGCAACAAGGGATAATCAAGCTTTTCACGTTCAAATAACTCTAATAATACAGTATAAACTTGCTGCATCGCCCGTAGACTGGTACACAAGAAGAATGCACGGCCACGACTAGCCTTTAAAACTGGCAGCGCAGCTCTCACTACTTTCTCTGTGTATTCATGGTTAGCAGGCTCGGGCAAACCAGTTGGCACGTAAAGTAAAGCTTGATTAGCAAAATCAAACGGGCTTTCCCAGCAGACCGAACGTACCGAATTTAATTCTAGATTTAGACCCATTTCACTGTTGTAATGTGAGAAATCACCTCTAACCGACAACGTTGCAGAAGTAAATATCCACGCGCGGGGAGAAGCGCTTAGCTGTTTGTTAAATACTTCTGCAATAGATAAGGGTGTTGAATTGAGTTGTAGCACATATCTAAATGTCTCAATCCAGCGTACGAAGCCTTCTACCTCTGCCTGGCTAGCCCAGCGGGTTATATCAAAGACAATTTCACGTGCTCGTTGCCAGCAGTTCTCCAATCCTTCTGAGCGTTCTGCTTGACTCTCCAGCAGCGAGGTCAACACATTGAGCCTTTCCAGCAACTCATCCAGTGCTTCTCTGAATTCAGGGTTTTGTATTACCGCATCCAACGGTAAGCGAGTGTTCTCTTCTTCGATAGTAAGACGCAAATCACGCGCTGCTTTTTCCATTGCTGATGCAGCTTCAGGCAATGCAACGAAATCCTTGGTGCTCAGTAGCCCCTCTGTCTCGATTTCATGTGCAAGCTCCAGTAGCTGGCCGGTACTTACTGACTCGCCAAAGAACAAGCTCGCTATTTCTGGCAACTGGTGAGCCTCATCAAATATAACCGTATTGCAGGTAGGAAGTAGCTCTGACAATCCTTCATCGCGTAAGATCACATCTGCAAAAAACAAATGATGATTAACCACAACCACATCTGCCGAAATCGCCTGTTTTCGTGCTTGCATAACAAAACACTCCTTGTAGTTGGAGCATTCTGAACCAAGGCAATTCTCTCGAGTTGAAGTTACTTGCTGCCAAATTGTTGCGTTTTCAGGTACTTCACCCAAACCGCTCTTGTCGCCACTTCTGCTGGTAGATGCATAACGCTCAATCAACTGTAAATATTTCCTATCATCAAGGCTAGTACGTGCTTCTTGCAAAGTACGCCTCAGATGATAGTGACACACGTAATTGGCGCGACCTTTTAATAAGGCTACTTTTACAGGCAGTTTAAGAGCTGCGCGCACAGTTTGAATATCACGATGGAAAAGTTGATCTTGCTGAGTTTTTGTCCCAGTAGAAAGAATTACTTTGCCACCTGCTAGAAGTGCAGGGACTAAATAAGCAAAAGTTTTGCCCGTGCCAGTACCTGCTTCTGCGATCAAAATGCGATTTTCAGCTATAGTTTCAGCTACCATCTGTGCCATTTCGAGTTGCTGTACGCGCATACGATAGTCAGGTACAAACTGAGCAAGGGCACCGTCAGCGGCAAAATAAAATTCGAGATTAGGCATGAAAGAAATTGGCAAAATTGCCATCATGGTAGCTCAGTGTTTAAAATAAATCGATTCTAAAATAATGCGAATATTACTAACGACTCCTAAGTTTCAAAGAGTTAACACAATATTGCACCTACTGTACGAGTCATGATCCCAAATTTATACTGATTTAGGCAAAATGTCGTAATTTTTAACAGTAGTTTTGGTCCTCACATTACCTGACA
>PVMK01126020.1_pt1 | contig 34788 bp, 28 predicted proteins | sample 1853481 | NCBI WGS metagenome assembly PVMK01 (sample SAMN08533507, study PRJNA380276) | Marine sediment metagenome, whole genome shotgun sequencing project. | reverse complement strand
CACCGTCAAATTTCTAACTCCACTCCACAATACTCCACCCTATTTAAATATTTTTATAGACTTTTTAACCTTTAATAATTATTATAGAAATTAATATATTTGTTATATTTTTCTCTTGACACTCTTCAGGATATATACTTAAATTGGTTATACAGTGGATTAAAGTGGAATAGGATGGAGAAATATGTTCCGAGGCAGTTCATTTCATACAATCGATAACAAAGGTCGCCTGATCGTGCCGGCCCGATTTCGGCAGTTTATCAAGTCGAAGGACGGTGATGGGGTGATGATCTCCCGTATGGACAGCTGCCTGGTATCGTATCCATATAAGGAATGGCACAATCTGGAGACGAAGATCGTGTCGCTGGCAGAGACCAGCGAGAACATGCGCCGGTTCAGACGGGTGTTTATCGGGGGGGCCTTTGAATGCAGTTGCGACAAACAGGATCGTATCCTCATCCCGCAAAGTTTAAGGCACTATGCCGCTCTTGACAAAGAAATCGTGCTGGTCGGCGTCCTCGAGCACTTTGAAATCTGGGCTCGCGAAAAGTGGGAGCAGGAAAACATCGAATTGGAAAATGACTTTAAAAAGGAGGAGGTCAGAAACGAAATTGCCAAATTAGGACTCTAAATCTATGGCGTACAGACACATCCCTGCGATGCTCAACGAGGCTATCCAATATCTGAACTGTCGGCCGGGCAAAACCTATACGGACTGTACTCTGGGTGGTTCGGGTCATGCCAAAGCCATATGTGAACGAATTCTGCCGGACGGATTATTCATTGGAATCGATCAGGACATTGACGCCATCATCAATGCCCAAAAAGCCCTGCAATCTTATTCATCAAATATCCGCCTCTTCCATGGCAATTTCATAAATCTGCCTCAATATTTAGCCCAATTAAAAATAGATGCCGTTGACGGCATCCTTCTCGATCTCGGGCTGTCGCTGCATCAGCTTGAAAACAGCGGCAGAGGCTTTAGCTTCAATAAAGATGAACCGCTGGATATGCGGATGGACAATCAATCCGCAACCACGGCCGACGATTTAGTCAACAATTTAGCGGAGGAAGAGCTTCGAAAAATTTTTAAAGACTACGGCGAAGAGCGCTGGTCCAGGCAGATTGCCCGCAGGATCGTAAAAAATCGCGCACAAAAAAAAATTCAAACCAGCAAGGAGCTGGCCCAAATCGTACGGCGCGCGATTCCCCGTCGTGCGCCGTCAGAGCGACGAATCCATCCGGCCACCCGGGTGTTTATGGCGCTGCGGATCGCGGTGAACAAGGAACTCGAGGTGCTGAACGCGTTTATGGCCGGTGTGGCTGATTGGTTGAACCCAGGGGGCCGGTTGTGTGTTTTATCGTTTCACTCGCTGGAGGATCGCATTGTCAAGCAGCATATCAAAGCAATGGAAAAAGGATGCATCTGTCCACCGAAATTACCCGAATGCGCCTGCGGCAAGAAAAGCGTGATGCGCTCGCTGACCAAAAAGGTGCTGCGACCGGGCGATAAGGAAATTGCGGTCAACCCGATGGCCCGCAGTACCCGGCTGAGGGCAGCGGAGAAAATATAGTCCACGGATTAAATTAGTTAAATCGTTAAATAGTTGATTGGTTAAATGGTGTTTGAAGCTCGGAGCTGACAGTAATCCGCAGATTATGCAAACCAAACAGATGATAAGGGAACATTAATCCGCAGATTACGCAGATTAACGCAGATTATTTTTTCATATATTTATATATTTTGTTTGTGTGTGTCCGTGTGGGTCCGTGGCTAATTTTTAATTAATCCGCAGATTACCCCGGTTGAATCCCTGCGGGGGCTGCATAGCAGCATTCAACTGGGCAAGCGCAGATTTCACAGATTATAAATAGGGAAAAATGTTTATGGCACAGTTTGATAAGATCGTTTATTTGTTGCAGTTTGTTTTATTGCTCTTATGGGTCGTATTTGCTCTGGCAATATGACGAGTTTGTTTAATACCTGAATCTTGCCCCGCTTCGCGGGATGAAGCGTCTAATTTTATGATACCAAGGGGCTCCTCATGAAAATTAATGAGAATCGGCAAAGCTCATGAAACGCAGAAAAAAAAAGACTCGCAATCCCAAAGCATTGGCTGCCGGCCTGATTTTTATGAGTCTTTTTATTGTCGAACTCCTTTTTTATACGTGGTGCCGCGTTCAGAGCATCCAGGTCCGATACGAACTCTCCGAACTGGGTGCCGATCAAGAACGACTGGTGATGTTGCAGGATAATCTAAAAATTGAGCTGGCACGGCTAAAATCACCCCGGCGCATCGCCAAAATCGCCAAGGAACAGCTGGGTCTGATTTTGCCAACCAACAAACAACTCATGCTGATTCCTTAGGGACTGCGGACAGATGAAAGAAAAATACATCAAATTGCGAGTTTTGCTTGTCGGGTTTGTCTTCATCGTCCTGTTTGGGGTGATTGGAGCAAGGGCCGTACATCTGCAGGTGTATCGCAGTCCGTGGCTGGCCCAAAAAGCCACAGATGAGGTTGAAAAGTCCTTTAAATCAAGTGGCAAAAGAGGGACGATCTATGATCGTAATCTCAGGGAAATGGCCGTCAGCATCGATGTAACCTCAATTGCCGCACGGCCGGCCAAAATACTTCACCCAAATACCGCATCCAAAGCTCTGGCCAAGGTCCTGAAGACCGATCATCGTCAAATAAAAAAGAAGCTCAAATCCAAAAGCCCGTTTGTCTGGGTCAAGCGTCAGGCGAGCCCCAAAGAAACCGCCGCGGTACAAGCGCTGGGGCTGGATGGCATTGAGTTTGTACCGGAACGCAACCGTTTCTATCCCAATAAAACGCTGGCATCGCAGGCTCTCGGATTTACCGGTCTTGACGGCTACGGTCTGGAAGGAATCGAGTTTTCCTATGACCGCTATCTAAGAGGTTCGGACAGTAACTTTACAGTTTTCAAAGATGCGCTGGGTAAAGTTTTCAACGAAAAACACAATAAAAATGCTCGCAGCAGCGGCTATAACATCGTTCTGACCATTGATCGCGCATTACAGTACATCACGGAAAGCGCATTGCAAGAAACCGTCAAGAAATATTCCGCCCGGTCGGGAATGGCAATTGTAATGGAGCCTCAAACCGGCGCCATCCTTGCCCTGGCGCAGGCTCCGTTTTTTAATCCGAATGCCTATACCGACTTTAACAAAGAGCTGTGGCGCAACCGGGCCATCACGGATCCTTTTGAATCGGGCTCTACCATGAAAATATTCAGCGCCGCCGCCGCAATTGACTCCGGTAATATCAAGGCGAGCAGCATCTTTTATTGCGAAAAGGGTGCCTATAAAATCGGAAAAAATATCGTGCATGACATCAAAAAGCACGGCTGGCTGTCTTTACAGCAAATTATTAAATATTCGAGCAATATCGGGGCCGTTAAAATTAGCGAGAAAGTCGGGTCCCAGAGACTTTACACTACGTTTCAGAAATTTGGCTTCGGGGCCAAGACCGGGATCGACTCCCCCGGCGAAACCGCCGGCAGCCTGTCCCATTATAAGAACTGGACAACTATGGATACCGCCGCCGTTGCATTTGGTTACGGTTTTTCGGTATCCGCCATTCAGCTCATCACGGCGGCTTCAGCCATTGCCAATGACGGGATTCTGATGAAGCCCTATTTTGTGAGGGCCATCACGGATCAAAGCGGCCAACCGCTAAAACAGTTTCAGCCCCGGACCGTCAGACAGGTCATCTCAAAGCGAACCGCTCGAACGCTCAGAAATATCATGAAAACGGTCATCACCCAGGGCGGCACGGGAACAAATGCCGCCCTTGAAGGCTATACGGTTGGCGGCAAAACCGGAACTGCCCGCAAACTCGATGAAAATGGCGCATATTCGGATAGCAAGCATATCGCTTCGTTCGTGGGGTTTACCCCGGTCGAAAATCCGAAATTGACGATACTGGTTGTAATTGACGAGCCCAAAGGAAAATACTATGGCGGGACGGTCGCAGCACCCGTGTTTCGCAGAATTGCCCGCGAAGCGCTAAACTATCTCAACATACCGCCGCAGAGCGGAACAAAACGATTTGCGACCTCCCGCAGGATCGAGGTCAGAGGGTGAAGTTTTCGGAGTTAATTGAGGCTGCAAAACCGCTATCCATTGATGATGGCGCCGATAAGAATGGGACAGATCCGGAGATTAAGTCCGTTCATTACCGTGCCCAGGATGTCCGGCCCGGCGGGTTATTTGTTGCTATAGCGGGGCATGCAGCCGATGGCCACGATTTTATCGATACGGCCATAAAAAAAGGTGCGGTTGCCGTCGTATCGCAAAGAGAATTAAAAAGTAAAATTCTAAACATCCAGGTTGCCGATACCCGGCAGGCTCTGGCCGATATTGCCGCCGACTTTTACGGCCGACCATCGGAGCGGTTGACGGTCATCGGTATTACCGGCACCAACGGAAAAACCACCACAGCATATCTGGTAGAAAGCATCCTGCAGCAGGCTGGATATGTCGTTGGTGTCATCGGAACCATCAATTACCGCTATGCGGAAAAGATCTTTGACAATCCGATAACCACGCCCGAGTCGCTTGATTTACAGCGGATTTTAGCCGATATGCTGCAGGCCGGGGTCACCCATGTTGTCATGGAGGCCTCATCGCATGCCATTGATCTCTATCGCATCAGGAGCTGCTGGTTTGATGTGGCGGCATTTATTAACCTGAGCCAGGATCATCTCGATTTTCATGGAAACCTGGAATCTTATTGGGCCAGCAAAAAAAGACTGTTTACCGAATACCTGATTACGGGACCCAAAAAGGATCAGGCTCTGGCCGTAATTAATTGCAACAGTGTAAAGGGCAAAGAACTGGCGGACAACCTGCAGGTTGCGGTCATCAAAGCCGGATCAGGGCCCAATAATACGGTTCGAGCCGCAGGCACACAGTGTGACCTGAGCGGTATTACGGGAGAAATTACAGTGCCCGGCGGAAAATTTGATTTTAAATCGTCGCTTGTCGGTGAGCACAACCTGGAAAATATTCTTTGTGCGGTCGGCGTCGGATCCGCGCTGAATCTGTCGACCCACGATCTTAAATCCGGAATAGATGCCGTTGCGGCCATACCGGGTCGTCTGGAGCGTATTGATAACGATACCCATCGGTATGTGTATGTGGATTATGCCCATACACCCGCTGCATTGGAAAATGTCATTCGGGCCCTGCGGGCGGTTACGGCCGATAGAATCATCTGTGTATTTGGCTGCGGCGGAGACCGGGACAGTAAAAAGCGACCGTTAATGGGGGAAATCACGGCGCGGCTTTGTGATCTTGCGGTGGTCACCTCGGATAACCCGCGCACCGAGGAACCCATGACGATAATCAATCAAATTCTCGAGGGTACCCGGAAAATAAAACGCCGGCACTATTCGCCGGCCGAATTAATAAGCGGTTTTGATGAAAAAGGCTATGTGGTCGAGGCTCAGCGACGACGCGCAATCCAGCTGGGAATCAGCGTGTCGCAGACCGGCGATACGGTACTTATTGCCGGAAAGGGCCATGAGACGTATCAGATTCTCGGTACGTCCACCATTGCCTTTGATGACAGAAAAGAGGCCCGAAAAGCGCTACGCGCTGTCAGTAGAAAGTAGCCCGTGGTCAGTGGTCATAGGCCATCGATACTCAAAAATAGCGGATCATGCACTTTTACTTTTAGCTGATAGCAAAATGAAAGGTTGCTGAAGCGATTTCTGTAAATATATAGCAAGGCTCCAGAAACGGACAACGGGCAATGGACAACGGACAACTTTTACCATGGACGGTAAATAAAATCATGAAAGCCACGGGCGGTGAATTGCTGTGCGGAGACAAAACCCAGGGATTTGAAAAAGTCTGTATCGACTCCCGCAGCATCGTCCCGAACGACCTGTTTGTTGCCATTGTCGGTGAGATCCATGACGGTCACGCTTTTATCAGCGATGTCGTTGAACAGGGTACCCGCGGTCTGATTGTCAGCAGCGAAAAAGCACGAGATTTGCCGATTTCGGCATGGCAAACGCGGAATATCGCCTGCGTGGCCGTCCGCGATACGACCCTGGCACTGGGCGATTTGGCAGCATTTCATCGCGCACGAACGGATGTGGCGGTAGTCGCCATTACGGGCTCAAACGGCAAAACCACGACCCGCCAGATGATGGTCGCCGTGGTTGCCAGAAAGTTTAATACGCTTTCAACCACAGGCAACTATAATAACCAGATCGGCGTTCCGTTAACGCTGCTCAGGCTTGCTCCCGAGCACAGATGGGCCGTGGTAGAACTGGGCAGCAACAGCCCCGGTGAAATCGCAAGACTGGCTCAAATCTGCTCACCGGATATCGGCGTGATTACCAATGTGGCTCCGGCGCATCTTGAGGGTCTGGGCTCACTGGATGGTGTCATGCGCGAAAAGGGACAGCTGCTCGACCATCTGAAAGCAAAGGGCAAAGCTGTATTGAACGCCGATGACCGCAGAGTGTCTAAAATTGCAGCCCGTACGAAAAAAGACGTACTTTTTTTCGGCCTTTCCGAAAAAGCCGCTATTCGGGCAACGGCCGTAAATGAAAAGGCATCCGGTATTTCCTTTAGCCTGGATTTGCCGCAGGAGAGTTTGACAGTGGAGCTGAAAGCGGCCGGTCACTTTATGGTTGTAAATGCACTGGCCGCGGCGGCGGTCGGGCATCTACTGGGGTTGCCGGCTGCCGAGATCAAGGCCGGACTGGAAACGTTCGAACCGGCCTGGGGCCGAATGAACATTCTGCAGACCGCCAGCGGCATTCACGTTATCGATGATACGTATAATGCCAATCCGGAATCTATGAAAGCGGCGATAACAACACTGGTGTCTTTGCGAGCCAATAATCGAAGTGTATTTGTCGCCGGAGATATGCTGGAGCTGGGTGCGCAGGCCGAATCCCTGCACCGACAGGTTGGTGTCCGGGCGGCTACGGCAAACATTAACAAACTATTGGTTACCGGCGACTATGCAGATGCTGTCGCCGGCGGTGCAAAAGAAGCCGGTATGAAAAGCGAAAATATATTTACCGGATCGCAGGGAAAAATCCTCAATGCACTGAAGGATTCTCTAAAACCCGGTGATTGGGTTCTCGTTAAAGGCTCTCGCGGAGCCCACATGGACACCATCGTTGAGGGCCTTAAGAAATGGGCAGGCGTTAATCTTTCGGTTTAATCGTTATGGGTTAAAGGTTATTTGTTATATGAATCATTTTCGCGGCTGGAAGCCGCTCCCACAAATAACAAATTCTGGGTATTGAAGATTGACAATTGACGATTTGTGGATGTTTCTTCGCTCAATCATTCTGAGCCTATGATTTTAAAATTGGAAGCATACCTTAAATATTCAATCTTCAATTGAAAATATTCAATCATTTGGGTGCCGCTGCCTGCCCGCCATCGCTGTTGACTGTCCCGCTCTCAAGCAAACGCAGATGGCGACGGACGGGCGAAGCGGGCGGGTAAGCGCTCTTTAAGAAAATAAGTGCCTAAAATGCCTAAAATTGGAAGTGCCTAAAGTTAATGCATTCTGTCTATTTTATACCGCTTCCCATAATAATGTTCCGAATGACGGAATTGCGGCATAAGTGGTTGTAGAAAAAAACGTTTCAATACCGGAACGTTTTTTTGACAACCACTATATAATGAGAGGATTCCTTAATTTTAGCTCACTTTAGCTCATTTTAGTTCACTTTAGTGCATTTTAAACTTGTCGGTGAAGGCGAATAATCTCGTTTTAGAAAAAGTATAACAGGAATAATAATTAAGAAACAAACAAATGCTCTATCACCTATTATACCCACTGCATACGACGCTGTCGGTATTTAACGTATTCCGATACATTACCTTTCGGACCATTTATGCCAGCCTGACGGCCTTTTTTATCTGTTTTCTGTTGGGACCGTGGGTCATTCGAAAGCTCAGCGACATGCAGGTGGGCCAGTACATCCGTGACGATGGCCCCCAGAGTCATCTGTCAAAGGCCGGCACGCCGACAATGGGCGGCCTGCTGATTGTATTTTCGATTGTGATGTCAGTGCTTCTGTGGAGCGACCTGACCAACTATTATACCTGGATTGTGCTCTTTGTCATTATCGGCTACGGGCTGGTTGGATTTATCGATGACTATTTGATGCAAATCAAAAAGCGCAGCAAGGGTTTGAATTTTCGCAACAAGCTCATGCTGCAATTCGGCCTGGCCCTGATTACCGGTTATCTGGTTTACGTCAGCCCGGATTTTTCCACCCAGGTGACAATACCATTCTTTAAAAAGCTCTCACCGGATCTTGGCTGGGGATACATCATATTTGCAGCGTTTGTCATCGTGGGTGCTTCCAATGCCGTCAACCTGACCGACGGCCTGGATGGTCTTGCCATCGGTCCGGTGATCGTTGTCGCCACCACCTATATGATATTCGCCTATGTTGCCGGCCATATCAAAATCGCAAATTACCTTCAGATTAATTATGTCGTCGGAAGCGGTGAAGTTGCCATACTTTGTGGAACATTGGCCGGAGCCGGTATGGGCTTTTTATGGTTCAATTCTTATCCGGCACAAATTTTTATGGGAGATGTGGGCGCCCTATCGCTGGGTGCGGCGCTGGGCACCATTGCCGTGATCACCAAGCAGGAAATTCTGCTTGTGCTCGTCGGCGGGCTGTTTGTAGTCGAGGCCTTATCGGTTATTTTCCAGGTCAGTTTTTTCAAAATGACCAACGGCCGCCGAATTTTCAGAATGGCGCCCCTGCATCATCATTTCGAGCTGAAAGGCTGGCCGGAGCCGAAAGTCATCGTCAGATTCTGGATAATTGCCATCGCTCTGGCACTGCTGGCGATGAGTACGCTCAAACTAAGATAAAAAACGTTTCATTCGTTTGATTTGTTACATTGGTTTAATTGGTTGTCATCAATCTGATTTCCTAAACTAATAAAACAAATAAGACCAATTGAACCCTTTAAACATGAAATTAAAAGACAAAAATATCGTCGTTGTCGGCCTCGGTCGCACCGGACTTGCCACCGCCGCATTCCTGCATCAACAGGGTGCCCGGGTTAGGGTCAGCGATACAGCCAGCGAAAAAGAGCTGGGGGATGCGGTCGACTCCCTGCGCAAGTTGGGCGTCCGTATGGAGACGGGTTCGCACCGCGCCGCTTCGTTTCAAAATGCGGATCTCGTTGTGATCAGCCCCGGCGTTTCTCATACCATCGAGCCTATCGTGCAGGCCATGGACCGCGGGATTCCGGTTATCGGAGAAGTGGAGCTGGCCTCAAGATTCATCAAGGAGCCGATCATTGCGGTCACGGGCACAAACGGCAAAACCACCACCACCGAACTTTTAGGCCGCATGCTGAAAGATTCAGGCCTCAAGGTGTTTGTAGGCGGAAATATCGGTAATCCGTTAATCGAATATGTCGCCAAAAAGGAACCCGCGCAGATCGTGGTAGCGGAAATCAGCAGCTTTCAGCTCGACACCATTGCGGCCTTCAGGCCCAGGGTGAGTGTCCTGCTGAACATTACCGCCGACCATCTGGATCGGTACCCGAATTTTGAAGCCTATGCGGATTCTAAATTCCTCATTTTTAAAAACCAGCGGGTTGAAGATGTTGCGGTCCTCAACGGAGCGGATCCTATGATTCGCGCAAAAACAAAACGTATTAAAAGCCAGCGGCTTTTTTTCCCGTCCGCAGCGGCAAACGAACAGGGTGCCGTCTTGAACGGAAAACGAATAATCCTGAACTTGGATAAATTAAAAAGAATTCAATCCGAATTCCGCATTCCGCATTCCGCATTCCGCAATCGGGAATATTTGGATATCTCAAAAATACATCTTCACGGGCAGCACAATTTTGAAAATGCAGCCGCCGCCAGTCTGGCGGCCCTTGCTGCCGGAGCGACGCTGGAAGGCATCCAGAACACGTTAAACCATTTTAAAGGTCTTGCCCATCGCCTTGAGCATGTGGCGACCATCAATGCCGTTCAATATTTTAATGACTCCAAGGCCACCAATGTGGATGGCGTGGTCAGAGCCCTGGAATGCTTTTCAAAGCCGGTTTTGCTGATAATGGGTGGCCGTGACAAGGGCAGTGATTTTAAGGTGCTGGAAGGACTTGTCCGCAAACATGCCAAAGAGCTCATCGTGATGGGGGAAGCCGCCGAGCAGATACGGTCGGCCCTGGAACAGTTAATCCCGACAAAAGTAGCCGCTTCCATGGAAGAGGCGGTATCAACGGCTTATCAAAATGCCGACCCCGATGATGTGGTTCTACTGTCTCCCGGTTGTGCGAGCTTTGACTGGTACAGCAGTTATGCCGAAAGAGGCGATGACTTCCGCCGGGCGGTTGAAAAAATAAAAAAAAGGGCTGCCAATCAGGCCTGATCCTGTAAAAGATAGAAAAAATGGCCTCACGCAAAGATGAATATTAACCAAAGGCTTCGCTTTGTGTCTTGGTGCCTTTGTGGCAATTTATTCCGGCTTGTCTGGATTAGGAAGATAGGTTCTAATTTTCCGAACAATGACAAAAAAACAACCGCATACACAAAATACCATCTATGATGTTCAGCTCCTGTTTCCCGTGCTTTTCCTGGTGGGAATCGGGATTGTGATGGTGTACAGCGCCAGCTCGGCACTGGCTATTAAAAAATTCGGCAGCGGCTACTTTTTCTTAAAGAAACAGGCGCTTTTCGCATTCGCAGGGGTTATCGTGCTCGTTATAAGCCGTCATTTTCCATATAAATATTATCGCATGCTGGCCTATCCCCTGCTCGGCCTGTCCCTGGCCCTTCTGGTCGTTATCCAGTTTACGGACTTCGGGCTGTCTGCCGGCGGGTCAGTTCGCTGGATGCAATTGGGCAGTTTTTCGTTTCAGCCGTCTGAATTAGCCCGCATCGCATTCGTGATTTATCTGGCTTACTCCATGGAGAAAAAGGCGGAGCACATTAAAAATTTTTCCATCGGCTTTGTCCCCCATGTGGTGGTACTCGGCGTCTTTGCGGGTCTTATTTTAATTCAGCCGGACTTTGGATCTGTGGCGATTCTGGGAGCGCTGACCTGGATCATGTTGCTTATCGGGGGCGTTCGTTTGTCGCAGCTATTTCCATCGCTGCTCATTATTATACCGGCTGCGTATCTGTTTTTAATTAACGCCGACTATCGGGTAAAACGAATTCTGGGTTTTCTCAATCCATGGGAATACCCGACTGACGAAGGCTATCAGATGGTGCATTCCCTGATGGCATTTGGTACCGGCGGCTTGTGGGGTACCGGAATCGGTAAAGGCTATCAAAAGCTGTTTTATCTTCCGGAACCGCATACGGATTTTATCTTTTCGGTCATCGGCGAAGAACTGGGGCTCCTCGGTGTCCTGATCATTATTGCGCTTTACGCCTGGATAGTTATACGCGGAATCACAATTGCGCGAAAAGCCCCTGATTTATTCGGGTCCTATCTGGCTGTCGGACTAACGATCGCAATCGGGCTTCAAATAGTAGTGAATATGGGCGTAACCCTCGGCCTGTTGCCGACCAAAGGGCTTACCCTGCCGCTGCTGAGCTACGGTGGAACATCGCTTTTGCTCAATATGGCCTCCATCGGCATATTGATGAATATCAGCGCGTCAAAAACGAAATGAACGTAGTAAATAATCATAATAAACCGTTTGAGGTTGGAAGTCTGAGATTGGAGGCACAAAATAATTCAGCCTCAAACCTTAAGTCTCGCCACAGGCGAGACGATCCTCAAGCGGAGCGCTCCTCGGACCGAGCGCCTCGAGCGCTTAAAATCGTGATTGCCGGTGGCGGCACGGGAGGTCATTTGTTTCCAGGGCTGGCCATCGCCCAGGAGTTTATGACGCGCAATAACAGCAATAGCGTTGTCTTTGTCAGCACGGGAAACCCCCTGGAGCGATCGGTATTGTCCAAAACAGATTTTAAACTGGAAACCATAACGGCGGAAGGAATCAAAGGCCGCGGTTTGTGGAATCAAATAAAATCCGCGGTAAAAATTCCCAAAGGGGTTATGGAGTCAATTCGGATTCTAAAAAACTACAAACCGGACCTGGCCATTGGCCTGGGCAGTTATTCAGCGGGACCCGTGGTGGTCAGTGCATGGCTTCTGGGCACCAAAATTGCGCTGCATGAGCAAAATATTTTACCCGGGATTACCAACCGAATCTTATCCCGTTTTGCGGATCGAATTTACGTGTCATTTAAAGATACAAAAACACGCTTTGTCACGGAAAAAACCCGGCTGACGGGCAACCCGGTGCGCAAGGAGCTCCTGAATCATCAACCCAATGATCATGCCTCCGATTCAAAATCGTTTTGCGTGCTGATCATCGGCGGCAGCCAGGGTGCGCACAGCATCAATATGGCCGTAATGGAAGCTTTGAATCATTTAACAAAAAAAGAAAGCCTGTACTTCGTCCATCAGACCGGCACGGCCGATGAACAGATGGTAAAGGAAGCCTACCGGAGTGTCGAAATCCCTGCCAGGGTTCAATCATTTTTCAGGCAGATGGCGCCTCAGTACAAACAGGCAGACCTCATCATTTGCCGGGCCGGTGCCACCACTGTGGCCGAAGTGACCGCTCTTGGAAAAGCGGTGATTTTTATCCCCTTCCCTTTTGCAGCGGATGATCATCAGACATTAAATGCAGATACGATGGCCAGGGAAGGCGCTGCTGAAATAATTCTGGAAAAAGATTTAAATGCCAAGGTTCTGGGCCGGAAAATTGAATATTACGCCTCTCATCCGGAAGCGCTTAATGCAATGTCGTCAAAAGCAGAGCAGCTGGGTCACCCGGATGCGGCTAAGCGGATCGTCGATGATTGCTATGAATTGGTTAAATCGTCAAATCGTTGACTGGTTAAATGGGGAACAAGAAATGCTGGAGCTGAACGGTCGTTTCAAACCATTTAACTATTTAACGAATCAACCATTTAACTAACATTATGTATCTAAAAAAATACCATATTCATTTTGTGGGTATTGGTGGTATCGGCATGAGCGGTATCGCTGAATTGCTGCTGAACCTGGGCTACAAGGTATCGGGTTCAGATGTAAAAAAATCGGATATTACCGACCGCCTGGAAAGTTTGGGGGGCACCATATTTAAAGAGCATGCGGCCGAACATATTGAAGGTGCCGATGTGGTGGTGGTTTCTTCTGCCATCGATCCGGACAACCCTGAAGTCCAAGCAGCCGGGCAATCTTCCATTCCAGTGATTCCACGTGCTGAAATGCTGGCCGAACTGATGCGCCTAAAGTACAGTATTGCGATTGCCGGTGCGCATGGCAAAACATCCACCACCTCGATCGTTGCTTCGGTCCTGGCCGAAGGCGGCCTGGACCCAACAGTGGTGATCGGCGGAAAATTGAAAAGCATCGGATCCAATGCCGTTCTCGGTCAAGGAGATTTTATTGTTGCCGAAGCGGACGAAAGTGACGGCTCCTTTCTGAAATTTTCACCCACGATCGCCGTGGTAACCAACATTGATAAGGAGCACCTGGATTTCTATGAGGATTTGGATGCCATTAAAACCGTATTTTCAAAGTTCCTGGATCGAATACCGTTTTACGGCCTGGCGGTTCTGTGCCTGGACAACGAGCCCATTCAGGATCTTATTCCCCTGCTAAAAAAGCGTTATACAACTTACGGAATGAGCACCCAGGCTGATTTTCATATCCGCGACGTCTCCTTTGCAAATCAGAAAAGCGGTTTTAACATTTATCATCACGGGGAAAAACTGGGGCACATTAACCTGAATCTTCCGGGAATTCATAACGTCTATAATGCAACCGCCAGTATCGCCGTGGGCTTGGAACTCAATATTGCCTTTGATCAGATTAAAAGCGCCCTGGAAACCGTTGAAGGCGTCCAGCGCCGATTGGAAATCAAAGGTGAAACCAACGGTGTTATCGTGATCGATGATTATGGGCATCATCCCACTGAAATAAAAATCACGCTTAAGACGATCGAAGAAAACTGGTCGGATCGACGCAAGGTGGTCGTATTTCAGCCCCACCGTTACAGCCGAACCCAGGCGCTCTTCGATGAGTTTAGCCGGGCATTCTACCAATCGGATGTTCTGCTGGTGATGCCAATTTACGCGGCCAGCGAAAAGAAAATCGAAGGCGTCAGCTCGCAGAATCTTTGTGAAGAAATTAGAGCTCACGGGCATAAAGAGGTCATATACGTCGACGGATTCAAAGCCGCCCTTTCGCATTTAAAGCAAACCCTGCGGCCCCGAGATCTGCTGCTGACCCTGGGTGCCGGTGATGTATGGAAAGTGGGCGAAATGTTTCTCAACAAATAATCGAAAGAGCGGCCCCGCTGGGCCTTGAGGAGCGCCCTGCTTCGCAGGACTTTAGGTTGGAGGCCATAACATGCCTAAAACGAAGTGCTCCTAAAGCGAAGCGCTCTTTAAGTTTCCCCGGAGGGGGAACGGTCTTTAAGCGCAGCGATCATAAATTAATGAGGTGATTTGTGTTCAAACGGAAAAAGCCACGCAAAAACTATCGTAAAGGTGCCAAGAGAAGACAACACTTTGCATTTTTACGCCGTTTTATGATCGGTTTTAACGTGGTCGCCGGTCTGGCGGCATTGATCGCCATAAGCTGCTTTTTTATTTTAATTCACGATGTCATCACCCAGTGTGACTATTTCAAAGCGAAAAGTCTGAAAATAGAGGGTATGCAGCGCCTGACGACAAAACAAATCATCCAGCAGGCCCGGGTGCGGGAAGGCATGAATGTACTGGCTGTCAATCTGTCAATGGTCAGAAAACGCTTGATAGCTCATCCCTGGATCGCTGCGGCCGAAGTCCGGCGCGAAATCCCAGCCGGGCTTTATATCCGCATCAAAGAACATTCGCCCCTGGCCATTGTCAATCTTGATCGCAAATACATCATCAATGAGCAGGGCCAGATCTTCAAAAAATGGACCGCTTCGGATCCTGATAAGTTGCCGCTAATTAACGGACTACAATTGGCTGATTTCAGTATTCAAGGCAAAACCACCGATCCTTTCCCGCAGCGGTCGGCCCAGCAGGTCAAAGGTTCGCAGAATAATCATCTCAACACCAGGCCGCTTGAAGCTGTGATGCAGGTACTGATTTTGGGAAAGCAGACCCGCGGCATCCTTCCCAACCGCAAAATCAAACAAATCCGCGTGGATCGGGAAATTGGTATCACCCTGCAGGCTTTTAAACAAATCAAAACCATTGTTTTAGGGTATCACAATTACCCGCTCAAATATGCCATGCTCAAAAATATCCTGATATATCGGAAGCAAAAACGAAATTTTCCGGATTTCGATCGCATTGATCTCAACAATATAAACCGCATTGTTGTAAATCCCGTCCGACTTAAAACCCCGGGTGGAGATCAGAAGGAGGTATAAGATGCAAGGAGAGGTTATCGTCGGCCTAGATATCGGAACAACCAAAATATGTTCCGTCGTGGGTGAGGCATCCGGAGATAGAATAAACATCATCGGCATTGGAACGAGCCCCTCAATCGGCCTGCGAAAAGGCGTGGTGGTCAATATTGAGTCGACCGTCGATTCCATCAAAAAGGCTGTAGAAGAGGCGGAACTGATGGCCGGCTGTGAGATCTCTGCTGTCTATGCCGGTATTGCCGGTGGGCACATCACCGGTTTCAACAGCCGTGGGATCGTGGCGGTCAAAGGGTCTGAGGTTAGCGAGCAAGATGTCGATCGGGTCATCGATGCCGCGCGCGCGGTTGCCATACCCATGGACCGTGAGGTGATTCATGTGCTGCCGCAGGAATATATGGTCGATGATGAGCGCGGCATTCAAAACCCTATGGGAATGTCCGGTGTGCGTTTGGAGGCTAAAATTCATATTGTCACCGGTGCGGTGGCATCGGCCCACAACATCGTTAAATGTGCCAATCGTTCCGGACTGGACGTCTGCGATATCGTCCTGGAATCGCTGGCTTCCGGCGAAGCCGTGCTTACAGACGAGGAAAAGGAACTGGGCGTTGCCCTGCTGGACGTTGGAGGCGGAACCACCGATCTGGCCATCTTTGCCGGAAATAATATCAAGCATACCTTTATTTTGGCGCTGGGCGGAAACAACCTGACCAATGACATTGCTATCGGGCTGCGGGCACCGCATGCCGAAGCTGAAAAAATTAAAAAGAAATACGGCAACTGTGTGGCTCAGAACATCAGGGCCGAAGAGACCATCGAGGTGCCCGGTATGGGCGGCCGGGAGCCCCGCAGGCTCTCACGTCAAATTCTGGGAGAAATTTTGGAGCCCCGCATGGAGGAAATTTTCCAGCTGGTGCACCGCGAAATCATCCGGGCCGGCATGGAAAATATGATTCCGTCCGGTATTGTCATCAGCGGGGGAACGGCGCTTTTAGAGGGCGTCAACGATATTGCCGAATCCATTTTCAATCTCCCCTGTCGGATCGGCAAACCGCGGGCCATCACCGGTCTGGTGGATGTGGTCAACAACCCCATGTATGCCACCGGCGTGGGACTGGTGCTCTACGGCGCCCGCAATCAAGATTCACGCAAATTCAGAATTCGGGATAAGAACATTTTTAACCGCGTCATGACCCGTATGAAACGTTGGTTTAATGATGTGGTTTAGAGAAGTGTCTAAAATTAAAAATGCCTAAAGTGCCTAAAATTAAGGATGAACCAATGAAGACAAATAACAAATAACTGATAACCATTAACTAAACTTTACAGGAGGCTGAAATGTTTACCTATGTGGACCAGGAAAAATCAGCAAAAATTAAGGTAATTGGTGTCGGCGGTGCGGGCGGAAACGCGATCAATAATATGATCGCATCCAATTTGCAGGGTGTAAAATTCATTGCGGGTAATACCGATGCTCAGGCCCTTGAAATTTCCAGGGCTCCCGTCAAAATTCAGATGGGCGAAAAACTGACCCACGGGCTGGGCGCCGGTGCCAATCCCCAAATCGGCCGCGATGCTGCCCTTGAAAGTGAGGAAGCGCTGCGCAATGCGCTGTCCGACAGTCACATGGTATTTATCACCGCCGGATTCGGAGGCGGTACCGGAACCGGAGCGGTACCGGTCATAGCTGAAATCTGCAAAGACTTAGGGGCCCTGACGGTTGCGGTGGTCACCAAACCGTTTGCCTTTGAAGGCAAAAAGAGGACCAAACTGGCCGAATCCGGCATTGAAAATTTGAAAAAAGTGGTAGATACGGCCATTACCATACCCAATGATCGGATGCGAGGTCTGGCACCCAAAAATGCGAAGTTAATGGAAATGTTCTTGAGAGCGGATGAAATCCTGCTGCATTCCGTCAAGGGTATTACCGATCTGATCATGCTGCCCGGACTGGTAAACCTGGATTTTGCAGATGTCAAAACCACGATGTCCAAAGCGGGCATGGCCATTATGGGTATCGGTATTGCCTCCGGTGAAAGCCGGGCGGTAGATGCCGCCGAAAGAGCCATGTCGCATCCGTTGCTGGAAGATATACCGATTGCCGGTGCCACGGGTGTCTTGATGAATATTACCAGCACCAGCGATATGGAATTTGAAGAGGTGGCCGAAGCCTCCGAGCGCATCCACGACGAAGTCGGTGATGATGCCGACATATTCTGGGGCACATCTATTGACGACAGCCTCGGCGATGAGATGCGCGTGACCGTTATCGCCACGGGGATCGGTGCAGAAGAGGAAGCGCAAAAGGCGGACAATGCGGTCGAGTTGCCGTTAAGAGGCAAAGTGCGCGATATTACACCGGCTGATCTGGAAAGAGAAATTGTCGACTACGAAGAACCCACCTTCATTCGTCAGCAAAAGGCAGTGGGCGAGTCCAGCGGTGCCGTCTACAGAGGGCACCATGGATTACCGGCTGAAGATAGCGAACTGGATGTGCCGACTTTTTTGAGGCGCAAAGCGGATTAGCATTGTCCGTTGTCAGTAGTCCGTTGTCCGTTGGCCAATGCCATTTCCGTCTTCGACCGGGGTCGACAAAACAATTTTGGGTCATCGGTTGGAATCGAAACAAACTCGGTGACAGATCGGCAAATCAGGATCGAGGATCGCGAAACCGGACCGTTTTTTGCAGCTGGATACCAGAAATGGGTTGACTATTGACTATGGATCGGAAAGCCCCATTTTAATGTTTGAATGATCAGAGAATTCCACATAGGTAATCAAACAATAAACAACGGCTTTATAGTGGTTGTCAAAAAAACGTCCGGTATTCAAACGTTTTTTTCTACAACCCCTTATGCCGCACTTCCGTATTTCGGAACATTATTATGGAAAGCGGTATAAAATTACCGATTCAAACCCAAACGATTCACAACGGACAACGGACTACAGGCGACGGACAGTCCCATGATTTTGAAAACTCGAAAATCAGCTGGGCAAGCGCATGAAGCCGAAATCGGCGCCATACGCAAGTCGTGGCGCGGTCGAATCAGCATCGCGCTGGTCTACCCCAATCGATATCATGTGGGCATGTCCAATCTTGGTTTTCAAAGCGTCTATCGCCTGTTAAATGATTATGATCATGTCGTCTGTGAACGCGCGTTCCTGCCGGAAACATCCCGGCCGCAGACAACGCCCCTCAAAACCGTCGAGTCCGGAAAACTGCTTTCAGATGCCGATGTTATTGCCTTTTCCCTTTCTTTTGAAAACGATTACCCCCATATTCTTTCAATTCTTGAAAATATAGGCCTGCCCCTAAGGGCCGACCACAGAAGTGATCAAGATCCGCTGCTGCTCGCCGGCGGCGTCGCCAGTTTCTTGAATCCGGAGCCGATTGCCGCCTTTTTCGATTGTTTCCTCATCGGTGAGGCGGAGGCCATGCTGCCCCGTTTTCTGGAAGCCTTTGAACCCGGAAACAACAAACGCGCGATTTTAAAAACCATCGCCCGCAGCGTTCCGGGTGCCTATGTGCCGGCCTTTTACAGCGTCGATTATAAGCGTGATGGAACCATCGCATCTTTTAACCCGCTGGAAGATGTCCCCCAGAGCATCGAACGCACTTACCTCAAGGATCTGGCCCGCACGGCCACCTGCAGCGCCATTTTAACCCCTGATACAGCCTTTGACCGGACATTTCTCATTGAGGTCGGCAGAGGCTGTCCCCATGGCTGCCGCTTCTGCAGTGCCGGCTTTATTTATCGGCCGCCTCGTTTCAGACCGATTTCATTGCTCAGCGAAAACATCGGTCAGGGGATTTCCCTTACGGATCGCATCGGCCTGGTGGGCTCTGCGGTTTCCGATCTCCCGGGAATTGGCGATTTATGCGGTCAATACCTTGATAAGGAAATACGGATATCTTTTAGTTCGTTACGGGCTGACGGGTTATCAAAGGAATTGTTGTCGACCCTGAAACAGAGCAAAGTGAAAACAGCAACTATTGCGCCGGATGCCGGATCAGAACGCATGCGCAAGGTCATCAATAAAGGAATTACCGAAGAGACGATATTAACGGCCGCCGACTCCCTGGTTGCAAACGGTATCCCCAACTTAAAACTGTATTTTATGATCGGGCTTCCCACCGAAACCGCCGATGATGTGGAGGCCATCATTCGTTTGTGCAAAAAAATTAAGCATCGCTTTTTAAAATCCAGCCGTTCCCAAAAACGTATCGGTGAAATCACCATCAGTTTAAACTGTTTTGTGCCCAAGCCGTTTACCCCCTTTCAATGGGTGGCCATGGATGAAGTCAGCTCGTTGAAAAAAAAGATCCAGAAAATTAAAAATGAACTAAAAAAGGTCCCCAATATCCGTATTCATTCGGATATACCGCGCTGGGCCTATATTCAGGCCCTTTTTTCACGCGGCGATCGCAAAGTTGCCGATATCCTATCCCTGGCTCACACCAACAAAGGAAACTGGGCCCAAACCCTTAAGGCCGTGTCCACCAATTCGGATTTTTATACGCTGCGCGAACGCGACGTCAATGAAAACCTTCCCTGGGATTTTATTGACCAGGGGATCAAAAAGTCCTTTTTACAGCAGGAATTCCAGCGGGCTTTAAAAGCGCTGCCCTCCCCTTCTTGCCGGGTTGAGACCTGCAATATTTGCGGTGTATGCAATCAGGAATCAGATGTCAGATGACAGAGGTCAGAGGTCAGAAAATAGAGAACCGATGCCACAAATATAGGTTTCAGGTGTCAGGCATCTGGCTGTTGGCCCCTGGCTGCCGGTCACTGGTTTCTGGCAGCCGCAGAGGGCTCTGCCCTACTTTCAGGTTTTCATCTGTTATCTGACCTCTGAAGCTTGCCTAATGATGAATATTTATTAGCCACAGACCCACACAGACATACACAGACTAGGTTAAAAAAAATTAGCCCCGGACCCACACAGACATACACAAATATGGAAGCTACCCAAGAAGTAACTTTACAGCAGGTTTAGTATTCGCGAAGCGAATGACAGTTTTGTCTTGGTCAGCGTCGACCAAGACAAAGGTTAGTGTGCGTCCGTGTGAGTCTGTGGCCAATAAAAAAAGTCTGCGTCTGTCTGCGTGCATCTGCGGTTAAATAACTAAAAAAACAGACAACAGGCTTGAAATCATGGTCATGAAATGATAAATTAACCCCTTTTTGATTTGAAAACAGAATCGTTACACAGGCTGCGCGAAGCTTTTGATTTTACAGGAACTGACTTGTTTGACGTGATGCGGTGATGTAGCCAAAGAATTGGCAAGGAGAGACTATGATCGAGGGTGTCATTTTCATGTTCGGTTTGGGGGTTGTCTGTGCTGCAATTTTAACGGCGGCATCCCGAATCTTTTATGTATACGAGGATCCGCGCATTGCCCAGGTAGAGGCCTGTTTTGCTGGCGCCAATTGCGGCGGATGCGGTTACCCCGGATGTTCGGCAGCAGCCGTAGCTGTAGTGGCAGGGGGAGCCGATCCCAACGTTTGCATCGTGGGCGGTCCGGAATCAGCTACCAAAGCCGCCGAGGTCATGGGGGTTGAGGTGGGCCTGGCCGAGTCGCCTAAATCATATAACCCCTGCAGTGGCGGCCTGCGGGCTGCCGATAAATTTGTTTACCTCGGCGTCAACACCTGCAGAGCACAGGCCGCTTTATCCGGCGGACAACGGGCATGCTCCGTTGGATGCATCGGGCTAGGAGACTGTATTGATGCCTGTCAGTTCGATGCATTAAAAATGGGCCCTGAGGGTTACCCGGTAGTGGTGGAGGAAAAATGTGTCGGATGTGGTGCCTGCGAAACGGTTTGCCCTAAATACGTCATGAAGGTCAAAACCATGTCCGAGCGCCTGATGCACTTCAATTGCAGTGACGATCGTCTGGCGCCCTGCCGCCAGACCTGCCCGGCCGAAATCGACATCCCCCAGTATATCGCTCAAATTCGCGAAGGCGACTACGAAGGCGCCGTCAACACCATCCGGGATCGCAATCCGTTTCTGCTGTCCTGCGGTCGTGTGTGTCCGCACCCGTGTGAGACGAACTGCCGCCGGGGAATCGAGGATGAACCGGTGTCCATCAATCAATTGAAACGCTTTGTCGCCGATTATGAAATGAATTCCGGAGAACGGCTTCCCATACGCATGGCCCCTGAAACCCGTAAGCGTATTGCAGTAATCGGCGGCGGGCCGGCCGGATTAACCTGTGCCTATTTCCTGCGTCGGCTCGGCCATCAGGTCAACATCTTTGAAGCCATGCCGAAACTGGGGGGCATGCTGCGCTATGGTATCCCGGAATATCGCCTTCCCGAAGAAGTCCTGGACTGGGAAATCCAAAGCATCCTGGATCTGGGCGTCGATTATCACACCAATGTAAAATTCGGCCTTGATTTTGACTTAAGTTCATTAATCGCATCCGGATTCGATGCCATCTTTCTGGGTATCGGGGCATGGAAAGATGCCAGCCTGCGTGTTGAGGGAGAAGATCTTAAAGGGTGTTACACCGGAATTGATTTCCTGTCCCGGCTGGCCACCGGAGAAGCCCTTCCTATCGGACATACGGCAGCGATTATCGGCGGGGGTAATACCGCCATAGACTGTACCCGCAATCTCATTCGTCTGGGAACTGAGAAGGTGTATATTGTTTATCGCCGCACCCGCGGGGAGATGCCCGCCAACGAGGTCGAAATCGATGCGGCCGAGCACGAAGGGGTTGAATTTTTGTTTCTGGCGGCCACGGTAAAGGTTATAGGAAATGAAGACGGCAAGGTCACTCATCTGGAGTATTTAAAAATGGAGCTGGGGGAGCCCGATGCCAGCGGCAGACGCCGGCCGGTTCCCATCGAAGGTTCCGAAACCCTGCTTGAAACCGACATGGTCATTACCGCCATCGGTCAATCCCCTGATGTTTCCTTTACCGAGCGTTCTCAGAAACGTCTGGGGGAGCTGAATACCACGCGCTGGAACACGATAGATGTAGATCCCGCAACACTGCAATCCAACATTCCGTATCTGTTCGCAGCTGGAGACGCCGCCACCGGCCCGTCTCTTGTCGTGGAAGCCATCGGCGGGGGAAGACGGGCCGCTCGCTCGATTCACCAGTATGTCATGGGACAAAAAGTTAACGCTCAGACAAAAGAATTGGGCAAGGATTTAATTGCTGAAACCTTGTTTGATTCTGTGGCCGGGGTCGTTAAAAACCCCAGAGCACCCATGCCGGAACTGCCGGTCGAGGAACGGATATGCTCGTTTATCGAAGTAGATCAGGTACTTACAGAGGACTCTGCCAAAGGCGAAAGCAACCGATGTCTGTCCTGCTGCCTGACATGCTATGACAAAGACGCGGCTGCAAGCGTCGCATCAGGGATCAAAGATATGGGCCCGCAAAGTGAAGTAGCGTAAATCAATTGCGGATTGCAGATTGCGGATTGCAGATTGTAATGCCGCATGAGCTATGATTATAGAATCCGAAATCCGCAATCCAAAATCCAAAATCGGAGGGAGGACCTCATGAGCGGTCTGGATTTTTTGGAGAAGGTCGAAATCTTCAAGGGACTCAATCACGACCAGTTAAAATTTGTCAAAAAAGGGGGCCGGGAAAAGCAGTACGCTTACGGAGACAGATTGTTTGCCGAGGGTGAAGATGCCGACCGCATCTGGCTGGTAATGGATGGGCAGGTCGACTTGAGATTTGATTTGCCGGGACGCCCCACATCCGAAGAGAATACCATATTTTCGATAACCACCCCCCAAACCCTGGGGTGGTCAAGCTTTGTTCCGCCCTTCAAGTATGCGCTTTCCGCTTACAGTGCCACCAAGAGCTGCAAAATCCTGCAGATCAATAAAGATCATCTTCTGGAATGTTTCGAAAAAGATCCCCGCATGGGGTTGAAGTTTATGACCAATGTGGCTGCGATTGCCGGCAGGCATTTCGATCAATTGCAGGAATCCGCCACCGTTTCGCCGGTGGCAAAGGTCAAAATTACCGTTCATATGTCAACCTGTGGAATTGCCGCCGGTGCCCGTCAGGTTATGAGTGCGCTGGTGGAGGATATCTCCCGCTCGGACCGGCCGGATATCGAGATCGCCAGTTCAGGGTGCATCGGCCATTGTAAAAATGAACCCAATATTACGGTCGAAATTGGCGGCGGTGAGCCGGTCATTTATCAAAAGATGACTCCCGATAAAATGCGTCAGGTATTTCAAAAGCATATTCTGGGGGCGGAAGTTCAAGAAGATTATATCTTATCCCATTGACGATGGACTATTGAATATTGAATATTCAATCGAAAATATTCAATTAAAAAGGGAGGCTTTCATGATCAGTCTCGATTTTCTTGAAAATGTCGAAGCTTTTACTGACCTGAATGACGATCAATTAACGGCAATACAGGGCTGCTGTGAAGTCACTGAATTTAGGCGCGGGGAGGAGATCTTTGCAGCCGGAGAAACCCCTGAATATTTTTGGATCGTGCTTGAAGGACAGCTGAATTTGATCTGGGATATGCCCGAAGGTCCGGCAATGCCGGAAGACACCATCACGACCCTGTCGGAGGGGATGCCTTTTGGCTGGTCGAGTCTGGTGCCGCCCTATAAATATCACCTTTCAGCCCATTGCGCTTCTCGAAGCTGCAAAACTGTCAGGATTCCGAAGGGTCGCCTCCTTCAATTGTTCGAAGATGACGCTCAACTGGGCTATAAAGTCATGTCCAAAGTGATGATTGTCGCCGGGCAACGCTTTCATCAGCTCCAGGATGAAGTTGCTAGGCGCAGGGGGCATGATATAATCAACCGCTGGTAAATTCTGGCTCAGGCTATAAGCCCCAATTCTGACTTTAATACAGGCAGATGAAGCCCATATCCGGAGTGATGGAATACTGGAGTATTGGAGTAATGGAAAATTGAATAATTTAGACTAATTCCGCTGTTTCCACCGCTCCAGTACTCCTGCTGGGAATACTTTAAAAATTATTAAAATTTAAAAATAAATTTATTAACGGCAGATTAACTTATTGAGAAAAAGACCTTGAAAGCTTCACGACATTATGGTAGTCGGTGCTTGGTTTTTTCAGGCATGAATTTAACCGGCAACGCAAAAAAGATACGGAAATAAAATGTTTTCAAAAAAAGAATCGATGCTGGCATATGGATTGGCCGTCTGCTTGTTGGTCACAGGCGTTGTCAGTTACGCCGCCTTTCCGTTAAAGGCGCCGGAAGAGCCGCTGCGCATCATGTTTAATGTTGAGGCGGGCAAGGTCCTTTTTGATCATAAAATTCACACGGTCGCGGAAGGCTACGGCCTTGCTTGCGAAGACTGCCATCATGAACTTCTGGATGATGAATTTGACGAAGCGCAGCTATGCGGGGAGTGTCATGATCCTGAAGAGGGGGATGAAGAAGTGCCCAAACGAGCGGATGCTTTTCATCAGCAGTGTGCGGGTTGCCACGAGGATTATGAAGCCGGTCCTGTAGAAGAAGAATGCACTTTATGTCATATATTGTAGGCTGCAAATTTAGAAGCTATTCAGACACTATCGAGCGCTGTATCCGGCATTAAAAAAAGGTTAAATCATGATCAAAAAAGCATTTTTGGGTTTATCAACTCCGCAAATTGAATATGCAATGCTTCCTGCTCATCTCCCGGAGACAGAGAAGATCCCAGCCCCAAAAAGTATTACCTTATTCCATCAACGAAATGATACCCATAGCATATCATCGACATTGGGAATCGGTGACCCGGTAAAGACCGGTGAGAAATTGTCTCTTTATTCTGATCAAAATTTTTATGTTATATCTCCGGTCAGCGGCACAATATCCTCTCTTTCGCCATACACAGGGGATTTCGGAAAAAGCTATATTGCCATAACCATTACGCCTGATGGCAACCAAGTTTTTGATGACACCTTCCAGCAGCAGATTCAAAACCCAACTATGGAGCTGGTGTCCGGTTATCTGGCAGGCGCACCGGGAAATCCTCCTGTGAGCATGCTGGCAGATTCGGATGGCAGCATTAAAACCATCGTTATACGCGGTCTGGATCCGGATCCGCTGGTGGCAACCAGCCAATATATCGCTCAATCCCGTTTGAAAGACCTCAAAAAAGGCATCCGAATTTTAAAAGAAGTCACCGGTGTGCAGGATATTATTGTGATCACCGCCGGTGAGTCCATACAGGGATACGGCCACATCGGAGCGCAGGTTAAAGGTGTTAGACCAACCTATCCCTCCGCCCTGCCCCACATGGTGATGAAGGATGTCCTGGGGCAGGTCGTTCCGGCCGGAAAAACCTGCGAAAATCTTGGCGTCTGCTTTTTCAGTGCCGAAGCGGTGGTTTCAATCGGCCGTGCCTTTAAATCCGGACAGATCCCGACATCCAAAATACTAACTTTTATTAAAAAAGACGGAACCCCCAAAATCGTTGAAACCAGCATCGGCACTCCCATCGGAAATATTTTAGAGGCCTTCGGTGAGACCGTAAACGAATATGACCGCATTATTTTAGGCGGACCCATGACCGGTTCGGCGGTCTATGCGCTGGAGCACCCGGTTAAGCCGGATACCGATTCAATCATCGTTCTGGATCGGGATAAAGCCGCATACATGTCGGATTATCCCTGCATAAATTGCGGTGAATGTGTACGAATCTGCCCGGCACAAATGCAGGTGCATATGCTGGTGCGATTTCTGGAAGCAAATCAATATGAGGCGGCGGCGGACAGTTACGATTTGTACTCGTGTATTGAATGCGGCCTGTGCAGCTACGTATGCGTGTCCAAGATACCGATTTTCCAATATATCAAGTTGGCAAAATACGAGTTGGAACGCGCCAAAACTCCGGAGGCAGCGGATGCTTGAGAAAAGAGACTTGCTGGAACAGCAAACACCCCTTGAGCAAAAAAAACTGATTGTTTCCCATGCGCCGTTTTATCACAGCGGTCGCAGGGTAACCGAGCGCAGCTATCACACCATGCTGGCAGCCCTACCGGCACTTCTGCTGGGTTTTTATCATTACGGAATGCCGGCGATCAGCGTGGTCTGTTTGTCGATTTCCACGGCAATTTTATGGGAACTGGCTTTTAACCTGGTGGCCAAACGCACCATCACCATCGGAGACGGTAATGCAGCCTTGCTCGGTCTCCTGTTTGCCATGCTCCTTCCGGCGACCCTGCCCTGGTGGGCGGTGATCACCGGAACATTCATCGCCGTTGTCGTTGGTAAGCAAATATTTGGCGGAATCGGCAGCAACGCCTTTAACCCCGTTGCCCTCGCGGTCGCCATTATGATGGTGTCCTATAAGGATCTGTTTGATTTTGACGCGGCGCTGTTAGATTATGACCTTGAATTTGCCACCATTTATCCGCTGAAGGCTGCTAAGTACTTCGGAACAGCATCACTGGATTCGTTCAATTTGGTTGATCTATTCTTGGGCCGACAGCTGGGCGGAATCGGAGCAACTTTTGGTCTGGGATTTTTGCTGGGCGGCATTTACCTCATGCTGAGAGGCTTTATCCGCTGGGAAATATCCCTGACGTTTCTGGCAGGTGTTTACTTGGCGGCATTTGTGTTTAACCTGTTCGATCCGGTCCGCTTTGCCGGTCCGGGAATTCACCTGTTAACCGGTTATACCTTAATCGGCGCCTTTTTCCTGGCAACCGAGGATTCGTCTTCACCGGTCAATTTCATTCCCATGCTCATCTATGGTGCTGCCGGAGGAATTATGGTCGTCCTGATCCGAAATATCGGCGCTTATGTTGATGGGGTCGTGCTGGCAATTTTGGTTATAAACCTTCTAAGTCCGCTTCTGGACAAAATCAGACCCGAAGCCCTCGGAAAGGTTATGTAATATGCGTGAAATGATAAAAATGGTGATCGTGCTTACCCTCCTGGCCACGTTTTCCGGTAGCCTGCTGGCGGCAATCCACAGTAAAACGAAAGACAGAATCACAAATCAGATCCTTAAATTTGTAAAAGGCCCCGCTATCCGTAAGATCTTCAAGGAGGCTTCAAATGATCCGATAGTGGATCGTTTCGATATCAAAGATGGCGACGAGACCAGAAGTTTTTTCGTCGGCGTTTTCGAGGGTGAGCCTCGTGCGGTTGCTTTCGAGACGTTTGGTAAAGGTGGCTATGGCGGCGAGGTGGGGCTGATGGTCGGCATCGATGTCAAGGAAGATAAACTCGTAGGCGTTGGGGTGACAACCCATGCTGAAACGCCGGGAATGGGAGCAAAGGCTGAAACAGATCCGAGCTTTGCAGCCCAGTTCGAGGACCTGAGCCTGGAAGATCCGTTTAAAGTAACCCAGGATGGCGGCACCATCAATACAATCAGCGGTGCCACCTTGACCTCGCGAGCCGTCAGTTTGGCAGCAACAGAGGCCAGTGGCATTTACCAGAAGCTGAAACCTCAAATTGAAGAAAAATTAAAAAACTTCAAAAAATAGGATAAAATTAATGGCAAAGACGCTGACTCAGGATTTTGTTAAGGGACTCTGGGATGAAGTACCGCCATTTCGCCTGGTGCTCGGCCTTTGTCCGGTATTGGCAGTAACCAAAGCGGTTGAAAACGGCATTGGAATGGGTGTCGCAACAACCTTTGTCCTCGTATGCTCCAATGTTTTGGTGGCAACTTTGCGAAAAGTGATACCGTCGAAAGTTCGAATTGCATCCTACATTGTTATTATTGCCACCTTTGTCACGATTGCCGAACTGCTCATGCAAGCCTATACGTATCCGATGTATAAAAAACTGGGCATTTTCACTCCGTTGATCGTGGTTAATTGCATTATCCTCGGAAGGGCTGAAGCATTTGCTTCTAAAAACGGAATCTTGCGCTCGCTATTAGACGGACTGGGTTTTGGAATTGGCTTTACGCTATCGTTAATGGCATTGGCCGCGGTCCGCGAACTGCTGGGTACCGGTGACTTAACGTTTTGGGAAAAACCCATTCAAATTATGGGACCATGGTTTCAGCCGTTTTCATTCATGGTGGAAGCCCCCGGTGCATTTATCGCCCTGGGATTGATGCTATGCTTGATGAATCTTGTGGGGAAGAAATAGGAGTTTATAATGGGTGATCTCTTTGTCCTTGCGATCAGCAGCATTTTCATAAACAATATCCTTCTGGCCCAGTACTTGGGCAACTGTCCCTTTTTAGGAACCTCCAAAAAAATGGAAACCGCCGTCGGAATGGGAATGGCGGTAATCTTTGTGCTGGTGATGGCCGGTGTCATCACCTGGATCACAAACACCTATTTTCTGCAGAAACTGGGCCTTGAATATCTGCGCACTGTCGCGTTCATTCTGGTAATTGCTTCCCTGGTGCAATTTGTGGAGATGTTTCTAAAAAAGAGCATCCCCGGCCTGTATGGCGGACTCGGCATTTTCCTGCCTCTGATTACAACCAACTGTGCCGTCATGGGCGTCTGCCTTATTCTTGTCAATGAAGAGTACAATTTCATGCAGGCACTGGTGGCCTCTTTCAGCTACGCCGTCGGATTCGCTCTGGCACTCATTCTTTTTGCCGGTATTCGCGAACGTACTCTTTTGGCCAGAGTCCCCAGGCCCCTGCAGGACACCTCCATTGCCCTGGTCACAGCCGGAATACTGTCTCTCACCTTTTTTGCGTTCAAGGGGATGGTCTAAACCGGCTGGCCGCCGGTTGGCATCAGGTTTCAGGTGTCAGGTGTCAGAAAACAGAAGTCAGATGACAGAGGACAGCAGCCAGAAACCAGTAGCCAAAGGCCTGACACCTGAACACTGAAACCTAATTTTACCTGAACCTTTGAACCCAGAACCTCTGAACCTTGGATCCTGACACCTGACTTCTGTTTTCTGTCCTCCGTCGTCGGTTTACTGACACCTGACACCTTTGAACATAGAACTGAGAGTGCGTTCTCGCATTGACAACCCTGTATGCGGGTCATTATATTTCCACAGAACGATAAAAAAAAGTCATACCATCGCAAACAACCTTTTAAAGGAGGATAATTCGTTATGTACCAGAAAATCATGGTGCCTTTGGATGGTTCGGAGCTGGCGGAATGTGTCATGCCGCATGTGGAAGCGATTACGACAGGATGCAAAATTACCAACGTGGTATTTGTACGGGTGGTGAACCCGATTCAATTGCCGGCCAGCGTGCCGGCCAGAGGCGACTTCGGATTTCGCGAAAAAGATCGTCAGGAACTGGAAGAACACCGCAAACAAACTGCCGAAGCTTACCTGAAAAAGATGGTGGAAAGCACCCGCCTTGAAGGTGCGGTGCTCAGCTATAAAGTTTTAGAAGGCAAGGTGGCCGATACCCTTGCTCTCTGGGCTGAAAAAAACGGGGCGGACCTCATCGTCATCGCCAGCCATGGCCGTTCGGGGGTCAGTCGATGGGTGATGGGCAGCGTGGCCGACCGGGTCCTGCGTTCGGCCTGCGTTCCGGTTTTAATGATCCGTGCCCCAGGCTGCGTAACGGGCATCTAATCAATTCTAAGGTTAAGAGGTTCAGAGTTCAAAGGTTCTAGGTTCAATAAAAGGCTAATAGGCTAGAAAGCTCGAAGGCTGTAAGGCTCGGAGGCTGAAAAGCCAGACAGCCTGGAGGCTGAAAATAATGCATGCTTCCCAGCTTCATAGCCTCCCAGCATACAAGTTTACTTGCCTCCCAGCCTTCCAGCATCCTGGCATCCCAGCTTCAAGCCTATGACCTATGAGCTATCAGCTATGAACTATTTGCCTGACACCTTTGTTTATGACCACTGTCTTCTGTTACTAGATATCGTAGAGGTAATGACACACATTACACCCCTTCGGCGGCTCCGGCATCGCTTCCCGGGCTTTTTTCATGACCCTTGAGCGATTCCCGCTTCCCCCCCCAAGCAAACCGTTCATGATGATGTTGTCGTGTTTTTCAACCCTTTCTTTGAATCTCTCACGGTAAAATTGACAGCTCTCTGTCTCCCATAAAGTCATCAGATCAGCTCCCGGCAGCTGATCGTAATGAACAGAAGGCATGGTCACCTCTTCTCCCAGAAACGTCGTCGGGCCCCCCAGTGCAAGATTAATACAGGGCGCCACCGTGCCGTCATATCGAACAAACAGTGAATCCCGCGGATCCTGTTCGCAAACAGCCAATTCCTGGGGCGTAAACGCAAACGCCGTGGTCGCTATGTTCAATTTTTTTGCAAGGCGCCGGGCTTTATCTAATGATTTTTTCAGCCGCCGGATTTCCCTGGTTTCCTCAGAAGCAAAAAGTCCGAAACCCTTGCCCTCTTTATCGCGAATGACATCGCATTGCTTGAAATTTAATTGATCCACCCCCAGACGTGCAGCGAGTCGTACAATTTCTTCCATCTGGTGAAAGTTCATGTCCATTAAAACAAAATTGATCATGGTTTTGGGCACATTGCCGGTCCGCAGCCTGGCAATATTGGCCACATTTTCACAGACACGAGCAAAATTCGATCCGACCCGGATTTTGTTGTACATCTCAGCTGTCGCCCCATCCATGGAGATACAAATCCAATCGATGCCGGCATCCAGAATCTTTTTTAATTTTTCTTCTTTAAGCAGCAGCCCGTTGGATAGAAAGCCGGTTTCGCATCCGGCAGTTTTAGCTTCGCCAATCCAGTCCGCCAATCTGGGCTGAAGCAGGGGTTCCCCTCCACCGGTAAAATCAACGGACTGCACCTGGGATAAATAAGGCCGGATCGCCTCCCATATTTCTGGTGCCATGATGCCCTGATCGGTGGCCTTTTTAGCGATTTCTCTCCAGGGGCACATAACGCACTTCAAATTACAGGCAATCGCAGACTCCACCTGGAATAAGCGCCAGGGTCTATTTTTCAGTGATTTTTTTTCGATCACCTTATCCCGCAGCGAGGCCAACCTGCGATCCACATGTTGCGGCCAGATGAGAGCTGCTGTTGAAAACCATTTGCCGGCACGTTCGAGCCAGACTTCGCCCGGCGGACCGGCTGCGGCTTCAAAGACCTTTTGGGCGATGGCAAAACGCGGCTCCCCGCAAATGTCTTTCGGACAGAGTCCCGGGCGATCTTCTTCACGAAAGGCATGCTCTTCAAAGGCTGTGTTCACCGTTCCCGGATAAATGTTGACAATATCAATTCCCCTGGGTTCAAGCTCCAGGCGCATGGTATTGGCCATCACGGCAAGGGCCGATTTGCTGCCGCCATAAATGCCCACGGTGGGGATCGGCACGCGCCCGGCGCAGGATACGATATTGATGATGCGCCCGCTGCCTCTTTTTTTCATTTGCGGCAAAAGCGCTTTAATCAGAGCCATTGGCGCAAAGGTATTGACCTCAAACAGGTGGCGCATGTTTTCCTCGGTAGCTTCTTCCATCAGGGCAAAGTACCCGACGCCGGCGTTGTTGATCAGAACATCGATACGGCCGAATGCCGAAACGGCTTCACGCGCCAATTTTTCGGCTTCACCGGGCCTGGACAGATCGGCGGTAATAGCTACCGCATTCTCGTTTCCCGGAAGTTTTAAAATCAATTCGTTTAGCGCCTTTTCAGATCGGGATGTTACCGCCAACCGCGCACCCTTATCAGCCAGGAATTTAACCAGGGCAGAACCCAACCCTCCGCTGGCACCGGTTACCAGGACATGTTTGTCTTTAAACGAGTAACGCTTCATGGTTGTTTGTCCGATTTCGTCCTTTCGTTCTTTCGCTTGCCCAGCTAAATTGTTTTCGATGAAAACACAGCGAAGCGAATTTAGCCGGGGTGATTTCGTGGTGAACAATTTCTTTGACATGCAAGGATGTTTTCTATACGTGCACGCCATGGGAAATTTTCGCGCTATATGGAATCATGAAGTTGGCCAGGCTGATCAAATCGTAAAAATACTTCTGGAAAATAAAAAAGTGGCCCTGACATGGAAAATCATTCTGCTGCCCTGTCTTTCCTATATAACGTTTATCATTATCGAAAAGACCTGCGCTTTACCCGTAAAAATTTTCTTTTCACCAAACAACTGGCGTTTGCTGCCGCCAAAAACATTTTCCAGGGTAAAGATCAGGCCTGGGAGTTCCGCCGAATTGAAATCCAGACCAAAGAAGTTCTGAACAAAGAAAAGAAAGGTTTCTACACCGAAAAAATTCGCCGCAAACAACTGCCTGAAATCGAATTGCTGATCAAACATTACCAGGGTCTTTTTGAATCAAAAAATACCAAATACACTAAAATAATAAAAGAAAAATACCAATCTAAAGGAAATTACCTCACCTTTCTAAGTACCCTTCAAAAATCGGAAAAAGATGTTATTCAGGCCGCCATCACAACCATGCGCAAGGGGACCAAAAAAGAGCGTAGAGAATGGTTTCAAAAAGTAAGCGCGACCACCAAAAAAGTCCGCATGGCCGAAGCCGAACAGATTTACACGTAAATCTGTGGGTTTCAGGTGTCAGGTGTCAGGCCTCTGGATACCAGGTTGCAGGTGTGCGGTGCCTAAATTCAACTTTATCACCTTTTTAATTATAAAATATCGAATATCGAACAAGGAATATCGAACCGCAGAAGTATTTCGAATAAGTTTGCAAAATGCTCGACTTCGATATTCTGCGTTCTTCGATTCATTACGAAGTAGGGCAGCCCACAGCGGCTGTTAGAAACCAATCGCCAGCAGCGAGAAGCCAGCGGCCCAATGCCTGACACCTGAACACTGACACCTGAAACCTAAAACTTTGAACCCTTAAACCTTTGAGCTTTCAGCTTTGAGCTTTGAGCTTTTTAACTGACACCTGACGTCTGTCCTCTGGTCCCTGGCTTCTTGTTGCTTGTTTAATACTCAGTCCTCAGTCCTCAGCACTCAGTCCCTATTTTTCCTGACACCCGCAACGCGTAACTCGCAACCCGCAACCCGACACCTGAACCCCTGAACCTCTGAACGCTGAACCTTACTTACAATTTTTGGGATAGCTTCCCAATATCCAGCTGCTGGTTTCCGGTAGACCAGGGCCGAATTGTGCTGTAAAAAGGGCTCCCCACCCCATTTTTTCTTGAAGCGGCGGATGCCGGGATGAACGCCCAGTCCCAGATTAATCGTCTGTTTGCCCTCTGATTGCGCCAGTCGAACCATTTCGTTAAAAAGAAGATCGGAAGCACCCGGCACCGCTATCTTTGCGGATCGAAAATTAAATTGATAAAACGCATAGCAAGCCGATCCCATATCCACTATGGAAAAGGCCGCCAGCCGATCAGCCTTGCGTGCCTCAAGCAGATGTGCTGTTTTTGAACGCTTCATATAGTTTTGCACATGCTTAAAGATATGGACCTGCTCATCGGTTAAATTCTGCCTGCCAATAAAGTCCTTAATTATCTTTTTGTGCTGCCTGCCAAACTGACCCACCTTGATCTTCAGTTCCCTTTCAGCGCGACGCACCATGTAAGCCACATCCGGATTCAGAGATTTTAAGGGCAGGTTGAGTCGATAATATCGATCTGCCGGCTGGGTTTCGTTGCCTTCCGGCAGCGGGAATAGGTCATCGGCAACCAGCATGATCGTGTGGGGGTTTAACCGTTCACAGACTGCCTGATATACCCGCGAGATCTCAGCAGGGTTGTCTGCCAGAGGATATCCGACAAAAATGAGATGGTTTCTGTGGAAATAACAAAGGTAGTCTTGAAAAAGATAAGGCTCGCTGCCGGAAATCGCCGCAACATAGTCGGGAAGATGCTCCGGCACATAAGCTTGCTGATAGATTCGATTCTGTTCGTCGCTAGTCAGCATTTTAGGGTTGGGCGTTTGATGAAAATATTTTGTTCACTTCTGCCGCTCTCATACTATCAGTGATCGATTCGATTTTTTCGGCTGTTGCCAAATCGGCTTGTTCCCCCAGAGTCCGTCGCGCGGCGCTCATGACCTCATTTTCAGCCGATTTGAGCTGCTCCAAAAACGAAGAATAATCTGCTGCGGTTTGATAGGCATGCGCCACTAAAGAAGCATAATCCTGGCCTTCAGCATTTAACAGTTGGGTAAAATGATCAATGAGCAGATCAATTTCTTTTAGCTGCTGCCGGCGAATATCATCCGAATAAATTCCGCCCGGTATAGAGGACACCAGTTCTTTTGTTTTAGACTGGATTTGCGCCATAACCGTTTCTTTGGACGCGTCTTTTTTCTGCATGTCCAGGGCAGCGTCCAGCGCCATTTTCTTGGTAAACATCTGGTTTTGAACAAAAATCTCTCTGGAATGCTTCAGTTTCACGTAATTCAGGATAAAAATGATCGGAATCATAATTTCCCAGACCGTCAGTGTTTTGAATCTGATCAGCGAAAGCGCCAGCCCCCGAGCCATCGAACGCTCTCTTTCAAATATGATTTTGAACTTCTG
>PVMK01129144.1_pt1 | contig 34811 bp, 30 predicted proteins | sample 1853481 | NCBI WGS metagenome assembly PVMK01 (sample SAMN08533507, study PRJNA380276) | Marine sediment metagenome, whole genome shotgun sequencing project. | reverse complement strand
TCTGACAAGTATTTCATGCTTGTTTTACAGTGGATTTTGGCATGACAAGGCATTGTCATGGATATGGATCTACCTTACTGCACAGGCCACTCCACCAGTTGCTGATCTGACTTGAGGCGCGCCCTTTGCAGTAGCATGGCGGTGATGCTTTTGTAGGCGTAGCGGATTGCTCCTGTGACTGAAGCACCATCAAGGGTTTTTGCTTGAAAACGTATCACAAGCTGCAATATCCCCCGACTCGAAGCCGGCTCTGAACCACTTCACCCGTTGCGCTGAGCTCCCGTGAGTGAAACTATCGGGAACCACCTGGCGCCCCGCTTCCTGCTGCAGACGGTCGTCACCGATAGCCGTCGCCGCGTTCAAAGCCTCCTCAAGGTCACCCGGGTCCAGCAGCTTGCGGTCTATATTGGCCGCATGCGCCCATAAACCGGCAAAGCAATCCGCCTGTAATTCCTGCCGCACGGACAGCGCATTGACCTGGGCCTTGCTCTTACTCCGACCGATTGACTGCACCTGCTGGCTTATCCCCAGCAAGGTCTGCACATGGTGTCCCACCTCGTGGGCGATAACATAGGCCTGGGCGAAATCCCCCGGGGCGCCATGTCGTACTTTCAGGTCGTGGAAAAAGGAAAGGTCGATATAGAGCTGTTGGTCACCCGGGCAGTAAAACGGGCCGACGGCGGCCGTAGCCATGCCGCAGGCGGAATTGACACGAGCAGTGAACAACACCAGGGTGGGTTCCCGGTAGACCTTACCCTGCTGCCGGAAGATGCCGTGCCAGGTATCCTCGGTATCCGCCAGCACCACAGAGACAAATTCCGCCATCTGCTGTTCCTGCTCGCTGAGTTGCCGCATTGGCTGGGTGGTACCGCCACCCGCACCACCCAGAAACAGGGACAATACGTCCACCCCCAGCATGCGACCGCCGAAAATCACCACTACCCCGACAATCAGTATCGTCCGCCCGATTTTCGTACGTATCAGGGCCGGCAGGAAGCGCAAAACCAGTGGCGCCGCTCCCGCTGCACTATAGCCGGGGCTTTCCCCGCGCCTGTCCTCTACGTTGCTGCTGCGTCTACCACCTTTCCAGCGCATGGCATTTTCCTGTCGATACTGTCATTCAGCTTGATTATACGATGCAACAAAGCGATGCAGCCTGGGGCGCAAACTTTTTCGTGGGATACTGGGGTCGCTGCTTAAATAGAGCCAGAAGTCAGCTGAGTTCAGCTGACGTCAATTCCCCCGCAGGCGCTGCCAGAGGCTGACACCCCCCAACACTATCGCGCCGGCGACCATCCCTATCAGCACCGCGGACAGGGTCGGCGTAAGCGCCGCCAGCACCGGACCCACGGCAGGAATGCTTCCCACATGCTCCGCCAGTATCCCTATCCAGACACTCAAGGCGTGTATACCATGCACCAGAATGCCGCCTCCCACCATAAACATGGCGATGGTACCCACCACCGCCAGCGCCTTCATCAGCCAGGGGGCGAAGCTCAACAGACGGGCGCCAAACCAGCGCTGTAATCCTCCCCAGGCACCCTTCCCCTCCCGTTGCATGAGATACAGGCCCGCGTCGTCCAGCTTTACGATACCGGCCACCAGGCCGTATACCCCTATTGTCATAATGATGGCGATACCGCACAGCACCAGTACCTGCGAGGTGAAGTCCATATGGGCGACGATGCCGAGAGTCAGTACAATAATTTCCGCGGAAAGAATAAAGTCCGTGCGCACGGCGCCCTTGATTTTGGATTGTTCATATTCCACCAGATCGACGGTGGGATCCGCCAGGTGCGCCACCAGGTCTTCATGCTCGGCGGCTTCTTCGACGCTGTGCAGGAATTTGTGAGCGACTTTTTCAAAGCCCTCGTAGCACAAATACAGTCCACCGAGCATCAGCAGCGGTGTAATCAGCCAGGGGACCACAATTGAAATAGCCAGTGCCGCCGGCACCAGAATACACTTGTTACGAAAAGAGCCCTTGGCCACCGCCCACACCACGGGCAGTTCCCTGTCCGCTCGCACGCCAGTCACTTTTTCCGCGTTGACCGCCAGGTCATCACCAAGGACCCCGGCAGTCTTCTTCGCCGCGACTTTCGTCATCAGCGCCACATCGTCCAGAACCGCGGCGATATCGTCTAACAATAATAGTAGGCTGCTGCCCGCCATGCCATTTAGCTCCATTGAGAACTTATCGTTGAAACAGGCATATTGCCCTTCATTGACCTGAAACACTAGTTGGACATTGCACAGTTGGGTAGAATGCGCGCCACATTTTGATCAAAATTCATCCAAACAGCCATGAATACAACGACATCAGCAGCATTAACAACGACAGCACCGGAGTTGCTTTCCCCCTGCCGGCACCCTGAAGGCCATGCGTTACGCATTCGCCTACGGTGCCGACGCGGTGTATGCCGGCCAGCCCCGTTATAGCCTGCGGGTACGCAACAACGAGTTTAACAAGTTGGAAAACCTAGCGGCGGCCATTGAGGAGGCCCACGGCCTGGGCAAGCAGTTCTACCTCGCCTCCAACATTTCGCCACATAACGACAAGGTGCGTTCCTATATCCGCGACCTGGAGCCGGTCATAGACATGGGGCCCGGATGCCCTGATCATGTCGGATCCCGGGCCTGATCATGCTGGTAAAAGAACGCTGGCCGGAACAGGAGATTCACCTGTCGGTGCAGGCCAATGCCGTGAACTGGGCGACAGTAAAGTTCTGGCACAGGCAGGGTATCAGCCGGGTGATTCTGTCGCGAGAGCTGGGCCTGGAGGAAATCGAGGAAATCCGCCAACAGTGCCCGGAGATGGAACTGGAGGTATTCGTGCATGGCGCCCTGTGCATCGCCTACTCAGGCCGCTGCCTGTTGTCCGGCTACATGACCCACCGGGATTCCAACCAGGGTGCCTGCACCAACTCCTGCCGCTGGGAATACAATGCCCACGAGGCCGAGCAAACCGACACCGGCGACATCATCGCCACAGAGCAGGCCGCCAGCTATGCCGGGGCAGACCAACCTGTACTGCTGCAGGAAAAGAACCGCCCCGGTGAATACATGCCCGCCTACGAGGACGAACACGGCACCTACATCATGAATTCAAAGGACCTGCGCGCCGTACAGCACGTAGAGCGACTGGTGAAGATGGGGATCCACTCGTTAAAGATCGAGGGCCGTACCAAGAGCCACTATTACGTGGCGCGCACCGCCCAGGTCTACCGCCGGGCCATAGACAACGCCGTGGCCGGCAGGCCCTTCGACATGGGCCTGATGACAGAGCTGGAACACCTGGCCAATCGCGGTTACACCGAGGGATTTTATCGCCGCCATGTGCCCAGCGAGTACCAGAACTATGAGGCGGGCCACTCGGGCAACCCCAACCAGCAGTTCGTGGGGGAGGCGCTGGCCTGTGACGGCGAGCGCATGACAGTGGATGTGAAGAACTATTTTCAGGTGGGCGACACCCTGGAGCTGATCAGCCCCGCGGGCAATCAACGCTTCACGCTGGAACATATCAGCAATCGCAGCGGCAGCGCTGTGAAGGAAGCACCGGGCTCGGGTCATGTGGTCACCATCCCCCTGCCCGAGGGGCATGATGTTACTGAAGATGGTGGACACGCCCTCCTAATGCGCTACCTCTAGGCGCAGCCAGCTGAGACAGCGTCAGCCGGCACGATGCTTAATTCCGGATTACTACCCCATATGAAAGAAGCACATTTTATTGCCGTCCGGGTCGCGGAAATACGCGCCGTAGAAACCCTCCATGCGTTGGCCCGGCTCACCTTCGTCGGTACCGCCCAGTGCGAGCGCTTTGGCATACAGCTTATCGACCATTTCCGTTGAGCCCGGTGAAATAGCAACCATGTTGCCGTTACCGGGGTTCGGCGCCTCTTCGTTGTACGGTGTACAAACTGCCAGCATCGGCCCCCCGGGAGCGCCGATTGCCGCAAAACGACCCATATCCATCAGCACAGAGGCACCCAGCTCCTCCAGTAAGGCGACATAGAAGGCCTTGGCTTTTTCAATATCTGCTGTGCCTATAGTGACATAGCCAATCATACGTTTTCTCCTTGTGAATAATCCCGGGAATCAGGCATTTGCAATGCATCAGGCAGCTGACAGCACCTGTCGGGCCACAGAGTGTACATCACTGCCCGCCATGCGCAACAAAGAGACACTCTCCCAGGTTAGCAATGAACGTGGTACCGACAGCGTAGAGGCCGCAGCGTCTCTAAGAAGATTCACTCTCCGAGGGAATTCGCACATTACGTGAAGGGACAACGGTGGAGATTGCATGCTTGAAAATGATTTGTGTTGTGACATTTTTCAGCAGGACAACAAATTGGTCAAAACTTTCAATCGTCCCCTGTAATTTAATCCCATTCTTCATGAATATGGAGACGGGTATACGATCTTTACGCAGTGCGTTCAGGAAAGGGTCTTGTATTTTTTGTGCCGTATTCATTGAGGATTCCTTACTTCTCGCTATTATATAAACATAGGCGAATGGTACTTAATTAAGCTCATTTGCTACAGGTTAACATGTAGCAGCCCTCTCTGAGGGCGACCGGACCTGAGCCAGAGTGGCCTGTCGCGGCCAAAGGCCGCTGCTACAGATGCCCATACCAAGCGCAAAGAGCTTAACTAAGTGCCATTCAAACATAGGCTATTTGTTGATCAAAGCAAATTTCAAAAACCCTGACTCAGCTATTTTGAGTTACAGGGCATCTAATATGACGGGTTTGATTTTCAGTACAGTCAGGGCCTACCCGGCATTTCTTCATCGGTTGCTGCGCTCCCTGCTATATTGATTGGCAAACCTTCAGTTGCTGCTCAACGAAGGGCAGGCAGAAATTATCTATCGTGCCAAGACCTGCTTTTTCCATAGCTGCAAGCTTGTTCTCCAATATAATGCCATATCGAACCACGGAAAACAGGTCGTAGTAATGGGAATGATGGGCCGGCAGGCCCGTTAATGCATGCCATTGCTCATACATTTCAGCCAGAGTCGGCAGACCGCCCAATCTCTCCAGACCGAAGCCAACGCAATTAACATAATCAACCCAATACCACCAACTGACATCCTGCAAGGGATCGCCAATGCCAGCCATCTCCCAGTCGATGACAGCATTAGGCTTTAAATCCTTCCAGATCACATTACCCACCCGGGAGTCGCCCCAGCATAGTCGCCGCGGGCCATCTGCCGGTGCGTTTTCATTGATAAATTGCATGGCACTCGCTAACACCGGGGACATACTCTTTGTAAGCAGCTTATTAAACTTTTCAATTTCATGTTGCGCAGGGGATGCGTTTTCAGCCGATGCCGGAATGCCGCTAATATCGTAGTCACCGAGGTTAATCTGGTGAATCTTTGCCAGTGTTTCGAGGCCGTTGCGCCACATGGCCTGGCGCTCGTCATCACTGAGTTCGGTCACCCAACTGCCAAAGGCAAAGGGAGGGTTATCCGTTGGCACCTGGCCTTCAACAAACCCCATGATATAAAAATCACTCTCCACCAATGATGTATCCGCTTCAAAGCCCAGTAATGGCGGCACTGGAATGCCATTCTCATCCGCCATTTTCATCAAGTTGTACTGCAACGGCAGGTCGTGATCATCAAATATCTGGCTATGCCGCGGCCTCATACGGCAAATGAAACGCTGCTCTTCACCCTTGATATTCGCATTAAGAATGAGGCTTACACTGCTTTCGCCACTCTCCTCGGGAAAGCTCAAGTCACCCAGTGTCAGTTGCTGCGCATCGGGGAGTTTTTCTCGAAGCCAGTTCTCCAAACTAACGCGAATTTTCTCCAAATCCCCTAAATCATGCCGGGCCATAGCGGTGCGCCTCCTTCACTGTCACTTTAGTCTTCGCCCTTGTCACTTTAGTTTGCGCCTGCGCCTGGTCGGCTGATTCATGCGTGATTTTGGGTAACGCGGTAACTTACCGGTCTCCAGATAGCGATGAATGGTCTCCTGGGAGCGAATCCTGGTGGACTTTTGCTTACTTTTGACATAGCTATTGGTCTGATTCTGATCCAGTACGCGCGCCCTCACGTTATCGTGCCACTGCTGATCCAGTGTGTCCTGCAGTATCTGCTGCGCGTCCTCATCGAAGATAGGGCACAGCACCTCCACCCGGTAGTCCAGGTTGCGCGTCATCAGATCCGCCGAACCGATCAGGTAGCGCGGCTTGCCACGGTTATAAAATACATAGACCCTGGGGTGCTCCAGATAGCGATCGACAATGCTGATCGCCTGGATATTCTCCGAGATACCCTTCACGCCGGGCAGTAGCGAACACATGCCACGCACATTAAGCTTGATCTCCACGCCGGCCTGGCTGGCCTCATAGAGTTTCATTACCATCTCTTTGTCCACCAGGTTGTTGCACTTGAGGGTCATGGACGCGCGATAACCCGCGTGAGCATTGGCGATTTCCTGCTCAATCAACTCCATCAGGCCGGAACGTGCGGTGTGGGGAGATACCAGCAGCACACGGTATTTGGGGCGCCGGTAATTGTACTGCAGAAAATCAAAGACATTGTAGACATCCTTGCCCACGTTCTGGTCGTGAGTAATCAGGGTGAAATCTGTATACAGTCGCGCGGTTTTCTCGTTGAAGTTGCCGGTGCCGATATGGCTGTAATAGCGGGTGGCATTACCCTCGCGGCGCTCAATCAACAACAGCTTGCTGTGCACCTTGAGCCCGGGAATGCCGAAAATCACGTTGATGCCGCTCTCGGTCAAACGCTGTGCCCAGTTGATGTTGGCTTCTTCATCAAAGCGCGCCGCCAACTCCACTACCGCCAACACCCGCTTGCCGTTGTGCACGGCATTCACCAGGGCATCGATAACCTGTGAGTTCCTGGCCACCCGGTAAAGACAAATTTTGATCTTCGTCACGTGCGGATCCAGGGCCGCAGTCTTTAGCAAGTCCACCACGTAGTCATACGGATGATAGGGATAGTAGAGAAAAACATCCTTTTCCCGGATTGTGTCAAAGATACTGGCCTGTTCATCCATGCGTGCAATACGCACCGGCGGCAAGGGTTTGAACTCCAGGTATTTTGGCCCGACATTGGGAAAGCCCATCAAATCTTTGGAGTTATGGTAGCGACCACCGGCAATCAGGCTATCGTACTTGCCAAAGCCGAAGCGGTGGCACAGGTATTCCACCAGCCTCTCAGGCATTTTCCCGTCGTACACCATGCGTACCGCATCCGCCTTGCGGCGTTGTTTCAGACTCACTGCCATCTTGTCAATCAGGCTCTGGCTGATGCCCGTATCGATTTCCAGTTCCGCGTCCCTGGAGAACTTGAAGCAGTAGGCCTGCGCCTTGTCGATGGGAATAACGCCGCGAAACATTTGCGGCAGGCAGGCGCGCATAATATTGTCCAGCACGATAAAGACCTTGCCGCCCCTACCCTTCCGGCGGGGTATTTCGACAAACCGATCCAGGCGGTCAGTGGGTACTTCTACCACGGCGTAGTGGTAGTCATCCCCCGACTTGATATCTACCGCCAGGTAAATCGATTCATCATTCAGTGTCGGTATGGCCTGTGCCTCCCTGAGCATGATGGGCTCAAGTTCGGGTAACACCGTACTGGTAAAATACGATTGCACAAAAGCGGCCTGGCCGGGATCCAGCTGCTGTTCGTTGATCATGTAGATTTTACGCGCCGCCAGGCGTTTCAATATCTCTTTATAGATCCTGTCGAATTCTTTCTGCAGCTCGACCACGCGCTTTTGTATCGCCACCAACAGGTCCTTGGACTGCTGCCTGTTATCGCCACTGGACATGGCTATCAGTCGCCTGACTTCTGCCACGCGCACCCGGAAAAATTCATCGGAGTTATTGGAAAATATACCCAGGTAGCGCAGGCGCTCGATGATAGGCACCGAATCATCCGCCGCTTCCTGTAATACACGCGCGTTAAACGAAAGCCAACTCAACTCCCGCGGCAGGAACAGGTCGTGGTCCAGAAGGTCCGACAGGCGTGTCTTGATTGGGCTGGCCATAACATCTCCAATTGAAATAAAACAGCAATACACAGGCATTCGCGCGTCTAACAACACGCGACAGGAACAGACAATTTAAACTACTTCGATGTGTAACTGTAGCCCTGGTAGCCGATAAATGGGGAAATTCTGACCACGTCGCTGCCGGGATGCCGGACCACGGCTTATCCGATAACGCGGGGCAGGCGCTCCTGCCTCTCGCGACGTACTGTAAAACGGCCTCCTTGAGCCTGGAGGCTCGTCGCTACCGGCTTCCTGCCTCTCGCGACGTACCGTACATCCTGTACATAAAAAAAAGCCCGGCATATAGCCGGGCAAAGTAGGGATTTCTTACAGGGGGATAATTCGTTGATCTCTTACTACGCCGGGCTCCCTAAAAAGTGCCCGGTGACTCCCCCAATACAACCAGGGGCCGGGCAAGGTAGGGACTGTGCTCCCGCCGGAGCGTTTTCAGGCTGCCATATTACTGAAGGCATCCGGATACGCGTCGCGTACCGCGCTAAAACTATAATCTTCCATGCCCAGATCTTTCAGTATGGGCAGAACCTCATCGCAGTCGCGAGAATTCATTCGTTTGAGCAGCGCCGGCAGTACGCCATGGCGACTCACCAGTTGCCAGGTGCCGGTTGCCCGGGTGCGCTTGCCCTTGTTAAAACTGAGTGCCTCTTCGTAGGCGTAGATGGCGCGCACCGCGCTTAGCTCTACGTCGGACTCGGTTTCGTGATTCTCGGCACGCAAATCCACCGCGCGACGGTAGGCTTGCAAGGCGAGCTCGGGATGTCCCCTGCGCGTGGCATTCCTGGCGAATACATAACACAACTCGGGCTCTTTGATTCTCAGTACCAGTTCGTGCATTACCGTCTCCCTGCTTTGTTTAGCTAGCGAACCTTGCCGCGTTCGCTTATCGTGGGAGAGATAATACGGGGAGGAGGTAAGTTTCTACATGGCCCTGGGCGCCAACTGCATGACCATTTGCGACAGGGGCCGCGCCAAAGCTACAAATAGCTTTAACTTGTTACTTTTTCTTATTGTTTTATAAATAAAAAAGCCCGCAACTCAAAGAATGAATGCGGGCTAAATAGCCGTATGTTTCGGGGCAGAAACATCGGCCAGGGGACGTGTAGCACGCGCAGGGAATGCAACGTGCTGTATAAAAAGTAGACTATTTCAGGGGAATAGCAAATTTTTGCGATAATAAAATACCCTCAGGGCTTTATGGCCACCACATCTGTTTTCATATGGCGCAATACCCTCTCGGCAGTGTTACCCAGCAGCCGGGCTTTAACGCCTTTGCGAGCGACGGTGCCCATTACCACGATCTGGGCTCGCACTTTGGCCGCGCGACTGGTGATAACCCTCTCCACGGGGCCGCGCTTGCAGTGAAATGCCCTCTCGGGAATATCGTAGGCGGCGGACAGCTTGCTGATCTGGGGCTTCATGTCCTCTTTCGCCTCCTTCACATAAGCAATGGGATCCACCAGATCCAGATCTGACAGCAAGGTGGGAATCTCTATGGCTGTGATGATCTCCAGTTCCACATCCAGCGCCTCGGCCAGCCTTTTGGCAACGCCCAGTACTTTGTGATTAAGCGCGCGTTTGCTCGCCAGCGAACTGGACAAATCGAGAGTCACCAGCACCGGCCTGGCGCGATGCCACTTCTTTTCCGCGACCAGCAGCACCGGCGCAGGACACTCCCGCAGCAATTGCCAGTCCGTAGAGGTATGAACCAGGGACTCGGAGCGGTTACCCGTCTTGACCACCCCCAGATATTTGTCCCTCGCACAGTGCTTGTTAACCCAGCGGTTGATATCCTTTTCCCACACCACTTTCAGGCTCACCTTTTGTTCCGGCTGCCTGAACTTGTCGATGCGCGCCCAGACATCCTGTTCGCGCTCGGCCAACAGGCGATTGCGGATGGCCGTCTGCTCAGTCGCCACGACCTTCAATTGCTTAAGGGGTGCGTAAATGAATGCCACTACCTCAACGTCCTGACCCAGCTTTGCGGCGAGCTGCAGCCCTCTGGGTGTGGCGTAACATTTGTCTTTGATATCGGCAATGATCAGTATTTTGCCCATATTGAACCCCCTGATTGGTTTAGCGCATCAGGGGATTATAGAGCTTGAAGGGAATCTGGGAAGTGGCCTGGATCAATTCAGGTGAAATTAAGCTGCTTTAATCCGAACAACGCAGAGGTGGCTATTCGCCCTCGGACGTCTCGCGAAATTCGGCCGGGGCCACGCCGGTCCACCGTTTGAACGCGCGTGAAAAGGTGCTGGGCTCGGAAAAACCCAACAAATAGGAGGTCTCTACTACCGAGCGACTGGGCTGGCGCAGGTACTTGCGTGCGAGTTGCAGCCGCGTATCCTGCAACAAATCCATAAAACTGGTGCCTTCGCCCTTGAGTTTACGCTGCAGGGTACGGTTACTGACGTGTAACGCATCGGCAATTTGCTGCTGGTTGGGGGGGCCATCCGGCAGTTTCTCGACTATCTGGTCTACCACTTCACGCGAGGTGGTCTGAGCCAGGAAGCTGTCCAGGTAGTTCTGGGTCTGCTCGTCATTGACCCGCGCCAGTGCAGGGTCGCCGGTTATCAATGGCTCCATGATATCGGCGCGGGACCAGGTAATACGAGTGGCGGCACAGTCGAACTCCACTCTGCTGGATAACATGTACTCCCAGCGTTCCGGTTGCTCAGGCGCAGGACGCGCAATCTGGATCAGGACCGGCGCCAGGAACTCACCCAGGGTCAGGCGGCACATGCGGGTAACCATACCCACCGCGTAGTCGCGACCAGCCGGAGCAACTTCCGCGCCCCCCATATTAGGCTCGAGGCAAGCGTGGATAAGGTCGCCCTCCTCCTCCAACCTCATATCGGCCCCCGTGCTGATCAACTTGTCAAATCGAACCATTCGCACCAGCCCGGCATAGACCGTATCACTGGCCAGCCAGGCCAGGCCCAGGCCATGCAGTACCTGGGGTTGCAGCTGTTCCGCCGCGACCAGGCCGAAGGCTTCATCTTCGGTGAGCTCTACACAGTGCTGCAACAGGGCGATAAAGTCCTTGTGGGACACCCGCCACTCAGGATTGGCCGCCTTGGCCATGTCCAGACCAACGTCTTCCAGCACCTCAAGGGCATCGAAACCCTGTATTCTCAGAGCCTGCGCCACGGGCACGACAAACGTCGCGAGTATGGAATGCTCAAGTGGAGAGACGTCGCTCATGTAGATAATCGCCTGAGTAGATCAATCAATAATATACTGTTTACAGCCACTTCAGCCGTAAAACCAGTAGGCTACAGCAATAGCAGCGGAAATGCCCGCCGCATCCGCGGCCAGGCCACAAACCAGCGCGTGGCGCGCATGGCGAATTCCCACCGCACCAAAGTACACCGCCAACACATAAAACGTGGTTTCAGTAGAACCCTGCATGGTGGCCGCCAGGCGCCCCTGGAAGGAATCCACACCGAAGCTGTTCATGGTGTCGATCATCATGGCCCTGGCGCCGGATCCCGACAGGGGCTTCATCAGTGCCGTCGGCATGGCGTCTATCCAGCGCGCATCCCAGCCGCCGAGAGCGAGCAGATCCCGGGCCGCGCCCAGCAACACATCAAGGGCGCCACTGGCGCGAAATATGCCGATGGCCACCAGCATCGCCAGCAGGTAGGGAATGATACCTATGGCGGTCTCAAAGCCCTGTTTGGCCCCCTCGATAAATGTGTCGTAAACATTCACTGCGCGCCGGTGCGCGGTCAGCAGAAACACCATGATGAGACTGACAATCAACAAATTGCTGATCAGGCTGGACTGCTGCTGCAATTGCGTGGCGCTGAGGGTGGCGAACCACCCGACCAGGGCCAGCAACAGGGCGAATCCGCCCAATACAAAGGACAACACCACCGTATCCCACAACTTGATACGCTGCACCCAAGCCGTTACCAACAGGCCCGTCAGGGTGGAGCAACTGGTGGCGATAAGAATCGGAATAAATACGGCGGCGGGATCCGGTGCACCCAGCTGTGCCCGGTACAGGAGGATCGTCACCGGAAACAGGGTTACCGCGGACGTGTTGAGCACCAGGAACAGGATCTGGGCGTCGCTCGCCGTATCGGGGCTGGGATTCAGGGTTTGCAGGTCTTTCATCGCCTTGATACCCAGCGGGGTGGCGGCATTGTCCAGGCCCAGGATATTGGCGGACAGATTCAGGGTCATGGAGGAGATGGCCGGGTGGCCGGCGGGCACTTCCGGCATCAGGCGGGTAAACAGGGGCGACAAGGCGCGCGCCAGTTTGTCGATCAGCCCGCTGGCCTCCCCCACCGCTACAATGCCCAGCCAAAACGCCATCAAACCGATCAGGCCGATAGCCAATTCCACCGATAATCCCGCCATTTCAAACAGGGCCGATACCATGCGCTGGAACACCTGGGCATCACCCAGCCCCAGCCACTGGTAGAGTGCGCTGACGAATGCGACGAGAAAAAAACCCAGCCAGATACGGTGCAGCATCAATCGCCCTGCCTGGCGAGTAAGTCGATTACGTATTGTGCCGCAGGCAGGGTTTAATTACCCGAAAAGGCTCAAAATTTAATTCGGGAAGACGACTCAGCGATGCGCACTGGGGTAAAACAGGTTGCGCCAATTGCGGCGTTCAAAGGGCCGCCACTGCCCCGCTGGTGTCGCCAGGCGCTCCGCAATCAGGAACCAGATGGACGGGTTGAAGGTCATACCGCAGTGACTGCCACGCACCTGGATATTCTGGGTTTGTGTATGTCCATCTCTCTGTAAAGTAGTTCGCCAATTGACAATACCGTCTCCCTTGGAATAAATCGCGGTGGTGGGCACTGGCGGCGCATGGTGCAGAGCGGCCTGATCTATGGGCAACTCCTCCGGAGGGTTCAGCGCTGAGAACAGGCGAGCCGGGATTGACGCTGTCATCCTGCCCTCACCAAAAGGGCTGCCCAGCGAGATCACCTGTCGCACCTTGTCGGGAAATTCACGGGCCAGTTCCCTGGCGAAGATACCGCCCAGGCTGTGCCCCACCAGGGACACCGGCCCTTCATAGCGCTCGGCGAGATAGTGGATGCGCTCTTCCAGTCCCCTCCAACACACCTTCGCGAGGCCCCAGATTGCGCCCCATGCCCCAGCCGTGAACGGCGTAATTGAGTTTGGTCAGGTAGCGGCGCAGCGCGCTGTTATAACCGTCGCCACCCATGAAACCGGGCAGCACCATCACCGGGTGGCCATCTCCGCGCGGGGCTATTTTTTGCAGGGCACGGCGCGTGATATTAAGCGAGAAGATTTCTGCCAGGGCCCGGTGGGCTTCAGTCAACGCCAGCAGTGCGCTGGGCGGCGGTACGTACAGTTCCTGATCCGGCATACAGCACCTTGCATTAAAAGATCGTAGGCTAAAGCATAGCGAAGATTAGCATCGGGGGGAAGTGCCCCGATAAGGGCAAATATCGCTTCAGAACTGAGGATGAGTCACTGCCGGGAAAGGAAAACTGAGCTGTCTGCCACGAGTCGACCGCAGATCAGGTGGCTGACAAATTCAAGTTGCACTGGGGGAGTTTCAAGGTGCGTCATATGCAGTATCTTTCTGTTCAGTAAGCTTAAAGGGGGAACCTTACCCCCTGGATTTGTTACATATATTACCCTCTTTAACTTCTTAGATTCATAATTATGAAACATTGACCAGAACAAGCGCCCGACGCATCTGGCGCCCTGCTACACCCGATTTACATCCGTACCCTTGTGGAAGTCGTACCAGATAAACCAGAAAACACCGGTCGCAACTCCTCTGGCGACAGCAAGGTGTAATAGACCAGCGTAGCCAGGTCTGCACCGGACAGACCAGAGAACGATGCCAGAACCCGGTACTCATGTTGGGTGATGTCGCGTTTTTCCAACATACGATCCAGCTTGTCGATCAATTGATGAAAACAGCGCCCCACCAGATAGTGCAGATAATTTTCTGCAAAGCTTCTCTCCCCGGTATCAGACTCTTCCTGATTGGGTACAGCCGCGGCGGGATGGGCATCGGAAATAGAGTAGCGGGTCTTGCAGTGAAACCAGGCGGAACAATCACGCAGCGCCGGCACACCCTGCGCGTTGAGATCAAAATCGACCCCGACAAATTTGTCCGGCTGCTGGCGGGCAAAGTGATTGGACAGGGTGACCTGGTCCGCCGCGAGAATATTGACCACGAAATACTCCGCCTTTTCATAGGCCGGGAGGCTGCGCGCACCATTGTCGATACTCCACAGGATCAGCGGCGGATCTACTGACACGGAGTTAAAACTGCTGGCGGTGGTACCTACATAACCGCCCTTCCCGTCGGGCGCCGTCACCACGGTCACGCCGGTGGCAAACTGGCCCAGGGCACTGCGAAACTCGCGCGGGTCGAAGCCCGGCTCGGCGACTGCGGCATCCATGCTCATGCCGCCAGCGGCATCAGGCGAGCAATCAACTCGTCGGCAGCCGCCTCGTCAAGGAAGTAAGGCATGAGGCGATTGGCATCGTCCATACCGCGCAGCAGGAAATCGGCCACATCCTGGTTGCTACCAGCCGCCATCAGCAGCTTGCTGGCCGCCGGCCCGGGACCGTCCAGCAGGTGGTTGGTCCAGGCGACAACGGCCTCGGCCTGTTGCCAGTAGCTATTGAATACGCCCTGCATCCACTGGCCATCGAATGCTTCATGGCCCCGATTCAACACGGCGTCATAAACGACTTTGGCAAACTTGGCCGCGTTGCAGGAGCCCTGCCCGGTAATCGGGTCGTTCAGGCACACGGCATCGGCAATCCCCATGGCGAGGCCGCCACCGGGCAGTTGCGCCCTGCACCCACTATAGTTATCTTTCTCACAATAGACCTCCAACTGGTATTATCGGTATGTTCAAGTAAAGTATGTGTGGAGGGACCAGGGAGCGCTATGACCGACTGGTCAAATTCTCCGCAACCCGCACTGCTACTCGCAATAGAAGGGATTATTCGGGCATGAACGACCCTACTTATGTGGATTCCTACGGGGATTTGTGAAATACTGGCGCAAGCGGCCGGCGTGAGCCAGATCGACCTGGCCCTGGAATGCGACACCTCTGCGCGCCACCTGAGCTGCGTGGAAACCGAACGCGCCCACCCATCCCGTCACCTGCTGCTGCGCCTCTGCGCGACGCTGGATATTCCGCTGCGGGCCCGCAACAGCATACTCATATCGGCGGCTACGCGCAGCTGTATGAGAGAGACCGGCCTGAGCGACCCGGAGATGGCGGAGGCGCGTCGCAGGTGCTTGCGAATACGTCCTGCGCATCAACGAACCCAACCCCACCATGTTGCTGGACAGCAACATGGATATCGTGGTAATGTACAACGACGCCTGGAAAAACTGTTCACATTTCCTGGTCAGGACCCGGGCATGCTGCTGGCAGAGGAAAAACCCAACCTGAACCGGCTGGTACAGTGCACCCCGATGGCCTCGCGTATCATCGTCGAGTTCGAACGGATGTATCGGGTCATGATGGAACGCGCGCGCCGGTCCCTGCTGACCGGCGCGCCCGACCGGCGCCTGCGGGAGGTTCTGCGGAGCTGGCGCAGTACGCGCCGGAGGACAAGGCGCAGAAGAAAATCGTGGCGCAGCTGGTAATGCCGCTGGTACTGGAGCGGGACGGTCGCCGGGTGAGCCTGGCCACCACCTCGGCGACCCTGGGATCGAACCTGAACGTGACGCTACAGGAGCTGTTTATCGAGACCGCCTACCCGACGGACGAGGCCAGCGAGGAGACCTTAAGAATCATTGCGGGTAGCTAGCGGGGCTGCCGGGCCAGGCAGTATACTCAGCTGGCCCTAAGCAAGCCGGACCGCGAGCTCCATCTGCCATGAACAATCGAATTACCAATTATTCAAAGATCAATAGGTTAGTTACAACTCGACGATCTCGTCGACCCGTCGTCAAGATATTCACTGCAAAGCCTTGGGAGAGATGGATTGGCGTCGAGTCCCCCGGTCCGTCTGTTGAAACTGGAGTTTCGACCCCGGGTATCGCCCAGACTTCTTCCAGACTGGTCATATCGGGTGCGACACACATCGATTGCTAATCATCTCTGTAGTAGGAAAATAGGACGGACATGTAATTTAAGATAATGCAGATAGTTTTTGTTTGATTTATGAGTCTCCCCAACAATTCTAAGATTTGTAGGCCCTGAAGCAGCCACCTATGCCGTGGCCTGTGTGGCCTGTGTGGCCTGTGTGGCCTGTGGCGACGGTATGCGATAAAAGGTGGCGTAAAACGTCGGTACCAATACCATGGTGAGCACAGTGCCAAAGGACAGTCCTGCCATGATGGTGACTGCCATGCCGAACCAGAATACATCCTGCAGTAACGGTGCGACGCCGAGCACCGTGGTGGCCGCCGCCAGGACTACGGGACGCAAGCGTGAGACGCCCGCTTCTACCACCGCCGTGTGGGCCTCCAGACCATTCTCCAGGTTCAGGTTGACCTCATCCAGCAATACGATCGCATTCTTGATCATCATACCGGCGAGGCTCATCGCGCCCAGCAGGGCGAGGAAGCCAAACGGGCTATCAAACGCCAGCAAGCCCGCCGTAATCCCGATCATCACAAAGGGGATGGTCACGAGAATCACGAGGGGTGGTCGGAAGGCGTTGAACAACACAATGATGATGCTCAGTATCACGACCCCGGTGGGGATCATCCCCGGGATCAGGCCAGCCTGTGCATTCACGGTATCCTCGTATTCGGCGCCCCATTCCAGCTTGTAGCCAGTGGGCATCTCGATCTGGTCGAACGCAGCCAGAACGCTGTTGCGTAAACCGGGCAGCGTGACGCCGGGAATCGGGTTGGCCTGTATGGTGATGGTGCGGCGGCGGTCCCGTCGCCAGATCATCGGGTCTTCCCATTCCAGCCTGATGCCGTCAGTAACAGCAGCCATCGGCACCGGGGTAACCGACATGGCGGGGGTTATCTGCAGTGTATCCAGGCTGGAAATCATCTGCCGTTGTTCTTCCTGATGGCGTCCAATGATGGGAATCAGGTCATCCCCCTCTCGGTACAGCCCGATGGTGCGACCGTCAAAGGCCCGCTTGGTGGCATCGGCGAGGTCAGAGCGGGCCACGGTCGCCCAGCGGGCGCGCTTCTGGTCATACACCGGCACGATCTTCTGGGTCCGCTCACGCCAGTTGGTGCGGTGGATACCTACCAGTGGAGACTCGCTCAAAATAGCCATCCCCTCGGCGGACAACCGCCGCAGCACCGCGGGATCCGCATCCAGCGGCCCGCTGATGCGCACTTCAAATTTCCAGGTATTACTCGGACCGACGCCGTACTTGCGCATGGGCACCTGGGCGTTGGGTAAGGCGTCACGGAACCAGGGCCCCAGTTCGTCGATCAGGCCGTCGATGTCCCGGAAATCATTGACATTAACGATCAACTGCCCGTAGGAAGGATAGGGGAATTCCGGGTCCACCGGCAGGTAAAAACGCGGTGGGCCTGAACCGATAAAACTGCTGACGCTCTCCACCCGCTCATCTTTCAGCAGGTGCCGCTCCGCTCGTCGAAGATCGGCGGCCACCTGCTGGATACGAGTGCCTTCCGGTGCCCAGTAATCCACCATGAACTTGGTCATGGAGGAATCCGGGAAAAACGTTTGTTTGACGTTGCCGAAGCTGAACATCGCCACCACCAGTAAGGCTACGGTCGACCCAATGGTCAGCCACCGCAGGCGGATAGCCTTGACCAGCAGGCCGCGGTAACCCTGGTAGAATCCCGACCGGTAGGGATCCTCATCGGCATCACCGCCGCTGCTTTTCAGCGTGTCGACGCACTGAACGGGGGTGATCGTCATGGAGATGAGCCAGCTCATCAGCAGGGAGATGGCCACCACGGTAAACAGGGTACGGCAGTACTCCCCGGCGTCTTCCACCGAGGCAAAAATCGGATAGAAGGCCATTACCGCGATAATGGTGGCGCCCAGCAGTGAGACAGCAGGCAGGCTCGCGGCCTCGATCGCGGCCTGCTCCCGTTCCATACCCTTTTGCAGCCTCACCATATAGCCATCGGCCACGACGATGGCATTGTCGACCATCATGCCCAGTGCAACGACCAGAGCCCCCAGTGACATCCGCTGCAAATCGATACCGAAAATCGCCATCAGCATAAATGAGCCAAGAATCGTGCCAATGAGCGCGGTGCCGATAATAATACCCATCCGCCAGCCCATGCCGATGGTGATGACTGCCAGGACGATCGCCACCGCCTCGGCGAAGTTGATCAGGAATCCTGCAATGGCCCCATCCACCACATCGGACATCCAGTGCACACGGTGAACCTCAATGCCCACCGGCAACTCCGGAATAATCTCTGAGAGACGCCGTTCAATAGCTCGACCCACGGTCACAACGTTGACGCCCGCGGAGTTGGTGATGGAAATACCAATGGCCGGCTCGCCGTTGTAGCGCATCAGGGTAAAGGGCGGCTCCAGGTAGCCGCGCCGCACATTGGCCACGTCGCCGATTCGGATCAGTTCTGAGCTATGTTGCAAGCCCGTCGATCCAGACGACATGCTCTCGCCAAGTTTGATGAGTTCATCGGCCATGGAGGGACGAATCACCACATCGGCGATCTCACGGGGTGAACCAAACTCCCCGGTTGGAGCGATACGGTAGCGGTTATCCTGGGCATTCAGGCTGCCCGCGTCCACCACCATATTCTGCTGATTGAGCGTCTGCAGGATGCTGGCATCGGTCAACCCCAAGGCCGCGAGTTGCTGCTGCGCCACGTCTATGTAGATCACCTTCTGCTGTACGCCCCACAAGTCCACCCGGGCGACAGCTTCAACCAGGCTCAATTCCTTTCTCAGACCCTTGGCGTAAAACTCGAGCTCCGCACTGCTGAAACCGTCACCGGTCACGGCCAGTTGAAACCCAAAGACATCCCCAAAATCGTCAGACACTTCGGGTCTGTCCACGCCCGGAGGCAATTGATGCTCGATGTCGCGCACCTTGCGGCGCAGTTCGTCCCACACCTGCGGCAAGCGGTCAGACCAGTACTCGGATTTGATGTTAACGGAAATGAGGGAGACGCCAGGGCGTGAAAATGACTCGATATAGTCTATCTGCGGCATCTCCTGGATGGCCAGCTCGATCCGGTCCGTCACCTCCAGTTCCACCTGCTCAGGGCTTGCCCCGGGATAGGTCGTAACGACAACCGCCGTCTTCACGGTAAACTGCGGGTCCTCAAGTTGGCCCAACTGGAAAAAGCTGGCCGTTCCGGCCACCAACAGCAAGGCAGCAAAAAAATAGGTGACCGTCCGATTTCGGAGCGCCATAGCAGCGAGACTCATGGCTTATTCTCCCTCTGCTTCGAGTATCCTGACTACCTCGCCCTCTTTGAGGTAGTGGACACCGGCGATGGCAATCCATTCGCCAACTTGCAGACCCTCGGCAATCTGGATACCACCCTCCGCGAGAGATTCAACGGATACTTCGCGCCTTGCGACCTTCATGGAATTTACGTCGATAACCCATACATAGCTGCCTGCCACGTCATCGGGCGAGAACACCGCGACCACTGGCACCTCTATTGCCCGGTTTTCTGCGCCTGCCTTACCAGGGTCTCTACCGGAGGCTACACCCGCCATTCCCGGCAAGATCTCCGCCCCTTCCGGTTGGTCCATAATCAGGGTAACCGGGTAGGTGCGGGTCGCCTCCGATGCCTCATTGCTAATTTCCAGTATTGCTGCGGGGATCTCCAGATTCTTGAAGGCGTCAAAACGGACATTCAAATTGGTAATGGTGGGAGCAAGCGATATGTACTGCTCGGGAATATTTACGACAAACTCAATCTGCGAACTGTCGAGCAGGCGCACCACTGGCTCCTTGGGCATGACTGCCTGGAAATTCTCCACATAGGTATTGGCAATGACGCCGGCAAAGGGGGCTTTGAGTGCAGAGTCCGCCAGGGCCTTTTGTGCCACTCGCAAACTGGAATCGCTGATCTCTACCTGGGCCTCCAACAGATCGTACTCGGCCTCGGAAACGAAGCCTTTCTTCAACAACTCTTTGGCGCGGCTGAAATTAGCGGCGTCTTTGGTCAGCTGCGCCCGCGCCGCTTTGACCTTTGCCAGAAAGTCGCGCTGATCCACCTTGGCAATTAGCTGGTTTTTGGTAACCCGGTCGCCGATTTTGATCGGTCGCTCCACCAGGGTGCCGGCCACGTCAAAGGCCAGATCCACCTCCTGCGTGGCTTTGGCCGTTCCGGGGAAACTCCTGTTGTAAAACCCCGCGTAGTCGGCAATTTTCATCGCCTTGACCAGCCGGGGGCGCTCTTCCCGTGGTGGCGGTTCCTCGCTGCAGCCTGCCAGCAACACAGCGCAGACAATCAATACAGAGAGCCGGGTGCAGGATTTTATTATAGAACTTTGCAAGTCACGCGCTCCCTTTATGTCTACCCCATTAGCATTAGTATAAATTCGGTTTGAAAGCAAGCCCGGGCAGTGAATCCAATCATGATACAGGGGTCTTGATGGCGTTTCTGGCGTCTTGACAGATTCGTTTAGTGGAACTATTTTTGTTAGGCAGATACTAGAACGAAAGGCTGGGCAGAATCGAAGATCAGGACTATCTACGAAGACGCACCAACTTGTACTTGTTGCCTTTTTGGTGATTACTCCCGTCAGGGATACGCGGGACTGCGCGAACCTGCGGGCACCCCTGGCCGACACCATTGTCGATTCGCATTCGAAGCAACAACTCCGATTTCTAAGCTATAGATATCGGGGAAAGAGGTAAATCATGTCAATACACGCACAATTTCGCTGTCGTGGTTGGCAGCTGTGTTTGATGATCGTTACTTGCCTCATACCCACACCGGGTACCGCCAGGGACTTCTTTGTCAAGGGCGTCGAGGGACAGATCGACCTCCAGTTGGCCTACGGCCTACAGACACGCCTCGAAGACCCCGACGAGGCCTTGATCGCTACCGCCCAGGGCGGTACCGCTTTCAGCGCCAACTTCGACGACGGCAACCTCAACTACGACAAAAATAATTTTGCTCATAATATGGTCCGCCTCACCGGTGAACTGGTGCTGGGGTGGCGTAATTTCGGGCTGTTCGCCCGTGGCTACGGATTCTACGATTTCGAGAACGAAGACTCGGACCGGGAGCGGACGGACCTCGGCGGCGATGCCGGGGATCTGCTGGGGAGCGATGTCGAATTGCTCGACGCCTACATCAGTGCTCGCTTCGAGGGGCCGGGGACATTCCAGGCGCCGATCCAGATGCGGCTTGGGGATCAGGTGCGCAACTGGGGCGAAAGTATCTTCTTCCCGGGAGGTGTAGGTGTCACCAACCCCCTCAACATACCCCTCTTCAACCAGCCGGTGAGCACCATCCGCGACCTGCACCGGCCCATTGGTATGCTGTGGGCCTCATCGGGCTTCACCGAGCTGTATTCCGTCGAGGTCTACTACGCCTACGAATGGAAGAAAACCCTCCTCAACCCGGTGGGTGGCTATCACAACGCAAACGACATCACCGCCCCCGGCCATGAAGCGGCGACGCTCGGATTCGGCGACTGGTCGGATCTCGGTACCGATCGCTGTCAGGCCTTCAACCTGCCGGCCGCGGCCTTTCCGGACCAACAGTGCTTCGACCGGGACTTTCTGACCGTCACCGATATCAGCACGAACCCGGCCAGCGATAGCGGTCAGTGGGGGATCAGACTGCAGTCGACCATTCCCCAACTAAACGACAGCAACCTGTCGGCGTACTTCGTCAACTACCACGCCGACCAGGCCGTGCTCAGCGTCCGGGTGCCCGGTGAAGACACCATCGCCCAGACAACCCCCGAGGCCATCGCGGCCCAGGCGGCCCGGATGGCTGCGGGAGTCCCCGGTTTAACCTCCGAGGATACCGCCCTGGCGGCGTTCACCATGGCGAACAGTACCTACACCAATGCCTCCGTAGCTATTCTCGAGTATGTCGAGAACATCAAGATGTTCGGCTTCAGCTTCAACACCACCACCATCAAAACCGGAACGGCCCTCTCCGGCGAGATTTCCCACCACTTGGATGTGCCGGTGCAGATTGATGATGCGGAGCTGGTCGCGGGCGCATTCACCCAGTTCCAGTCCAACCCCGCGTTCCTGGACAACCAGGTCACAAACGGCGAGCAGGTAGCACCAAACCAGGTAGTTCAAGGTTTTCTCCTCGAGGATAAGACCCAACTGGTACTGGGCTTCACCCAACTACTGGGGGCGCGGCTCGGAGCTGCGCAGGCCGCCATCGCCGGTGAGGTCGGCTGGACCCACTTCGACCTGCCTAGCAAGAACGAACTGCGTTTGGACGGCCCCGGCACCACAACATCGGGTAATCCGCGCCAGTCGCTGCCGGCGGGCAGCCCCGACAAGCCCGTTGGCGGCATTCATGCCGGCAAGCCCGCGGAGGGCTCCAAACACTTCGCCGATGACGACTCCTGGGGTTACCGGCTGGCGGCTTCATTGACCTACCAGAATATTCTCGGCGCCTTCACCGTGCGTCCCCGGGTCATCTGGCGTCATGATGTGAATGGCGTCAGCCCCGCGCCGGGGACGAATTTTATCGAGGGTCGCAAGGCTATCACCCTGGGAGTCAATGTGGGCTACCTCGCCGATACCCTGACGGCCGATGTCAGCTATTCCGGGGGTTGGGGCGGCGGACGCCACAACATCACCAATGATCGGGATTTTTTCGCTTTCAACCTGAAGTTCAACTATTAAGGCGAGGGCAACAGACATGCGTTATCAACGGTTGATTTTTTGTTTGACCGCCCTGGCTCTGGCCACGAGAGTCCTGGCCGGTGTTTCAGCCCAGGAAGCCGCCCGGCTTGGTGGCCCGGAGCTTACGCCGGTCGGCGCCGAGCGCGCTGGCAATGCCGAGGGCACCATCCCGGCCTGGACCGGCGGCATCACCGGGCCAATCCCGGGCTACCAACCCGGCGAGCACCATCGGGATCCCTTCCCGGATGACCCGATCCTGTTCACCATCAGCGACGCCAACCAGGAGCGCTACGCCGACAAACTCAGCGAGGGTCAGAAGGCGCTGTTGCGGGCCTATCCCAGCTGGCGGATGAACGTCTATCGCAGCCGCCGCTCGGCCGCCTACCCGGAGTTTGTCTACCAGGCGATTAAATCGAATGCCGTCAGCGCCCGGCTGGTGCCGGCTGGAAGAGGCGGGGTGCGCGATTCCGAGCTCAGCTCCCCCTTTCCGATTCCCGGCCAGGGCTTGGAGGTGGTCTGGAACCACAATTTGCGCTGGCGCGGCATGTACGTGGAACGCAGCAATGGCATTGCCGCCGTCACCCGGCGGGGTTTCTACCGTATAGTGCTTCTAAAAGAGGAGATGGTCTTTCCCTACGGCTTTCCCTACGAGCACCCGATCAAAACCCGTTTTCCCGATCTTCTGGCCGCTATCAAACAGAAGCTCGTTTCCCCCGGCTCGCGGTCAGGGTTCGGACAGCTGTCATTGGAGCCACTGGACTACAGCGATCAGAACCGCAACAGCTGGATCTACAGCGCGAACCTGCGGCGGGTGTTCCGCAGCCCCCTTTGGCGGCCTGGATAACCCGGCGCCGAACTCGGATGCTCTGCGCACCGTCGATCAATTCGACATGTTCAATGGCACGCCCTATCTGTTCAATTGGACACTGCTGGGCAAGCGGGAAATATATGTCCCCTACAACGCCTATCGACTGCACAACAAAGAGTTGGCTTACAGCGATATTCTCGGCAAGCAGCACATCAACCCGGAGCTGACTCGCTACGAGCTGCACCGGGTTTGGGTCGTGGAGGGCGTCCTCGATCCCGCGGTCGTGCGTCGGGACATTCCCGGCGGGCGGCCCAATCACATCTATTCGAAACGGGTGTTCTACCTGGATGAGGATAGCTGGCAGATCGTGTTGACCGAGGACTATGACCACGAAGATCAACTGTGGCGAGTCGGCGAGGGGCATGTAATCAACTATTACGAGGTGCCGGTGCCGTGGACCACTTTGGAGGTGTGGTACGATCTGAAGGCGCGTCGTTATCTGGTCGGCGGCCTGGACAACCGGCGCCTCATGTACCGCTTCAGCGAAACCGGGAACCCCAAGAACTTCAGCCCCAACGCGCTGAATTACTACGTGCGATGAGCCCGGGAAGAGGTGCTAATGTAATGAACCAACCCCACCACCACCCATCCTGCCAGCCCGGCGAAAATCTTCAGGTCGGTCTTTATGCTGAAGGATCTTTAGTATTAGATAAGATCATCAGGAGTAAAATGACGAAGCCAAATGTAGATATTCAGCACTGGATCCGCATCGGATTATTGGGAGCAATACTTATTACAGGCAGTGGCTCGGCCCATGCGTACTATGGCATAGCGGCGTATACCTCGGCACTTGTAACGTTCATTGTGGCTGTGAATGCTCTCCTCTATGGCGCGACACTCGGTCTCATCATTTTTACTCCACTTAGAGGAAAGGCGTTCTACGCAATGCTCTGGGGTGGAGCGGGACTGGTCGCGTTATTGCTCTATTTACTCAATATGAACACACTTTTCGCCATCAGTTTTCTGACGCCTCTGGTTCTATTCTTGTACGTTCTGGTCAAGATGTACGACGAGCCTGAAATGGCAGACAAGAAAAAGGCGCTACGCGAAACATTCATGACACGCAATCAGGCGAGAACCAGGAAAGAGCGTTACATTTTTTGGGGGCTTATGTTGTCTGCACAGGTCGTTGCCCTTGTCGGATTTGCGGCGCTCGCTGACATGAGTCAATGGGTCATTCAAAGCCCTCGTGAATTCATCATCGGCTTTTTCCTTGCCCGCTGGTTTTGGTTCTGGGTTGCCGTTGTTCTGACAATTGCGTCCTTGGTATATTGGTGGATCAAGCGCACGGTCACATTGACTATTTTGATCGCCCTCACCACATTTATCGTGCTTAACGTCTATTCAGGCTGGTTTAACCCTGGATTGATGTTTCGCAGTCAGCAATGGGGCGCGCATTTCGCCGGATTTGATATGGCGGACGAGGTCCTTAAGGATTCCGACGAAGTGGTAGTTGTCGAAATCAATGGTGATGCCAGGGCTTACTCGGATTTGTTCATTACACAGCCACATGTTATCGGAGACGTTGTTGGCGGCGAGGAAGTTGTGATGACGTATTGCGGGCTAAGCCATTTGGGTATGGCCTATTCGCCATTTATCAATAATCAACGGCTCGATCTCAAGGTGTTTTCCCAGCTGGAGAATAATCTGATCATGTGGGACGCGGTAAGCGGCTTAACGGTTCAGCAAATCCGTGGCCATTTTGAAAAACAAGAAAAGCGTATGAAGGATTTGCCCAGTTTCAGGATGAGTTATGGCTCGTTCAAGGAACTGTTTCCTGATGGTTATGTTTTCCACAATCCAATAGCTGGTCTGAAAGAGAACCCGGTCAAGCACTACTGGGATAGCATGACGCGCTTGATCATGTTTCATGCAATCGACAGTCAGCATGAAAATCCAGACACCCCGGTGTTCCCGACACTTGATCTGCAGGACAGTCGGCTACCTTGGAAGGAGAAAATCTACGGCGCTCGGAAAAATGGGGATGCAGTTGCTTACACGCGACAATTCCTCAAAGATAACCCTTTCTTACGTACAACAATCGGTGGTGAAGAGATCGTGATTGTTTACAATGAGGATGTTCACAATGTGAAGAGGTACGACGAGGATGAGATGCATGGCATAGTGACGCCATTTTACGCTGACGGGTATACAGGAGAGTCTGTTGATGTTTACGGGAACACCGATGATGGTCGAAAACTCCGCCGCTTCGAAGGCATGTTGTCCCAGTTGTTCTGGATGATCTGGGTCAACTTCGAAAAAAACACCGCTATCAATCGGGTATGATGGTAATTATAACCAACACCCCGATGAACTTTCTCTTAATAACAGGACCCTGACAAAAGCAAATTAGTGATCGTCTTTTTCCGAATCATGCTCATCAAAATATTTTTGATGAAATAACGCTTTCATCTTCGCTTCCACTTCTTTAACGTCAAGCTTACTATCGATTAGCCGCTCTGACATTGGAATGGTCATATCTTTATTAGGTGGCAGTGGTTGTCCAGGTTTTGGTGGGTTAAACGGATTCCATAAAACTTGACGGACACGAATATTATTTTTGCTTATATTCCACATCATCATATCATCGGCTAGATCTAACTCGCCTTGATAGTTCTCGCGAATACCGTCTTTAATAGCGCCAGTCGTTATTGGCAAATTAAGAAAATGAAAAGCCACCGCCCTTCTAGGCTTCAATTCACTCATTAACATACCAAACGCTTGGGGTGAAGTGTGCACTTCGGTGGCGACCTCAAGACTCACCTTGGGATGCAAGCCAAAATTATCAACCATAAATTCAGGGTTTAAAAAACTTTCATGGATTACGACATCTGCATTTTGACTATTTCTTAAGGTAAATTGATTAGGAAAATTATCTCCAGTCAGCACCACACTCAATCCATTATACTCAAAGCGATAAGCAACGGGGCCGTCAATGGCGTGCACCGCAGGAAAGCTCAACACTTTCGCCCCGTTTTGTTCATAGATCACATTACCTTCTATCTTGTGATCAAATTCATGGACAATAATTTCTCCCGGTAGCGGATTTAATATTCCATTTCGCGACATTCGATCCCAACGATAGGCTTCAAGAAAATGTTCTATCGCATAATCGGTACCTAATCCTGGACCATCACCGCTGGGGCCATAAACATGCAGAGGAACAGAGCGCCCCATCACCCACCCACCAATCCAGAGAGAGGGCAAATCGCCCCAGTGATCACTGTGCAAGTGGGTAAGAAATACTTTATCTAATTTGTCTGGTTCAATGGCTAATGTAGCGATGCGACCCATTGAATGTGTGCCCAAATCAAAAATAAAATTACCGGCATCTGTTGTTTCTATCAACCAACAAGTTCCTGCTTGGAAAGGGTTCGGAGCAGGCATACCCGTACCACAAGCGGTAAGTCTAATTTCATCCTCAGCCAACGATTCACTGCCAGCAAAATAATAAAATTGCTTATAGATAATAGCTAAGGCCAGTAACAATAAAATTAAGCCCAGTAATACTTTTCTCATCATAGTCACGAAGTACACCCTCCATTGCTCACCTTATTCAGAGTAATAGTTTCTTCATAAGAAGCCGCTTCTTCTTGCACTTCCCCCTCAAGAGTAATATGAACGGGTGATATTGGTTTTTTTACCACAAGTTTTTTTCCAAAAAAGAAATGTACTGCTCACCAACATTCCCCCCAACGCAATATCCCAAGCGGCGACTTTCTTACGGCGAGCACCCGGCATGCGAATCAAAGCCGCGCTGGCCAGGCTGCCGCTGTGGCCAGCACATGCAGGTGGCGCCACAACTCAGGCCTCTGTCCAGGAAATAGCCCGCTTCAGCATCTGCTTGAAGCGCTGTGCTTCGTCCGCACTGAAAGCGCCAAGCATATCAGCCTCGTTGGACTTGGCCACGACCATCAAGGGGATCAATAGCGCCTGCCCGGCTTCTGTCAGTGTATAGACCTGTTCGTCATCAGCGATCAATCCCCCGATGCGCCAGGCTTCTCAGCACTGGTTGCAGTTCGTCCGGAGACAACAGGGTGTAATACGCCAGGGCATCCAGGTCTGCGTCAGACAAACCGGAAAAAGAAGCCAACACCCGATACTCATGCTGGGTGATGTCCCGCTTTGCCAGCATGCGATCCAGCTTACCTATCAACTGGTGGAAACAGCGCCCCACTAGATAATGCAGATAGTTTTCCGCAAAACTTCTCTCCCCGGAAGCAGGCTCCTCCTGACTGGGTCTGACCGTGGCCGGGTGGGCATCAGAAACAGAATAGCGTCCCCTGGTGAAACAACAGGCCGTCGCGGTGATTGTTATCGTATTGCAACACCTCACCCACAATAATGGTGTGGTCCCCACCCTCATACATGTAGCGGGTCTTGCAGTGAAACCAGGCGGAACAATCACGCAGCGCCGGCACACCCTGCGCGTTGAGATCAAAATCGACCCCGACAAATTTGTCCGGCTGCTGGCGGGCAAAGTGATTGGACAGGGTGACCTGGTCCGCCGCGAGAATATTGACCACGAAATACTCCGCCTTTTCATAGGCCGGGAGACTGCGCGCACCATTGTCGATACTCCACAGGATCAGCGGCGGATCTACTGACACGGAGTTAAAACTGCTGGCGGTGGTACCTACATAACCGCCCTTCCCGTCTGCTGCGGTCACTACGGTTACGCCGGTGGCAAACTGGCCCAGGGCACTGCGAAACTCGCGCGGGTCGAACCCCGGCTCGGCGACTGCGGTATCCATACTCATGCCGCCAGCGGCATCAGGCGAGCAATCAACTCGTCGGCAGCCGCCTCGTCAAGGAAGTAAGGCATGAGGCGATTGGCATCGTCCATACCGCGCAGCAGGAAATCGGCCACATCCTGGTTGCTACCAGCCGCCATCAGCAGCTTGCTGGCCGCCGGCCCGGGACCGTCCAGCAGGTGGTTGGTCCAGGCGACAACGGCCTCGGCCTGTTGCCAGTAGCTATTGAATACGCCCTGCATCCACTGGCCATCGAATGCTTCATGACCCCGATTCAACACGGCGTCATAAACGGCTTTGGCAAACTTGGCCGCATTGCAGGAGCCCTGCCCGGTAATCGGGTCGTTCAGGCACACGGCATCGGCAATCCCCATGGCGAGGCCACCACCGGGCAGTTGCATGAGCGGTTTGCGAATCGTGGGTGGAAAGCGCCCGGTGAGAATACCCAGGTCGTCAGTGAGCTCTATATTCTGACAGCGCTCAGCCTCGTGCGGGTAAAACTTGCCCAGCACATCCAGGCAATCCTTGAGATACTGCTCGGGACCCACGCGCATATCCAGCGTATCGGCCGGACCTCCGGGGATCGCTTCAAAGATCATAATGTCACACTCGCCGCTGGTGGTGAGGGCATTACACACGAAATATTCACCCACACCGGGGTGGGCATTCCAGGTGAGGCCGCGCTTGATTTCACCGTGGTCGCGGGTCTTAATCGGTTCCATACCCTTTACATAGGCCAGGGCCAGGCCGCGCTGGGGCTTGTCGTACACGCTCTTGTCAGCGTCGCGCTCCAGTAGTTTGCCAATTTCGCCTTTGCCGGATGCCACCAGCACCAGGTCGGACTCAGCCTCGTAGCGATCCAGCGCTGCCAGGTCAGCCGTTTCGTAGCGCATTTTCCCGCCAAGTTCCTCGAAACGGTAAATCCAGGCCGGCATTTTCACCCGCTGGTCTATGGAATCCAGCACCCAGTCTGCACGACCATTTTGTGGTCCGGTACGCTGCGCAAAGCTACTCACCTTGCTGCCGTTTTTTGGGCTGAGCACGTTGAATTCGATGCCGTCCCAGGGGTGATAGATATCATCCCACAGGCGCAGGCCCATCTCGCGCTCATAGGCGATGGGCGTGGCCTGCATACCCTGGCTGGAACTCACGCGCCCATTGCGAATTTCCTCCGGCGTTCGATCCGAGACGATGGTGACGTCATAGCCCTTACGCACCAGACCAACTCCGACCATCAGACCCGCCTGACCTGCACCTACAATAGTTATCTTTCTCACAATCTACCTCCAACTGGAATTATTGACGTATTCGAGTAGAGTATGGATGGGCTGGCGGGGAAGCACTATGACCAACTGGTCAAATGCCCCCTAGCTAGCGGGGCTGCCGGGCCAGGCAGTATACTCAGCTGGCCCTAAGCAAGCCGGACCGCGAGCTCCATCTGCCATGAATCAATGCATACGACATGTCCATTAAATTCAACGACCTGGAAATTTTTATAGCCATCGTGGAGGCAAAGGCCATCAGTCGTGCCGCGGATAATCTCGACGTGCCAAAATCCCATGTCAGCCGTCACCTCAAGGAGCTTGAGGAAGGGCTGAACAGGCGTTTACTGGATCGTACCACCCGCCGTATCAGCGTGTTTGCTCCAGTGGACTTTATGAGCAGGGTACTGGGCGAATTCAGTCGCTGTTATCCGTCACTGGGGGGGAACAAGCCCACCACCGACGCACTGGGCGCCAGGGGTGGACATGCTGTTTGAAGACCATGGGACAGGTCTATCCTCTATGCACTGCATTCTGTTTCCTGTGCTCCTGCGTCGACCTGGCGGGAAGCTGGCGGTGCCGACGGTTCCTTATCCGTGAACAGGGATGCCATCAGGGCGGTATCGCTATACTCCTGGAATTCCATAATCCAGCCGTTCTTCACCTTGAATACCTGGGTGACGTCCAGTGCGATGGTCTTTTCGCCGCCATGCAGGCGGTTGATTTCACTCGCGCGAATGATGATGTCGTTGTCATTCCAGATCATATCGGGCTTGAATTCCACGATCTCCACCAGGCTGCCAAACTTCTGCAGGTACTCCGCTACTCCCTGGGGGCCGTGGTATTCACCGGCGAAGGGAATGCTGTCCGGTCCGCGGTACACCCACTTGCAGTCCGGGTGAATCATGCTCAGAGCCTTGTCCAGGTCGCCGCCGATGACGGCGTCAAAGAAGTGCAGTACGGTTTCCATTTCATTGCGCGGCTGCTTATACCAGACCTTCTTGTCGCTGGCATGGTTGCGCCGGTACCAGTCGCCAATGGCGTGGCCGATGTGCTCCGGCTGGTCTTCCTGCAGGAAATGGTTGCCGATACCCACGAAGGCCGATTGGTGATTGGCTATGCGCTCGGCCCGCCAGGCCACGTCGAGCTCGGTGCTCACCGCGCCGGGCTTGGCGAAGATATCCAGTACCTTTACCTCGCTTGTGAACAGCCAGTTGTTGATGGCATCCATCACCTTGTCCACGTAGGGGCGATCGCCATCGAAGCCGCACTCCCTGGGCCATTGCAGCATCGGTGTACGGTGTGCCGGATCGCGGAAGGGGTCGCGGTACACGTCCATCTCGCGCTGGCTCATCTTGCGCGCCGTGTGTATATTCATAATGCGTTCGATGAACAGGTTTTGCTCGGTATTCCACTGTTCCGCCTCGTCTGTGCGCCAGCGGTCGTAGTGGTCCATGGCGATTGCCATGGTCGGGTCATTCCGGGCCGCCTCGGCATTGCGGACAGGATAGGCCGGCGCCAACAGCGCCTCCATCAACACGACGCCATCGACCTTGTCCGGATTGCAGGCACCGTAGTAGGGGCCGATTACCGATCCCCAGTCCTGGGCGACTATGGTGATGTTGTCCAAGCCCAGTGTCTCGACAAAGGAGAAGAAGTATTTGACGTAGTCTTCGATGGTATAGGCAAGCTCCGGTTTGTCGGAGAGTCCGTGGCCGACCTGGTCAACGGCGATCACGCGCGCATAGTTCTCGACATAGGGCATGATATTGCGCCAGATATAGGCCTGCTCCGGGGCGCCGTGAACAAACAAGACCACCTTGTCGGAATCCAGTTGGCCAGATTCCACATAGGCCATTTCCACGTCGTCGACGACCTTGACGAACTTGTGCTTATACGGGAATTCGTGTGAAGGCGGACGATCCAGCTTGCGGCACAGATCGATCGGTTCCAGGTCATCGTATTGGGTAAATGTTTTAGTCATGTCACATCCTCGGTGGTGTTGTTGGGGGGATGGCGTAACTATAGTGCACGCGTACTGATCTAAAAACCGCTATTAATAATATGAACTGTTCCGAATTTCAGAACAATATGAGCTATATCTCCGCGGGTAGCGCCTCTTTCAGAAAATCCAGAAACACCTCCAGTTTGCGCGGCTTCAGCCGCCGGGAGGAATAGATGCCGTAGATGTCGTGGGCGATGAGATGCTTGCCCCCGAACAGACCCACCAGGCTATTGCGGCGTACCGCCTGTTCACATAAGAATACCGGTAGCATGGCGATTCCCAGGCCCTGCTCTGTCAGCGAGCGTATGGTCGCCACGGCGTCACAGCGGAAACGGGGCTTCATGCGCGGTTCGGTGAATTCCACGCCCCCCTGGAACAGCCAGGGTCGGTCGCGGCGGTTCTGGTCGAGTTCGGCGATGCAGCTGTGATGGTAGAGCTCGGAGGGATGCTGGGGTTCACCGTTTTCCGCGATATAAGCAGGGCTGGCGTAGAAATCGGTGCGTGCCCGACACACCTTTGCAGCGACGAAGCTGGAGTCTTCGGGTATATCCGGATGGATGATCAGGTCGAGCCTGTCGTGCAACAGGTCGGGCCTGGCTGCGCCTGACAAAAATTCCAGTTCCAGCGCGGGGTAGCGCCGCGTGAACTCGGGCAATCGGGGGCCGAGTACCCGAGAAATGAATTCGGCCGGTGCAAATACGCTAAGACGCCCGCTAATCAGGGCCGTATCGCTGGCAACCCGGGCCTGCAGGGCTGCCACATTACCGAGAATTCGGTGTGCGCTGCGGTATACGGTTTCCCCCGATTCGGTGAGGCTGATGCTGCGGGTTGTCCGTTCAAGCAACCGGGTATCCAGGCCGTCTTCCAACTCTTTCAGGTGCCGGCTGATGCGAGACTTGGGTACCGCAAGATTCTCCGCAGCCCGTGAAAGGGAGCCGGCATCCACGATGGCGATAAAGATTTCAAAATCAATCAGTTTGATGGACATCTATACCCCTGCCACAGCCCGGTTCTCGCGGTAACTCAGGACGTGAGCTCCACTACCTCATCATAGCCCTTGCCGCCAGCGTCCGCTGATACTTTTTTGCCGCCGCAAGAGTAATGCACTACCAGTCAATCCCTTGTGCATTCCAGCAAAAGTATAAGACTTATTAAGAGGATATTGGAAAGATATCCACTCGCAACATCCCGGTCTATTACTTGAAGATGGCGCGCAATCGTCATCGAATATCGCGATATCGCACAGGTGTCGCTCCCATTAGAGATCTATTCCGCCCATTCCCGGGTCGGGACACACAGCAACCTGTGCCGACAGGTTTTTCAGTAGCGTCCCTGCTGATTGAATGCTGTTGAGATGGATTCCTTCCCAGCGAAAAGAGACAGCGTGGCAGGTGGTGCTCTGGTCGGTGGTACCAGGAGTGGCCGGGTAGGGGTGTTCTGCTCCTTCCTGCGCCAGCGATGGTTGGGTGCAAGGACGCCATGGTACCGGGTGAGGTTAACCCTCGGCTTTGGCACTAGAGCTGCCAACCGGGCGATGAAATCCACCGGTTCGAAGGCCACTTAAAAAATGGGTCGGCCCGTTTTGAGAGTCGCCCCATTGTCATGGTGTGCTTAAGGGTTTTTACTGCGTTTCCTGATCAACCGGCTCAATCGGGGTAAAGTCCGGACGAATTTCAGGGTGATCGAAAAAGTCATAGTGCAAAAAGCCGTCCCACTGCACTTTCATAGCATGATCAATAGCCAGCTCAAACTGCGGATAATGACCCCACTTGGGTTCCAGTTTCTTAGCGACTCCATAGGCAACGCGATCAAACATATTGCGCAGCCATACCGCCACATAATCCCCTTTCATTTTCCCGCGGATATACTCAGGCACGCCCCAGTTTTCGGGAATCACTTCAAACCAGGCATCGTAGAGATCCTTGGTATATTCCAGGGTACGGGCCAGATCCTCACGGGCACTGATATTGACATGGCCGGTGTTGGCGTACTCCCACTCTTCACCCGCCACATGACGCAAAAAGATGGTATAACCGGTCATATTTTGTACCCCGCTATAATCATGCAAGGGCAGACGATTGGGATAGATAAAGTCGATAAAGGTAATGACCCGGTCTGGAAACAGCACATAACTATCCGCCGTACTATGCGCCACATCCACCGGGGTGCCGAGTTTGAAGCGCTGGCCATCAAACTCAAAGTAGGCAACCGGTGTTTTCAGCACCTCGGTAGGACGCGGTATCGTTTGCTTATAACGATCCATCGCTGCTACCAGACGCTCACTGCCAATGATACGTAGCCGTTGACCACGCTCTGCCAGCGCTTTCTGCAGTGCTGTCGCGCCCTTGATATGGTCCAAATGTGGATGCGTATAAACCAGCGTGGTCACTGGATTAGGGGTGATTTCAGCGATGCGATCCAGTAAGCGACCAACAAACAAATCTTCCGGTGAATCCACCAACAACACCTCGTTCTCACCCACGTACATGGTCATGGCATGCACGTTGTGCAGAATCCAATAAGTGTTATCGGTCAGCTTCTGGATGTTGATTTCACCAATGGGATATTCAGAAATATCGACCATCTGCCCAGGCGCTAATGACTGCTTGTGCGATATTTCAATGCGGTCACGGCCCGTTAGCGGCTTATTCACGCTGGTGATGGGTGAGACCGGGCGAAACACATGTTCACCTTGCGCCGGTGCTTCATCCCGCATCCAAACCATCACCGCCATGGCGATAACCGCCAGGGTGGTAATGGTCCAACTTAGTTTATTCGACATCACAAGTTCCTTATTTAGTTGGCTTGATCGGAGTAAAGTCGGGCTTCAACGTACCCAGCTCCGGATTGTAGTTAAGGAAGGCATCCTCAAACACCTTGTAAGCATGGCTGCGAATCACTTCTGTTTGCGCAATATGCTGCCATGTTGGATAGACCTTGCGAGCCATAATTTCAGCGGCTTCATCGACGTAGTTACCCCAGAACACGGCGGCATTCCAAGGATTAACCAACACCGCCGGCTCCATATGCTGATGTCTAAACTCTGCAGCCAGTACCGGCGCAACCACTGTTATCAGCGCCGCTGTACAGCCGGCGATAGCAAAAGCTCTCATTAATTCTCTCCTCATT
>PVMK01117700.1_pt1 | contig 34825 bp, 36 predicted proteins | sample 1853481 | NCBI WGS metagenome assembly PVMK01 (sample SAMN08533507, study PRJNA380276) | Marine sediment metagenome, whole genome shotgun sequencing project. | reverse complement strand
CTTTCAAGAACAACTCTTTAAATATTTTTACAGAAGACAGCGAACTGGGAAGTGTCAATGAAGTTCTGGCGCTTAAGGAAAAAATACAAAAAGAATTTTCTTTTTGTATAAATTGTGGCTACCTGCTTGATATTCTGAATGCTGCAGAAGATGATATTGTTATTGAATACAGTGCCAATGAAAATGACAAGCCTATTGTGGTAAGACCAGCTAATAAAAATAACATAACCTATATAATCATGCCGATGATTATGAGCTGAGAAAAAAATGGATTTTAGTTCAAGTTTTATCTTACTTGTTGTTATTTTTGTTTATCTTCTTTACAGCTTTATTAAAACAAGAAAAAAACAAAAACTTGCCGTCACACCAAAAGAAACGGTTGTGGAAAAAGCTGCTACAGATTACGAAAAGCATGTCCTTGCAGCCGTAATTGCGTCCTTAATGGGTGACAACAAATACATAATTAAGAGTATTTATCCGACCGGACAGGTTAACGAAAAAAAATCGTTCTGGAAGGTTTCCGGCAGACAGGAAAGTATGAACACTAGATTGTTTTTTAGAAAAAAATAGATAGGAGAATCAATCAATGGCAACAAGAAAATTTAAAATTAGAATTGATGGTAAGGTTTTTGAAGCAGAAGTTGAAGAAATCGGCGGAGAAAAAGCTGTACAGACAACTCCACCTGCGGCAAAAACTGCCCAAGCGCCTCTTCCCCGGGAGAGTTCCGGCAACAGAATTGTCGCTCCAATGCCGGGAAAAATTCTAGCCATAAAAGTTTCAAAAGGCCAGCAGGTAAATGCTGGAGATACCGTGCTTATCCTTGAAGCAATGAAAATGGAGCAGGAAATTAAATCTTCAATTAGCGGAACTGTTTTAGAAATTTCTGTTTCAGAAAATGATACCGTTAAAAAAGATCAACCCTTAGTCCTTTTCGGATAGGACAAATCATGTCTACTTTTTGGCTCTCCTTTAAATTTGCAATGAGCATTTATGTTCTGGCAACTTTTATTACTCTGCTGGTTTTAGGTTTGGTAAACATTATCAAAAAAATTACGGGGTAAAAATTTTTATTTTTTAATTACTAAAAGGATTATTTCAGATGCAGTCTTTTTTACGGGAATTCATAAGTGTTTTCCCGGGCATTGAATCGTTTTTTGTGATGGAACCAGTAATGGCTGTTGCTAGAATAGCGCTAATCTTGCTCGGTTTTTTTCTGTGTTTTCTTGGTTATAAAAAAATTCTTGACCCTCTCCTGATGGTTCCCATGGGAACCGGAATCGCAATGGTAAATGCCGGTATTTTGGTAATGCCTAATACGGGAGAGCTTGGAACAATGTTTTTAAATGCTCTTGTTGAAACACCGGCAGAACACATTGATGCTTTTCAGATATATTTTTTACAACCGATTTATGCGCTTACTTTTTCAAACGGGCTTATTGCCTGTCTGGTTTTTATCGGCATTGGCTCAATAACAGAGCTTGATTTTTTTATTTCAAATCCAAAAATGAGCCTTCTTTTGGCTATTCCTGCTGAAATAGGCTCTATTTTAACCTTTCCTATTGCGATGAGCATGGGGTTTGACGCAAACGAGTCGGCCTCTATTGCCATTATCGGCGGTGCAGACGGCCCAATGGTTCTTTTTGCTTCTTTGCAACTGGCAAGGCATCTTTTTGTTCCCATAACAATAGTCGCCTATATTTATTTAAGTATAATTTATGCGGGATATCCTTATTTAATAAAATACACTATTCCTAAAAAGATGCGCGGTGTTGCAATGGACTCTTTTTCTGTGAGCGGGGTTTCTCCGGGAGAAAAAATTGCTTTTAGCATCCTTACCGGAACTGTTCTTTGTATGCTTTTTCCCGTTGCTTCTCCTCTTTTTGCCAGCTTTTTTCTTGGCGTAATAATAAAAGAATCAAAAATAACCCGATTTCTTTATGTTTCAGACAATGTTCTTTTAAGCGGTTCTACTCTTTTCCTTGGCTTTACGCTCGGCTGTCTTTTAAGCGCAGACATTGTTGTTGATCCAAATATGTTTAAATTAATATTGCTCGGTTTTATTGCTCTTTTTCTTTCCGGTGTTGGCGGAATCTGTGGTGGTATTATTGCCTATAAGGTAAGCGGTGGAAAAATAAATCCTTGTCTTGGTATTGCCGGTGTTTCCTGTATTCCAACTACCGCAAAGGTTGCTCATAAATGTGCACATGAAGCAAATCCAAAGGCTTTTATTATGCCTTATGCAATGGGTCCTTCAATTGCGGGAGTCATTGTGTCGGCTATTGTTGCTGCCTGTTACATAACAATGATTCCAAAGTCTTTTTAAACTATCAAAAAAAACAGACCGTGGCTCCTTAAAAAAATGAGGGGCTTTTTTTAATAAAATGTCTGTGCTTGGAATTTAATTCTTCAACATACAATTGTTTATAAATGTTATAATGATAAATAAAAGAAAAATGTTTGCTTTTGTTTTTTGTGTTTTTGGAGTTTTTTTTTATAATCTAGAACTCTTTTTTTCTTTAGATAAATCAATTATCCTTTGTTTTTCAATTTTTGGGCTTTCTTTTTCTTTTGTTGGTCTTTCTCTTTATCTTTCAGGAATAAAAAAAAGAATTGAAAAAAAAATAAAAATGTGTCCAAAATGTTTTTTTAAAAACGAGATTTCAAACCTTACTTGTATAAAGTGTTGTTCACCTTTAATTTAAAATGCTTTTACAAAATCTATCTAGAGAAATATTTAGGGCTTTTATAAAATATAATGTTTATAAAAAACCTCTCTCTGAAAAATAATTCCTCGCTGCTTTGATGCGGGGTATTTCATTTAAAAAACTGTTTTATTTTTATTAATAAAAATAACTGTTTTGTTTGTTTGTTTTTAAAAAATTAATTTTTTTTGTTTGTGACATTTTATAAACATATTAATAAACAACTTATAAATAACTTTTATTAAGTAAAAACAAATATTTATTTTCTTTTAAACAAATTTCTTGTTGTTTTATTACTACTATTTATTTACATAAATTATTATTATTAAATAAGGGATAAAAAATGGAGAACTTTTTAATTGCAAAAATGGAAACAAACAAAGGAACTATCAAATTAAAATTATTCAAAGATAAAACACCAATAACAGTTTCAAATTTTATAAATCTTTCAAATCGTGGTTTTTATAATAATATATCTTTTCATAGAGTGATAAATGATTTTATGGTACAGGGCGGGTGTCCTCTTGGAACAGGAACAGGCGGACCTGGATATCAGTTTGAAGATGAGTTTTGTGATGATCTTTGTCATAATAAAAAAGGAGTTCTTTCAATGGCAAATGCAGGTCCGGGAACAAACGGAAGTCAGTTTTTTATAACCCATTTAGAAACACCCTGGCTTGATAATAAACATACAGTCTTTGGAGAAGTTATAGATGAAGAAGACATGAAAGTTGTAAATTCAATTATTAAAAATGATAAAATTATAGAAATTAAAATAGAAGGTGATTATTCTGATATACTGGAAAATAATAAAGATAGAGTTGATGAATGGAATAATATTATTTTTAAATAATTATTTTTTTAATTAATAATAAAAAGACTCTCTTTGTTATATTTATAAGAGAGTCTTTTTTAGGTTTAAATATGAAAAAAGTTATTGTTATTGGAGCAGGTGCATCTGGAATGTTAGCAGCAGGAACAGCTGCTGAAAAAGGTGCAGAGGTTCTTGTTATAGAAAAGATGAAAAGAGAGGGAATAAAACTTAGTATTACTGGGAAGGGAAGATGTAATATTACTAATCTTGTTTCAGTAAATCAATTTATTGAACAGTTTGGTAAAAAAGGGAAATTTTTAAGACAAACATTTAATGATTTTTTTAATGAAGAAACAATTAATTTTTTTAATAGTATTGGTGTAGAAACGGTTAAAGAAAGAGGAGGAAGAGTTTTTACTAAAAAAGGTGATGCAAAAGAAGTGGTTTTTTGTTTATTAAAATGGTTAAAAAAAAACAGAGTTAAAATAATTAAAGAAGAAAAAGCAAAAAAACTTATTATTGAAAATAATAAAGTTATAGGAATAATAACAAAAAAAAACAATGAAAACAAAAAATATTTTGCTGATTCTGTAATTATAGCAACGGGTGGAAAATCTTATCCACAGACAGGATCAACAGGTGATGGATATAAAATTGCTGAAAAAGAAGGTCATAAAATAAACAAATTAAAACAGGCACTTGTTCCTTTAAGAACAGACCTTTTAATAACTAAAAAATTAAAAGAGTTAAAACTTAAAAATATAAAAGTTTCTCTTTTTATAGATGGTAAAAAAAAGAAAGAAGAATTTGGAGAATTTTATTTTTATGAAAAAGGAATAACAGGTCCTGTTATTCTTTCTTTAAGTAAAAAAATAGTAGAGGAAAAGAAAAAAAATAAAAATATAAAATTAGAGTTGGATTTAAAGCCGGGACTTGATGAAAAAAAAGTAGATAAAAGAATAATAAGAGATCTTGAAAAATTTGGAAATAAACAAATAAAAGAAATTTTAAAGGAAATTATGCCTTTTAAATTAATAGATTTGTTTTTAGAAAAAACAGAAATAGATCCTTTTAAAAAAGGTAATGTTATAAGTTTAAAGGAAAGAAAAAAAATAAAAGAAAAAATAAAAAGGTTTGAAATAATAATAGAAGGATATGCTTCTTTTGAAGAAGCAATTATTACTTCTGGAGGAATATGTACAAAGGAAATATGTCCAAATACGATGGAATCAAAAATTATAAAAAAACTTTATTTTTGTGGTGAAATAATAGATGTAGATGCAAATACAGGCGGTTATAATTTACAGGCAGCTTTTTCAACAGGCAGAAAAGCAGGAAAAAGTTGTATATAATAAATTTATTTAAGAAAACATATAAAAATACTAATTTTTAATACTAATTAACATAAAATGAACATTATAAATAAAAAATTTGTTAAATGGAAATCAATATTAAAAGAAGAATCAAAAAAAGAAGGAATATTTTTAAATAATGAACAAATAGAAATGTTTAAAAAATATCTTTTTTTAATTGAAGAATGGAATAAAAAGATAAATATTACTTCCATAAAAAACAAAGAAGAAGTGGCAATAAAACATTTTATAGATTCTCTTCTTGTATTAAAACATGTTTACCTTTCCGGAATAATTGCAGATATCGGAACAGGAGGAGGTTTTCCAGGAATACCGTTAAAAATAGTGGAACCATCTTTTGAAATGTTTTTAATTGAGCCCAAAAGAAAAAGAGCAAGTTTTTTAAAAACAGTTATTTCAAACCTTTCTTTGGAAAAAATAACAGTGTTTAACGGAAGGGCAGAGAATTTTAAGGAAAAAGGAAAATTCGACTTCACCATAAGCCGGGCGCTTTCTGACATTAATACCTTTTGCGAGCTGTCACTTCCCCTTTTAAAAAACGGGGGATGTTTGGTTGCCTTGAAAGGAGGAGAAATAGAAAAAGAACTTTCTTCCCTACAAAAACATGAAAACAAAATAAAAATGATAAGTAAAAATAAATTTGAGCTTCCTTTAAAAAGCGGTTCCAGAAGCATTGTTGTCTTTCAAAAATGTTTCACGTGAAACATTTAAAAACAACAAAAAAACACAAGTTTTTTCTTTAAAAAAAGACCTGTTTGTGTTATAAAAATATATGTTTTTAATGTTTGAGATCCTTGTTTTTTCCTCTGCCAGAACAGTAAAAAAAAACAAGCTTTTTAAGGCACTTAACGGCCACTTGTTTGTTTTTAAGCCGAGTGGTTTTTTATGTTTTAAAAAACAGCAACGAATGGAAAACGCAGTAAATTTTTTAGGTTTATTATGAGGGGAAAAACAGTCTGTATAGCTAACCAGAAGGGTGGTGTTGGAAAAACAACAACCGCGATAAACCTTGCAACCTCTCTTGCCCTTCTAAAAAAGAAAATTCTTCTTGTTGACATAGACCCCCAGGGAAATGCCGGAAGCGGTATGGGTGTAGAGAAAAACGGGGGAAAAAACATATATCACGCTCTTGTTCTGGAAAGCAGTCTGGACTCTATTATTAAGAAAACAGAAGTTCCCGGTCTTTCCTTTCTTTCTTCAAACGTGGACTTGACCGGAGCAGAGATAGAGCTGGTTAATCTTCCCCAAAGAGAATTCAGGCTTAGGAAAAGCCTTGAACAGGTGAAAGACAAGTTTGATTATATCTTTGTTGATTGTCCGCCTTCACTTGGCCTTCTGACTATTAATTCGCTGGTTGCCTCCGACTCAGTCCTTGTTCCACTACAGTGTGAATATTATGCTTTGGAAGGGCTTAGCCAACTATTAAACACCATAAAACTGGTAAAAACACAGCTAAACCCGGACCTGACCCTGGAGGGCATTCTTCTTACCATGTTTGATAAAAGAAACAGGCTTTCCCACCAGGTTGCGGGAGACATAACAAAGCACTTTGAAACCAGGGTTTTTGAGATAATAATCCCAAGAAATGTCAGATTGGCAGAAAGCCCAAGCCATGGATTGCCTGTTTATTTTTATGACAAACAGTCGTTCGGATCAAAGGCCTATGTGGAGCTGGCCCGGCAGTTCCTAATTAGGCAGGGGGAATAACGGATGATCAAAAAAAGAGGGCTGGGCAAGGGAATAGGGGCGCTTATACCGGACTTTGATGGTTCTGTTCTGGACAAAAAAAGCGCGCAAAGCCAAAAAGACCTTTTTTTCACACCAATTGACGAAATAACTACCAACCCAAACCAGCCTAGAAAGATCTTTTCAGAAGAAGCAATAAAAGAGCTTTCCCTTTCTATAGAAGAAAAAGGTGTTCTTCAGCCGCTTCTGGTAAAGAGGGCGGAAAAGGGCTTTGAGCTTATTGCGGGAGAAAGACGGCTGAGAGCCGCGCATAAAGCTGGTCTTTTGGTTGTTCCGGTTATTTTGAAAGATGTTGATGAACAGACCAGCCAGGAAATAGCTTTGATTGAAAACATACAGAGAAAAGACCTAAATGTTCTGGAAGAAGCAGAAGCATATCAAAATCTTATTAACCGGTATAACTATACCCAGGAAGATGTCTCAAAAAAGCTGGGAAAAAACCGAACCGTCATCACAAACGCTTTAAGGCTCTTAAAACTTTCTGAAAGTATAAAAAAGGATCTTCTTCTGGAGAAGATCTCAATGGGACATGCCAGGGCATATCTTGGGGTTGAATCTTCTTCTGTACAGCACGAAGTTCATAAAAAGGTTCTTAAAAAAGGTCTTTCTGTAAGACAAACCGAAAACCTGATAAAAAAGCTCAAAACAGAAGGTTTGGAGAAAAAAGTAAAAAAGAAACCAGAGACAGAAGATATACAAAACGAATTTCTCCTTAACGAACTGCAAAAAAAGTTTTCAACCAAGGTAAACATAACAAAAAGAGGAAAAAAGGGGCAAATTATAATCGAATATTATTCAGACGAAGATTTAAATAGAATTTTTGATGTATTAAGGGGTTTTTAATAAATGAGCGAAGAAAAAGACAAAAAGACAAAAGAAGAAGAATATGATGCAGAGAGTATCAAGGTTCTGGAAGGCCTTGAGGCTGTTAGAAAAAGACCGGCTATGTATATAGGCTCTACAGATGCCCGCGGTCTTCACCATCTCGTTTACGAGGTTGTTGACAACTCGATTGATGAGGCGATGGCAGGTCACTGCAATAAAATAGAGGTTATAATTCATCTTAATGGAACAATTTCTGTTATTGATAACGGCCGGGGAATTCCGGTTGACATGCATCCCACGGAAAAAAAATCAGCAGCAGAGGTTGTTTTAACCACCCTGCATGCAGGTGGAAAGTTTGACAATTCGGCCTATAAGGTTTCCGGCGGACTTCACGGGGTGGGTGTTTCCGTGGTAAACGGACTTTCCGAACACCTGGAGCTTGAAATCTGGAAGAAACAACAAGGTTTATTTTCAGGTTTATGAAAGAGGGACCCCATAGGCGCCCCTTGAGGAAATTGGAAACACAAAAAAGTCGGGAACAAAAGTTGTTTTTAGACCGGATTCCGAGATCTTTTGAAACAAACACCTTCAGCTTTTGATACGCTTTCGCTTCGCCTGAGAGAGCTGGCCTTTTTAAACAAAGGGCTCACAATAATTATCGAGGATGAGAGAACTGAAAAGAAACACGAGTTCTGTTATGAGGGAGGGATAAGCTCTTTTGTAGAATATCTTAATAGAAACAAAACCACTCTTTATCCAAAGCCCATATATATAACCGGAGAAAAAGACAATGTAAGCGTTGAGATTTCTTTTCAGCATAATGACAGTTATTCTGAAAATGTTTTTACTTTTGCAAACAATATAAATACCCACGAAGGGCGGCAGCCATTTAAGCGGATTTAAATCTTCTTTAACCCGAACGGTTAACACCTATCTCTCTAATTCAAAAGCAGCAAAAAACCTTAAAAGTTCTCTTGACGGAGATGACATTAGAGAGGGAATCGCCTGTGTGGTCAGCATAAAAATCCCGGATCCCCAGTTTGAGGGTCAGACCAAAACAAAACTGGGTAATAGCGAAGTAAAGGGAATTGTTGAAAGTCTGGTTAATGAAAAGCTGGGAACCTTTTTTGAAGAAAATCCTGCAGTTGCAAACAAAGTAATTTCAAAGGCTGTTGATGCTGCCCGGGCACGAGAAGCGGCACGCAGGGCAAAAGATCTTACCCGGAGAAAGTCGGTCCTTGACAGCGGGATTTCTGCCCGGCAAACTTGCAGACTGTCAGGAAAAGGATCCTGCACATTGTGAGATATATCTTGTTGAGGGCGACTCTGCCGGGCGGTTCGGCAAAGCAGGGAAGGGACAGAAAAAACCAGGCTATTCTTCCCTTTAAAAGGAAAAATTTTAAATGTTGAAAAAGCCCGCTATGACAAGATGCTTCAAAATGAAGAAATAAAAACAATAATCACCGCTCTTGGAACCGGAATTGGTAAAGATGATTTTAATATCGCAAAGCTGAGATATCACCGGGTAATCATAATGACTGATGCTGATGTTGACGGTTCTCACATAAGAACTCTTCTTCTGACTTTCTTTTTCAGACAGATGCCGGGCCTTATTGAAAAAGGGCAATCTTTATATTGCACAGCCGCCTCTTTTCCGGGTTAAAAAAGGTAAACAGAAGGCAAGGTATCTGGACGATGAAGAATCGCTTGAAGACTATCTCCTTGAAAGCGGTATTAACGGAACCAGGGTTATCTCAAAAAAGAGCGACACCATTCTTTCCGGCCAGCGTCTTTTACAGTTTGCAAAGAAAGCCATTCATTTTGAAAAAACTATTTCAAAAATGGAAAGAAGAGGGCTGGATAAAAACATCTTAAGTGCTCTTGCAATAGAAGGAAAATTTAATAAGGATACTTTGAAAAAGGAAGAAGAAATAAAAAACCTTCTTGATTCTTTAAAAGAACACGCAAGCCTGTATTATAAATATGTAACCCCGGCACAGTTTGAGCTTGAAAAAGATGAGGAACACAATGGGTATTCACTTAAGTGTACCAGTGAAAAAGACAGAAAATTAAAAGAGATGACCGTTGATTTTGAGTTGGCTATTTCTCCGGACATGGTTGAGCTTAAAAAAATTGCTTCGCATTTAAAGGAATCGGTGCCCCCCCTTTTATTATAGAAGAAGACGGAAACGAAATAGAGGTAAACACGCTTTCGGAAGTTTTAAGATATATTATTGAACAGGGTCGAAAATCTCAGGACATCCAGCGTTACAAAGGGCTTGGGAGAGATGAACCCTGACCAGCTGTGGGAAACAACCATGGAGCCTGTAAACAGAAGGATGCTTAAGGTAAAGGGTCGAAGATGGTGTTGAAGCGGAAAATATTTTTACAGTACTTATGGGCGATCAGGTTGAACCAAGAAGAGATTTTATTTATGAAAATGCTCTTTTTGTAACAAACCTTGATGTTTAGAAAAGAAAACTTTTACAAAAAAACTGAAAAAGGCCTTTAAAGCAAAGTTTAAAAAAAACAAAAGCAAAAAAGGCGGAGAAAACATATGGACATGCAGGGCAGATCAGACATTCCGGTAAATATTGAAGATGAAATGAAAAAGTCCTATATGGACTATGCCATGAGCGTTATTATCGGCCGGGCTTTACCGGACGTAAGAGACGGGCTAAAACCGGTTCACCGCAGAATCCTTTTTGCGATGGACGACCTGGGTTTGCAGAGAAATAAATCCTTTAAAAAGTCAGCGCGTGTTGTTGGTGATGTTATTGGTAAGTATCATCCCCATGGAGATACGGCGGTATATGATTCTATTGTACGTATGGCCCAGGATTTTTCTCTAAGAAGCCCCCTGGTTGATGGACAGGGAAATTTCGGGTCAATGGACGGTGATTCTCCCTGCAGCAATGAGATATACGGAAGTTCGGATGACTCATATCTCTGCGGAACTTCTTACCGACCTAAACAAAGATACGGTTGATTTTGTTCCAAATTATGATGATACCCTTAAAGAACCCTCTGTTCTTCCGGCAAAGATTCCCAATCTTCTTCTTAATGGTTCTTCTGGAATTGCGGTTGGAATGGCAACAAATATTCCGCCTCATAATCTTGGAGAGCTTGTTGACGGATTAATTGCAATTATTGAAAATCCGGAGATTGAGACAGAAGAGCTTTTAACTATTATTCCCGGACCGGACCTTCCAACCGGAGCTTATATTTATGGCAGAGACGGGATAGCTTCGGCTTACAAAACAGGAAGAGGAATCATAAAAATAAGGGCTAAGGCTTTTATAGAAAAACAGAAAAAAAATGACAGGGAAAGCATTATTATTTCTGAAATGCCCTACCAGGTAAACAAGGCGCGTCTGATTGAAAAGATCGCAGACCTTGTCCAGAACAAAAAAATAGAGGGTGTTTCAGATATAAGAGATGAATCAGACCGTGAAGGAATACGGGTTGTGATAGAGCTGAAAAAGGATGCGATCGGGAAAGTAATCCTTAACAAACTTTACAAGCTTACTCAGATGCAGGTTGCCTTCGGCATCATCTTTCTTTCTATTGTTAAGGGTCAGCCAAGGATAATGAACCTGAAAGAAATTCTGAAACACTTCATCTCTTTTAGAAAAGAGATTATTACCCGCAGGACAATTTTTGAACTTAAAAAAGCAGAAGCACGGGCGCACATACTGGAAGGTCTTAAAATAGCCCTGGATAATCTTGATGCCATAATAAAACTTATCAGGGGTTCTGCTTCACCGGCAATTGCCAAAGAAGGCTTGATGAAAAAATTTGGCCTGTCTGATATCCAGGCCCAGGCAATTCTTGATATGAGACTGCATCGTCTTACAGGGCTTGAACAGGACAAAATTAATGCGGAATATACAGAAGTTATAAAGGTTATTGAAAAATTGAAACAGATCCTTTCAACAGAAAAACTTCTTTTAGAAATTATTATTAGAGAACTCAGAGAAGTTAAGGAAAAATATGCTGACAAACGAAGGACAGAAATAATTGCACAGTCTGAAGAAATAAATGTAGAGGATATGATTGTTGAAGAAAACATGATCGTAACTGTTTCAAACAGCGGATATATAAAAAGAAATCCAGTAACTCTTTACCGAACGCAGCTGCGCGGGGGAAAGGGTGTTACCGGAATGATAACCAAGGAAGAAGACTTTGTCGAAAACCTTTTTGTTGCATCCACCCATGCACATATTCTGGTTTTTTCTGATAAGGGCAAGGTTTACTGGATAAAGACTTATGAGATCCCTCAGGCCGGAAGAATGGCACGGGGTAAAGCAATTGTTAATCTTTTGAACCTTGCTCAAAACGAAAATGTTTCAGCCGTGCTTCCGGTAAACGATTTTTCAGAAGGCGGTTATGTTGTTATGGCCACCAGGAAGGGTATTATTAAAAAAACAGATCTTAAGGCATACAGCAAACCCCGGGCAAACGGAATTGCTGCGATATCGCTTGATTCAGATGACGCACTTATTGCCGTTGAAATAACAAACGGAGAAAGAGATATTTTTCTTGGAACAAAAAAGGGAATGGCCATACGGTTTAAAGAATCAGAGGCCCGCCCCATTGGCAGGGTTTCAAGGGGGGTTAAAGGCATAACCCTTTCAAAAGACGACGAGCTTGTGGGCATGGAAATTGTGCGTGGAGACTCAACCATTCTTACTATTGCAGAGAAGGGTTATGGGAAAAGGAGTAATGTTGCAGAATACAGACGTCAGAGCCGTGGGGGCAAAGGTATTATTACCATAAAGACAGATGAACGTAATGGTGATGTTGTGGGTATCAAACAGGTAACAGAAGAAGACAATCTTATGATAATTACAAGCAAGGGAAAGATTATAAGGATTTCAGTTCACAAGATTTCTGTTATCGGCCGAAACACCAAAGGAGTAAAGTTGATCAATGTTGATCCCGAAGAAAAGGTTGTCGGTGTTACCGGGCTTGCGGAAGACTAAAGATAAAACAGCCGGAGACCCGGCGCAAAAACCGTACAACAAAAGAAGGTAATGGACAAAAACACTTGTAAAATAGGAGTGGTTGGTGCCGGCAGCTGGGGCACAACTCTTGCCGCTGTTGCAAAGGATAGGGGCCACGATGTCACTCTCTGGGTCTACGAGCAGGAGCTTCTTGAAATATTAGACAAAAAACATTGCAACACTTTTTATCTTCCAGATATTGAGCTTGAAAAAGAGCTTAATTTTACCGGTTCAATAAAGGAGGCAGTTGAAGGAAAAAAAATAATTCTCTGGGTAACCCCGGTTAAAAATTTTCGCGAACTGTTTAAAAAAGGTCTGGAGTTTTCGTCTCCGGATACTGTTCATGTATGTGCTTCAAAGGGTATTGAAAACAACAGTCTGGAAAGAATTTCTCAAATTGCGGAGGAAATAAATTCTGGCTTTTCCGAAAAGGGATTTGCAATGCTTTCGGGTCCCAGTTTCGCAAAAGAAACAAGCCAAAAAATGCCCACCGCAGTGGTTGTAGCCTCCAGAGACACAGAAACAGCAAAAACGGTTCAGCAGGCAATGGCCACTCCTTATTTCAGAACCTATACAAGCGATGATATGGTTGGTGTTGAAATTGGCGGTGCGCTTAAAAATGTTATCGCGGTTGCCTCCGGAATTGTTGAAGGTCTTGGTTTTGGGAACAACACAAGGGCCGCGCTTATTACCCGGGGTCTTGCCGAGATCACCAGACTGGGGAGGTGTTTTGGTGCGGACGAAAGGACCTTTGCCGGACTTTCCGGAATGGGAGATCTTGTTTTGACCTGCACCAGCAGTTTGAGCAGAAATTTCAGCGTGGGAAGGGAGCTTGGAAAAGGAAGAAGGCTAAGCGCAATCCTTGACGAAACGAACATGGTTGCGGAGGGTGTTTATACCACCAAGGCAGTTCAGGAGCTTTCTGAAAAGCATGGGGTCAAGATGCCCATTGTCAATGAAGTATATAAGATTCTTTTCGAGGACAAACAGCCCACCCTGGCGGTTAAAGACCTGATGTCCCGGGAACTTACAAACGAGACAACTTGAGCAAAACAATAACGTGTTTAAAAACAGAATTATAAATCTGTATATTTTTAAAGAACTGTTAAGCCCCTTTAGCCTGGGGCTTTTAATTTTTACCTTTATTCTGCTTATGGACAAGGGTCCTTAAGCTTATGGACTTGATAGTAACAAGGGGGTCGGCTTTGGCGAGGTTGGTGCTCTTATTGTCTATCTTCTTCCTTCGTTATTGGTGCTTACCATTCCCATGTCCGTGCTTCTGGCAATACTGATCGCATTGGGAAGGTTTTCCGCTGACTCTGAAGTTGTTGCGATGAAAGCCTCCGGGATCAGCCTCTACCAAATGACCCCCCCCTTTGCAGTCTTTTGTATATCGGTTTTCTGTTTACCAATGTACTGACTCTCTCTCTTTTACCAAAAGGAAACTTTGCCCTTAGGGAACAGCTGGCCGGTTTTGCCAAAAAATATGCGTCCGCAGGAATAGAAGCCGGGGTTTTTAAGGACACCTTTAAAGACGTGGTGCTTTATGTCAACGATTATGACCGGGAGAACAACCTTATAAAAGGAATATTTATTTATGATAAAAGAGACCCGAAACGTCCCGCAGAAATCTCCGGCAAAGAAGCAAAACTATTTTTTGGGGAGGATAACGCAAACGTCCTTTTGCGTATTTTTAACGGAAGTCTTCACAATCTGAACAAAGACTCGGGAGATTATCAATATCTTCTTTTTAAAACCTATGAAATGGAAATAGGGCTAAATGGTTCGGAAAAGAAAAGAAGAATAAGCAAGCGTGAGCTCGGGATTCTTAGAGCTTATAAAGCGGTCAAAAGAAAAAGACGCTTCTGCAAAAATAGGCATTGAAATACAGCAAAGGCTCGCGTTTCCCTTTTGCGTGTATTGTTTTTGGAATACTGGGTCTTTCGCTGGGTGTTTACTGGCGCCGGGGCGGAAAAGCGTATGGTTTTGTTTTAAGTATTCTTATTGTGTTTTTTTACTATATTCTTTTAAGTTTTGGGGAAAACCTGGCAAAAAATGAATATGTTTCATCGTTTGTCGGAATATGGCTGCCCAATGTTGTTTTTACTGTTTTCGGGGTCCTGCTTTACAGGAAATCAGCAAGAGAAGAACCGTTCTTTTTTCAAAAAGAACTGCAGAACAAAAAGCTCGAGCTTTTTGAGCTGATAAAGAAAAAACTTGAAAAAAGAGCAAAGAAACTCAAAGAACCGGAAACTTTAATCCCGGTCAGCTATGACAGGGCTGTTCACAGGAAAAGCATGTCCGAACCGGTGAAAAGAAAAGAAGAAAAGCCGGCAAACAATGAGGTTTCTCCGATAAAGGCGGTTTTTCGCGGAAATATAGTTTCGGAAAAATTTCATAAACCCGGCTGCATATATTATAAAAGCAATAGCAATACTGAATATTTTGAAAATAGAGATGCTGCTATAGAAGCAGGCTTTAAGCCCTGCAAAAACTGTAACCCTTAAACAGGAAGCATAAAGTGCCTGTTATAACCAGATATTTCACCAAAGAGTTCTTAAAGACCCTCGCGCTTTGCCTGTCTTCTTTTGTCGCGCTCTATCTTCTGGTCGATCTTTTTGAGAGACTTGATGATATTGTTGAGCATAAGGCCTCTTTTTCTCAGGTGGTAAAGTACTGCCTGTATCAGATTCCAATGATCGTCTACCAGGTTCTGCCGCTGGGTATTCTTCTCTGCACTTTTATTACCATCGGCATTTTTGTAAAGAACAATGAGATCACCGCAATTAAAGCTCACGGAATAAGTCTTTTCAGCGTGTTAAAAACCTTTGTTTTTATTTCTTCCCTGCTTTGTGTGTTTTCACTTTTTCTTCAGGAGTTTGTGCTTCCCCACACTAACTGGCAGGTAAAGAAAATCAAAAACATTCACATTAAGGGCAAAAAGGAAGCAACCCACTTAAAAAAAGAAGACTTCTGGTTCAGGAGCAAAAACAGAATATGTAAGATCGGCTATTTTGATCCGGGAAAAAACAGACTTTACAACATAACTCTTTTCTATTTTGATCCGGAATTCAGGGTAGAAAAAAAGATAGAAGCGGAAAGCGCGGTCTGGACAAAAGACCATTGGGTTTTTAATAACGGAGTAGAAAGAAGTTTTAAAAAAACCGGGGAGATGAAAACAAAGAAATTTAAAAGCCGGGAAATAGCTTTTGATAAGATTCCCGAAGATTTTATTTCGTTTCGAAAAGAGAGTGAAGAAATGAGCTTTACCGAGATAAGGGCTTTTATAAACAAAACAAAACAGGAGGGATATCCGACCGTATCTTTTGAAGCTGATATGCACGCGAAGATATCCTATTCTTTTATCTGCATAATCATGGCCGTTCTAGGAATCCCTTTTTCACTAATGATAGGCCGAAGCGGAGGCATGGCTTTGGGAATAGCAATAAGCCTTGCTCTTGGCTTTACTTACTGGACCTTTTTTGCCTTTTGTCTTTCTTTGGGGAAGGGTGGAGAGTTGGCGCCATTTATTTCCGCCTGGTCGGCAAACCTTGCTTTCGGATTTCCTGGGTCTCTATCTCTTTCTGCACGTCCGGCAGTAGAAATCAAAACATTTGAAACAAATTAGCAGTGTTCAATATAGAGTTTAGCCGCTTCAAACACGATGTCTTATTCACGGTTATTATAAAAACAGGCAGGTTTGTATAAGACCCACAAATTTTTAATTGTCATTTAGAAAATCTTATGCTTGAATATAATAAAACAATGAAAAAGCTGAGACAGCAAAACACAAGAGGAGAAAACTGTTACTAAAAAAACGAAAACTTTCAAGCTGAAGCTATAGAAAATTCTTACCAAATCTTAAAAAAAGGAAATCGGGTATGGCTGGCAATCAAATAGTAGTACGTTTTCTTGATGGCAGCGCAAAGAAGGGTCACACAAATGATTTTGTGCCTAACAAAACAAGCTTCCACCTGAACAATACAGACGGCAAGATAGAAGAAATCAACATAGAGAACATAAAGGCGATCTTTTTCGTCAAGGACCTAACTGGGACCCAAGGCTATAATTACAACTACAAAGATAATGTTCCCGGCGGAGGCAAAAAGATCCGGGTGGAATTTAATGACGGTGAAATTATAGTTGGTTATGTCCTTGGGTATTCACCTAAACGGCAGGGTTTTTTTATGACTCCCGCAGACCTGGGGGGAAATAATCTTCGTATTTATGCACTGTCAGCAGCAGTTAAAAACACACAGTTCTTATAATCCGGCAGCTTTATAGATAGTTTTTCCCAGAAAGATTATAATTGGCAGCAAAAAATTAAAAAGGGGGACTTTTTACAGGGCGTTACGCCTTGTTTTTTGTTGTCTGTTTCACAAACCACTTCACCGTAGAGAGGGTTTTATTAAAGAGGTTAAGAATCAAGACAGTAGCACGGACTGTTGGCGCTGCTGTTTATTAAGGTTGCTCGTGACAATGTGGATTTGAATAAAAAAATGGGCTGTTTAAATCCCCGCGCACATAAACATTTAATATTATCAAGTTAGTCCTTATAGCTTATATTTTGTCATCCCGCATTAATCTTCTTCCAGGGTCGATGTGTCGCCCAAGGGTAGTCCCAGCTCCTTAGCCTTCAGCAATCGCCGCATGATTTTTCCGCTGCGAGTCTTTGGTAGAGAGTCAATGAACTCAATCTCACGGGGAGCAGCCGCACTGGAAAGACGTTTCATAACAAATTTCTGAATGTCATGTTGCAGGTCCTCGGAAGGCTCACAGCCTTCTTTTAGGGAGACAAAGGCTTTGACTACCTCCATAGCGATCTTATCAGGCTTACCGATAACGCCGGCCTCGGCAACGGCCGGGTGTTCGATCAGGATAGACTCTACTTCAAAGGGGCCTACCAAATGTCCAGCGGTGTTGATAACATCATCGGCTCGGCTGACAAAATAAAAGTAGCCCTCCTCATCTTTTTTGGCCTTATCCCCTGTGATGTACCAGCCGTTTTTAAATCGTGATTGATACATTTCTTCTTTTCCCCAATAGGTGCGAAACATGGATGGCCATGGGGTCATGACACACAGGTTGCCTTCGACTCCCGGAGGAAGCTCGTTAAAATCATCGTCTAAAATCCCGGGGGTGATCCCGGGAAAGGGACGGCCCATTGAGCCGGGCTTAATGTCCTGTATTGGATAGTTGGCTATCATGATGGCTCCGGTTTCGGTCTGCCACCAGTTATCATGAAAAGGTTTGCCAAAGACCGTAGGCCCCCATAGGACTGCCTCTGGATTGAGAGGTTCACCCACACTACACAAATAGCGCAGTGATTCAAGGTTGAACTGACCGGGCAGTTCGTCGCCAGCTTTCATGAGCATGCGGATAGCGGTGGGAGCCGTATACCAAACGGTGACCTTCCACCGCTCTATAAATTTATACCAGCGTTTGGCGCTGAAACCACCCTCATAGACTACCTGAGTGATACCGTTGGACCACGGGCCGAACATGCCATAGGATGTACCGGTGACCCAGCCCGGATCAGCTGTACACCAGTAGATATCTTCCTCGTGAAGATCAAGAACATTTTTTGCCGTAGCATAGTGACCGATCACTGCATTGTGGACATGGACAGCACCTTTGGGTTTGCCGGTGGTGCCTGAGGTGTAGTGCATGATGGCATAATCTTCTTTTGAGGTCCGAACGGTTTCAAAAGAATCTGACGCCCTGGCCATGGCCTCTTCATAGGAAAGATCCTCGGAGTCAGACATTTCTTTACCCCTCTGGACAATCACGATACGTTCCAGGTCCGGCAGCTCCGGAAGAATCCCGACTATTTTCTTTTTAAGTGCCGAACTGGTCACTAGAACCTTGGCCCGGCTGTCAGCCATACGGTCTTTAACAGCCTCTGGTCCGAAGGCCGAAAAAAGCGGCCCGACGATCCCGCCGGCTTTAAGAGTGCCCAGAATGCTAACAAAAATCTCCGGGACCCGATCCAGGAAAAAGAAAACCCGGTCACCTTTTTTGATGTTCAGCTCTTGGGAGAGAACATTGGCAAAGCGATTACTGAGGCGAGCAAGATCGGCAAAAGTAAATTCTTCTATTTGGCCTTTTGTGCTTTCCCATATCAGGGCCTTTTTGTCACGCCGCTCAGTTTTTAAGTGGGCATCAATGGCAATATGGCCGATATTGATGTGGTCGCTGTCAAACCAGTCGAGCTCCCCGGAGACCTGGTCCCAGCTAAACTTCTGACGGATCTTTTCGTAGTTTTCCAGATTTGGTTTAACGGAATGCTTCTCGATAGGGGCTTTAATGATTTTGGGATATTCCATTCTTGCCGACCTTCCTTTTTAGGTTGCCGTTTTAAGTTGATGATATCTTTGACGCAACCAATTGAACCAATTCCGACACACTTTCGATTTCGACCATATCATCGTAGACTATTTCAAGGGAATAACGTTTGCTAAGGGCAGTAGCCAGATTCAAAATCGCCAGGGAGTCTCCCCCCAGATCGTCCTTGAGATGAGCCTCTGAAACAACATCGGTTACGTCTACGGCCAGTGCCCTAGCAATCATTGTTTTGATTTCAGCGTTAAGATCCATGGAACTCCTTTCTTTTTGAAACAGATTATGAAGCGAAGATACATCTGAATTTTTTAAATCATTATTTAAAACAATTAATCTACTGTTTTGGTAGATTTGTGTTCGCTAAAAAAACAAGCCCTTTAATGTGCCTGCTACCCTTCAACGCCTGTGCTGATTGCCAGACCACAACTTAAGTGTAATTAAGACAAGCCCTAATAAAACATATTATAATATGTTGTCGTATAAAGGAATGTTAAAAGAAGCATGTTAAAATGTCAAGAGAAGGTTTTTAATTTAAGAAAAAGAGCAAAGAGTGGGTTTAATGTGGATATTTATTAAACTATAAAAGCTTATAAGAACATCAGCAATCTTTAAGAGAATGGCACATAATTTTTACTACATTGTTTGCTAATATTGCCCCTGATAACCTAAAAAATTCAACGGTCATCAAAAGTTCATATTAGCGATAGTTTTAACTTTTTCTTAACTAAAAAAAACATATATTATTTTTATTGTTTGAAAAGGAGGGAGATAAAATAATTACGAAAACACAAGCAACCAAGAGAATTTATAATGCTTTAGGTCAATAGCAGGCTTCACACGTGTTTTTTTTACAATAGCTGTTTCAAGCAGTTATTGCCATTCAGTCCTGCCAGGAACCTGCCGTCCTAAAATTGCTTTGAGCGTTTCTTCACACCGGGCCGTCCGTTCGTCGCATTCTGCGATAGCGTTTATCGCATTATCAACAAATAATATTATGGCTTTTGACAGATCGGGTTCATTTAAAAAATTCGGCAACTTTTTAAGCGCAAAATAGGTGCGATTTTCCCTTTCATCGTTTAAATCAAAATGCAAGGCGATTTCTTTTTCCGACATTTCTTCTCCTTTTGTGTTTTGGATAGTTGGGAATTTTGATAAAACAGTCAAAATAGAGATACCAAACAGGCGGGAATATTTCAAATATAAAATCACAGAAACAAAAAAACAGGAGAGACACAAAGGTTCTTCCCTGTTTTTTTAACATGTTTCACGGTTACTGTTTTAATCTTTTTTTGCGACTACGATATACTGTCTTAGTTTTAAAAATGATATGCCCCCCCCCTTTTTTTCGGGGAAATGAGGGCGAGGTTTCTCTTTAAACAACCCTTATTTTTTTGCGGCCTGTCTTAATCTGTGAAGCTCTAAACCCATTGTTTTCATCTGGGCTTCGTTTTCTTTTAGTTTTTGTACAGCCTCTTTTGTTTGTGCTTCAAGTGCTTTAAGCTGTTCGTTTCTTTTTACGATTTCCTGTTCAAGAGTTGCAATGTGCTTTTTGTGTTTTTCTTCCATTTCTTCAAGTCTAGCGGAAGAATTCTTTGCATTAAACTCGTACCTTTTCTTAATTTCTATATAGTCCTTAACTATTGAAAAATCAGAATTCGACTGTTGCTCCATTTTTTCCTCCTTTATAAAAAGAAATATCTCCTTTTTCACTAATTCCCAGCTGATCCATTTCAAGCCTTAATTCGCCAGGCAGCAGTGATGCATGAATGGCCGCTTCATAACTTATTTTTTTATTTGCTATTAAAGCAATTAAAGACTGTTCTATGGTTTGCATTTTATGCAGGACGACAGAAGTTTCTATTTCATTTCTGATCTCCTGTAATTCATTATCATCGATCAGCTTTTTGATTCTCGGTGTTTTTATCAGAACTTCCACTGCAGCTTTTCGGCCCTTACCGTCAGCAGTCGGTATGAGTTTTTGAAAAAGAGAGGCAATCAGCACTTCCCCTAACTGTCTCCTTACTTGTTCGCGTGACTGAACCGGGAAAGCACCAACTATTCTTGAAATAGCTTCATAAGAACTGTTTGCGTGAACCGTGGAAAAAACAAGATGTCCTGTTTCAGCAGCATTTAAAGCTGTTGTCATTGTCTCCACGCTTCTTATCTCACCTATCAGCATTACATCCGGATCCTGACGCATGGCATTTTTCAAGGCATCTTCATAGCTGTTTGTATCTATTCCCAGTTCCCTCTGGGTAATAAAAGACCTATTGTCTCTGAAAAGAAATTCAATCGGATCTTCAATGGTTACCACATGTAGGCGCTCTGTTTCATTAATATGCTGCATCATTGCTGCCAGGGAGGAGGACTTTCCGGAACCGGTTGGACCGGCAACCAGCACAAGGCCCTGAGGCTTATGACAAAAGGTTTTTAATACCTGGGGAAGGTCAAGGCTTTCTATGGTTGGGATTTTGGTTGCAATATTTCTAAAAACCATTCCCAGGGTGCCGCGCTGAAAAAAAACATTAAGGCGGAACCTTTTAAAGCCTTCTATGGAATATGAAGAGTCAACAGCAAGCTCATCATCGAGGGTTTTTTTCTGTTTTTCCGTAAGGACTATTTCCCGTAACTCTTTCATCTCGGGAATGGTTATCTTTTTTTCACCAAACTGGTGTAGAATACCATTAATTCGAAGAAGCGGCGGAGCCCCAACCCGCAGATGTAAATCCGAAGATTTTTTTTCATACATGGTGGTTAAAAGATGGTCAAGGTTCATGTTCACCTGCTTTTTAATTTTTAATGAATCAATTATTATTTAAAGAACGTAAAATTTCAATCAAAATAAGAAATTTCTTTATAAAAGAAGTTATAAAAACAGCCAAACAAAAAGCTTTATCTATAAAAGTTTAGATATTTTTCTCATATTTAGCATGTTTTAAAGTTTTATTCCAGAGAATTTCAAAAATACATTTTTGATCGGACAAAAAAACACCTTAAAAAGCATAAAATATATTCTTTGTGGACATTGACATTAGTATAAAAATAATAGAAAATTTTAATATATAATAATGTGCCGGAGCAGACAAAATGGCCGCTGGAGCTGGAAACAGCTTTCGGAGGAAAGTCCGGGCTCCACAGGGCAGAGTGGTCGCTAACAGCGACTGGGGGCGACCCCAAGGAAAGTGCCGCAGAAAATATACCGCCTTTCGCACGTCGAAAGGTAAGGGTGAAAAGGTGAGGTAAGAGCTCACCAGTATTTCGGGTGACCGAAATAGCTTGGTAAACCCCACTCGGTGCAAGACCAAATAGAAGAACGCGAAAAAACAACTGTTTTTTCAAAAGGCGGCCCGCCTTTATGTTCTCGGGTAGGTTGCAAGAGGCGTCTGGCAACAGGCGTCCCAGCTGAATGGCCATTACCTGATGTTATCAGGGACAGAACCCGGCTTACTGTCTGCTCCGGCTTATTATCAGAGAATATCTACCTTAACCCCCGCTTCAAAGGCGGGGATTTTATTTATGGAGAAACAGAAATGGAAGACGAAGCAAGGAAAAAGTGCGGGATCAGCAGACAGGAAGCATGTGTCCTGATGAAACAGTATCTTCCACAGGACAACATGCAGAAACATTCTATTGCAACAGAAGTTATTATGCGTGTTCTGGCAGAAAAGCTTGGGTTTGACAGGGACATCTGGGGCATTGCAGGACTTTTACATGACCTTGATTATTCTGAGACAAAAGATGATATGAAGCGGCATGGCCTTTTAACCGAAGAAATTCTTAGGGAAAAGGGCGTTTCAAAAGAGATTACAGATGCCATAAAAAGTCACAATGCGGACAACCTTGGTTTTGAAAGAAAAGAGCCGTTTGAACATGCTATAACCTGTGCCGAATGTATTACCGGCATGATCGTGGCAACTACCCTTGTCTATCCGGACAAAAAAATTGTGGATGTTAAACCCAAATCAATTACCAAACGGATGAAACAGAAGGAGTTTGCCAGAAGCGTTAACCGAGAACATATAATGGAGTGCGAAAAAACAGGAATCAGCCTCCCTGATTTTGCTGTTTTGAGCCTTGAGGCCATGAAAGAAATAAGCGATGAGTTGGGGCTGTAGGCTCTGTGCGAAGGGTGGTGCAGAAATCAATAAATATAATGAAAAACTAAAAGCATAAAAGAGGGTATTTATGAATGAAAAGCTCACCACAACCATTCAGGATATTCTGAAACCTAAAAAAGCCCTTGGTTCCAGAGCATTATGCGAATTACGGGGAAGGTCTGGATGCTTCGCTTTTTATTCATAAAAAAAGAGGGATATCAAAAAAGCAATATCCCTCTTTAAGTTTTTATAAAAACAGGACCTACTTAATTTCCCTCAACTGAACCCTTCGGTTTTTGGCGCGGCCCTCTTTGGTATCATTGGAAGCAATTGGCATGGTAAGACCGTAGCCTTTTACCTCCAATCTTTCAGCTGCAATACCTTTACTTACCAGGTATTCTTTTACTGATGCTGCACGGCGTTCAGACAGGTTCTGGTTGTACTCCGCACTTCCAACGTTGTCTGTATGGCCCTGAACTTCTCCTTTGACGTCCGGGTTTTTGATTAATACATCAGCTACCAGATCAAGCTCTTTAAAATAACCAAGACCCGTTTTTAACTCTGCCTTATCTGTATCGAAATGGAGACCCTTCAGAGTGAAGCAGCCGTCAACATTAACAGGGACGCCCTTTAGTGTTCCGGGACACTTATCAAGATAATCTGGCACACCGTCTCCATCTGAATCTAATGGACAGCCTTTTGAATCTACAGCAACCCCTTTTGGCGTATCCGGACATTTGTCTTTGCAGTCCGGCACACCGTCTCCATCAGAGTCAACAGGAACTGCCGGCTCTTCGCAAACGAGTACTTTATCCAAAAATGAAGCACAGCCGGAAAAGAATACTGCGATAAACACGATAGCGACTAAACACATTGTTTTTTTCATTAAAATCTCCTTTCAAGGTGGTTTTTTCTAAAAACTTTCTAAGTTTCTAGTCTTTTGATAAGCAATTCGTATTATTGTTTTATATAACATAAATTACTTAAAAGTAAACCCCTGTTTTAAAAAAAAAGAGGTACTTGATATGTTTAATATCAGAAAATTTATTGCTATAATAGTTCTTATTGATATTATGTTTTGAAAATCAAAAAGGAGAAATAAACATGACGGATTTGATGAACATCCACACAGCAGCACAGGAAGAAATAAAAAAATATTTTTCTCTAAACCCGGTAAAGCTGAAACACCCGTTTCCGGAGAGGCCCATACGAGCACTGGGTCTGATGAATATAAACGGTGAAGTTTTTGAAAGTGATAAATTTCTTAGGGCGGTTTTTATCCGGCCGGAACTGCCCATTTATTTTGCTGTGCGTTCAATGTTTATTCGACCCCGGGTGGAGTATGATCTTCCTGTTTTTGCCGGAGAGATTATGCGTACCGGCAGAAAAAAAATGCTTATTGTTGATATTCACAGAACCGGGAAAACGCACCATGATGATTCGGAACTTTTTGAGAAGATGAAAAAGATCCGGGACAAATATCCCGACCTTACTAAACATACAAAAAAGCAAAAAGATGAGATTCAGCAGGTTTTTTCCGAAGCCTCCTGTCAGGTTATTCTTACGCCAGAACTTGAAGGCCGGGCAGAAAGTATTTTTAAAGAGTACTTAACGCTTTTCTGTGAAATGGTCAAAGACGCACAGCCTGTCTCCGGGGAGGAACTTAAGAAAACAGAGGCGGTTTTTGAAGACTATCTCAAAACACTCGTTGATCACGATCCAGGTGTCGGTATTTGGAAAGTACTCTTTGGTGAAAAGGGCGGGATTGAACGGTCCATGGACATGCACTTTGCAAGGTAAGAAAGGATCAGTTGTTTGCAATAAAAATGTCGTGCCACAGCTGAATAAAAAAGATCACCACAATGGTGCCGGAATAATCTACTGTCTCTTTTTTGTTATATTCCGCTAACAGGTAGTCAACAAAAGCCGGATTAAAATACCCGGTTTTTTTTATGTTTTCATATGAAAGCAGGTCTCTTAACATTTCCCCGGCTGAATCGATGAACCAGCTGCCCGGCGGCTGCAAAGGCTGTTTCTTTCTCTGACATATTTCTTTCGGCAGCATATTCTCCATGCTCTTTTTAAGAATATTTTTTTCAGAAAGCCCCTGCATTTTATAATGATGCGGTATCCTGAAACAGAAATCCACCAGTTCATGATCAAGAAAAAGCGGACGGTTTTCAACCGAGTTTGCCATGCTCATCTTGTCTGATAAAGGAAGTGTCAGGTTCAACAGACGCATCTTTGTTTCAATGTACAGGGCCTGGTCCAGCAGGGGCTTTTGTGAAAGCCGCTCAAGGTCAAAGAAGAACGGGTTGTCCGGGCGGTGTAATCCTTTTGCGGTGTATTCATCAGAAAAGAGCTGGTTCTTAAACTGAAACTCAAGAAACTGGTAAGGGATGCCGGGAAAAGAGACAGGATATCGTTGGCTGATATTTTTAAGATAGACATACTGTGCTTCGGCTTCATGCGAAGTTTTAAGGTGAGGGAAAATTTTTCTTAAAAGATTTTTCCGGCAGTTGGTTCCGGTTTTATCAATGAAAGACATGGTTTTTAAGATTTTGAAATAATCATATCCGCCGAGGATTTCATCGGCACCGTCACCGGACAGCACTACTTTTATTCCCTGTTCCCGGGTCTTTTTAGATAATAGAAACAAGGGGCAGGTTTAAAAGAGAAACCAGCGGGTTTTCCAGGTAATAGATCAGGTCTTTAATATCATCCGGTTCGATGCTGCACTTAAATTCAATATTCTCGGTTTTAAAATGTTCCGAAACTTTTTTTGAATATTTTGACTCGTCATACCCGGCATCATCAAAAGTGATGGTTATGGTCTTTACGGCTGAATCGGACAGGTTTGAATAAAAACCGGAAATTGTGCTGGAATCAATTCCACCGCTTAAGTATGAGGCAACCGGAACATCTGAAACAAGACTGGATTTAACTGTGTTTTCAATCTTGTCCTTTAACATTAAGGCGATGTCCTCTTTTGTCTCGTTGAGCATGGGAGCTTCCAGATCAATATCCCAGTACTGCTGCAGCTCAAATTCATCGGGCCGTACTTTTAAAAAGAATCCGGGCAGCAGCTGTTTAATTCCGTCAAAAAAAGTATGGGGTGCGACATTAAAACCATAGGTCAAAAGATTGTTTATAGCCTTTGGATAGATGGCTTTTTTTACTTCAGGATGTTTTAGAATGGCTTTTATTTCGGAAGCAAAAACAAAGGTTCCGTTTGCCAGGTCGGCAAAATAGAAAGGTTTAATTCCCAGTCTGTCACGGGCAAGGAAAAGCTCCTTTTTTTTTAGATCCCAAATACAGATTGAAAACATACCCCTAAACCGGCTCAGGCATTTTTCTCCCCATTCTTCATAGGCCAGAAGCACCACCTCGGTATCTGTGTTTGTTTTGAAGACATGACCTCGGGAGGACAGCTCTTTTTTCAGGCTTCGGTAATTATATATTTCACCGTTATATACGATGCAGCGTGACTGGTCTTTGTTATAGATCGGCTGCTTGCCGCCGGAAAGGTCAATGATGCTTAAACGGCGCGAAGCAAGATGAACATGGTTGTCCAGGTGAAAGCCTTCTTCGTCCGGGCCCCGGTGTTCAATGGCAAGAGACATCCTTTCTATAACAGCCCTGTTTTCAGGCATCCCGTGCTTATTGTAGATTCCGGCAATTCCGCACATGTTTTAGCTTGTTAAAGGAATAATGATTTGTCTTAAACTCGTATCGGACAAAATTTGAAAGAAGTATAGGTTAAAGAATACAGAGTGTCAAGAAAAGGAGAAAGTTCTAAACAACAAAAAAGCCCCGCAGAATTTTTTCTGCAGAGCTTTCTATCTTTTTTATTAAATCTGCTTACATGGGGATATTACCATGTTTTTTAGCCGGCCTTGTTTCTCTCTTATTCTTGATCGCAGCCAGAGACCGAATCAGTATTTTTCGGGTGTCCTTTGGCAGAATAACATCATCAACATAACCGCGTGCCGCAGCAACATAAGGATTGGCAAACAGATCTTCATATTCTGCTATCTTTTCTTTTCTCTTTGCTTTGGGATCTTCAGCGTTTTTGATTTCTCTTGCATGAATTATGTTTGCAGCGCCCGCAGCTCCCATTACTGCGATTTCAGCATTTGGCCAGGCATATACAAAGTCAGCGCCAAGATGCTTACTGCACATGGCAATGTAAGAACCGCCGTATGCTTTTCGGGTAATCAGGGTCATCTTGGGAACGGTTGCTTCTGAATAGCACCACAGAAGTTTTGCACCGTGACGGATGATACCATTGTATTCCTGGTCTGTTCCCGGAAGGTATCCCGGAACATCCATGAGGGTCAGCAGCGGAATATTAAACGAATCACAAAAACGGATAAAGCGGGTTGCCTTATCAGAAGCATTAACATCAAGTGCGCCGCCAAGATGTGAGGGCTGGTTTGCGATGATGCCGACAACCTCTCCGTCAAGGCGTGCAAAACAGACCACCAGATTTAAAGCATAATGTTCATGGGGTTCAAAAAAGGTACCATTATCAACGATAGATTTAATGACGTCCTTAATATCGTATGGCTGGTTGGGATTGTCTGGGATTAGGGTTTCAAGTTCTGTGTTTTCTCTTTCAGGGTCATCGCCGGTCTCCGCATAAGGCGCATCTTCCATATTGTTTGACGGCAGATAGCTTAACAGTTCTTTTATCATGTCAAGCGCATGCTCGTCATTTTCTGCAGCAAACTGTGCGACACCGCTTCGGGTGTTGTGCATGATTGCACCGCCCAGCTCTTCATGGGTGACGTCTTCAGCTGTAACCGCTTTGATAACCTGCGGACCGGTGATATACATGTAGCTGGTGTTCTTTACCATGAAGATCCAGTCTGTCATGGCTGGAGAATATACTGCGCCGCCCGCTGTGGGTCCCATGATGCAGGTGATCTGGGGAATAACACCGGAGGCTGCAGAATTTCTGTAAAAAATCTCACCAAAACCGAAAAGCGCGTCAATTCCCTCCTGGATACGGGCTCCGCCGGAATCGTTCAGACCGACACAGGGGGCGCCTGCTTTCATGGCCAGGTCCATCACCTTGGTTATCTTTTTAGCGTGCATCTCACCCAGAGATCCGCCGCGTGCGGTAAAGTCCTGGGAAAAAACATATACGGTTCTTCCGTTTACTTTTCCAAATCCGGTAACCACACCGTCAGCAGGAATTTCTGTTGTCGGCATATTAAAGGAGCTGCAGCGGTGTTTGACGAACATATCCACTTCCTGGAATGTTCCGGCATCAAAGAAGTAGTCTATTCTTTCACGGGCAGTCAGCTGGCCTTTTTCATGCTGTTTACCAACGCCTTTTTCGCCGCCTTGTTCTTCAATTTTTGCTTTTCTTTTCTTTAATTCTTCAATCTTGTCACTGATGAGTCCCATTATTCTCTCCTTCTATAAGTCAATTTGGGATATTTAATATTCTTTGTGTGGATAAGCCTATAATTTTTAAATATTTGCCCTTTTTTGTCAAGAAAAACCCAGTATAAGAGGACCTTTGAAAGCCACGAGAAGTCCTCTTACAAGACAGGATTAAATCCGAAAAAGATTGTTTTGACAGATCTTTTTGTTATACTAGCCCTGCTGAAACCCAAATAATTATAAGAAACAAACCCATGGCCAAAGAAATACAAGCACCTGTTTTTGAAGCAAAAAATATCTCAAAAAGCTTTGATGGGAGACAGGTCCTTAAAATAGACAATATTGTTTTTGAAAAAGGAAAAATCTACTGTCTTTACGGATCAAACGGAAGCGGGAAAACAACCCTTTTTGAAATATTGATGAATATCCAGAAACCCGATTCTGGAAAGATTCTTTTTAAGGGGAAAGAGATCTTTCCCAAGCGGGATGGTTTTTCTGAGTTAAGGAATAAATCTACTCTGATTCAACAGAGCCCGCTGCTTTTTGATACCACGGTTGAAAAAAATGTTGATTACGGCCTCCGCCTGAGGAAACTTCCGAAAGCTGAAAGAAAAGAACGGGTTGACAAGTGTTTAAGCATTGTGGGACTTGAGGGGTTTCAAAACTACAGGGCCCGGAAGCTTTCCGGCGGTGAAGCGCAGAGAGTGGCCATTGCCCGGGCTCTTTCAATTGATCCGGAAGTCATCTTTCTGGACGAGTTTTCAGCAAATATTGATTCCAGATACAGGGAGATGCTTGAAAAAATAATCAGGGATATAAACGAACGTTTTCAAACCACCATAATATTTACCACCCATTATATGGATCAGGCATACAGGCTTTCTGATAATGTTATCCACCTGTATCAGGGAAAAATTGTGGAGTCTGAAGTGAAGAATCTTTTTCACGGGACATTTGACAAGCAGGACAATGAAGTATTTTTCTTAAACGAAAAGATAAAGGTTTCAGTCAAGGGCGCAAAAGAAGGTACGGGAAATATTCTTGTTCCAGTAACCGCTATTACAATTTCAAAAAATCCGCTTGTTTCAAGCATGAGAAACTGTATTAAGGGAAGAGTGAGCCAGATAACCGACAACAATGATTCGATTATGCTGAAAATTCTGGCCGGAGAGCTTTTTGAAGCAAGTATTACCAGAAAATCTTTCAATGAAATGGGACTGGGGCCGGGCACAGAAGTGTGCCTGAATTTTAAGGCCACCTCAGTGGAGATCTTATAATATACGGGTTCTTCTTTGCTGTTTTTGCTTTTTTAAACCCATTTTGTCCATAGCTTTTCCTCTTACTTTCTTTGCTTGCTCCAAAGAGCTGTCGCGGTCACCCCGGCATTGGGCGACTCAAATAAAAAACAATCTTCACCGCCCGCTTCGCTCGAGTCGCTGAGAAAGGCAAAAACAGGTTACTAACAGCCGGGGTTTTCATGTTAAAAAAAACCCTTTTTGTCCGAGCCGAAGCGTGAGGATATTTTGGGGACCTGTAGGCGGCGCATGTCTGAGTCCCGACGAATCGGGATGAGTTTGTGACGCCGACCGCAAAAAATCTTCAGGCAAGGGAATCCCGATGTAATCGGGGCCGGGCAAAGGGCGCCCTTTCTTTTGCATCGTTTTCTTTGGTGCGAACAAAGAAAATGATGAAAGAAGTTAAGCCTTTCGTGTGGTTATAGTGTTTTATGAAACGTTCTAGTGCAGCGTATTTTCATCTTCGTCATCATCATAGATAAGGGCCTCTTCCTCTTCCCATTCCTTCAGTTTCATCCGGCTTTTGCGTTTCTTATGAAAATAGCCAAGCACAAAGATAATGCTGGCTACAAACCACAAAAACCCGGTGCTGGTGATAATGGGAATCCAGTTGAAGCGGAGTCTGAGATAGCCTTGCCACATGTTTTCCACTTCCCACCAGTCAAGAAAATATGTTTTTCTGATGGCTAGATTAAAGTTGTGATATTTGCTGTATTCGGTGAGAAAACGCTTAAACGCGCTATCTCCAAATTTCCCCTTAAGAAAGGAAATAAAATAAAAGCTCTGGGCATAGGCGATCCTTGCCCGGCTTTCTTCATAGGGGAAGTGTGTGGTAATGTCCTCCATAGGTATAACCGATCCGGAAAGCACGGCGCCAGTCATGGTTGCCATATTTGACAAATTCCATTCCCCGGCCACGATCATTGCCAGGCCCTCATCCAGCCATCTGGGCACTTTTTCTTTTCCTCTGAAAGCCTGACCCAGCAGGATATGGTTCAGTTCATGTCTGAACACCGGGGCAAGGCCGGTATTTTTTTTCTTTAAAAGAATCATCAGGTTTTGGGAAGGGAAAGCAACGCCCACAGCCCAGTCCGGAACCCGGGCGTTATTTGGCTGAAACTTTTTAAACTCTTTTTTGTCTGCGGCTATAAAGACATCAATTTTTTCTTTGGGAGCAAAACCGGTAAGTTCTTTTACTTTAAGGGCGGCCGGATCCGCGTTTTTAACCAGAGAAGAGATGGGAAGAGATTCTTTTTCATAATAAAAGTTAAAAAACAGAGTTTCCTTTTTCTGCAGTGCCCAGGCCGGGGAAAGCAGAAACAGGACAAAGAGAAGGGTTGAAAAAGCTGTTTTTTTGAAAGCCATCATAAAGACTTATTTTCTTTGCAGACCAGCCAGTTATGGTATACTTTTCAGAATTTAATGATACAAATCTTTTATCTTTACCTTACTTTCCTTTCTTTGCTTGCTCCAAAGAAAGGAACAAAGAAAAGGCACCCTTTGCCCGGTCCCGTAAAATGGGATTCCCTTGTTTCAGGATGTTTTGCGGTCGGCGTCACAAACTCATCCCGATTTGTCGGGATTCAAACATGCGCCGCCTACAGGTCCACAAAAAACCCTGAAACTGCGGCACGACCAAGATGGGGCCCCGTTTTTCCATGGTCCCCCTTGGGGACCTTCTTAAGGTCTCGCTCTTTCTTTGCGTACTTTGCGACTTTGCGGTAAAATCGAACGTAATTAAATTTATCCATATATTTTCTTAACAAACCACACAAGAAGGTCTTCTCAAAATGAGCCAGAATAAAAAACTATATCTCATTGATGTCAGCGCCTATTTTTACCGGGCGTTTTTTGCTTTGCCGCCGCTCACGACTTCAAGTGGTCTTCCCACTAATGCCATCTACGGCTTTACCACCATGCTTCAGAAGCTGATCAAGGATGAAGACCCGAAATATCTGGCAGCCATACTTGACCGTCCCGAACCCACCTTCCGGCATGAAGCTTATCATGAATATAAAGCAAACCGGGATGAGATGCCAGATAATTTATCCCAGCAGATTCCCCATATTAAAGAAGTGATTCAGGCCTTTAACATCCCCATGCTTGAAAAGCCGGGCTTTGAAGCAGACGATATCATGGGCACCCTGGCAAAGCAGGCTGAAAAAGAGGGTGCGGAAGTTGTGATTGTTTCCGGAGACAAAGACATGTGCCAGATCGTAAGCAGCAAGGTAAAGTTACTTGATACCATGAAAAACAAAATCACCGATATTGATGGAGTGAAAAAGAAGTTTGGGGTTTCCCCGGAAAAGGTCATCGATGTCCTCGGCCTGATGGGAGATTCTTCTGATAATGTGCCCGGTGTGCCGGGTATTGGGCCAAAGACCGCGGAGAGTCTGATAAATGAATACGGCAGTATCGAAGAGATCTATGAAAATCTGGAGGATATCACCAAAAAGAAAGTAAAGCAGAACTCTGGAAGAAAACAAGGAGCAGGCCTTTCTGTCTAAGCAGCTGGTAACCATTGACACAAATGTCGAGCTTGAAAAACGCTGGCATGAGCTTGAACTTTCTCCTCCCAATATGGATGCTCTGCGGGAACTCTTTAAGAAGTTTGAATTTACCCGTTTGATAAAAGAATTCACCGTAGAGAAACGGGAAAATAAAAATTACTGCTGGATAACAGACCTTGATGAAATAAAAAACCTTTTTGCAGAGCTTAAAAAACAGGGGGATTTTGCCCTTGATTTTGAAACCACCTCAGAATTCCCCATGCTGGCCCAAATTGTGGGCATCTCTTTTGCCTATGAAGACCATAAAGCATACTATATCCCGGTTGCCCATGAAGGGCTTGCAAATCAGCCGGACCGGGATCTGGTTCTTTCACTACTTAAGCCGCTGCTTGAAGACGCATCCATTAAAAAAACAGGGCACAACCTGAAATATGAATACATCATATTTAAACGGCATGGAATCCATCTTCGCGGTATGCAGTGCGATACCATGGTGGCTTCATATGTGCTTAACCCCTCAAAGTACCGTCACAGCCTGGACAATGTCGCGCTGGACTATCTTGACCACAAAATGATTTCTTTTAAGGATGTCGCGGGAACCGGTAAAAAAGCAGTGACCTTTGACAAGGTGGAGATCGAGAAAGCCTCGGAATATGCTTGTGAAGATTCGGATGTAACGTCCATTCTTTCAAAGCTGCTTTTCCCAAAGCTGAAGGAAGAAAGCGCAAATGAGCTTTACGACGTCATTGAAATGCCGCTAATTGAAGTTCTGGCAAAGATGGAGATCCACGGGGTAAAGCTTGATATGGATTTTTTACAGGCTTTGTCAGAGGAGTTCGGCACTAAGCTGGATGAATTGGAAAAGAAGATCTATCAGGAGGCGGGCCAGGAATTTAATATTAAATCAACCAAACAGCTGGGAGAGATCCTCTTTGAAAAACTGCTTCTTCCGGTTCAGAAAAAAACCAAGACCGGATATTCGACCGATGTCTCAACCTTAACCGAGCTTTCTCATCTTCATCCGCTTCCCGGCGAGATCCTTTCTTTTCGCAGCCTGGCCAAATTAAAGTCAACCTATATAGATAATATGCCGGATCTGGTGAATGCTGAAACCGGTCGGATTCACACCTCTTTTAACCAGACCATGACTGCCACAGGACGTTTAAGCAGCAGTGACCCCAACCTCCAGAACATTCCGATTCGCACAGAAGAAGGGCGGCGTATCCGCGAAGCGTTTATTGCTGAGCCGGGCTGGCAGATTCTTTCTGCGGATTATTCCCAGATTGAGCTTCGGCTGCTGGCGCACCTGTCAGGAGATGAGAACTTAATTGACGCGTTTATTAATGATGATGATATCCATGCCCGGACTGCTTCTGAAGTATGGGAGGTTTCTCCTGAAGAGGTAACTGCTGATATGCGGCGGGAAGCCAAGGTCATTAACTTTGGGATTATATATGGGATGAGTTCCTTTGGTTTGAGTAACGAACTGGAGATTTCACCCAAACAGGCACAGGAATATATTGACAGTTATTTTCTTCAGTACAGGCAGGTTAGACAATATCTGGACAGAGTGCTTGAGGATGCACGCGAAAACGAATATGTCTCTACCCTGATGAACAGGCGGCGCTATCTTCCGGAAATTAATGCCAAAAACGGAGCAGTCAGAAAGTTTGCCGAACGCACTGCCACTAACGCTCCTATTCAGGGAACCGCGGCAGACCTGATCAAGATCGCCATGATCAACATTGATAAAGAACTTGAAACAAAGAACCTCAAATCAAAAATGATCATGCAGGTACATGATGAACTGGTATTTGAAGTGCCGGATGATGAGCTGGAAGTTTTAAGTGCATTGGTGAAAAACGGGATGGAGTCTGTTATTGACCTGAAAGTTCCCTTAAAAGTTGAGATGAGCTGGGGTAAAAACTGGAAAGAAGCGCACTAAGAGCTTAAAGATATTTTGCCTGTCAAGAGTGTAGTTCCCTATATGTTTTGTTAAAGACATATTAATTATTGAACAGGGAGAGGCCATGAGTAAACACAAAGCAAAAGTAATCTCAATTAACAGTAAAAAAACAGACAAGGCCAGTCCGAAAAAACCGGGTAAAACACCATCAAAAATCTACCAGATAAAAGTGAGTCTCTGCGGAACCGACCCTTCTATCTGGCGCAGGCTTTTGATAGCCGGTGATACGAATCTTGGGCTGCTGCACGGAATACTTCAGATTTCAATGGGGTGGCAGAACAGCCATCTGCATCAGTTCATGGTTGAAGAAACATTCTATTCTGATCCCGAAGCTGAACTTGAAGATGTCCGGAACGAACTCAACACAACGATTTCTAAAATTGCACCGGCTGAAAAAGATAACTTTATGTACATGTATGACTTCGGCGATTCATGGGATCATGTTATCCAGGTTGAAAAGATCCTGCCCGAACATAAGGATTTTGCTCTTCCTGCCGCATGCATTGGTGGGAAGGGGCCTGTCCTCCTGAGGACTGCGGCGGGATACCCGGTTACTATGATTTTTGTGAAATCATGCAGAGACCGGACAACGACGGGTATGATGAAATGTATAACTGGTTTGGCCGTCAATATGACCCGGAACATTTTGATGCAGGCGAGGTCAAAAAATAACTGAAAAAGCTGAAATGGAAGAAACCGAACTGGATGCAGCTTGGGAATGTTTTGGCTGAGCGTGACGGGGTGGAGTTTGATG
>PVMK01124215.1_pt1 | contig 34831 bp, 30 predicted proteins | sample 1853481 | NCBI WGS metagenome assembly PVMK01 (sample SAMN08533507, study PRJNA380276) | Marine sediment metagenome, whole genome shotgun sequencing project. | reverse complement strand
TCACGAAATAACCGGTACAATTGGCCGTGACGATTTTGGAGCGAGCCAAGGAGAAAAGAACGCGCATACCGGGAGTATGGAAACGATGAGCGACGCCGACGCAGGCCAAAAGTGTCCGGCCCTACGGTGAGGCCCATCTTGCCTTGCCTCATCAATTCCATATTCTCTTGGCCCATCACGCAATTTTAAAGGTTAACACCTAGGAACCGACAAGATACGATATGTCTCTCGTTTCGACCACTCCCACCCAACAAGAGGAGAGTCAGGCTCTCCGTACTCGCATCATAACCCAGTTAGAGCAGGGAACATTGGACCTCCCTTTGTTACCTGTGGTGGCCAACCAAGTTCTCCAGCTCGCGAGTGACCCCAATGCCGACGCCACCAAGCTTTCGACTCTCATTCAGCAGGATCAAGCTCTAGCCGGACAAATCCTGCGCATTGCCAATTCTCCCGCGTATGCTCCGCGTTCTCCAATCGTCTCCCTGCAACAGGCCATTGCCTGGTTGGGGATGACTATGCTGGCAGGCCTTGCCTTTTCCGTGTCCGTCCAAAGCGGCATTTTTACTATAAAAGGCTATGAAAAGGAAATTCGTGGCTTGTGGTGCCAGGCTCTAGCCACCGGCTTGTACGGAAAAGAGATTGCTCGCCGCATTCGCCGTAATGTGGAAAACGCCTTTCTCTGCGGCTTGCTCCATACCATTGGCAAACCGGTCCTCTTGCACCTCATCCTGACATCTCAGTCAAAACATGAGGTATCTCCCTCTTGGAAAATACTCGAACCCATTATTCAGGAATTTCATATTTCGGCAGGCACGAAGTTAGCCGAATTCTGGAAATTACCCGAACCCGTCCAAGAAGCCATTCGTCTCTACTCTGATGACACTTACCAGCAGGCCACCCTCCCTACAAAGGGCGCCATGATTACTTGTCTGGCCGATCATTTAGCATCGTATGCCTTAAGCTCCTCTTCTCTGACCGAAGAGGCCCTTCGCGCCTTACCTGTGATCCAAGATTTAAATTTTTACCCTGATGATATGGATGCCCTCTTAGAATTACGCGAAGGCATTCAACAGAGCATCGAAGCCTTTCTCGTATGAGTTCCTCGTCACCCTATGACCTCATCGTGATTGGCAGCGGTCCAGCCGGGCAGAAAGCCGCTATCCAGGGAGCCAAGTCGGGAAAACGTGTGGCTCTCATCGAACAAAACCGCGAAGTGGGAGGGGCTTGCGTGTATCAGGGTACGATTCCCAGCAAAACATTGCGGGAAAGCGCCTTACAAATGGTGCAATTCCTCCAGGCTACCGATGTGTTTGAATTTCGCATGCGGGATGATGTGAAAATTGCCAGTCTCATGACTCGCCTGGATAAGGTCGTTCGTGCGCATGGAGCGTTCATGACGGAACAGGTGGCTCGCAACGGCATTGAACGACTTCATGGCCGAGCCAAATTTGTTTCCGATCGAGAGATACAGGTGAAAGGGCTTGATGGGACCACGAGAACAATTGCGGGAACTAGTATCGTAATTGCGACAGGGTCTCGCCCACGGGTTCCCGATAATATACCCATCGACCATGAACATATCTTAGATAGTGACTCGATTCTGTCATTGGTCTATTTACCCAAATCGCTGACCGTCCTGGGTGGAGGCGTGATTGCCAGCGAATACGCCTCGATCTTTGCTCTCCTGGGTGTCCAGGTCACCATGATCGACATGGCTGACCGACCACTCAAGTTTCTGGATCAAGAACTCACTGAACAATTTTGTTTTGCCTTTGAAAAGACTGGGGGCACCTATCGCGGAGAACAAAAAGTCCAATCTGCGCAGTGGGACGGCTTTTCAAAAGTCATCACACGATTAGAAAACGAAGGAATCGTGGAAAGTGAAAAAATGTTAGTGGCGCTAGGGCGCGTGGCCAATATTGAACACCTCAATATTCAGGCTGCGGGACTGACGCAGACTTCTCGTGGGCTGGTTTCCGTCAATGGCCATTGCCAAACAACTGTAGGTCACATTTACGCAGTGGGTGATGTCATCGGGCCACCTTCTCTTGCATCATGTTCCATGGAACAAGGCCGACGAGCCGTCTGTCATGCTTTAGGGCTGGATTCAGGCGATGCCCCGGAACATATTCCGATGGGCATTTACACCATTCCCGAAATGTCCAGTGTCGGCCTCAGCGAACAAGAAGCCATAGACAAATTCGGTGGTGCACTGGTCGGTCGAGCCAATTTTCATGAAATTGCTCGCGGACAAATTTCCGGCATGACCGACGGGCTCTTGAAAATGGTGGCCGACAGTAAAGGAGGGAAACTTCTTGGTGTCCATATTGTAGGCGAAGGCGCCACGGAATTGATTCACATTGGACAAATGGGGCTGTTGCACCATATTAATATCGATCGTTTTGTGGAAAACATCTTCAACTTTCCCACCCTCGCTGAAGCCTACCGAGTCGCCGCCCTCGACATCGCCAAACAACGCAAGAGATAAAAAGACTTTTTGGGGCGAGACTACAAAAGAGGCCTCACTCAACGAATTTGTTGCCACTTCATCCCAAAGAGTTCTGATGGATAGTTAGCCAATCCCCGGCGCCGTATCCTGATCCCGTCGTTCTTTGAGTGATTCCTCATAGGCCTTTTCATCCTTTTCCAGAAACTGACTTTGCTCAATCTCAAGGATCTCCAAAGGTGTCAGGTACTTTAAGGCTGTAGCCCCTAACACTTTCTGGCTTGCCGTCCCTTTCATTTGAATATGCAATAGTGAATCAGCTCCCATCATTTGTGCTTTCTTAATTAACTCAAAATGCAATTCGTCCCAATTCACTTTGGATTTTTCCTCAGATTGGTGCACCTCGATTTCATCCATCGTCTCATAGGGAATAACAGGCGCCTCCTCAAGAATCTCAACATGTTTATCAGCATTCAGATTGTCACCGCGAATCGATGTGTCATCGACCACAGTTTCCACTCTTGGGGCACGAGCAGTCTCAACATCAAAGCTCTTCAGGCGCATAGCCGCTAAGGCCGCTTCATGTTTATTGCTACTGTGAGAAAGCCGTTCGAGTTTCCCCACACGATCCAGAGCCTCCTGAAGACTCATCCTGGCTCCTTTTTTTCGAAGCATATTCACTGGCATCAAACAACTCCTTGAGAAAAGCTCTGGTGTCTTGCCCTCTGAACACCATCCCTAACAAAGCCTGTCTGCAGGAAACGGCAAAGAGACGACGAAATATCTACCTGCTCAAGAATCAGCTTGTCAATTGATCTTTTAGTCATGTTGATTGTTTCGGTGCGGAAAACTTCCCAATGCTCTGAGGATCTCCATGTTCGGAGCCTAGAGTAAAGTTCCTTTTGACCCGAGCAGAAGAGTCCCCCTAAATTTTCCGCGATCATTTTTACAGGTTACTCTCCCTCAACATTCCGTCTAAACAACCGGACATAAGGCTCAAAAATAAACAACCGGTTTTTTTTGCGTCCCGTGAGTTCTCGTAAGATTCCCAGCTTTACAAGATCTCGGATAAGAGCCGCTGCCGTATTGGTTTGTGCTTGAAGTAGTTGCTTTACGGCTTTAATAGTGACTACTGGGGAACCATAGAAATGCTGGATAAGCATATGCGCATTGTTCCGCCGTTTTGAATGGAACGTCACCAGCACTTCACTTTCTATTTGCTCTTTGAGTTTCAAAATATCCTTGAAGACCTGAATGGAGTGCTGAGCCGTTTCACGAAGACCCAGCATGAAAAATTGCAGCCACGCCTCCAGCTTATTTGTCGTCCGCACGGCCATGAGTTGATCATAATATTCCCCCTTGTGACGTTCAAAATAATCTGAGAGGTACAGGGCCGGTTTATGTAGGATTCCAAAATCGACCAGATAGAGCACAATGAGTAAACGCCCCAATCTCCCATTCCCATCCAAAAATGGATGGATGGTTTCAAATTGGTAGTGGATGAGCGCAGCCTTGATGACATGCGGCACATGAATCTGATCATTATGCATGAATTTTTCAAGATCACTCATGAGATCGGGAACATGCTCATGATGAGGGGGGATAAAAGCAGCGTGTTTCAAGCTCACACCAATCCAATTTTGGCTTATACGGAATTCCCCAGGTTGTTTGTGCCTCCCCCGCACTCCTTGCAATAACACAGCATGTGTATTCTGGAGCAATCGGTTAGAGAGCGGAAGCGTTGTTAATTCCCCGATGGCAAAGTTGATCGCCTTAATGTAATTTTGAACTTCTTGCCAGTCGTTTCGTTTTTCTGGATTGATGTCTCGTTCATCAACCAAAGCCTCCTCCATATTGGTCCGGGTGCCCTCAATTCGGCTCGACGTTGTGGCTTCCTTAGTAATATGCATACGAATAAAGAAGTCCACATCAGGGATTAATTGAGAAAATGCGTTAAGCTCACCCAGTAAATGAGTCGCTTCTTCAATTAAAGTTAGAGTTGGAGGATGAGACACCACCCATTGTTTGTTTATAGGTGCTGGAAAAAAACTCTGGTATTGCTGGCGTTTTTCATAACTTCCTGCCTTAAACTCATTAATATTCATAAAGTTTTTTTCAGAGACTTATTCAAATTGACAAAGCCAGGCATCAAATGTCAATTATATACTATAAAAATGACATTTAATGAAATAAATGTCAACTCACCATCTGTTCTGAAAGATCGCCGAACCTATTAATACTTAGGAGTAAAAACTTAATATTAAATTTATCCCGAAACCGGACTTTTCTTTATGTTCCATGGTGCACTGTCCAGGAAAGTCAACTTCAACGATTGACGCAATAAACTTCAGGAAATCATCCGTTCAATTGTCTAGGTAACTAGATGGTGTCTATAATCGATCCTGTCTCGGGGCCTTTTGTATTACAAGATTTTTCATGTCATTAGTATTGTGCATGAATCAAGGGAGGATGAAATATGAGTTTAGCTGATAACACCTGTGTGCCATGTCGCGGTGGGGTTCCACCATTAGAATCTCAAAAAATTCAAGAATTGCTAGGTCAATTGGAATCTGGGTGGTTACTCAACGACCAAGGCCATATCGAGCGGACTTATGAGTTTCCTAACTTTGCCGACGCCTTAGCCTTTACAAATCGAGTGGGAAATGTGGCTGAAATTGAAGGGCACCATCCCGATCTCTATCTGGCCTGGGGAAAGTGCAAAGTCGAAATTTGGACGCATAAAATTAAGGGGCTGACCGAAAGTGACTTTTTCTTAGCCGCCAAGGCCGACCGGGCCTTTGCCCTTCCTCCCCTGAATCCCTAACGACTCATGGCAACCAGCCCCACCCTTATTCAGCCAGTCTCTTCCGGAGCGAAACAGGTTGATCCTGCCGCTCCTGAACTCACTGCCGATTTCCGTTCATTCGGAACCAGGGTCGCGCTGGTAACCATGCCTTTTTCGTATTCAAAATTTCCGTCTATTCAATTAGGCACTCTGTCGGCGCTCTTAAAATCCCAAGGCATCAGCGCCAAAACATACCACTTCAATTTGCAGTTCGCCCATAAAATTGGCGTGCCTCTCTATGAAATTTTGTGCGAGAAGCGCGGGCTATTTGGTGAATGGCTGTTTTCTGCCCTCCTCTTTCGAGACAATCCGAAACATGTTCAATACCCCCAAGTGTTTAAGCCGGTGTTTGAAGATACAGCCCGGGAAGCCGGCTGTTCGATTGGCTATTTGGAAGAGATGGCTCGCACGATTGCTCCGCAATTTTTAACATGGGCACTGACCTCGGTGGAGTGGGATCAATACGACGTAGTCGGCTTTACCTCAACCTTTGACCAAAACGTCGCGAGCCTCTCTTTGGCGAAATTGATTAAGGATGTGTATCCAGATATTCGGATTGTCTTTGGTGGGGCCAATTTTGACGGCGAGATGGGTCTCGAACAGTTTCGAGCGTTTCCTTGGATCGACTATGTCGTGAGTGGGGAAGGCGAACATTCCTTTCCTCCATTGGTCCGACGTATTTTGCTCAAACAGGAAACCGATATTCCACCCGGTATTGCTCATCGAAAAGACGGCAAGATTTGTTTCACTCCCAATGAACATTTGGTGACGAAATTTGACCAGGCGCCTCCTCCCGATTACGACGACTACTTTACGGAATTGGACGAGTTAGAGCGTCAAGGTTCGACTGGTCTCAATCGAATTTTGCTGTATGAAGGCTCTCGGGGCTGTTGGTGGGGCGAAAAACATCATTGTACCTTTTGCGGCTTGAATGCTCAGGCAATGGATTTTCGGGCCAAATCTCCGACGCAGGTTGCTGCCGAGTTGGAGTATCTCTCAAGCCGATACGACACCAGTCGCTTTCGATTGGTCGATAATATTATCGACATGAAATATGTGGACGGCTTGTTTGGCCAATTGGCCCAACGACACGTGGACCTTGATGTGTTCATGGAGACCAAGAGCAATCTCAATAAACGCCAAATTCAAACCTTGGCTCAGGGCGGCGTCAAATGCATGCAGCCTGGGATCGAAAGCCTCAGCCAGGCCCAACTCAAGGAAATGGATAAAGGCGTCAGTCCCCTACAGAACATTCAATGTTTGAAGTGGAGTCGCTACTACAACATTGATCTTTCTTGGAATATTTTGTTGGGTTTTCCTGGGGAGACCAATGCCGACTACCAACGGCAAATGGAGATTATTCCTTCGTTGCTACATCTCCAACCGCCAGAATCCACATCGAAATTATGGCTGGAGCGATTCAGCCCTTATTATAAATGGCCGGAGCGATATGGGATCCGTCTCACAGGGCCTGGACTGGCGTATGGGTATGTCTACGATGAACGGAAAGTGGACTTGAATAAAATCGCGTATGACTTTGAGTATGACATCGACTGGAAAGTGGATCCCCGTTTATATGATGATTTCGTCAGGCTCGTGCAGGAATGGAAAGAACGGTATCATTCCTCCAACCGTCCCTTTCTCTTTTTTTCAAAGGCCTTGAGCTATCTCACGGTGTATGACGGACGAGGAGCAAGTCCAACCAGTGAACGATTTGACGGACCCGATGCCTTTATCCTGGAATTTTGTCACGATCAAGCTAAATCCTTTGAGCAAATTCGAAAAGGCTTACAAGAACAATCTCATACCCGATCGGATCAAGAGATACAGCCCCTTGCTGATCTCTTAACCAGCCTTCAAAAGAAACGCTTGCTCTATGAAGAAGATGGACGGTATTTCACTCTGGCCTTACCCGTGAATCCACACCGTTAAACCTAAAAACAGCAGCTGGATCACGAAAGTCTGCATAAGCTCTTCACGCACCTAGGAAATTCAAAAAATCTCTCATCACCCAAAAGGTGGCCACGAGTTTCGTGAATTCCCTATGCACGTAAATATCTTATACAGCTTTTTCACGCGCAACTGCCGCTTTTAGGTTAAATGCATACCGTGAATTTATCTCAGAGCTGATTGACATCCCCGAGGGCGAGGGGTAGCCTATCAAGATGTGCAAGGATCTGCCGAAAAGTCTTAGAACATGTCTTACTTATGAAGAACCTTACACGGTTCTTCTGACCATCTCTTTCTTCGGATTTTCATGACCTTTCCCCACACACTTTTAGTTAGAAGCCTTATCATGGCCATTAGTACGGTTATCCCAATCAAAGGATGGGCCGAAATCTCTATTCTTCCTCCAGAATTTTTCTCGGAATCCCTTACCACCAATTATTCCTTGGCTATTCGTGGTGGTCACGCGAATATCCCGTCTGACAGACAAAGCTCTCCATCTAGGTCCGAAGGATCAACGAATGTCTTTAATTCTTTTCCCAAAACTCTGAATACCCAATCCTCTAGCTCTGTGCAACAACTAGAGGAGGAACAACGACCAAACCCCTTTTCTGTTGTCGTTGACGAAGAGGTCCCTTCGTATATTATTCACGAACCAGCTTTGCGCCATCGGGAGGCAGCCCCACAAGAGGCGATGAATCCTGCTTCTCCTCCTTCTGATGATCAACAAGTCAAAAACCAAGAACCTCGCGATTCTCAAGACAAGATCGCCCATTCCCCTGTTCCTCAATCACCATTAAGCATCTCTCAACGTGATCGCCTCCCCTCCTTTTCCCGCTTTGATTGGCCAACACTCGAACAAAATCTTCAGCTTTTTCCCCAGGGAAACGTTTCCGAGATTTCTTCGCAATGGCCTGTTGAGACGGGTTTTACTAGACTTTCAAGGGGGAGTAAATATCTGGCCCGTTTTGTCGATGTCCTGAATTCCGATTGGGAACCTACCGCTCAAGAAACCTTTTCTGAATATGGAACGATTCCCCTTGTCATCAACGACGCCGTGGACAAAAATCTACGCTATTTCCAGGAAGGCATTGCCGATCGGTTTCAATCGTACTTAGACAGATTCCACCACTACAAAGAGATCGTCGAGCCCATCTTTCGGGAATTTGGGCTTCCTACCGAACTCATGTATCTGTCCCTCGTCGAATCCGGCTTCAACCCGCGAGCCTTCTCTCGCGCACGGGCCTCTGGACCATGGCAATTCATGAAAGCCACCGGCCGCATGTATAAGCTCAATGTCAGTTGGTACGTGGATGAGCGGCGGGATCCAATAAAATCTACTGTAGCCGCCGCCCATCATCTTCGAGATCTCTATGACCGCTTTGGCTCCTGGCCTCTTGCCCTAGCCGCTTATAATGCAGGGAGTGGGAAAGTTTCCCGAGCTATTCGAAAGACCGGAACTCGAGATTTTTGGAAAATTCGACGCACATGGTATATCCGACGGGAAACCAAAGACTATGTCCCGCGCTTCATTGCAGCCGCGCTTATTGCCCAAAATCCCACCGCCTATGGGTTTCTTGCGCCTGAAGGCGATCCGCATGAATTCGAAGAAGTCTTGATTGGTAAACCCGTTCAACTTTCTGCGATTTCGAAACAGACAGGGATTTCTTTTGAAGAACTCAAGCGGTTAAATCCCGAACTCCGGCGCAATATTGTTCCAAGGACAAAAGGTCCCGGCTACCATCTCAAAGTGCCAGTGGGACTGGCCTCATTAGTCGCCGCACACCATGCGACCCTTCCAGTCTGGACCCAGCCGCCACCGCCTCCCACTCAATGGTACCGGGTACGTCGGGGGGATAGCTTGTCCGTTGTCGCCAGACGGTTTGGGATGAAAGTGCGTCAGCTGAAAAACATGAACCATTTATCAAGCAATTTGATCCGTGTAGGTGCAAAATTGCGTGTACGCACTGGAGTTGACGATGAGGTTGATCTCACGGCCACGTGGTACCGAGTACGATATGGAGATTCGTTAGGTAAAATCGCGCATCGCTTTAGGACTTCAGTCCGCCAGATCAAAAAACTCAACAATCTTTCGACGCATTTAATTTACCCCGGAGACCGATTACGGGTGCAGGGGACCCCACAGCCTCAGAAGTCTCAGATCTACCGTGTTCGATATGGAGATTCGTTGGACAAGATTGCTAATCGCTTCGGTACGTCGGTCAGGAACCTCAAAAGGCTCAATAAGCTTTCGACGCATTTGATTTACCCCGGAGACCGATTACGGGTGCCGGGGACATCGACATCCAACAATCTCAAACCAGCGATCCCAAATGGTACCGCGTCCGGCGGGGAGATAGCTTATGGACTATTGCGCAGCAGTTTAGAATGAGCGTGCGAGATTTACGAGCATTGAATAAATTGTCTTCAAGCATTATTCGAGCTGGACATATGCTGATAGTCAGCCATTAAGCTTCAACAACATTCGTTGTTTTAGTCTTCTTGCCCCACTTCATTTTTATCGCCTTCTCCGCTCAGAGGCTCTGACGTTTCTTGCTCTACTTTATTGCCTGAGCTTGTTTCCTCTTCCACAGATTCTTGAGCTTCTTCCGGAGCTAAGACCTGCACACGAAGATTGGCTTCGGTCGAAAATGGCGAAAGGGGAAATTCCTGTATGAGTTGTTTATAGCGTTTGACGGCATCATCGGTTTTCTCCTCCGACTCCGCCAATTTGGCTAATTCAAAGAGCACTTGGTCTTTATTGAGCGCATGAGGATTTTCCATCACCGCGTCAAACGCGCTCATAGCTGCCTCCCGATTCCCATTTAGTAAATGCGCCAATCCCAACCGTTGCTGTACCAATCCCACCAGAATGTGGTCTTGCGAATATTCTTGAATTAACGAGGTGTAGGCATCGATCGCACCTTGATAATTTTCAGCTTCCATTAAACTATTCCCCAACAAAAACGAAGAAACCTTTGCACTGGGGGTTCCGGGGTATTGCTCAAGAATATCCTGAAACATTCCAGATGCCTGTTGAATATTCTTCTTTCCTTTCTCAACATCGTCGAGGGGACGGTCCAAGTACATCTGTTGGGCTTGGCCTTGTAATTCCCAGGCTACTTCCTGCTCCTGTTGGGAGAGCCAATTGAACGTGACAAGCCCACCAATTAAGACCACCACCAAAAGAATGCCGCCCCAAACCAACCCACGGTGCCCCTCCACAAAAAATAAAAACTGTTCTTTGCTGGACAAGGCCACTATGGGTTCAGCTGTAGCCGATTTAGCGGAGTTATCTTTAATTTTATATCCCATCGCCGGTACTTCCTCTCTACAGATTAAAAAAACTTCATACGATTTTTTCCTGGCATGACCCGTATGCAATGTGGTGCCTTATACCCACGTCTCTAAGTCATGTCAAACAGTATTCCACATTATTTACATAGAGTTGACAAGGCCTAACTCCCTGTTATAATGAGGAAATTATTGATTTTGTTCCGTTTTTAGGCGGATAGCTCAGCTGGCAGAGCACTGCCTTTACACGGCAGATGTCGCAGGTTCGATCCCTGTTCCGCCTACCAATTTTTGTTTGGCATTAGGTCGGCTCGATCTGATATATTGACCAGCCCACACCAAAATCAACTTCCCCTGTGGAAGAACTCTGTGGGCTGTTTGCCCAGAACCAGATTATTTCGGGGCCGTCGTTCAGCCAGGTTAGGACGCCAGATTGTCAATCTGGAAGTCGCGGGTTCAAATCCCGTCGGCCCCGCCATCCCATCTCATGTTGGTCTGTTCTGTTCGGTATTCACACATCCCCCGTGTTACATCCGATTAGCCTAATGGAGGTCTAAATACGTTATGCCCTTTGCCAATCCTTCTGAGCTTTTGGGATCTCTCGGTTTATTGTCCATCGTCATCTTGATGATTCTGTCTATTTTTTCAGTGGTATCCTGGGGGATTATCGTGAATAAGATTCGACAATTTCGGAAAATCAACCAGGAAGAAGCACAATTCCTCCAACTATATGAAGTAAATCCAGTAGATCAGGAACCGTTAAGAAATCAGGCCAAAAACTATACGCTCAGCCCCAGTTCGACAGTCTACCTTGGAGTTACGGACCGATTAGACCCATTACCATCATCCTCCGACCTGTTTACTTCTCACCAGGAAATGGAAACCCAAGGTGCCACCCAACGGCCTAATCGCCAATACTTAGAAAAGGTCGCGCAGCACATCATCCAAAATCAAATTAACCATCATGAAGCATATCTTCCTTTTTTAGCAACCACGGGAAATTTGACCCCATTTATCGGCCTCTTGGGAACCGTAATTGGGATTATTAATGCTTTTGGAGAAATTGGCGCACAGGGGTCTGCCAGTATTGCCGCAGTGGCTCCTGGTGTCTCTGAAGCTCTGGTCGCAACGGCGGCTGGTCTCTTTGCTGCCATCCCTGCCGTCATGGCCTATAATTATTTTCTTTCCAGAATCCGGAAAATGGCGTTTCGTGTTGAAGCCTTTACGATTGAGTTTCTCAATACAATTGAGGAATCTGAAAAAGCCCTTGAAGTGGAAGTTGCCCGATGATAACCAGGTCACAGCCTCGACAATTTCTTTCAGAAATCAATGTCATCCCCCTGGTGGATGTGGTCCTCGTCTTGCTCGTGATTTTCATGGTCACGGCCCCCATGTTGCACAGAGGATTGGATATTAATTTACCTACAACGGCTGCCAATAATATAAAGGCGGAAGAGCGATTGATTGTCACCATTCAGAAAGACCATGGTTTATCTTTGGGCAACGATCCCATTAGCTTGGTAGATCTGAGGTCAAGATTACAGGAAGCCAAAGCCTCCAACCCTCACGTTTCGGTCTATTTACGGGCTGACAAAACCGTGCCGTATGGAATCGTGGTACAGATTATGGATGAAGTGAAGGGGGCCAAAATCGACCGCCTTGGAATGGTCACAGGGCCGAAAATTGAAACAATCGAAGCAGACAAAATCGGAGCCTCCCCCTAAATTTCCGTTTCATGGGACATGCTGCATCCCCAAGCTTAATTTCTTTTGGGCTCACGACTGACGTTTCTTCAGAAGGATCATCATTCCGTTGGGGCCTCGTTGTCTCTTGCGTTCTTCATGCCCTCGTCATCGTTATGGCCATGTTTGTAAGGTTTCAATCAGATAGCGAGCAGCCTTTTCGAGCCATTGACGTGGCACTGATTTCATTGCCGGCCATGCCGACGACCGCGCCAAGTACAAAGCCCGCGCCCACAAAAAAGTCTGCGGTGGCACAACCACCCAAAAAAGTCGCACCACCTCAACCTTCGCCAACTGCAGCACCAGCGGAAGACACTCTTCCTCCATTACCCACCGAAACGGCTTCTGAACGATTATCGGAATCGTTGAGTAGTGCAATTAACTCCATCGTCGTTCCTCAAAAACAGGAAGCAACTGCATCAACTCTTCCACCCCAAGAACCAAACAAGTATCCATTGGAAGACCAGTCACCTTTGATTGACAATCTTCGATTGCCCTCAGCTCCACCGACACTTGCCCGTCCCAAGCCATTACAACGGGCGAAGCCTTTGAAAATTCCTTCAACGATGGCACCACCTTCCAAGCCAGTGCAAAAAAAGACTCAAGCTCCTTCGAAACCACCACCGCTTGAATCCCCAACCACAGAGGCAAGAATTCAATCAGCGGTGAAACCCGCACCGGCTATCCCAACATTAAGCGAGGTCACGCCATTCAAGAAGTCTCAACCGACTACGCCACCACCCAACACCCTGTCGTCTTCCAAAATAGAGGAATCGCTCAAAAGAAGCCTCCCGAACATTCCTACGCCTCCTCCAGTGTCCAACGTTCCAGAGATATCTCGGAAACGATTGCCAACACACCAGAAGCCGTAGATCGTCCACACACCCCACAATGTCGGAGACGGTCAAGAAATTAATGGAAGGACTCAAGCCCGACAACGCGTACACCCGCTCCAACAGAGATTCCTCCCCAACGAACCAAACCATCAACGAAACCTCCTCCATCAGCATTAGACCAACGAATCGCGAAACTGTCTATTCCCGATGTAGCCCCGGTTGAATCGATCAAGCAACGACTGCAATTGCTTGAAGCGCAAGCGGCCGGAAGCCCTGGAGGTTCTGCGGACAAGCCCTCTCCAGGGAAAAACCGGTACTTGGCGATGGTGGAAGATGCAATTGACAGCCAATGGGTTGCACCTCCGTTGTTGACTAGCACCCCCCCTGGTGATCATGAAATTCCGTATTTCCCGATCAGGAGAAATTTCTCGCATTCATATTGCTGAAAGCTCGGGGCATGCATACTACGATTCTGCAGCGCAACGTGCTGTGCAAGCTGTAAACCCCTTACCACCATTCCCTTCGGACATTTCGGAATCATTCTTTGATGTCCAGTATCGATTTATTAAAGATTAAAAGGACCTGGCCTGTATGATGAAAATTTTGTTCCATCGCAGCTTTCGTTTCCTTCTCTGTACGCCTTGCGTGCTTACCTTGTTGTTTCCATCTCTGATTTTTGGAGAAGACGCCATTCTGGAGGCCACGCGTTCAGAATTTCAAAAAATCCCCATCTGGGTCATGGGATTTTCTTCCGTGCAACAAGACGACAAGATTTCAGAACAGACCGACACCCAAGTTCGATCTATTCTAAAAGACGATCTGACTCGCTCCCAGGTCTTTGCCGTAGCAGACTTGCCACTCAAAAAAGGCGAATTTTCCGAGAATAAATGCGTAAGTCTTTCTCCAAGTCTGGGGACACACTACAAACAAGTCACCGTATCGACTTGGGGAAGAATGGGTATGGGTGGCACCTCAAGCGGCGTGGAAGGGCTAATCTTTGATGCTTGCGCCTTTGATCCTGGGCACCAAGATCTCTTGACCGGAAAACGCTATTTTTCTCTCAAAACGACCGATACCCTGATCCGCTTAATGGCCCATCGGTGGGCCGACGAGCTGGTCTATCGATATACGGGAGAACAGGGGATTGCCAGAACCAAGATCTCTTTTGTTGGGGAAAAAGAAAACGGTCGAGAGCTGTTCGTTATGGATTATGACGGGTATGACCCACAGCAGGTGACGGCTGATGGCTATCTCAACCTCATGCCGACATGGTCCCCTGACCGCAAATCACTCATCTACACCGCGTATCGAGACCGCAAACAACAAATTATGCGACGTGAGCTGGCAACAGGTCGGGAGGAGGTGCTGGTGTCGCCAGCCAGTCTCAATATCACCGCAACCTTCGCTCCAGACGGAAAATCGATCACCTATGCCGCAGCTCAGGAAGGCAATTCTGACATCTATCAGATAGAATTGGACAGTAGAAGTCCTAAGCAGTTAACCTCTCATCATAGCGCCGAGCTGTCCCCTTCATGGTCACCAGACGGGCGGCATCTGGCCTTCACGTCAGATCGCGGAGGCCGCCCCCAAATTTACATTATGGATGCTGATGGCTCCAACGTGAGGCGCTTAACGTACGATGGAGACTACAACGCAGCCCCCGCATGGTCCCCCAAAGGGGAATGGATCGTGTATGTCTGCCGAATACCCGGCGAAGGATTTAAACTCTGCCGGATCAGTCCGAATGGCGAACAACGAAGCCAGATTACAAAGGGCAATAGTATAGACGATTCGCCTTCATGGGCCCCGAACGGCCGACATCTCGTATTCAGTTCAATTAGAAGAGGCAAAAGTCAGTTATATATCATTACCAGCGAGGGAGCAGGATTGGAAAAAATTTCATCGGTTGGCGCTCACCTTAGCTCACCCTCATGGTCCCCATTTCAACCCTAATTCACGAAAACAACTATGATATTTCAGCAAAGGAGTTACCCTATGCATCCAGCCATTCACATCCTTTCACTCATAAGTATTATCAGCCTTACTCTAGGCAGTCTCACAGGATGCGGGGAAAAACGAGTTCATGTCGCCACGGTTTCCGGAGCCCCAGGCCAAGAAGTGGCCCTGGAACCAATAGATGAGAACTTACAGGCCCAAGTCTCGGGTCTCGGTAATGAATCAGTCGATGAATCGGCTCTATCGTCCCGGATCCCGGATGGCGACGCGGTTTCAGCAGAACCGGTTGGATCCGCCATGACCGACGAACCCATCAACATGGCGCATGAATCCACCGCCGTTCCAATCGAGGATGGGTCGTCAGGCCTCCCCTTGGGCGAAGGGCAAGATTTTTTAGCACAATCCAGTTCCTCCCCAGGAGACCACTCGACTCACTTATCCAACACCGAAGACTTCCGAGATTTGCTTTCCGAAGAAGGCATTGAGCCGGTTCCAGACACGTTTCAAATTGCCAAAGCGGAACCCTCAGATAGCCTGGAAGACCAGATGAACCGAATGAAAGAAGAAGAACTCGCAGCCGTGGCGGCAGGCTTGGAGGATGTGTTCTTTCAATTTGATAGCTGGACCCTCACACAAGAAGGTAAACAAACACTGGAACGCACTCTAGGGTGGTTCGAACAAGACCCTTCCTCGAATCTCATTATTGAAGGGCATGCTGACCAACGGGGCACACAAGCTTACAACATGGTCTTGGCAAAAAAGCGGGCCACCGCCGTACAAGATTATCTCTCGCAATTAGGTGTTTCCCCTTCGCGCTTGGCGGTCATCTCCTACGGGAAAGATAAGCCTTTTTGTCAAGATGCCACAGAAGTATGCTACCAGCTCAACCGGCGAGGGCATCTTCTTGTTAAAAATCCCTAGATGCCTGTCGGACTTAGGGAATCGAGAGCGAAAAATGGGCTAAGCGAGGGTAGATTTTGACGATTTCGCCGTCCCATAGTGGGACTATGGGCCAAGAAATCGACGAAATATGGACCGCTTAGACACTTTTGCAGCCGATTCTTCCTAAGTCCGCCAGCCTCCTAGTCTGGGACTGTTGGCACAATTTCATGGAGGATAAAAGACACTGTGAAACATGAGGTGATGGTTAAACCCGTATTCCAATGGATGCTCATCGGATGTCTGTCAGGGGTGTTAGGAACCGGGTGTATAGCACAGAAAGCTGACCTGCAAAAGATCCATAAAGATCTTGACCAGCAGATGACCCAAATTAGAACTGAGAAAAAAGAACTTGAGAAAGAATTGGTGGCGGCTCGAGCAGCCATTGCCGAATCTCGAAATTTGATTGCGGCACAAAAAGCCGACATGGGCAAAATGCGAAGCGATTTAGCTCCAATGAACCAGCAAATCAAACTCATGCGCGAAAAGGATTTAGCCCGCGTATATGGGAATTTTGAGGAAGTGGAGAAAAAAATCTCGGATTTGCAAAAAGATTTCCAGGCCCAAGAGATAAAAAATTCAACCTCAGCAGAAACTCTCCAGTCCGATATCCAATCTATCCAAACCACCGTTCAGGCACATGCAGAACAACTGCAAACAACCCTGGCCCAAACCGCCACACTCGCACAACAAGGTGATGAAAACAATCAAGCCTTAACGAAAAATATGACCGAATTTCAGACAGCCCTTGGTCAATTCAAAGAAACGCTAGGCAGCCTGGGAACGGATATTTCCCAAATCCAAACTGATATCGGAACCTTCAAAACTGATTTGACCACCCAAGATCAAGCTCTTCGGACCTTCCTGGAACAAGATGTCAAAACCGCCATGGATCAGTTGGTCACCGATATGGATGCCCGACAACGCCCTGTGCTTGAACGAATTGATGCCCTGCAATCCGATATGGAGGCCTTGGGAACCCATGTCCAAGCCGATGCCACACAGGTCCAGGAACTTTCGCATTCCGTCGTTAAACTTCGCGAAGCGCAAGCGGTTATGGGAAGCCTGTTAGGGAAACGCGGTGATGAGACCATCCAACAAGCCGGACGCCTGTCGGAGCAGATGAAAACAGTCGAATCCCACCAAGCTACCCTGGCACAACAACTCCAATCCAATACGAAAAAGACCTCAACCCATTTGACCGAAGTGAATGCAAGTCTCACCTCGATTGCGCAGAATCTGGATCAAACAACGCAATCGCTTTCGCAACGGCTTACACAGCAAGAAAAGACAATGACAACGCTCAACCAAGCCATTCAGCAATTTCAACAATTCGAAGGTGAAACGCAAGGCCAAATCCAACAGATGCGAACAGCGAGTCAGATAACCGACCAACTCCGCCAGAATGTCGAACAGATTAATACACGTCTGCAAGACCTGGAAATTCATCAATCAGAATTTGTTGGAAAACTCGATTCTGATACGCAAGCAACGACAACCCACCTTCAAGAAGTGAATACTGGAATCAAATCAGTCGCGCAAGCGCTGGAAAATGTCAGCGCGAAATTGAATGCACGAATTGCCAATCAGGAGCAACAACTGAATCGTGCGGTAACCTCGTTTCAAAGCGTTCAGGGTTCGGCCGGAGCAACTCAAGCGAATGTCCAGCACCTTAATGATTTAACGGAAACCGTCAATCAATTACGTGGAGTCATCAATACAATTGGAACGAAGTTGGGAGAACGGGTGGATTCGCACGAGGATCGCCTGGGCCAATTGGCCCAACGCGTCAACCGTTTACAAGGGACAAAATCAAAAAAATGACCCCTTGTGCTTAGATGTTTTTCTCTAGATGGCCATTTTTCATACAATCAGGCCTTTTCTGAGATTGCATCTCTTGGTAAAATAAAGAGTAATCAACCCCTAAATCTTTTCAATACGAATATGATTCGCACATTCCTTACCATATTTCTCTTGATGACCCCATTATTGTGGGTAGGGTGCGCAACTGAACCGGATCTGGCCGACTTGCAAAAACAGGTTCAGACTCTCACTCTTCAGCAGGAAGCAACTCAGCAACAAGAACAACAGGCTCGCGATCGCCTCTCGGATCTTGAGTCCAAGCTCGACGAGCACGACTTCCTGGTTGGTGAACTGATTAAAACAGAAGAAGAAGCCACCTTAGACACCCGGCACCTGCTGGAAAAACTCGAACGAACCAGCTCCATGCTCAGAGAGCAAATCGAGCAAACCCGTTCATCTACACAACGCCGGGATCAGGATTTATCGATTCGAGTCAAAGCCATAGAAGCGCGCATCGATAATATACTTCATCGCCCACGTTCCGGAGCTTCCCAAGTCAAAACGCCTACGCCTTCAACCCCTCCTCCGAATCAACAGGAGAAAAGTTCAACGCCATCTTTTCAAACCCAATCCACTCCCAAGTACTCAGGAGTAGAAAATGAAGCCTCGGCGTTTCGATCAGCCTACAAAGTCTATCTTAAGGGCAACTATAACCGGGCCTCCAGCGAATTCCAACGGTTTGTGAAACACTACCCGTCGACAGCATTAACGCCACAAGCCTTTTACTATCTTGGGCAATCACTTTATGTGCAGAAGCACTATGATCCAGCGCAGCAAGCCCTTCAGCACATCGTGAGTAACTACCCCAACACGAAATACCGGAGCCAAGCCTTGTACAAACTTGGACAGATCATGATCGAAACCGACCAACGGTCCAAAGCGCAAGCACTATGGAACCAGGTGATTCAGGATTACCCGGATTCTCCTGATGCCAGCAATGCGAAGGAACAATTAAAAAAAGCCGGGCTGTCTTGATCCTCGTTGCCTCACCCTCCGGTAGTTCGACCGTACCAGCCATTTCTTTCTGAACCTATCCCATGTCTCCCCTCCTGACTGGAAAAATTCAGGTCCTTCCAGATGATGTATCGTGTCGAATTGCTGCTGGTGAGGTCGTCGAGCGTCCTGCTTCTGTTGTTAAAGAACTTATCGACAATAGTCTGGACGCAGGCAGCTCTCTCATCACCATTGAAGTAGAAGAAGGAGGCCGACGCCTCATCCGGGTTACGGATAATGGGATGGGGATGAATCGGGACGATGCGCAACTAGCCTGCCAACGATTTGCCACGAGCAAACTCCAAGCTGAAGACGATCTCTTCAGGCTGACCACCTTAGGGTTTCGTGGAGAAGCCCTACCCAGCATTGCCTCAGTTTCTCGGTTTAGCCTGAAAACCGTACTATCCGGATCGCCTGTGGGCACCGACATACATTCGGAAGGGGGGGCAGCCTGGGACGTGCAGGATTACGCTAGTGCACCTGGCACTCAGGTGGAAGTTCAGGATCTCTTTTTTAATACACCTGGGCGACAGAAATTTTTAAAGACCGTCTCGACTGAATTTTCCAAAATCTCGTATACCGTCCAACAAGCCGCCACCGTCAATCCCCAGATTCACTTTCGACTCTTGCATCATAATCATAAAATCTTGGATTACCCTGCAGTAGCAACGTTTCAAAATCGCTTAGTTCAAATGTATGGGGCTACCTTCCTCAATCGTTTCCTCCCTCTCACGCAATCAGCAGGCTCGTTCGAACTCACGGGGTTCGCGGTTAATCCCCATCATGCGCGAACTTCGCGCATCCCTCAGGAAATTTTTGTCAACGGTCGTCCTATTAAAAACACGACCATTGCCCATGCCATCCATGAAGGCTATAGGTCTTTTCTTCCAAAAGGGAAGCATCCCCAATTTATTGTGTGTATTCGGCTTGATCCTCAAATGCTGGACATCAATGTGCATCCAACAAAACGAGAAGTGCGATTTTCTCATCCTGAAATGCTACATTCGGGAATACTTCGCGCCATCAAACAAATCTTTATTGAAGACCCTTCCTTCGCTATCGAATCGCCCGATCAAGTTCCTGGGGACTTCTCCGTTCAACCTGATATCCCCGCAGCCAAACCTACAGGTCAGTCCTTAGCTGTTGCCCAGGTATCCGCTCCACAATTTTCTCCAGAAATGGGAGTCAATAAGGCCATACATCTATCGCTCTTTGCTCAAGAGCCCCCATCGGCATACACGACGCACAAGCAGGAATTTCACGTGGTTCCCCTTGGACAAATTCACCAGACATACTTATTGGGACACATCAATCAGGATCTCTTTATTATTGATCAACATACAGCCCACGAGCGAGTGCTCTTTGAACGCCTGATTCAAGCATGGAGCCAAAAGGACGTCCTGCAACAAACTCTGCTCATTCCTGAGCCTATAGACCTTCTCCCTCACCAAGGAACGTTAATCGAAGAATGGCTGCCGGTATTATCCCAAACCGGCTTAGAGATTGAACGCTTTGGGCCCACATCCTATGTGGTTCGGGCTATACCTGCCATATTGGGCAGCGCAACAGTTGGCCCATTGGTCCTGGAACTGTTGGAGGAGCTCTCGGAATGGAAATCAACGGATTCCTTAGAAACGTTAATCAGGCCTATTCTGGCAACCATGGCCTGTCAAAGCGCGGTGCAAGCCGGGCGGACCATGACTCTGCCGGAAATTTCCACATTGCTCCATGATTGGGCCCAAGAAAAGTTTCCCATGACCTGCCCTCATGGAAGACGAGTGGCCATTCGACATTCCGTGGAAGAATTGAATACCCTATTTGCCCGGGCTTCAGAGAAACATTCGGTCACCTGATTACTGATGAACCATTCCGAACTGATTAGCACACAGAAACCCATCGTCGCGATAGTCGGCCCAACGGCAATCGGGAAAAGCCGTATCGGGATTGAAATCGCCAAAGTCCTTCACACTGAAATCTTGACTGCCGATTCCTGCCAAGTGTATCGGGGAATGGATATCGGGACCGATAAACCAACGCTTCTCGAACGCCAAGGGGTCCCCCATCGCTTGATTGATCTCGTCGCGCCAGACCAATCATTTAACGTTGGCGATTTTCGACGTCATGCCCTGCAAGACATCTCTCGGTTGCATAGCCAGGGTCTTCTTCCATTGGTCGTTGGTGGAACCGGGCTTTATATCCGGGGCTTGTTGAGGGGACTATGTCCTGGACCACCAGCAAATTGGTCTCTTCGCGATGCGTTGACGCAAGAAGCCACGGAACGAGGATGGCCGTTTTTGCATGAAAAATTGCAGCAGGTCGACCCCGATCTCGCGCGACGCCTGCATCCCAACGACCAGCCCAAAGTGCTCAGGGCACTGGAAGTGTATCAAACGCTTGGAATACCTTTTTCAAAAGTGCAGCAACAACATCAATTTCAAGAAACCCCCTATCCCTTCTTACTCATTGGCCTCACCATGGATCGTCAAACTCTCTACCGCCGTATTGAAACGCGTGTGGAATGGGAAATCGAAAAAGGTTTGGTGCAAGAAACCCAACAGCTCATGCAACGGGGCTATTCCCGAACCTTAGGATCGATGAAGGGGTTAGGCTATCGACAATTTTCCGGATATCTGGCGGGAGAGTATTCCTATGACGAAGCCGTGCGATTGTTGAAACGCGATACCCGACACTTCGCCAAACGGCAGATGACATGGTTCCGAAAGGAACCGGGCATTCAATGGCTCACACTGGAGGAATCAGAAAGCCCGGCGGGAACCGCAACACGTATCTTGAAAACGATCGACGGTTTTCTCTGTGCATTCAAAACATCCCCAGGCTATTCCTGACAGGGCCAAAACCCATCGAACAGAAAACCTCCCTGAAAAGACAAGCCAATCGAGATGCTCCTAAGAATCAGATCTCATACCCCATAAGGAGATGCCACGGTGCCCTCGAATACGAAAGTCCGGAAACCAAAAGCTGAAGTCGCCATCATCGGCGGAAGCGGTCTCTATCACATGGAGGGTCTCACGCAGATTAAAGAAATTAAGGTCACCACTCCCTTCGGCAAGCCCTCGGATTCCATCATGCTGGGATCATTTGAAGGATTAAACATCGCGTTTTTGGCACGGCATGGTCGAGGGCATCGAACACTACCCTCCGGCATTAATTACCGCGCCAATATTCACGCGCTGAAATCTCTGGGAGTTTCCCGTGTTTTTTCCGTGAGTGCAGTCGGGAGTATGAAAGAGAGCATACGGCCTGGTGATTTCGTTCTGCCGGATCAATTCCTTGATCGGACCACCCAACGTCTCAATACGTTTTTTGACCAAGGCATTGTGGCCCACGTGGCCTTTGCTGATCCCATTTGCACCACCTTGTCCTCAATTTTGTGGAAATCGAGTCAGAAGGTTTCAGTCAAAGTCCATCGCCCTGGAACCTATCTCTGCATTGAAGGGCCGCAATTTTCTACTCGAGCTGAGTCACGGCTCTACCGAAAATGGGGAGTGGATGTTATTGGCATGACCAATATTCCTGAAGCCAAACTCGCACGAGAAGCCGAACTGTGTTATGCAACATTAGCATTGGTGACGGATTATGACTGTTGGCATGAAACGGAAGACGACGTGTCGGTCGGCGCCATATTGGCCATCATGCGCAAAAACGTCGAAACGGCCAAACAGGTGCTACATCATGCGTTAAAACTGGCAAAAGATCTTGGTCCATGTCCATGTCAGACTGCCTTAGAGCATGCCGTCATTACTCCACTGGCCTGGATCAGCCCGACTCTGCGAAAACGCTATAAAGTCCTGTTACAGCGCCAATTACCGACCACTCGTCAAACCAAGAAAAGGTAATCATCATGGGGAATTTGTTAGTCGTAGGTTCCGTGGCCTTTGATTCAGTACGCACTCCGTTTGGTGAAGTATCCAATGTCTTGGGGGGCTCGGCCACTTATTTTTCAACATCGGCCAGTTTCTTCACCGACGTTAATTTAATTGCGGTTGTCGGCGAAGACTTTCCAGAAGAACATCTTGAATTTCTGCGAAGTCGGGGAATTAATCTAGAAGGATTAGAGCATCGTCCCGGGAAGACCTTTCGCTGGAAAGGAGAATATTCCTACCAACTGAACGAAGCCCAGACGCTGGAAACCCATCTCAACGTGTTGGAAACATTTCGCCCGAAAATTCCGGATCGCTACACCACTCCGTCTGCCTTGTTTCTGGGCAACATCGATCCGGAATTGCAACTCGATGTCCTCAATAAAGTGACACGGCCCTCTATCGTGGCCTGCGATACCATGAATTTTTGGATCGAAGGCAAACGGGATGCCTTATGGAAAGTACTGGAATCCGTCGATGTCCTCGTCATAAATGATGGGGAAGCCAGAGCTCTGGGAGAAGACGCCAATTTGGTCCAAGTGGCCAAACGGATTTTATCGAAAGGCCCTAAGACATTGATCATTAAACGAGGGGAATATGGCGTCTTAATGTTTCATCAAGACGGAATCTTCGGGGCACCCGCTTATCCTTTAGAAACCGTGAAAGATCCCACAGGAGCAGGCGACACGTTTGCGGGAGGCTTCATGGGGTACCTCTCCGCATCAGGGAATTATTCAGAGGTCGGACTTCGGCAAGCCATTATCTTTGGCAGCGTCATGGCTTCATTCAATGTGGAAGAATTCAGTCTTGATCGCTTGAAGCGGTTGACCAGAGAAGAGATTGATTCCCGCTATCAATCATTTAAAAAACTCACCCATTTTGAAGCCTTGTCGTAGATCTTAAAAGCAACCCCACGTTCAGGTAACTATATGGAGCCCTTCGGAAAATATCTCAAAAAGGCACGAGAGAAAAAGAAACTCTCCTTAGAACAGATCGCCTCCCAAACCCGGATTCAAGAAACGCATCTTCGAGCCCTGGAATCAGAAGATTTTGCGAATCTTCCAGCCAAAGTATTCGCCAAAGGATTCGTACGGTCCTATGCTAAGGCCTTAGGTTTAGACGAAGAAGAAGCCCTTCAAGGTTTCCTCGAAACATCCGGGACTTTTTACGACCAGAGCCAGCCGGAACAACCTCAACCTCATACGCAAGTAAAGTTGGAAGCTGCACCTCGGCCGAGCATACACTGGAATCTTGTTGTCGCTGCCCTCGTCGTCATAGCCGCCGGAGCTGTTTGGTATGGGCTTCCCAAACAACAAGAAACACCTATCGCCCTACCTGAACCAGAAATTTCATCTCCCGCTGAAACGACACAGGAACCAATACCCCCGCTATCCGATCCCCAAGAAAGCATAGCGCCTGTGACACCTGTTGATTCTGTGCCAACTCCGCCCTCTTCTCCGATTTCTGTTCCGGCCGTACCAACGCCCAAGCCCATAAGATCCCCTCCCGTTGAAACTATCCCACCAACAGCTCCCGCGCCGCCAGGCGTAGAGATACCTGCTGATGGATCTCATACTCTTGAGATCGAAGCCACACAATTAACCTGGGTGGTGGTCCAATCAGACAAGCAAGCTCCGAACGAAGCCCTTTTGCAGCCCGGGCAACGTATCACCTGGAAAGCCAACAAGCAGTTTCTGGTGACGCTCGGGAATGCGGCAGGAGTGGTTATACGACTTAACGGCGAAACAAAAGGTCCGTTTGGAAAACCAGGGCAGGTGGTTCGTAATATCCGACTACGCCCATAAACATCACCTCAAAACTCCCTATATCATTTTTTCTCTTATCCCGTCGCACTAGGAGCCTGTCGGACTTAGGAAGAATCGGCTGAAAAAGTGTCTAAGCGGTCAATATTTCGACAATGTCTTGGACCATAGTCCCACTATGGGCCGGTGAAATCGTCAAAATCTGCCCTCGCTTAGCCCATTTTTCGCTCTCGATTCCCTAAGTCCGACAGGCTCCTAGGCTTGAACAATATTGTCAATGAAAAGGCGCATTTCCCTGTGATTTATTGTTATTTTTTCGTTTCTTGACAGGTCAAAAAACTGATTGATATGATTAAAAGGTTTGGGGGGTTGAGGGATGATTGTTCATCCCTTCCCTCTCAAATACCCCGAACCAGAAAAAACGGCAACATGGGGGTGTAAACGACACCTCAATTAGTATTTTGCTCTCATCAATTAGTTTAACCCAGGAGGCTTACATGAAGTTTTCGATGAAAGTACTTGTTATGCTCACAGCCGCCATGTTTTTGACCAGCGGCTTGGCCATTGCAGGCCCGGAAAAAGACCCTTTGAAAGCCCGTGTGCCCGCTGACAAACGGGCAAAGGCGAAAAAGAACAAATCTCCCTACGGCAAAAAGTCCAAAGACGCCTCTCCTGAAGTCATTGCCGAAGGGAAGGCCATATTTGCAGGGAAAGGCACCTGTGTGAACTGTCACGGGCCGTTGGGTGATGGTAAGGGGAAAGCCGGCGCCGTTCTCAATCCTGGGCCTCGGGATTTCACCAATTGCAAATTCCACAAGAAACGAAAAGAAGGCGAATTGATGTGGATCATTAAAAATGGCAGCGTTGGCACAGGAATGGTCCCCACTTATTCCAGCAACCATTAGTGAAGAAGAAGGCTGGAAAGTGATTGCCTACGAGAGAAGTTTCTGCGAAAAGTACAAAAAATAAGCGTTCAGGGCTCTTTATGAAAAAACCCTGATGGGATCATCCCATCGGGGTTTTTTTATGAAATTTCCATGTGTAACTCCATGCAACCCCTCTTGCCACATTGACACCTTTCACGGCCCTTGACTAGACTCAGGGAGGTATATGCCCAATGTTTTGAGGGTATGGAATCATCTGTTATTTAGGAGAATGCTTGTAATATGGCTAAACGACGCTCTCTTCAGGACGACACGGTTGCCCTTAAAACCAAAGTAAAGGAATCCTCAGCAAAGAGTGAAAACCCTGAAGGGAACCCGACTATTCGGTCCCTGCGAAAACGATTAAAACGGACACAACGAAAAATTCGAATCGCTAAACAGCGGGAAGCCGCACGGACAGCTAAAAAAGCTGATGCCGAGAAATAAGACCGAGGAGCCATGACACAGCAGAAATTTGGAGGACCCCAGCATGCGTGACGACCAAAAAAATATTGATGATGACTTTTCAGATCAAACGGAATTCGTCTCTTTGGATAGCAAAGAAACCCTGCCTAAAGACGAATTAGTCGATGAAGTGGCAGAGGCCATCACTGCCGAATCCGTAGAAGAAATGACCGACGTGGTTGCCTCAGCTGAATCCGAAGAGGCAGCGGAGCAAGAAGAAGAATTCGTCGAAGAGCAAGTGAAAGATGAGATCGATATCCAAATCGATCTGTTAAACGATACGGAATGGGTGGTCCGCCGCGAAGCCATTATTACCCTGGGTGAAATGGGTGATGAACGGTGCATCGAACCCATCGTACGTTGTTTGCCAGACGGCGATTGGCAAGTGCGGGAAGCCGCGATCGAAGCACTCGCCATGATCGGTTCCCCTGCCGTCGAACTCCTTCTGCGCTACGTTCGCGATTATGATGCAAGGAAACCCGCAATTAAAACGTTGGGGAAAATTAATGATGAACGGGTTCTCGACCCTCTCATTTCCTTAATGCGGAGTGATGAATTCAAAGATGACGCTACCTGGGCATTGGCAGAGCTGGGGAAACCCGCTGTGGGCCGATTGTTAGAGTTATTAAAGGACCCTGAAGAAGTCACACGAAAACAAGCCATCCTTGCACTGGGAGAAATCAAAGATGCAAGTTGCGTGGATTCTTTGATTGAAAGTTTGCAAGATACGGATTGGTTTACACGCCTTTCGGCGGCCTCTGCACTGGAAAAAATCGGAGATCCTCGTGGGCGAGAAGCCGTGAAACCCTTAATGAAAGATCCAGATTTGGTCGTCCGGCTTCGGATCGAACGAATGCTGGCCGCTTGGAAGAAAGAGGCCGTCAACGCCTAACATGTTAGGGCAGAACGGCCTTCAGCTCTTGACGAAGATCCTCTAATACATGGGGCGGGAGGTTTCGGCCCTGTGCTAACCTGGCTTGAGCTTCACGGAGTTTTTGCTTAACAGTCGGAATCTTTTGTGCCAACGGGCCTTGTGGGTCAAGAGCAACAGCTTCATCTAAATGATGAATGGCTCGTTCAAATTCTCCCGAAGCCCCTTCAAAATCATGATCCAGCAAGTAGGCTCGACCTTCGACAAACCCTTCCTTGGCTTCTAACATTTCCCGCTGTAATTTTGCAGTTTGATCAAGGCCAATCGTACTTTCCAGCACCTCTCCTGACAAATCACGCAAGGTTTGCTTCACCACATCAGGTTGCTGGCCAGTGTAATAGCCTGCTCCGAAAACAACGCCGAGTAGAATAAACCATCGAATCATTTTCATAGACACCCCCCCCGCCGATTGATAGTGGTATGGTGATGAATGACTTGCTTCCTAGCAAGTCTGGACGGCCATCCGTCAGCCGGCACAACTCCCAATAAACACAGTTAGGCGAGTTTTTCTTCCGCAGACGACACCGCATCCGGAAACAAGGGCGCATACCCCCGCCCCACATATTCCTTCAACATTCGACGAGCACTAAATCGCGGAGCAACCGTGCGAATCGTATTTTTAATGGTTGTACACCAGCCATGCGGAACGCCATCAATGCCCCGATCGTAATACAAAGGAATCACTTCTTGCTCAAGAAGCCTGAATAGACCTTCACAATCCAACATATCCTGATCATCATTGGCCAGAGGTTCTTCAGGTAATGGCACGGCCCACCCGTTACTGCCATCATAGCCTTCCTTCCACCAGCCATCCAAAATGCTCAAATTGGGGACCCCGTTTAACGCGGCCTTCTGTCCACTCGTCCCACTGGCTTCTAACGGTGGGCGCGGATTATTCAGCCACACATCCACTCCCTGAACCAGGAATTTGGCCACATGCATATCGTAATCTTCGACAAACGCAATATGGCCACCCAGGTCGTGGGCTTGGGAAAATTGATAAATCTGGTGGATTAACTCGCGTCCTGGCTGATCGGCGGGATGGGCCTTCCCGGCAAAGATGATTTGGACCGGCTGCCAAGGATTCAACAATATCTTCTTTAATCGCTGTAGATCGGAAAACAACAGAGTAGCCCGTTTATACGTGGCAAAACGTCGAGCAAAACCTAACGTCAGCGGGCGAGGCTCAAATAATGCGCCGCCGGCTAGCACCTGAAGGGGCTCCATCGTCCCGTCGGTCCATGCCATCCGAACCCGCTGCCGAATGAAAACCAGCATTTTCCGTTTGAGTCGCTGTCGCGTGTCCCATAACTCCGCATCGGGCACCTCATGAATTCGTTCCCACAACCTCGGGTCATCGCACCGTTCCCGCCAGTCAGATCCCAGATACTTTTGATACAACGCATCCATTTCCTTGGCAATCCACGTTGGAACATGCACCCCATTGGTGACGCTGTGAATAGGCACTTCATGCACCGGCCGTTCCGGCCACAGGATATGAAACATCTTTTTTGAGACCTGCCCATGTTCAAGGCTCACCCCATTAATGAACGCTGCCAGACGAATGGGTAAAGTCGTCATATGGAATTGATCGGCTCCCAACTCCGGGTGACGGCCCAACGCCATAAAATCTTCCTGTGTGAGTCCTAGATCCTCCCACCACCATTGGCAATGTTCGCGAATGAGGTCTGCCGAAAAAACATCGTGACCGGCGGGAACGGGAGTATGGGTCGTAAAGACCGTACTCAGACGAACTTGATCGGCCGCCTCGTCCAAAGACATCCCTTGCTGCACCAGTTCCCTGATCCGTTCGACCAAAAGAAAGGCCGGATGTCCTTCATTGGCATGCCACACATGAGGATCATGCCCCACCGCACGTAAGGCACGCACCCCGCCGATGCCCAGCAACAATTCCTGACAGAGCCGCGTGCGATGGTCTCCCCCGTAGAGTCGAGCGGTCAGATGACGATCCTCTGGTGAATTTTCCGGTGTATCGGTATCCAAGAGGTATAACGAGACCCGCCCCACCTGGATCTTCCAGATCACACACGTGACCATTCGGCTTCCCAGTTGGACTTGAACCTTTGCCAAATCCCCGGCTGGCGTCCGCGCCAAATCAATCGGCATCACCATCTGATCAACTGAATCATACACCGCTTCCTGCCACCCTTCGGTATCGATCACCTGCCGGAAGTAGGCCTGGTTATACATAAATCCCACTGCCACCAGCGGAATCCCCAGATCACTCGCTTCCTTTAAATGATCCCCAGCCAGAATCCCTAATCCTCCGCTATACAGTGGAACCGAGCGATGTAAGCCAAACTCCGCCGAAAAATAGGCAATGGTGCGGCCTTGGAACTGTGGGTAGGTTGTGCCAAACCAGTGATCCTTGGCTCCCATATACTCATGAAAGGCCTTCATCGCAGCCTGATACCGGCGAATAAACACCATATCCTGCCGGAGAATTTCCAATCGGCTGGGATCAATTTCTTGCAGCTGTTTCATAGGATCATGATGGGTCAAGCGCCACAAGGTCGGATCGAAGTGTGAAAAAACGGCTCGGCCTTCAGGCGACCAACTCCACCAAATATTACGGGCTAATTCAGAAAGATTCGTAAATTCTTTAGGTAACGTACGAGACGGATTATCCATAAAAATGCCTCACAAAGATTTCATAGGGAATAGTAGGACGGCATCGCGAAGCCACTTCGCTTACCAATTAGCATAGGTGAATGTAAAGAGATGTCAAGGGATAGACGCCAAGGACTCAGGCATTCCCGACAGGTCGACTGGCTCCAGCCTGAGCAAGCGAGACAACAATGGCAAACCGCTCTCCCACGATACGCGTAACCCGATTCATATGCTTAGCCAATTCTTTGGCTTCATCCGGTGGGAGATCACGGCGAAATTGCGGGTGAAGCCCCCACCATGTTTCCACTTCTTCTTCACCTTGAGTACGCGAAATCACACTGATGAGTTTAATTAAACCCTCGCCGGTCGTCCCCTCCGGAGCAGAAAGAGGAGTGGCAGATCCTGCCTGAGCCGCCGGTGTGCCAACTTGAGCTTCAGGCTTCTCATCTGCGACCGCTGTTGGTGCCGAGGAAGATTCGTCTTTTGGTTTCATCGCATCATCGAAAAGACTTTTAAGGGCTGGCACAACGGCGGACCCACACAAAAACGCTGCGGAGGTAATCTCCTGCTTGCCAGATGCCCCGGCTTTGGAGGCCACCCGCTCTGAGAAAAATTTGAAGTATTGATCACGTTCCTTGGTTTGATCGGTCACCACAAATTTAAACCCCTCATACACTTCTCGACTCTCAGAAACCGTTTGCCCGACCGACAGCATCACTTCCATATCATCAATTTCAGTCGAACTCAGGGAAGGAGCCAAAACGGTTTTCAATTGATGCGCGACCGAATCTTCCAAGCTATTCATGAAGTCTCGCTGAGCCTGGATGGGGACATAAAAGGCCGAGAGCCGATCCACCAAATTAAACAGCATGCGGAGAAATTCTAAATAAATATCCCATTCCTGCTTCCGCTGAAGCTTCAGAGCCTGTTGCTGGTCGGATCGTTTGATCAGGTTGACTGATTCACGAGACACGCTCATCATCGTATGAGCCAAATCTTTCAGGATACCGGTATAATTTTCTGTGGAGTTGCTTGGCATATAAGTGATTCCTTTGGTGATATGGAGACGAATTATAACTGAGGGTTTGGAGACCTGTCCAAGACCCCATACGACCGCGTTGCAACCCACTACGACCTATGCTATACACGGCCAACCCAAATCGTATAATGATAGATCACCTTCTGCCTGCCGCCTTCTCCGTATAAATTCATGGATTCGACGCCTGTAAGCTCCAAGACCCTACGTCCTTAAGCGCCTGCCCGAGGAATCCGCTCCACCGCCGCTTTCCCGCAACTACGCAGAGGAGCTGAATGCCCAACAACTGGCCGCTGTCGAGGCGGTCGATGGGCCGGCACTTGTTATTGCCGGGTGCCGGTAGCGGAAAAACACGAACATTAGTCTATCGTGTTGCCCGACTCATTGACCTCGGCATCGCCCCCAGCTCTATTTTATTGCTGACCTTTACCCGAAAAGCCGCACAGGAAATGCTGGAGCGAGTGGGCGTCCTCATCGGACTCCGTAGCCAACAGGTCAGTGGAGGGACGTTTCACTCCGTGGCCAACCTCCTCTTGCGCCGATATGGCCAGCCGGTCGGCTTGGAATCCGGGTTTACGATTTTAGATCGGGGCGATTCCGAAGATTTATTGAGTCTCTTACGAGGCCAACTCGGACTGAACGACATGGGCAAACGTTTTCCCCGGAAACATACCATTGCAGCAATGTTTGGAAAAACGGCGAATACCCTGGCTAGCCTGGAAGACATCGTCCTGGACGAATACAGTCATTTCGGGAATTTTTTGACCGAACTGACCAAACTACAAACCGCGTATGAGTTGGCAAAACGGCAACGTCAGCTGGTGGATTATGATGACTTACTGGTTAAATTATTAGAACTCCTGGTTGTAGACGAGCAGTCCAGAGAAACGATTAGCCAAGCCTTTCGCTACATTTTAGTGGATGAATATCAGGACACCAATCGCCTGCAAGCCTCACTGGTACGCAATTTAGCCGCGACCCATCAAAACGTCATGGTGGTAGGTGATGACTCGCAATCCATCTATGCCTTTCGCGGCGCGACTTTTCGCAATATCATGGATTTTCCTGATTTGTTTCCCGGAACCACCATCTACAAGTTGGAAGAAAACTATCGCAGCACGCAACCCATCCTTCAACTCGCCAATAAGCTCATTGCCGCCGCCCCGGAACGATACAGCAAAACGCTCTATACCCGAAAAGAAGAAGGACCATTGCCGAGCCTTGTACAAGCCATGGGCGAGAACGCCCAGTCTCGATTCATTGCGCAAAAAATCTTAGAACTACGAGAAGAGGGTATCGCCTTAGATGAAATCGCCGTGTTATTCCGATCCAGTTTTCATGCCTTTGACCTGGAATTGGAACTCACACGCCGGAATTTGCCCTTCATTAAACGTGGCGGGTTCAAGTTTATCGAAACCGCTCATGTCAAAGATCTGCTCGCGCACTTGCGGGTGATTCACAATCCATTAGACACCGTAAGTTGGAATCGCCTACTGCTCCTACTCGAAGGAGTCGGCCCCAAAAAATCCAAAGACCTCATCGCCATGATCTTGCAAGCCCACGGCAGCTACGAGGGACTCAAACACAGTACCGGCCGATCTGCTGCCGGCTTGCGCCATTTGGCGGCGACACTCGAGCAATTAACTGAAGAACCCCTCAGCCCCGCCGTGTTGCTTGGAGAGATGCTGGAATATTATCTGCCGCTGCTCAAAGACCAATATGACGATTATCCCAAACGTATTCGCGACCTGGAGCATTTATCCGTCATGGCGGAACGCTATCCGGACCTCAATCAATTCCTCTCCGATCTCACGCTGGAACCACCCAACGAAAGCGTTTCAGATGTTGAGGCTCCGGATCAGGATGATGAGCGGCTGATTCTCTCTACCATTCACTCGGCCAAGGGGCTGGAGTGGCGCTGTGTCTTTGTCATCTGGTTGGTAGACGGTCGATTTCCGTCAGCCTACTCCTTCTCCACCCCGGATGACCTGGAAGAAGAGCGCCGGCTGTTGTATGTGGCCATCACCCGGGCAAAGCAACACCTCTTCCTCACCTACCCCTATTAATGTGTACGATAAGATGACGGGGGCGGTCCTCTCTAAACCTTCCCGGTATTTCGATCATATTCCCCCCTCACATTTCGAAACCTGGAATTTAGTCGAAGAAGATCAGACCTATTCCTGGAGATAACCTCGTGCCAACACTTATTAAGGAATCTGGAGTGATGCTTTCATCATTCTCAACTTCTTCGTCATACCCGCGGAGGCGGGTATCCAGAAAACCTAACAAAGCCCTGGATTCCCGTTTTCACGGGAATGACCGTACTGGGGAACAAGAATCTAGCTTTTTCCTAAATTGCAAACTTCTTAGTAAGAAAACCATACGCACAATTGTCTTTGCCGTACTCATGGGAATGAGCATCGAAGGAATGGCCGAGGCTAATGAGGCTTCATCAGCAAATCGACCCAACCCGCGAAATCCGTGGCCGGCCTTGCTGCAACAAGCTGAGACCTTAGGGCTCCCAACGGGATTTCTCACACACATCGACCCTGCATTTGTGAACATCACCTTCGAAGACCTCCGAACCTACGCCGCCGAATATCACCCCGAAGACCACCGGATGATTCTCAATATGCGGCTCTCCTTTAACGAAGCCGGGGGCGCATTAGCGGATCTGGCCCGCATGACACACCACGACCTGGCCTTGCTCTATCATGAACTGCTGCATGCCTATTTGGATTATCTATACGCTGACACACACCCAACACCGCTCACAACTACAGACCAGCAGGTATTGGGTTTTGCCAATAGCCAAATGGCCTGTCATTACCGCTTTGTCCGGATCAACCCGATTCGGCAGCTCAAAAGCGCGACGGAACTGCGCTTTCTGTCCGACCAAGATTCCTGGGAAGTCATGAACGAAACCTGGGCGGTTTTTGTCGGATGGGTACTCTGGACGAAACTGGAACTCTTTGACGGAAAACTTTCAGACAGTACCTGGACGCCAGCCCTTATTGAGCAATGGACCGACCGATTAGAAAAAGCCGTCGAATCAGGAGAATTGCTCGGCTACTATGAACCGGACGATCCTGAAGAACGAAAGGTCGCTCGTAAACGCTTCATCGCCCCCTCGAATGGTTTGACTCCCCAAGATGTGGAACATCTCCTCACCAAGGTTTTACAGGAACCCACCGAATTAGTTGAAGCCTCCAAAGCCGTGTTTGAACAATATCAAATCGGCCTAGAACCACCCCCTTCTTGCGAATAAACTCGGCCTCGAAATCTGGTAGACTTCACCCAAACAACCATGCTAGCTTCAAAATCTTTCCCCTCTTTTATTGATTAAATTATTTCCTCTCCCCAGCGGGGAGAGGACTAAGGTGAGGGGAGGAAATATTGGTTGTTAAACATAACACAAGCGCCTGTAGCTCAGTGGATAGAGCACTTGCCTCCGGAGCAAGGGGCCACAGGTTCAAATCCTGTCAGGCGCACCAAGTATATAGCGATTAACTTTTTTACTAAGCGAGAAAATTTCCCTCCTTTGTAAGAAAAAGGTGTCGCCTTTCAGGACGAATCAAGCAATGACGCGCCCTGCGTGACCCAGCAAACAAGGGCAAGAGGAGGTAGAGTTTCCTCAGTTACTGAACATAACCTTTTCCAACATCTTCATCTCGGTGGGCCGTTAGCTCAGTTGGTAGAGCAGCTGACTCTTAATCAGCGGGCCACAAGTTCGACCCTTGTACGGCCCACCAATACAATCAACGCTTAGGTCGTCCGCGCCAGCACCCCATTCGAGGGAAAGCCTGTTTTAAACCTGTTTCTGGGATTTGGGCTGGACTCCTTTCCCCTTTGATCTTAATGTAGCCGAATACGGTATTCTGTTACATGGCGTTGTTTAAGACGGCATTGAGGAATGAGCAGCCACTTAGAGGCGGTTCAGTGATGCAATTCGTTAGGCGTCATCGCAAAACTTTCGATTAACCGTCCGCTTACGACCCAAAGCGGACATTGTTAAATTAAAGTTACTACTCTTTTGGAAGTTTATTCTTAATAGTACCTGTTACTGAATATTAGGTTTGAAATGAAATATATTAGGAAAGTAAAGCTTGAAAATTTTAAGCGATTTAGATCACTCGTTGTCCCTCTTTATGAAGACTTAAACGTGATTGTCGGTGAGAACGAATCCGGTAAAAGTACAATTTTGTCAGCCATCAATTATGTTCTTAGTGGAAACAAAAATAAAATTGAAGCTATCGGCTTCGATAAACTGATAAATGTCCAAGTCATCGAAGACTTTCTCTCGTCAGACAAAAAGTATGAAGATCTTCCTAGGCTTTCTA
>PVMK01125753.1_pt1 | contig 34837 bp, 39 predicted proteins | sample 1853481 | NCBI WGS metagenome assembly PVMK01 (sample SAMN08533507, study PRJNA380276) | Marine sediment metagenome, whole genome shotgun sequencing project. | reverse complement strand
AAAATGTAAGTATTTTTTGTCTGTAATCAGTTTTACAGTTGGGAGGATTGAATGGAGATTTTGACGTGGTTGAAGGATCAACTGTTTTGGGGCCCCGGGATGCTGATCATGATTCTCGGTACCGGCTTTTACCTGATGGTGGGGCTGCGTCTTTATCCGCTGAGACACATCGGCCGCGGATTGCGGAGCTTGTTCGCATCGAGGCGGGCCGACACCGGGGAGGGCGAGATTAGCCCGTTCAATGCCCTGATGACATCATTATCTGCGACGGTTGGTACCGGCAATATTGCCGGTGTCGCGACCGCCATTGCAGCCGGTGGTCCCGGGGCCTTGTTCTGGATGTGGTGTACTGCCCTGGTTGGTATGGCGACCAAGTATGCCGAGGCGGTTTGTGCCGTGCAGTTTCGTGAGCAGGATGCTGCTGGCCATTACGTTGGCGGCCCGATGTACTACATCAAGAATGGCCTGGGCCCGAAATGGGCCTGGTTGGGCGTCCTGTTTGCCGTATTCGGAACAGTTGCCGGTTTTGGGATCGGCAACATGGTGCAGGCCAATTCTGTAGCCGATGTTTTGTTCCAGGAAGCGGGTGTGCCTGCCTGGGCGACCGGGCTGGTGTTGGCCGCGCTCGTAGGCGTGGTTCTGCTCGGCGGTATCCGGCGTATTGCGGAAGTAGCAGGCAAGCTGGTTCCCATTATGGCGATTGCCTACCTGGTGGCCGGAGTTGTCATCGTGCTGATAAATCTGCCCGAGGTTCCGGGCGCGTTGGCACTGATTGTTGAGAGTGCGTTCAACCCGGTTGCCGCACAGGGCGGATTTGCCGGCGCCGCCGTATCGGCGGCCATACGGTTTGGCGTGGCGCGCGGGGTGTTTTCGAATGAGGCAGGCCTGGGCAGCGCACCGATAGCGCATGCCGCTGCGAAAACCAATAGCCCGGTAAGGCAGGGTACAATCGCAATGCTGGGCACTTTCATTGATACGATAGTTATCTGCACGATTACAGGCCTGGTTATTATCTTCAGCGGTATATGGACAACCGGTGAAACCGGTCCCGCGCTGTCACGCCTTGCATTTGATGCCGGAGTCCCGTTCGGGCGCTACGTAGTGGTGATCGGACTTCCCCTGTTTGCCTTCACAACCATACTCGGTTGGAGCTATTACGGAGAGCGTTGTATACAATTTTTGTTCGGTACCGGGGTAAAGAAGATATTCAGGGTCTTGTGGGTTCTTGCAATACCACTGGGTGCAATAGGGCAACTTGAATTCGTGTGGACCCTGGCTGATGCCCTGAACGCACTCATGGCCCTGCCCAACCTGGTGGCCCTGATTTTACTTAGCCCGGTAATATTCAAATTGACGAGGAATTATCGTGAGTAGCCGGGGTCTGTTATTGATTTTTATTTCACCTGTTCCTGGGGAAAAGACGTGAAAGATTTCAACTGGTATGCCATTGGCGCTATTGTCTGCACGCTTCTGATGGGCAGCGCATTTTATTTCGAGTACGTGCAGGGCCTGGTGCCCTGTCCGCTTTGTATCTTCCAGCGGGTATTCTTCGTCGCCATCGGAATCCTGTGCTTCGCAGGCTGGTGGCAAAACCCGCAAGATTTGCCCACCGCCTCTATGCTTCGTTGATCGCATTGCTGGCCCTGGGGGGTGCAGGGGTTGCCGGGCGCCAGGTCTGGTTGCAGCATCTCCCTGCAGACCAGGTTCCCGAATGCGGGCCGGACCTTTACTACATGCTTGAGGCCTTTCCGCTCCTGGAAACGATTTCTACCGTCCTGAGGGGTAGCGGTGATTGTGCAGAGGTCCAGTGGCAATTTCTGGGTCTCAGCATGGCGGGTTGGACCCTCTTCATTTTTATCGTTATGTTCGCAATAGCGACCCGGATGCTGTTTAAAAAGGAGCGTTCGATTTTCAGGTAACAGGGTTTTTCTATATCCTGAGGCCCTTCTTTAGTACCAGGAACTCGCCGGGCGCCATTTCCGTCCAGTTCTCGTTATCCGTCAGGGGCCGGGTCGCAATCACACTGACCACATCGTTGGCCGTGGTCTCGGTTCCGAAGTCGACGGACATCTCGGAATCAATCAGGCTTGCCGAGCCGAAAGGTGCTCGTCTCGTTATCCAGCAGAGTTTCCTGGAGCAATACGCATAGAGGTGCACGGAATCTGACATCAGGATGTTGAATGTTCCGAGTCTGTCGAGGTCCACGCATAGATCCTGAACCAGCATTTGGAGTCCGCGTCCCCGGGTGGCCCTTTGCGGATAGCGCTGCTTTACCTGGTCCAGTATCCAGCAGAAGGCGTGCTCACTGTCGGTAGTGCCTACCGGCCGGAAGTTTACAAGTGGGCGCTGTTTGATCCCCTTGAGCTGGCCGTTGTGCGCAAATGTCCAGTGGCGCCCCCACAGCTCGCGGCAAAACGGATGCGTGTTTTCGAGGCAAACCTTGCCCCGATTTGCTAGCCGGATATGGCTGATGACGGTATGACTTTTTATCGGATATTTCTGAATTAGCGAGGCAATCTCTGACGATGCGCTGGAAGTGGGGTCGTGAAACAATTGGCAGCCGTGATTCTCGTAAAACGATATGCCCCATCCATCCTTGTGAGGCCCGGTGCGTCCGCCGCGTTGTACGAGACCAGTGAAACTGAAACATATATCGGTTGGAACGTTGGCGCTCATTCCCAGTAATTCACACATACTTCCTCTTTCTGTTATCTCTGACGGCAAAAGAAGATTATATCCGTTGTACGGTGCCGGGATGTTGGAGTTTTCGGATACAGGTAAGCACTCGCCGGACGTAGGATTTAACAAGACATGATGTTAAAATATCGTCCGATTTCCGAGGAATACGCTGAATTATCACATCCGGTCTCTATGCGGCCAGAAACGCATGGATACACCAGTGCTTCGTACACTGGCTTAATCGCTATATTATTGTGAGTCGAAATCTACTCTTCCCCCGGAACCCGTGACGATGGCTTACTGCCATCACGGATGAGTGACCCGGAGGCAGGCTCGGTTTGCCCAACAACACGTATGCAGGTAGATATGGTTAAGCAACCCTTGAACAAGAACAATGTCGTGACCCGGACGGGGTTATTGGCCGGTACTGTCCTCCTGCTAGCCGTGCATTCCCTGCCGGTTCTGGGTCAGGGGATTGTGGTAGGACTGATAGATACGGGGGTCAGTTCGAGTGTCAATATAGCGGAAGGAGGTTTTGATTTCTTTCGCAATGTTGATGACACATCGGACACGACGACGATCGGCCATGGTTCGGTGTCGGCACAGATCATCCAGAGTTTTTTCAGCGGCAGCATCCTGCCGCTGAAGGTCACGGACGGCAATTTCACGAGTTCCCAGTCGGCAGTAGACCAGGCGCTGTCGAGCATTGTATCGAACTCGAGCGTGCGCGCCGTGTCGATAAGCGAGGGTCAGCCAGGCGAGTCATCGACGATAGGGGATGTCTCTGCGGCCGGCAAGTTTATCGCCATCCGCTCGGGCAACGATTTTTCCAACTCACCGTCGACACTGGCACAGACGGCGTTCACGCTGCCGGGTGTGGTGATCGTGACGTTTGCTAGCGAGGAACTGATCGAGTCGACCAACCTGGCGGGCCCGACGGCGGATCGGTACGTGGCGACCTTCGGGACGACGGAGTTTTCCCCGGTCTTCGGGACGTCCTTTGCGTCAGCGCGGATGGCAGGGATAGCGGCGGCGGTATTTCAGCAGAACCCGAACCTGGACGGCGAAGACGTGGCGCAGGTAATTCTTGGTGCGGCGATAGACAAGGGTGACCCGGGGACGGACCCGGTATGGGGGCGGGGATTTGTGGCCGATGCGGCACAGGTGCTGAACAATCCAATGGGACCGGTGACGATTCCGGGAGATGGCGCAGCGGACCCGGGCAATGGCGGCAGCGGGGGCGGGGGGTCGAGTGCGGCCGGAGCGGCGCTGCTGGTTGGCGCGGCGGCGGGTGCGGCGATTTTGCTGACGCGCAAGGGCAAGCTGGAGAAGACGCTGGTACTGGATTCGTATGGACGGCCGTTTGAGGTGGATCTCAATGAGCACCTTGAGGTGGCGAGGCCGCACCTGTCGGTGGGTCAGTTTTTTCATTCCTATGATGAGCGTGCCAGCGGGGTGCGCTTTGATCTCGGCTTTGAGAACAGCTGGCTTGATGACACCCGGGTGGAGGTGATGTATTCGACGTTTGATACCGAGGTAGTGGAGATAGACCGCTATCACGCGATGGCGGGCGATGTGGTGTATGCGCACCGGGACATCCACTATTCATTTTCGCTGGCGGGCGGTTTTGAGAATGGTTTTAACTATCGCTATGACCACAACATGAACCCGGCGTTCCGTTTTGGGGAGATGGGAGAGGTGGCGGCGGAGTCGGTCTATGGGGATGCGATATTTTTGTCGGGGCAGACGTTTGCGATGCCGGTGCTGGGATTTTCAGAGCGGGCGAGCCTGATGTCGATGGGGTATGCGACGGATTCGGGGATGCAGGTGCGGATGGGACTGGTGCGCGTGGATGAGGGAGAGGATTTTGGACGTGAGAGCGTGGCGGCGATCCTGCAGGGGAGTGTGCCGCTGGGAGAGCGTGGCAGTGTGTCGGTGCAGTTTGGGCAGTTACAGGAGAGCGGCAGCCTGTTCGGGGGTTCGAACGGGGGTGCGTTTGGGGTGGATGATACCGAGACGGTTGCGATCAACCTGTCGGGGCGGATGCGGGTATTGGAGGGGGTGACGCTGGTGGGCAACTACGGGCTGGGGTATTCGCGTGTTGATGACCGGGAAGACGGGTTGTTGAGGAACTTTTCGGGGATTCGGAGTGACTGGTTTGGATTGGGTGTGGTTGCCGATGGGGTGTTTTCGGAGCGGGACCAGGTGGGGGTGGCGGTATCGCAGCCGCTGCGGATCACGGGTGGGGAAGTGGATTACTCGGTGCCGTATGGGTTGGACGGGGAACGTAACATACTGAAGGACACGCAGCGGATATCGCTGACGCCGGAGGGGCATGAGCGGGCGATAGAGACGTATTACCGCTACCGGCTGACGGACACGGCGGAAGTGGGGGCCTATTTTATGGCGCGTACGGACCCGTATCACTTTCGGGGCGAACACACTGAGTACAGCGTCATGACGACGCTCAGGTACTTGTACTGAAGTTGCGCTTAATGAAACGCGCAGCTTAACGAAATGCGCAAAAGGGCATTGCTGTCCCACAAATGCGACAGGAGCATTGGTGCACCTTGTGCGGGCTGAAATTTCCGTCTTAAATGAGACTCTACAACACGCAAACCCGTCGTAAGGAAGTATTTGAGCCGGGCAATCCGGATCGGGTGACGATGTATGTCTGCGGAATCACCGCATACAGCTATGCGCACATCGGCAATGCGCGCCCTGGCGTAGTTTTCGATCTACTGTACAGGGTTCTTGCGAAGGAATATCCGAACGTGACCTACGTGCGCAATATCACGGATATCGACGACAAAATTAACCAGTCGGCGCTGGACCAGGGGGTATCGATCTCCGATATTACAGAGAAGTATACGCTCGCGTATCATGAAGATATGAAGGCGCTCGGTGTGATGCAACCGGACATCGAGCCACGGGTTACCCGGCACCTGCCGGAGATCATATCCATGATCGAAACACTGATCGGGAGCGGGAATGCCTATACTGCCGACGCGCATGTCCTGTTCGAGGTGGGATCGTATGATGATTACGGGCACTTGTCAGGCCGGACTCCAGGGGAACTACTGGCAGGTGCACGTGTCGATGTTGCGTCGTACAAGAAGGACCCGTGCGATTTTGTATTGTGGAAACCGTCTTCCGATGAACAGCCGGGTTGGGACAGCCCCTGGGGCCGGGGCAGACCCGGGTGGCATATTGAGTGCTCCGCGATGAGCGAAGCCCATCTCGGCGAGACCCTCGATATTCACGGCGGAGGCCATGACCTTATCTTTCCGCATCATGAAAATGAGCGAGCCCAGAGCACCTGTGCGCATGGCGGCAAGACCTATGCGCGCTATTGGGTGCATAACGGCTATGTCAACGTCGATAGCGAAAAGATGTCAAAATCACTTGGCAACGTGCTGCTGGTTCGGGATTTGCTTGAATCTGCGCCGGGTGAGGTAATTCGATATGCCTTGCTCAGCGCACATTATCGTGCGCCACTTGACTGGACGGACGAAACACTGAAACAGGCACGCGGGGCGCTCGACCGGTTATATGGCGTGTTGCGTGATCTCGCGGACATCGATCTGAAAGACGACTGGGAAAACCAGGTGCCCGGGGCATTCGTCGATGCACTCGAAGATGACCTGAATACACCGATGGCTCTCGCTGAACTTTTTGCCCTGGTACGGGCCGCAAATACGACTGGTGATGCGGGGGAGAGAAGACGAATCAAGGCAGCGTTGCTGCAGGCCGGCAGTTGGCTGGGGCTGCTGCAGCAGGATCCAAACGACTGGTTTTCCAGGCATGGCAGTGATATCGACAATGAGGAAATCGAGGCCCTGATCGAGGAGCGAAACTCGGCCAGGGCCAACAAGGATTTTGCAAGATCCGATGAGATACGTGACCAACTGGCGGCGCGGAGTATTGTGCTTGAGGACGGGCCAGGTGGGACCCGATGGCGATTTAATGGCTAATCCCGTCGAGAAGCTGCAACAGGACCTGGTCGAAGAATTTGCGCTGTTCGACGATTGGATGGAGCGCTACGAGTACATTATCGACCTTGGCAAGCAGCTACCGGACTTCCCTGAAAAGTGGAGAACAGCCGACAACCGGATTCACGGATGCCAGTCGCAAGTATGGTTCAATATGTTCATGCAGGATGGCAAGCTCCACATTGACGGAATCAGCGACGCACTTATCGTTACGGGGCTAATCGCGGTCCTGATTCAGGTATATAGTGACCAGGCCCCGGCAGATATTGTCAGAGCGAAGCCGGATTTTATCGCTGATATCGGATTTAATGATCATCTGAGCCCGACTCGCAGCAACGGGCTGCATCACATGGTGAAGGCTATCTATGCGGAGGCAGCAAGGCATGCCTGAGGCCGGTAAAGAGGCTGAGGAGATATCGATCGACCGTGTCGCGATCCTGGATGCGATCCTGGAGACTGCGGCCGATGGCATAATTACGATCGATCAGGAGGGCATAATAGAGTCATTTAACCGCTCTGCCCGTGCGATATTTCAGTACAGCCAGGACGAGGTCATCGGCAGGAATATCTCGATGCTGATGTCGGAACCCTACAAGGGACATCATGACGGGTATATCGGTGCTTACCTGGAGACCGGCGAGAGGAAAATCATCGGGATCGGTCGGGAAGTAACTGCGCAGCGCAAGGATGGTGCGATTTTCCCGATAGAACTGGCCGTGAGTGAAGTCAAGCTGACCGGCCGGACTATATTTGCCGGTGTGATTCGCGATATCTCGGATCGTCGCAGGGCAGAGCTGGAGGCCCGCCAACACCTGGACGAACATGCACACGCGGCACGATTGGCGGCATTGGGGGAAATGGTTTCAGGTATTACGCACGAGATCAATCAGCCCCTCGCTGCCATAGTCAGTTATGCCGAGGCTTGTCTAAGACTGTTGCAACAGGATGAGCCTGATCTTGAACTGGTCTCTTCTACCCTGTCGCGTATCAGCTCCCAGGGACAGCGGGCCGGAGATATCGTTAATGAGCTAAAGGAGTTTGTCAGAAAGCGAGAGCCCAGAATTACAAGACAGAAATTAAATGACCTGATACTAGGGGTGTTGAGCATGGTCGATCACGACCTGCGCCGTTTTGATGTACGACTGGGTCTGAACCTGGAGTCTCCTTCACCGGTAGTGGAGGTGAGCAAGATCCAGGCAGAGCAGGTCATCCTCAACCTCGTCAACAATGCGATGGATGCAATGCGCGACAATGACATCAGGAATCTCTCTATTCGGACGAGCAGCTCCACCGAAGACGGCGCGGTGCTCACGATGTCCGACAACGGGTGCGGATTCCAGCCGGAAATCGCTGAGCAGATGTTCGATGCCTTCTACACTACCAAGGAGAAGGGTACAGGTCTTGGCCTGTCTATCAGCCGTTCCATTGTCGAGGCGCATGGAGGGAACCTGGTGGCCCGAAATGACCCTGGCGGCGGCGCTATATTTTGCCTGACACTGCCCGCCTTCAAACAAGATGACTCCTGAGAAACCCTGGGTCCACATCGTCGACGATGATGAGGCAGTTCGTGAATCGTTGTCCCTGCTGCTCAAGTCTGCGGGATTTCAGTGCAGGACATTCGATTCGGCACTGGATTTCCTCGATGGGTACATGGACGAGGGACCGGGATGCCTGGTACTTGATCTCCAGATGCCTGGAATGGACGGGCTGACATTGCAGGAAACCCTGTTAACGAAGGGGATCGATCTGCCCATCATCTTCCTGACAGGACATGGGGATGTTCCGGCGGCAGTTTCGGCATTGCAGGCGGGGGCAGTAAATTTTATGGAAAAGCCTTTTGACCCTGATGAACTGCTGGCGACCATATCCATTGCCATTGATAATCATATCGAGTCGATAGAGAGAAACCATCGAAATAGCGAGACCCTGACGCGATTAGGCTCCCTTACGCCGCGGGAACGGGAGATTTTTGATCGTATTCTTCAAGGCAATGCCAGTAAAGTCATCGCAATTGATCTGGAAATTAGTGAACGCACTGTAGAAATCCACCGTTCTCATATCCTGAAAAAGCTGGATGTTCCCAATGTAACCAGCCTGATGAGCCTGTTTCTCGCCGATAAACAGGCACTGTAGGAATTGGAACTCCTGGTGCCATTTTGTAAGATACGTATATCCACGTATAGCATGGCGCCACGGTAGACCTATACTGGCAGGCAGGTCATTGATACTGCCTGACAGGAGGGTACCGTCGTGAAGCAAAGCGCTAAACTGGTAAATTTAAACAGAAATGTCGCCAACTGCGGCATATGTGTCAGATTCAATCGTTGCGTGGGCTATGGGTTGGATTCCCGCGAGACGAATCCAAAGCCCGAGATCGGAGGTTCCCGCAAGCTGTACCGGCGTGGTGATATCCTGTTCCGTGAGGGGGATGAGTTTCAGTACCTGTATGCCGTGTACTCCGGTGCCGTAAAGACACACAAGACAACCCTGCATGGCGAACGACAAATAATCGATTTTTACCTGCCGGGAGATATCGTCGGGCTGGACGCGATCACGGATGAACAGTACACCTGCGAGGCAGAGGCACTAAATACAACCAGTATGTGTGTCATCGATTACAAGGAATTTCTGGATGTCAGCATCCGGCACGAAGGCCTGTACAAGGGGTTTTTAAAGAGGTTGAGTGCACAAATTCGTCGCGAAGAAGATACTGTCGTATCCCTGGGCAGTCGTGACGCCTACCAGCGTATTGCCCGCCTCATCGCCAAACTGTCTCGCTACTACGCAGACAATGGTTACTCGGCAACGGACTTCACCCTGCCCATGTCACGGACGGACATAGCCAACCACCTTGGGCTGGCAGTCGAAACGGTGAGTCGCCAGTTGGGCCAACTCCGTGAGCAAGGGGTTATTGATATCCGGCAAAATGAAGTAAGCGTTCTTGATCTGGAGTCCCTGAACCACATCGCGGGTATTTCTCGAGCCGGTCCTGAGCCGACAAAACTGGCCGAAAGGGCCACGCATTAGTAAAGTAAGCCTTCCGGGATCTCCCAAGAAGCGGGCCGCGGGTTCGCTTGGTCTCCCGTGTGCCTGGTACTCTATCAATGTGATAATTACGGATTCAGCGCTCCTGTGGAAATTCTCTACCTTCTTATTCCGTATACTATGCTGGTCGTCGCGTTGGTGGTGTGGGCCATCTTCTGGGCGGTAAGAAACGGCCACTTTGATGACCTGGACGGCCCGCGCACCGGATATTGCAGGACGACGCTGATCCTCCGGGCAGTGGCGAGGACAATAGCGGTTGAAGCTTCAGGGATTAAGCAGGGTACGGGTCCAGCCGGATTGAGTATCGCTATAGCAGAGCCGCTCTGTTATGTGCCGCGGTAGCGGTCGACTGAACTCGAATCGATTCGGGACCAGACGAAAACCGACCCAGTGCGGGGGAGGAGGCATGGCGCCATCGACAAACTGCATCCGGCACTGCGCAATTCGCTTTTCCAATGTGGCAAGGCTGTCCAGTGGCGCCGATTGATTAGAAGCCCAGGCGAGCAATTGTTCCTCTCTTGAGCGCGAACCCCACCATTTTTTCAGGACAGCCCTGTCTAATGCTTCGACCTTTCCTTCAACCAGTAATAGTTCGTTGGTTGCCGGTAGCCTGCAGCTCAGGGCCGCGTGCCGATTCTGCCTTAGATGGATCGCGCGACGGCTGTGACTGTTGGCAAAAAACTGGATACCGGAATCGTCGATATCGTAATGGATATACCCTGGAGAGCAGGATTGCCGGAGGCGACCGCAGTGGCCAGCAGCATCTCGGGGTGTTGGCAGATACATCCAGAAGGCGGATGCGGAGCTTTTCAAGCGCCTCGCCAAATAGTGACGGGTGAGGCGGCAGCTTGTCCTGAATCCGGGCCGGGACCCTCACGTCTATCGGTTCCCGCTCACCCGTGCCGGTCGTCGCTTTCCTTGATCATCTGTGAGCACAGTGGCAACACCGGGCCGTCGAAAAAGCACGGTCTGCCTTACTCACGATTTGTTTACATGTCTTGATCCGATGCAACAAATCTAGCACTTCATCTCAGTGGTTTTGACTCAGATCATGGGTTAAGCACACATTTAATGACTATGCGCCCCTGTTCCACCGGTATCCCCCCACACATACCCGCGCAGTGTCCGGAACTGATGAAGCCGGCCAGCATGGCCGCCAGGAATGTCATCTCGTTATAACGATGACCCTGATGTCGGCGTACGTGATCTAAATCAAGCCGGACCCCGGGGTTTTGTCATTCAATAGCGTTGGCGGAATTACTCGATTTCAGTCCCGGGAGCGGTTATGGGAGAAATAGTACAGGTTGCAAAAATTACGCATGTGCCTTCCATGTTTATATCCGAGCAACCCGGGCCGTATCACGGGTGTCGTGATGCGGCCATAGCGGGGTTAACTCAAATTGGTCAACGGGCCCGTGACGTGGGCGCTGACACCTTTATCGTCCTGGACACACACTGGCTGGTAAATTCGGGTTATCACATCAATTGCAACCCCCGGCATCAGGGCGTGTACACCAGCAACGAGTTTCCTCATTTTATCCGGAATATTGAATTCGATTACCCGGGTGACGAGGCGCTCGGCCATGCGATCGCGGAGTCTGCCACCGGGATGGGAGTGCTCACCCGGGCGCACAGTGATGTCCCGTCGCTGGGGCTGGAATACGGCACCCTGGTGCCGATGAAGTATATGAATGCCGACAGGTCCATAAAGGTCGTTTCGATAGCTGCGTGGATGTACGATGCCGAAATCGCGGACTCGCGTACTGTTGGTCAGGCCATACTGCAAGCCGTCGAGGCCAGCGACAGCAAGGTCTCCATCCTGGCAAGCGGCTCCTTGTCGCATCGAATCTGGAATAACAGGGAGGTGGAAGAGGGTATATTCACCAACAGCAGTCCGTTTAATGAGTTCGTCGACAGGCGTGTCCTGGAATTGTGGCAGGAAGGGCGTATCGTGGAGTTTCTCGAAATCCTGCCGGACTACGCCATCAAGTGCAGCGGCGAAGGATTCATGCATGACACCACGATGATGTTCAGCCTGCTGGGGTGGGAAGATTACGATCAGGCCGCGGAGATTGTCACGGAGTACTTTGCCAGTTCAGGCACCGGTCAGTGTAACGTGTTATTTCCCTTGAATTGAAACGGCGGGGGCCGCCGAGGCGATGGCGCCCTTCCTGACGCCCTCCCAGGCCTTCACACGTATTGTCGAATCAGGCCATTTGGCAAAGACCTCTTCTGCGATATGTTGTGCGATGCATTCGACCGTAGTGTCCGTGTCCAGGAGGTAAACGCATTCGGCCGGCAGCTCCAGTGAAAACTGTCCCTGGGCAGCCCGGTACTCGAAACGGTAACGTTTTTCCTCGTTGTTGCTTGCCAGGTCAGCCCGTGTGCCCAGGTAAATATCCTTCCACTTGTCGGCCCAGTACCGCTCCAACGATCCGCTGCGTATGCCATTTTCCCAGATCTCGAACCTGGATCGATGCCCGTGCGCGATTCGCTGGCAATTGCCGTCGTGTTTTTTAAGTCCATGGCTATAGTGATAGAAACAGGCCTGATCGTCCTCCATTCTCAGGGTGATAGTCACGCCGCTCACGTTCCCCGGCAGCATCACCCGGATTTGCTCTTCCAGCCAGGCGGCGACGGCGCTTTTCCTTATACTGTCGATATCTATAAAGCATAGTGCCTGATTCGGGGACTCGTGCCTGAAGCGACGGCCCTGCTTATCGGTAAACTCGATCGTGGTTGATTTCTCTTTAGACTGGACTACGCAGTGCGGGTCTGCCGTCGGCACCACGAGCTTGTGGTCGATCCGGTCGTCAATAAGCTGTTTGATCTGCTTCTTGATGTGGCCAAAATCGAACAGCATCCCCTGGTGATCGAGATCACCCGTCAGTTCCAGGTCGACAATCCAGCTGGCGCCAACCAGTCCACGGTTGGCGTCGAGAACCGAGCAATCAATCACGGTGAGATCATCAACGAACAGGTGTGCCATCGGGAAAAAGCCCTTCTTGCCGGCAGATCAAAACGGGGCGGTATTGTAGCAGTTTCGTACAGCGAAAGACTTCCCGTTTCAGGTACAATACCGCACCCTTTAAACGTTAAGGAATCTCAGAAAGGAATCCCGGATGAGTGTAGTAACCCGATTTCCCCCCAGCCCGACAGGGTATCTGCATATTGGCGGCGCCCGGACTGCATTGTATTCCTGGCTTTTTGCCCGCCAGCATAGCGGCCGGTTTGTACTGCGTATTGAGGACACGGATAGAGAGCGTTCGACCCCGGAGGCGGTGCGTGCCATCCTGGATAGCATGGAATGGCTGGGCCTGGACTTTGATGAAGGCCCTCATTTTCAGACCGAGCGGCTGGATCGTTACAGGCAGGTGATTCAGCAGTTGATGGCGGCTGGAAATGCCTATCACTGTTACTGCAGCAGACAGGAACTTGATGATATGCGCGAGGAGCAGCGTGCCCGGGGTGTGAAGCCGCGATATAATGGCCGCTGTCGTAACCGGACACGGCCGGAGGCCGGGATCGACCCGGTGGTGAGGTTCCTGAACCCGCCGGCTGGGGATGTCGTTTTTGATGATCTGATACGGGGCCGGATCGTGATTCACAACGAGGAACTCGACGACCTGGTCATTGCGCGTCCGGACGGGATGCCGACGTATAACCTGACCGTGATCGTCGATGACCTGGACATGAGTGTCACGCATGTCATCCGGGGTGATGACCATATCAACAATACGCCACGGCAGATCAACATCATCCATGCCCTGGGAGAATCGCCGCCGGTGTACGCACATGTCCCGATGATCCTGGGGGAAGACGGTAAACGCATGTCCAAGCGTCATGGAGCGGTCGGGGTCATGCAGTACCGTGACGAAGGATACCTGCCCGAGGCGCTACTAAATTACCTGGTACGGCTTGGCTGGTCGCATGGTGACCAGGAAATATTTAGTCGGGAAGAGCTGTTGGAGTATTTTAACATCGAGGATGTGAACAGATCGGCATCCATCTTTAATCCGAAGAAGCTGCTGTGGCTGAACCACGAGTACATCATGGCCGCCAGCCCGGCAGAACTGGTCTCCAAGGCTGCCTGGCACTTCGAACGATCCGGCATCAACCTGGAAGCACGGGGAAATAGCCTGGAGGTTATAGAACTGGTCCGGGAGCGGTGTAAAACGCTGGTGGAACTTGTCGAGCAGAGCCGCTTCTTTTTTACTGATGTGGATGAGCTTGACGACAAGTCGGTGAAGAAGCACGTCAAGGCCGATACCCTTGAGATTATCGATGACCTGATCCGGCGCCTGGAATTGATCGATCCGTGGTCGGCAGAGGATATACACGGCGTCATCCAGAGCGTGGTGGATCACTTTGATACAGGTTTCGCGCGGGTCGCGCAACCCATCCGTATTGCGGTTACCGGGACAACCACCTCACCATCTATTGACCGGACACTGGCGGTGCTTGGTCGGGAAATTACGATTCGACGCCTGCAAGAGGCCGTGCCGGTTTTTAGCCGGGCACTGGAGGAGGGTGGGCGTGATGCCTGACGAGAACCTGCCCGTCATCGCCTTTATCGGGCTCGGAATAATGGGGCAGCCTATGGCGGGCCACCTGTTGAGCGCCGGGTATCCCCTGAGGGTCTATAATCGCACCGCTTCCCGTGCGGAGTCACTTGGGGCAGCGGGGGCGACAGTGTGCATGACCCCGGCAGAGGCCGCCACCGGGGCCGGGATTGTCATCACCATGGTGTCAGATACGCCCGATGTAGAGGATGTCTTGTTTGGGGAGAACGGGGTTATAGAGGGTGCTGTTCCGGGCACGGTTGTCATTGACATGAGCAGTATCAAGGCCGATGCGACTCGCCAATTTGCCGAGCGTCTGTATAAGAGCGGCGTAGAGATGCTTGATGCACCGGTATCCGGCGGCGATGTCGGCGCCATCAATGGGACCCTTACCATAATGGTTGGTGGGAATCAGGATATCTATGAAGAGGTCTTGCCCGTCTTCAATGTGCTTGGTTCGCGTTCCCGGTTGATCGGGCCGCATGGCGCCGGTCAGGCCACGAAGTCGTGCAACCAGATACTGGTGACAGCAGCGCTGATGGGTGTTTGCGAGGCGCTCACCTTCGCACGGGCCGCAGACCTGGATCTCCATAAGGTGATCGACGTAGTGTCGGGCGGCGCAGCCCAAAGCTGGCAGCTGGAAAACCTGGGTCGCAGTATCGCTGATGGCAACCTGGAGCCCGGGTTTATGATTGATCTGCTCGTCAAGGATCTCGGCATCATTTGTGACATCGCCGAGGGCATGGGCCTGCCGCACCCTTCCGCTGAAGCTGCCCGGGCCTTGTTTGCCGACCTGCAGAAAGAAGGGAAAGGTTCGCTGGGGACACAGGCGTTGATCCTGGCATTCGAAAAACCAGGGAGCTCCTGATCAGATTAGAGGTTCCTTAACTATTTGATTGGCTTGGCGGGAAAAATTGATGTATTGTATGTGACCGGCTGGCCGTGCCTCCGAGATTTTATCTGGATTGACCGAATAAAAAAATATTCCCACTTGTCGCCATCGCGGCGGCTACTGCATTAACGATCCTCTCCGTATTAAAAGCCCTCCGTAATTAACAGTCCATGATATTCAGGGAATTTCCAACCGGTTATATCAATTTCTTGCAGGATCTCGCATGGAGTGAGTGTTCGCGAGACCTTTGCGGGAAATGGAGAGAGTACGGAAGCGGATATTTTTCGAATTTGGGGTTTGGTGGGGAAGAGCCGGACAATTAACAATAGTTTTGGCCGGCGTCTCATCGAGGCTGGCCGTCAACAGTGTCGGACAAATCCGGCGAATTAGCGAGTAATAAGTATGAGCAATCAAGTAGAAGGTACCGTAAAGTGGTTTAACGATGAGAAGGGTTTTGGCTTCATCGAGCAGGATGGCGGTAGAGACGTTTTCGTTCATTACAGCAACATAGCCGGTTCCGGCCGAAAGACCCTGTATGAGGGGCAAAAAGTGCTGATGGATGTCACCCAGGGTGAGAAGGGTCCCCAGGCTGAGAACGTAATGCCTGCATAGTTAGTTTTAAACTGCGTTGTTGGCCACTGCATGGCGATGGTGGACACGCAGAGTGGGTTGTTGAGAGTGGGTTAGTACGACAGGTTCAGCGATAAACGGCTGGTCGGAGGTTCGCTTATGCGCATCCTGCACACAATGTTGCGAGTTGGAGACCTGGATAAATCGGTTGATTTTTATACTGATGTACTTGGTATGAAATTGCTGAGGAAGAATGATTATCCGGACGGAAAATTCACCCTGGCTTTCCTGGGTTACGGTGATGAGAGTGAGAACACGGTGCTGGAGCTTACTCACAACTGGGAAACCGACAGTTATGACCTGGGCAGCGGATACGGGCATGTCGCTATCGAGGTAGAAGATGTTTACAAGGCAGTAGAGGATATCCGTGCGCGTGGCGGCAGTGTCACCAGGGAGGCCGGTCCGATGAAGGGGGGTAAGCGTGTACTCGCTTTCGTAAAGGATCCCGACGGTTACGCTATAGAATTGCTTGCCCCCGAACAGGACAGAGATTCCTGAAAGTATTTTCCGATTGATTAAACCCGGGATCCATCGTGGATAGTGAGAGAGACGATTTAAACGAAATACCCGAAAATGAGGAATTAAAGATGAAAAGAGTTTTAGTTTTGGCGGCTGCGGCAATATTTGCCGGAACAGTATGGGCGCAGGGTACTGACCTGGAACGACCACCGGCAGAGATGGTCGAGATCGTTTTGCCCGCCGGAGCGGCCGATTGTGATGTGCCCAAGCCCCCCGCCGCAGTTGTCGAGGAGCCGACACTTGAGCAATTGATTACCGCCCAGGGCGATGTCAAGGCCTTCCAGGAGGAAGCCATCGAGTATCGCGAGTGCCTTGAGGAGTTGCGTGATGACGATGGTATCAGCGAGGGAAATCTTACCGCGTTGAATGCCGCCCACGATGCAACTGTCGACATGGAAGAGCAGGTTGCTGAGCGCTTCAACGAGGAAGTACGCGAGTATAAAGAGGATCACCCGGACGAATAGGGCCGGCTTAAAATGTAGTCCAGGGGCATGAACGTTGTGGCGTCTTCAGGTACCGAATCGGATTACCGCCCACTGGCTGACAGAATGCGGCCCCATCACCTCGACGAGGTGGTGGGGCATTCGCATTTGTTGGGATCCGACAAGCCGTTACGGCGGGCGATAGAGTCAGGCCGATTGCATTCCATGGTCTTCTGGGGCCCCCCGGGCACTGGTAAAACGACACTGGCCCGGCTACTTGCCAGGCATAGCCAGGCCGGGTTTGTCACGGTTTCTGCGGTTCTCTCCGGAGTAAAGGACATACGTGCTGCCATAGAGCAGGCACGATTGCGCCAGCAGGCGGGGCAGGGAGATACGGTGTTGTTCGTCGACGAGGTACACCGGTTTAACAAGTCTCAGCAAGACGCCTTTCTGCCACACATCGAGGATGGCACCATCATCTTTGTGGGCGCGACTACGGAAAATCCCTCCTTCGAACTGAATAATGCGCTGCTGTCACGCTTGCGCGTATATGTCCTGCGTGCACTGGACAAGAGTGACATCAGGCAGCTCATCGACCAGGCGCTGGCGGATAATGCACGCGGCCTTGGGGAGATGAATCTTGATATGGATGTAGAACTCCGCGACAGGCTTGCTGACGTGGCGGATGGTGATGCACGCCGCGCCCTGGGTTTTCTGGAAATAGCAGCAGACCTGGCTGAGAATGGCAAGATAGGCCATGAGCTGCTTGTCGAGGTCATCGCTGACGGAGGGGTGCGTCGCTTCGATAAAGGCGGTGATCTTTTCTACGACCAGATATCGGCGCTGCATAAATCAGTGCGGGGCTCGTCACCCGATGCGGCCCTGTACTGGCTGTGCCGCATGCTGGACGGCGGCTGTGACCCGCTCTATATTGCACGGCGGATCGTTCGCATGGCTTCAGAAGACATAGGCAATGCAGATCCGCGCGCGCTTCGCCTGGCGCTTGATGCATGGGAAACGCAGGAAAGACTGGGCAGCCCGGAGGGAGAACTGGCCCTGGCCCAGGCAGTCGTATACCTGGCGGTTGCCGCAAAGAGTAATGCGGTGTACGTGGGATTCAAGGACGCGATGAAGGATGCACGCACTTCCGGTTCACTGGAGGTGCCGATGCATCTGAGGAATGCGCCGACCAGGTTGATGAAGGAGTTGGGGCACGGTAAGGGATACAAGTATGCCCATGACGAGGACAATGCCTTCGCATCGGGGGAGACCTACTTTCCCGAAGAAATGAACGAGCCATATTACTACCGGCCGGTGGAACGAGGTCTCGAGATTCGCATCGCCGAGAAGATGCGGCAGCTCAGGAAGCTTAATAAAAAGGGTTAGCTGAATTTCCTTACCCGTGTCACCTTGAGGCGGCACAGTCCCGGCACAGGCCATGAATCTCGATAATCTGGCGCTTGGGTGAAAATCCCAGGCTGCCGGAACTCTTGAGGATGGCCCCGCTGACCGCCGTATTCTCGAATTCAGCCGCCGTTCCACAAAGATCGCAAATCAGGAACTGGCATATATGACTGTCGTCGGGAGACGGGCACCCAACATAGGCATTGAGTGATACGATGCGGTGTATCAGGTCGGCTTCAACAAGGAAGTCCAGCGCGCGATAGGCAGTAGGTGGTGCAGGGCGATGACCCTGCTTGCGCAGCTGCTCCAGCACGTCATAAGCCCTGATCGGTTTATGGCTTTGCCACACGATCTCAAGCACCTCGCGGCGAAGCGTGGTGAATCTCAGGCCCCGGGCACGGCAGGACGCTTCGGCGACCCGCACGGCGTCGTCACGGCAATGATCGTGATCATGTGTGCCGTGAAAGGGGGAGATGATGCTTTCTGGCATGAGTTGGCTGGACGGTACCGATATCGTTTATGTTATGTTATATTATTACATAATCAGCATGATATCCAGCAACGTAGTGACTCGGCAAGTGTTAACGGACCCCGGTACAGAAAATTTGTCACCTCGCTATAAGGTGCGCTGGGATGGCCTGGGCGTCTTGTTGTCCGGGATATGTCTCGTACACTGCCTGGTTTTGCCAATTGCCGTTGGCCTTGTTCCGTTGCTTGGCATCGGTATCCTGGGTCACCAGCAATTCCACCAGGTCCTGATCTTTCTCGTACTGCCAACCAGCGCGATCGGTTTATCGCTGGGTTATCGCCGGCATCATCGAAGCTATATTCTGGCCATTGGGATCGTTGGAGTGGCCATCCTCGTAGCAATAGCGCTGTTTGCGCATGAGTTGGTGGATTCGCGCGCAGAAATAATAATCGCAAGTGTAGGTGGCATAATAGTGGCCTCAAGTCACATCCTGAATCTTCTCGAGGCGCGGAAAACAGCTTGCTCTGAAGTGGGTTGTAATGCATGACCTAGTTGCACCACGATGCAATCCCTGACCTTACGCCGTCCGGCACACCGTCCATGGACTGACATCTGTCCCGCTGGACAATTCCAATATTCCTGATCCAGATTGTCTGGCCTGCTACGGGCAGCATGCTGCTCGCGGCTTGCGCTTCTTCGTACGTGGGGTAGGACCCGTACCTCAGCACATACCAAAGCGTGTCATTGACTATCGTCGTGTAGTAGCGTGCATTATCACTCAGTTCCAGGTTGCGGATGAAATCGACGATACCGTTCTCACTGGCGAGGCTGATTATCTGAATGGTGAACCAGGCCGGGGGTTGGCTGAACAACCAGCTTTCGTCATTTTTAAGTTGGCCGCTCACCGGTCCGCCCTCGCCCACGGTGCGCCAACCTGAGGTATTGCCGGTGCCGGGCGCACTTGCGCCAAGAGTTTTGGTACTGATGTCCTGTTCACGAATCCAGGCCGCGATGTTGGTCGGGGAAACGACCCGTACCCAGTCTCCCTGTATGGACAGCACATCGAGGTTTTGGCCTCTTTGCACCATTCCCACCCCGGAGGCTTCGTTTACCACGGGAGCGGCACGGATATAAACCCGATCACTGGTCGTGGTCGCCGTAGAGCCGTTGAGAGTGACATGGTCCCGCTGTATCCATACTGGAAACCCGGGTGTCCTGGTTACGCGTAGCCAGGCGCCATGCCGGTCGATAATGCGCCAGTCAGCAGCTTCGTCGACGACGCCCAGCAGGAGTCCCCCAGTTCCCGGTATCGAATACACCGCCAGGGTGGCCTCGCTAGTCACGTTAGTGCTGTCCGAGTGCGCTTGTGTTGCGGTAACCCGTTTTGTTCCACTGTTGGGGATGGTGCGCTCGTTCACTATGAGCGCGGGTCTTTCGTCAGTGGTGGCGGGTTCGTCTGTCGGTATTGGAGGTATGACTTGCCCCCCCCGAGTCGGCAGTCCGGACCGGGCGGGTTTCGGGCCGTGCAACCACTGCCGGCCCAACCGGGATCCTCTCCTCGAGCGGCGACCCGACCGGGTTATCCAGTGATAGTGACGTGGCCGGTGGCTGGGGATCCCAGTTGACGGTACTCGTCACAATATTCTGCGGGGGTGCAGGATCGGGAAGTTTCTCCATTGTTGCTTCGCCGACAGGTGCGATCTGTTCAAGTGGCGCACCTACCGGCTCGTCCAGCGAGGGTTCACCGTCCGTCAGGTTGGTATTGATATCCTGCATGACCACGTGGTTCTCTATGGCGGGAGCCGGCAAACCCGTGCTTACTGGCAGCGGTTCGCTACCCGGTTCCGTGGGACGCATGGTCACAATTTCCGGTTGAGCGCTTGTTGTTGCCGCCGGAGTCTCAGACCCGGGTTCAGGTGGTGGCGCAAGATGGACTGCGGCTACCGGCTCCCAACCCAGCTTGTCGAGGATCTCCTGAGAGCGGGGCTCGCCATTGGCGGCGGCCTGTGAAAACCAGAATCGGGCAGCTTGCGGGTCCTTGGTGCTTGCGATGCCCATATAGTAGGCGCGTCCTGCATTGTACTGGGCCAGTTCATGGCCTCCCCGGGCCGCAGCCTCCCACCACTTGAGGGCCTCGGTATCGTTTTGTTGTATCCCGGCGCCGGCGTAATAGGCATGGCCGAGATTATATTGTGCAGCGATATGGCCTTGCCGTGCGGCCTGGGTATACCAATAGGCACTTTGTTCGAAATCCTGATCTACCCCCTTGCCTTCACTGAAAAGTACGCCGACCCTGAACTGACTCTGCGGATCACCCTCGAAGGCCAGTACCATCCAGATATCAAGGGCCTGGCGATAGTTCCCCCGCCGCGTAGAGCCTGTCAGGGTCACGAGTCCCGTCATCGGCCTCCTGAGCGAGTGCACCGGACAGCACCCCCAGGCCCAGAAAAATACCGACCAGATAGTGATGAAGCCCCTGGCAGGGTGGAAAAAGGCGGTATCCCGAGGGGTTGGATAGCATCTGTTAAACGCCGGATAGGTGTAAAGCTGGCCTGTCACTCATTCTATGATGTTGGCAGGTGTGACGCCACCCCGTGATGACCGGTTCCGGTAGTGGCTGTAAAGCTGCCTCGACCGTGTCTAAATTGTTGAAGATTCGGGAGGTTTCTGGTGCGCAAATCCCAGGCCATAAAAATACTTGAAAAAATCCTTGCGATTTGTGGCCTGACCCATTATCTTTGGGTTTTCTCCGAGCGAAAGCACAATATGTAGTGTTATATCGTCGGCACGTAAACACGCCCTATATCAGTGTTTTAGCGCATAAAGGAGATTTAAGTTTTAGTTTTTGTGACATAAAAAGAGCAGCATTTTGACATATGTTGCCAAATCCCTGGAGACACCATGCAGACAACAAAAACCGGCGTTGAAAATGACTTAACCACCCCCTCCGGGACCGGTGGTGAGGGCAGGGAAATTTCAGAAGCAGCGGCTGGGAGCGCAGCCAGCCAGACAGAGATTGCCGCCAATCAACCCGGCATGCTACGGGTTATACGGCGCAACGGCAAGGTAACCCTCTTTGACCCCACCAAGATTGCTGTTGCCCTGACCAAGGCCTTTCTGGCCATTGAGGGGGGAACCGGCGCCGCCAGCGCGAGGGTGCGGGAGGTGGTCAACGACCTGACCGAGCAAGTGGCGCACAACGTGACCCGTCACCTTGTCGGAGGTGGCACTGTACACATAGAGGACATTCAGGACCATGTCGAGCTCGCGCTGATGCGTGGCGCACATCACAAGGTGGCCCGCGCGTACGTTTTATACAGGGAAGAGCAAAAGCAGAAGCGGAAACAGGAACGCGAGCAGGCAGGCGCCGAGACCAGGGAACCGCAAGGCGCTATCAATGTCTCACTTGACGACGGTACGGTCCGTCCGCTGAATCTGGAGCGCCTCATGACGCTGGCCGTAGAGTCTGCAGAGGGCCTGGCTGGCGTCAGCCCGGAACTGGTGTATGACGAAACGCTGCGGAACCTGTTCGACGGCGTGGCGCTGAAGGATGTTAATACGACCCTTGTCATGGCCGCCCGTACCCTGATTGAGAAAGAGCCGAACTACAGCTACGTTGCCGCCCGATTGCTGGCGGATGGGCTTCGTACCGAAGCGCTTGGCTTCCTGGATATTGCGCCGGCCCAGGCGACCCAGCACGAGATACAGGAACGCTATCCCGAGGTTTTTAGCGCCTATGTCAAGAGAGGGGTGGAACTGGAGTTGCTGGACAGGGAATTATTGAATTATGACCTCGATCTGCTCGGCAAGGCGTTGCGCGGTGAGCGTGATCAGCAGTTTACCTATCTCGGAATGCAGACCCTGTATGACCGGTATTTTATTCATAGCAACGGTACGCGTTTTGAGCTCCCACAGATATTTTTTATGCGTGTCGCTATGGGGCTGGCGATAAACGAGGTCGAGCGGGAAGCGCGGACGATTGAGTTTTATAACCTGCTGTCGTCATTTGATTTTATGAGTTCGACACCCACGTTGTTTAATTCCGGCACGCGCAGACCCCAGTTATCGTCTTGCTATCTGACGACGGTGCCGGACCACCTGGATGGTATCTACGGCTCGCTTCGCGACAACGCGCTGCTCAGCAAGTTTGCCGGTGGCCTGGGGAATGACTGGACACGGGTGCGCGCCATGGGCGCCCATATCAAGGGCACTAACGGCAAATCCCAGGGAGTCGTCCCCTTCCTGAAGGTGGCCAATGACACCGCTGTGGCCGTAAACCAGGGAGGTAAACGCAAGGGCGCGGTATGCGCCTACCTTGAGACCTGGCATCTCGATATCGAGGAGTTCCTGGACCTTAGAAAGAATACTGGTGACGACCGCCGGCGTACTCATGATATGAATACGGCGAACTGGATACCCGATCTGTTCATGAAGCGGGTGGCCGAAGGCGGCGACTGGACATTGTTTTCCCCTGATGAGACACAGGACTTGCATGATCTTTACGGTCTTGAGTTTGAAGAAATATACAAACGCTATGAAGAAAAGGCCGCTGCCGGCGAGATCAGGGTGTTCCGCACGATCAAGGCCAGTGATTTGTGGCGCAAGATGCTGTCCATGCTTTTTGAGACAGGACACCCGTGGATGACATTCAAGGACCCATGTAACCTGCGCTCACCGCAATCGCACAGGGGTGTGATTCACAGTTCAAACCTCTGTACCGAGATCACGCTGAATACCTCGGATGCAGAGATAGCGGTCTGTAATCTCGGCTCGGTAAACCTCCCGCAGCATACGGACGATGACGGGGAGATAGACCACGCGAAGCTTGAGACCACGATAACCACGGCAATGCGAATGCTGGATAACGTGATCGAATATAACTTCTACTCGGTACCGCAGGCACGCAATTCCAATCTTCAACACCGTCCGGTGGGTCTCGGCGTGATGGGTTTCCAGGATGTGCTGTACAAGAGACGTACAACTTACGCCAGCGAGGCGGCAGTGGAATTTGCGGATAATTACCAGGAGGCAATCAGTTACTACGCCATCCAGGCCTCGAGTAACCTGGCCGCAGAGCGTGGAACCTATGAGAGCTACGACGGTTCCGACTGGAGCCAGGGCGTCATGCCGATCGATACCATAGGCAGGCTATCCGAGTCGCGAGGAAAGTATTTGCAACAGGACACCTCCAGCACGTTGAACTGGAAGAAGTTGCGAAAATTGGTCAAAAAACAGGGTATGCGCAACTCCAATACCATGGCGATTGCCCCCACCGCGACCATCTCCAATATTTGCGGGGTATCACAATCGATAGAGCCGACCTACCAGAACCTCTTCGTCAAATCGAACCTGTCAGGGGAGTTTACCGTGGTGAATCCCTATCTCGTTGAAGACCTGAAGAACCTGGGTATTTGGGACGAAGTTATGGTCAACGACCTGAAGTACTTTGATGGTTCAGTGCAACCTATTGATCGCATACCAGAGGAATTGAAACAGCTTTACGCCACTGCTTTTGAGACGGATCCGAGGTGGCTGGTAGAGGCCGGTTCCAGGCGGCAAAAATGGATTGACCAGGCACAATCGATGAACCTCTACATGTCTGAACCGGATGGTAAGAAACTCGACAATCTGTACAAGCTGGCGTGGGTAAAAGGTCTGAAGACCACCTATTATTTACGCACCAAGGGTGCGACCCATGTCGAGAAATCCACCATGGCAGATGCCAGTCGCGCGAATACATTGAACGCGGTGGGTGGTGGTATGGCCGAAGCTATGGCCGAAACAGCGGCGGCTGGCAGTGAAGCGCCGCAGGCCTGCAGTATCCTCGATCCGGACTGCGAAGCCTGTCAGTAACCGGAACAAGGGCAGTCGTTCAATTTGCAGCAATACAAACTATATTGAATCGTTGGGTAACATGAGGAAAACAACATGCTAAATTGGGATGATCCACTGGGTGTCACCGATAACAACGACAAGACCCCTGACGCAGTGATTGCACAGCCTGAGGCATTGGCTGAGCCTGACGCGGCATACGTGGCAAAAGCACCGCCACGAGCCGGTAAACTCCAACCTGGTGACGGCCTGCAGAGCAACGAGGTCTTGATGGCCACAGCGGGTGCGGCCCCAAGCGTGAATCCGGATCCACTTTTAGCGCGAGACGACTTGACTGGGGATCTGCCTGGCGACGGGGGGCTGGTCGACGCAGAGGCCCTCAGCGCTACCGGGCTCGAGGACCTTGAGATGGGAGCTGAACGCATCCGCGTTGATGACAAGCAAATCATCAACTGCAGGGCGGATGTCAATCAGCTGGTGCCATTCAAGTATGAATGGGCATGGCAAAAATATCTTGATGGCTGTGCCAACCACTGGATGCCTCAGGAAGTCAACATGACGGCGGACATAGCGTTGTGGAAAGACCCCGACGGCCTGACCGAGGATGAACGCACCATTATCAAGCGCAACCTCGGTTTCTTTTCAACTGCCGATTCCCTGGTCGCCAATAACCTGGTGCTGGCGGTGTATCGCCATATTACCAACCCTGAGTGTCGACAGTATTTGCTACGGCAGGCATTTGAAGAGGCCCTGCACACGCATGCCTATCAGTATTGTGTTGAATCACTCGGTCTTGATGAAGGTGAAATTTTCAACATGTATCGCGAAGTGCCGGCAGTAGCGAAAAAAACCGAGTGGGCGCTGCCCTATACCCAGCACCTGGCAGACCCGCACTTCCATACCGGAACACCGGAAAATGATCAGCGACTGTTGCGTGAATTGTTTGCGTTCTACATCATCTTTGAAGGCATCTTCTTCTACGTTGGGTTTACCCAGATCTTGTCGATGGGCCGGCGTAACAAGATGACGGGGACGGCAGAACAGTTCCAGTACATCATGCGCGATGAATCAATGCACATGAATTTCGGAATCGATGTCTTCAACCAGATCAAGATCGAGAATCCACACCTGTGGACCGGCGAGTTTCAGGACGAATTGGTCGGGATGTTGCGTGAAGCCGTCGAACTGGAAACCAACTATGCGAAGGATACGATGCCGAGAGGAGTGCTGGGTCTCAACGCACAAATGTTTGAACAGTACCTGCAGTTTATTGCCAACCGAAGGTGTTCCCAGGTGGGTCTGCCGGAGCAGTATCCGGGCGCAACCAACCCGTTTCCCTGGATGAGCGAAGTGCTCGACCTCCAGAAGGAAAAGAACTTCTTTGAGACCCGGGTGACAGAATACCAGACCGGAGGAGCTCTTAACTGGGACTAGGGAGAATTTACAGGAATTAGTATTCAACGAAAACCCCCGCGAGGAGAGTAGGCGATCTCCCCCATGATCGCCAAAGTGCTGCGCCCCTGGAAAGAATCCCCGGGGCGCTTTTTTTGTCCTCGTTTTCTGCGATTGCAATATACATCAGGGGTTTCCTTGTATATATAATGGTTCGATCTCATTGAGAAATTAAGAGGCCGTCATGTCCCTCAACAGAACGCCCCTGTATGTTTTTGCCATCGTTGTTACGTTTGTAGGGCTTGGGGGCCTGGTGGTTTATCTCTCCCGCACAGGTGTGGTCTCGGCTGAGGTCGGTGCGCTTATGCTGGTGGCGCTGATTGGACTTTACGTTGGTTTCACCATTCTGATTATTCTTTTCCGCCTGGTACTCCGATTGAAGTAGGGGCAACTGCGGGATGCCCGGAAACACGAATGGACCCTGATTAAATGAATCTCCGAGACTTGATTTACCTGGTATTACTCGGCGCCATGTGGGGAGGAGCCTTCCTGTTTATGCGAATAGCCGCCCCGGAATTCGGGCCCGTGCCGCTCATCGAACTTCGTGTGGCAATCGCCGCTTTATTCCTGGTTCCCCTGCTGAGGAATAATGGCGGTTTCGCAGAGATAAGACGGGAATGGAAGCACATATTTATACTGGGATTGTTAAACTCTGCGTTGCCGTTCTGCCTGTTATCGTTTGCGGTCTTGTCCCTGTCCGCGGGGTTTGCCTCTATAGTCAACGCGTCTGCCCCGTTGTGGGGTGGCCTCATAGCTATTGTCTGGCTCGGAAATCGATTGAATATGGCGCGTGTGCTTGGGCTCTTCGTGGGGTTTGCCGGTGTAGTCATCCTGGTCTGGAACGAGGTGAGCGTCGATGTGCAAGGATCGTCATATGCCGTACCTGCTGCGCTGTTGGCGGCCTTTTCCTATGGTCTGGCGGCAAACTATGCGAAGAAGCGCCTGGAACACGTAAGTTCAGTTGCCGTTGCAGCCGGCAGTCTCATCGGTGCGGCAATTTTCCTGTTGCCGGGTGCAGTCTGGCTGTGGCCGGACAACCCTGTTTCGATGACGGCATGGGCATCGCTCATTGTCATGGCTTTGGTTAGTACTGCACTGGCGAATGTGTTGTATTTTCGGTTGATTGCGAGCAGCGGTCCGACGATAGCGATCAGTGTTGCGTACCTGATACCAATTTTCGCGATGATCTTCGGCGTCGTATTTATCGACGAAGTGGTAACCCCCAACATGATCTTGGGAGGCGCCGTCATTCTGCTTGGTACCGCTTTGGTAACGAACATAATTCGCGTTAAAAAAATCTCAACTACGGCATAAATACAAATAGCATAGTACATTGTTGCCGGTACGATCGGGGGCAGTTCGCGCCTGTTATAATTGGTTCGCAGTCTGTTAAGATGGCGGCTGGTCAAGACCCGGCAACGATCAGGAAGGGAGTATGAAGCGGTCCAGGATAACTGTACTTATTGTTCTCATTATTACGGCAAGCGCAGCGTTTGCGCATCACTCACCATTCCTGTTTTTTGATGCCAGCCAGATTATCGAGACAGAAGGAGTTGTGACTCGCGTGGTCTGGAGAAATCCACACGCCTCGTTTGAGGTCCGGTCGGAAGATGCTGATGGCGGTACAAAGACCTGGCAGATCGAGGCCAACTCGGTGAGTATTCTGAGGCGGATGAACCTGACTCGTGATTCGGTAAAGGTTGGAGACCGGGTGCGGGTGGCGGGTTGGCCCGGTAAGCGTGGAGGGGCGGACATGTTCGTAATCAATATGCTTATCCCGGGGGGCAGGGAGATTGTCTTCATGCCTGGAGAAAAACTGCGTTGGGCAAGTCAGTACGAAGGAGATACAGGTGACTGGCTGGTTACAGAAGAGGACCTTGCCGATTCCGGTAATTCGGCAGGTGGAATCTTCCAGGTATGGAGTACCAGCCTTGCCAACATAGGCGAAATCCTGATGTTTGATGGTTACCAATTTTCCCTGACCGAGGCCGCGGCTGCTGCCCGGGCAGATTATGATTTGTATGACAATCCCATTTTCGACAAAGGCTGCTCACATAAAGGAATGCCTACTATCATGGAACAACCCTATCCCATGGAGTTGATCGATAATGGCGATGTGATCACGATGCGCATGGAAGAGGGGGACGCGGTCCGCGAGATAGTTATGTTAGATGGGATCATGTTGGAAGGGGTTATGCCGGCGAAGACGGATGTCGGAGAGCGTCTATCGATCCCGATGGGTTACTCGTTCGGTGACTGGGAAGGAGACACCCTGGTCGTTACAACGACGCGCAGCAGTTGGCCCTATGTCGATATGACCGGCGTTCTGAACAACGAGGACGCGATCTACGTCGAACGATTCTCTCCTTCTGCCGACGGCAAGCGTCTCGACTACAGCATGACGATTACCTCACCCGAAATATTTTCGGAACCGGTCGCTGTCGAAAAGTACTGGTACCGTATCGACGGCGCCGAGGTCAAGCCTTATGGGTGCATTGAGGAGGGCTAAATTCTAGCCTGCGGGTGCCTGGCCACCCATTGCACCCATTCCGCCGCCCATACCTCTGGCACTCCCGGGAAGTATGCGACCGTTGGCGTCAGTACGCAGAGTCCTGCCGTGGTTTGTATCGCGCTCCAGGTGTAGCTGGTAGTCCTGCTGAACCGGTATACAAAACGTCAAGGCATTATCGCAGGCATAGTATTTGAGGCTCAGGTCCAGTGTCTGGCCTGGCTGGTTGCCACTAACCTCGACCAGGAATTCCCTGGGGTCGGCGTCTGCGAGTTCTTCCGGATCAGGACCCGTCACCCTTGCAGGTGTGATGGTTACCCCCTCAGGCCCGGTGATCTCGAACTCCAACGGCGGCGCCTCGTTGTTCCAGTGAACTTCGTACAGCGGATCCAGGTGGAACCCGATATACATCATGCCATTGCCGGTGGAGTAAAGCTCCTGCGTCCCTTCCGCCCGTAGCTTGGAATAAAAAGGTACCTTGCTTTCGTCCAGGATCGGAGTGATTTCCATGGCCATCGCGCCAGCCGGAGGAGTTACCCTGGGTACGACCCCGGTTGCGACCGTCGTTGGCAAAGGCGGCTGCGTCGGCAGGTCCAGGTCCGCGATCGTGGTCGGGTTCTCAACGGGCCCGACCAACCGCTCCAGGTCTGCACGCAATTCGTCGGGATTACTCCACGAACGCCGGGCAACGACCCGTCCATCGGGACCAATCACAAGTTCACTGTTTGGCGTACGGCCCATGGCCTCGTGATAGACATTATCCATCGTGTCCGCCAACCATGGGATTGCCGTGCCAAGACGACGTTTGGCCTCGGCAACATGCATCAGCCGCTCCTCGATGGAGAACGGGCTGACGTAGTTGTTGTATTCAGGATGAGCGAGCGGTTTATATATATAGTAAAAATTCACACCCTTTGGTGCGTAGTCCAGCATGACCGTCTCCAGACCGGGGACGTTACGGAGAAAGGGGGGTCACGTCAGGCAACCGAGTACCAGGACCGTGTAGTTTTCCGATGCAAGATCGCGAATATTGATCGGGGTTCCCTGGTCGTCAACGATGGTGAGGTCGGGGAGGGGGTCTCCAATTTCCGGCGCACGTTCAGCGAACAGCGGGTTGGTGCCCATGGCCATGGCGCGTGCCTGGCCGCCGCGCTGTTGGGCAACGGCCGTTACCGCCTGAAGGGCAAACAGGCCGGCAACTATGGTGCCGGCAATGACTGAAACGGTATTTCGATTATCTATATTCATGACACTTATAATAGCGCGGTTAGATATACCAGGCGATTGCTAAGACCCTGATTAAGTGTAACAATTTGTACCCGGCGGATCACCTGTTGAAACATTCCTGCTTTAGTCATGTGGTTCCGGCCCAAGCAACGCAAGAGGGACCAAAACTATGCAATCGTCGGCAAAATTTTCTATTGGTGACCTGGTGCATCACAAGCTGTTCAACTACCGCGGCGTTGTCGTTGATGCAGACCCCGAATTTCAGCTCTCGGAGGAATGGTACCAGTCGATGGCGCGTTCGCGTCCACCAAAAGACCAGCCGTGGTACCGGGTCCTGGTCCATAATGCCACGCACGATACCTACGTTGCCGAACGGAACCTGGAAGCGGATGAGAGCGGCGCACCGGTCAACCATCCGGGGATGGAGAAGTGGTTCGGTAAATTGCAGTCCGGCCGCTACCAATCCCTGTCCCGAATGAACTGATACGGTAAATTCGCGCCGGTAATTTCTGAAGTGGATCCTGTTTGCCACACGCTTGTCGGTGCCAGCCTGGGTTTCACGGGGCTCGAGAAGCGTGCCCGTTTCGCACGTACCACGATGATCCTCGGCGCCAATATGCCGGATATGGATGCGGTGACCTACTGGATGGCGCCCATGGTCTCACTGGAGTATCGCAGGGGAATTACGCACGGTGTTCTGGCCCTTGTCGTATTGCCCATTCTGTTGGCGGGGTTTATGAAGGTGGTGGATCATTTCTGGCCCCGGACACAGAGCAGCCCCGCCTGTAGTTACCGGCAACTCCTGTTGCTCTCGGCAATCGCCATTGCCACGCATCCGGTGCTGGATTTCATGAACAATTACGGGATGCGCTGGTTAATGCCGTTTGTCGACAAGTGGTGGTACGGGGATACGCTGTTTATCATAGATCCGTTCATATGGTCGGTACTGTTGCTGGGGCTCGTCGTGTCGCGATTTACCAACCGGTCTTTGTCGAGCCCCTGGTCCCGGCCGGCCTCTGTCGCGCTACTCGTCGTCACTGCCTATATCATGATGAATGCCGCCGGAACGGCGATCGCGTCGCGTACAGTTTACCGGTCCTTGTTGGCTGAAAGTCCGGAACGCCTGATGAGTTCACCCGTCCCATTCAGTCCATTCGAGCGATATATCGTGGTCGATAACGGGGAAGAATACCTGTTGGGATCGGTGGCACTGCTCCGGGGTCCTGAATTCACCTTGTCTCCACGTCGCATTCCCAAGGGTGATACCCACCCCGCAGCTGTAAAGGCTGCGACCGATCCGGGCGCCCGGGTGTTTCTGCACTGGGCCCGCTTTCCGTATTTCGAGGTGGAGGAGACGAATACCGGTACCGTCGTGCACATTATTGATGCCCGGTACGAAACTCAGCGCAGGGAGGGTTTCGGCTCCTACCGTGTTGAATTGCCAAAGGACCCGGGTTGATTCAGAATACCCTTTCGCAAGCCGGTATGGGGCTGGCGGCTGACCTTTTACGGAGAATCAAAATGAAATATATATTACCAACAATCATGTGCCTGATGGCTGGGTATGTTTCCAGTCTTGCGGTAGCCCAGGATGAAGAAACTGAACCACCGGAGATGGGTGTTTTCGTGACCAGTGTCGGACCTGGTGATGGCGCCAACCTCGGCGGGCTCGCTGGCGCGGATGCACATTGCCAGGCCCTGGCAGAGGCAGCTGGATCCGGGGGAAAGACCTGGCGTGCGTATCTCAGCACCCAGGCGACCGGCGGCGCCGAAGCGGTAAATGCTCGTGACAGGATCGGCAGTGGGCCGTGGCACAACGCCGCCGGAGATCTGATCGGGGCTGATATTGATGACCTGCATTACAACAATGCCAATATCAATTACCAGATGGCAACCGACGAAAATGGAAATACCGTGAATTCGGGTGGAATGGGTGATGAACCCAACCGGCATGATGTCCTGACGGGCACCAGGATGGATGGTACTGCGTTCGGGCCGGAGGAAGATCGTACTTGCGGTAACTGGACCAGCAATTCTGAAGGCCAGGCATGGGTCGGTCACCATGATCGTTTTCGGTTTACAACACCGGGTAGCCCATGGAACTCGGTACATCCGTCGCGCGGGTGCAGCCAGGATGCGCTGGCCGAATCAGGTGGTGCAGGTTTGTACTTTTGCTTTGCTGCGGAGTAATTGCCCGGTGTGGGCCAGGCGCGGACACCGGAGAGCAGGACCCTTGATGACAATTGGTCCTGCGCACTGCCACAATGTCGCATGACTGCGTGCCGTGCAGGAAGGCTAATTGATGCGACTCTATAAGCATTCAAGGCGATGGGTGGTGCCCCTGGCTGTGGGTATTGTCCTGATGATCCAACCCTGGCTTGATGCGTCTGTGGCCGCACAGGAAAACCCGGTTGCCGTGCAGCAGGTGGCGCTGGTTCTGGACGAGTTGCATGCCGCCGCATCCAGGTCTGATTTTGAATCTTACTTCGGCTTGTACACAGCCGATGCGATATTCATGGGAACAGATGGGAGTGAGCGCTGGACGATAAACGAATTCAAGGGTTATGCGCGTCCACGATTCGAGCAGGGGAAGGGCTGGAGTTACAGGTCAACGAGCCGCAACGTCTTTGTCTCGGCTGATGGACGGACTGCCTGGTTTGATGAGTCACTGGAGAACGAGAACCTGGGAAATTGCCGGGGTACAGGCGTACTGGTGAAGGACGGAGGCCGTTGGAAGATTGCGCAGTATAATCTGAGTGTACCTATCCCCAATGCACTCGTGCGGGGCGTGGTGGAGACAATCAAGGGAGCAAACGAGTAGCCGTACTGGTTTTCCCGAATTCATGTCCCTCTGGAAAATGTGGGACAGCAGTGGAATTGACGCCATATAACGAGGCCTATGAAATGAAGATGAGATTACCCATAGCGATTGTCGTCCTGGGATTGATGTACACACCGGTCACGTCGGCCCATCATTCGGTATCAGGCCGCTTCGATTATCACGATGAAGTCACAATGACTGGTGTTATCACGCGTGTCGATTGGTTAAATCCGCATATCAGGGTATTTCTCGATGTGTCTGGCGAAGATGGCGCCATGACCACGTGGCTGATGTCGGCGGCCCCGCCTGCATTTCTGAGACGGGCAGGGATTTCAAAGTCGAAGTTGCTGGGTGACGGAACACCGGTCGCGGTGCAGGGAATTCGTGCCCGGGACCCCGAACTCGATCACATGTGGGTCTACCGGATCACGTTCGAGGATGGCCACTTTTTTCAAATGTCAGGACCTCCCGGCGGTGAATAAGCCGGCGGTGACTCTGTACACACTGCAGCGCAGTAGCAAAATTCAGGAGAATTAAATATGGGACAACGCCCGATAGACATTGTTTCAATCAGATCTGTTCTAATGGATTGCTCCTGGTAGCCGCCGCCGGGGTGATTCAGGCAGCCGACATCGGAGACCATCCGGATCTTTCGGGATTGTGGGCAGATGAGCCGCTGATACTTCCGAGTTCAACCGATGGCACATCGGTTTGTATCTTTAATTGTGACGACTTCGAACCGACCGAGGAACAATCCCTGGTCCGTCGACCCCCGGAGAGACCAAAGTATCGTCCCGAGGTCCAGGCAAAGGTTGACGATCTGAACACGCGCCAGGTAGTGGAGGACTCGGTGCTGAGGTGCATGCCGCCGGGTGTCCCACGAATCGGTCCGCCCGACCAGATTGTCCAGGGACGGGAAATGGTCGTGTTTTTATATGAGGATCCGGTTGGCGGATTTTACCGCGTGATCCCGCTGGACGGGCGCGGGCACAGGAAAGAGTATGACGGGACATTTCTTGGGGATCCGACAGGCAGCTGGGATGGCGATACGCTTGTGGTCGAGACCTTGAATTTCAGTACTGATACGTGGCTGACCGACGACGGCTCGCTTCACACAGCCGACCTGCGGGTCATTGAGAGGTTACGCAAGGACGGCGACAATATTCTTTATGATGTGACCGCTAACGATCCTTCGGTTTTGGCTGAACCCTGGGTCAAGACAACAAGAATACTCACACCGATGGATGAATTACTCTATGAGCCCGCACCCTGTATCGACGATATGGATTATCAGCAGGACATGAGTAACCACGACAACCCGCGCTGAATAGAACTGTCAGCAACGGTGTTGTGCCGGGTTCAGGGGTTACTCCGGCGTTTTTTAGGTCGATACTACCCGCCGGTGGTCTCGGAGGGTGGGAGGCGCCTTGCGGAGCGCCCATACCCTTGGCCCTTCCCATCGGCGCGTGGAGCCGGCTGCTAATGGCATAATTTCATTGGATTCTTTCGGCGCGAAGGACTAAATTTACTGGTTCCAAACAAGACATCCGGGTAGGCGAATGATGAAAAAGAAATATGCATCGATCCTGCTGGCGCTAATTATTGCCGGCTCATGTTTAGCAGAAGAAATAACACTTAATGGCGCGGATGGTTTTGCGCTGGTCGCCGATTATTATGCAGGCTCTGACGGAGGCGCCGGTGTCATCCTTATGCATCAGTGCAATGGAGAGCGCTCCATGTACCAGGAGTTAGGCGCACTGTTGGCCGGGCAGGGAGTGCATGTGCTGGCAATGGACTTCCGCGGCTATGGGACAGCGTCACTGACGGCGTCAATATCGAGGAATTCGGGCATCAACCGCCGACTTCAACGAATACAGAAAGGTTTCTGCCCCGATTCGTGAGCACTGGGTTGCGGACGTCAATATTGCTGCCGATTATCTCAAGGAAAGGATTGGTGAAGGCGCCGTGATCGGGGCCGGAGGGCCAGTTGCGGTGGATTCCAGGCGGTTGTACTGGCCGAGCAACGCAATGTCGAGCAATCATGACCTTTTCCTCAGGCTTGAGTGAAGAGATGCTGGAACGCTACAAGGCGCTTGGTCCCGTTCCGACGCTGATCATCGCGGCTGAAGAAGACGGGTCGACCTATGAGCGGGCGCTCGCTTTGTTTGCTGAATCAGGTGACCCGGGTACAAGGATGATTTCTTACAAGGGTGAGGGGCACGGCAGTCCGCTGTTTGAACAGGATCCAACCCTGGCAAGTACAATAGCCGGCTGGTACGCCCTGCAATTAGCTTCCACAGACTAGGAACTGGATAAGCGGTAGCCTGGAGGAGATCGAAATGGACAAGCCACTATGTGTTGTTGTTGGTGTCGGGCCCGGGA